>Ga0213870_1000151_pt1 | contig 36597 bp, 38 predicted proteins | sample WICALVC2017_Meta_FD_160119 | JGI IMG/M metagenome (GOLD analysis project Ga0213870, IMG submission 160119) | Freshwater microbial communities from subterranean cave lake in Wind Cave National Park, South Dakota, United States - WICALVC2017 | ecosystem: Environmental > Aquatic > Deep subsurface >...
GCACCAGGTGCATCTTGTGCAAAAATATATTGAATGGTTGGGAGCACGAGTAAAATTGTCAATATACATGATAATCCAACTATTTTTTTCATTACCAGTTGCTCTGTCGTGGTCTTTAAATTCTATTTAAGGGTTTTGAGAATTTTCAGTTTTTATTTGAATCGTTTTGCATCCATTGCATTAATTGCAGAAACTGATAACTTTCCTTGTTCTTCATTAATAACTGTCAGAGATCCGTTAGCAATTATCAACTCAAATAATGACTGAGGTTTCAAATCAAGGATTGTTGAAAGCGCAGCTTTTATTGGATCCATATGAGTAACCAACAAAACATTTTCGTTTGTATGTTGTTTTATAACATAATCAACCATATCTAAGACTCTCTTTTTTACTTCAGTAAAAGTTTCTACTCCATTATGCGCAATTTCAGTTTCTCCTTCGTAAAATTTCAAAAAGACGTTTCCATGAGTAGCAAAAATTTCATCGTATGGCATACCTGTAAATTTTCCCATATCAATCTCAATTAATCTATTATCAATTTTGTAGTCAATTAAATTATTTTTTGCAATGATATCAGCAGTAGTTAGTGCACGTTCGACAGGACTTGTATAGATTGTATGTATTTTGAGTGGCTTGAGATATTTTGCAATACTTTTGGCTTGTTTGATGCCAACTTCAGTTAATGGAATTCCAGGCGTTCTTCCAGCCAAGATTCGTTCTGTATTGTTTTTTGCTTGTCCATGTCGCAGAAATATAATCAATTTTGAATTCTTTTTCAGCTCCAAATAGAGATAATAATAACATTACCAGAATCAAGTCGATGAAAATAGGAATCGTTGGTGGAACAGGCGGCATGGGAAAAGGTTTTGCGCTCAGATGGTGCATCAATCATGATATTTTGATTGGCTCGAGAGATGCATCAAGGGCTACAACTGCTGCAGAGGAATATACAAAACTTGCAAATGAAATCTATGGAAAAGTCAATGGAACTATAAAAGGAAATGATAATCTTTCTATTGCAAAAGAATCTGATGTTTTGATTTTGTCAATCCCTTATGAAAATATCGATACAACTTGTTCTCAGCTTCTTCCAGAAATAAAAGATGAGTGTGTAGTTGTATCTCCGATAGTTCCTATGACAAAGACTGAGGCTGGGTTTGAATTCATTCCATTAAAAGAAAACAAACCATTCTCATATCAATTGGTAGTAAAATACATGAAAGATAAGACAAAGCTTGTATCGGCATTTCATGTTATATCAGAAAAAAAACTGGAAAATCCTTCACTTGTCCTCGATTATGACATTTTTGTTTGTGGCGACGATAAGGGTTCTGTAAATGTTGTAAATGAATTGATAAATGAGATCAAGGGGTTGCGCCCAATCTATTTAGGGCCTGGTTCGTTTTCGTATTTTGCAGAGATGGCAACTCCATTGTTGCTTAATGCGATGATAAAAAACAAGCTAAAGAATCCTGGAATCAAGATAGTTTAAAGCTAGTAGTTAGAAAATAATACTATGAACCATGTGTATAGGCGTAGCCGAAACTGGTTTACGGCTATGGGAGTTTTGTTCATAATCATGGCAGTAATTGTTTTAGCAAGGAATCTTGTCATTTGGGGTCCTGGATTTGTTTTTGATTTTTTGATAAGCTCAGAAATAACAAACGAAAAGATATCACTAGGAATGATTGCGTTTGGCAGTATTTTGATTATTCTAGGACTAAGAAAAAAGTATCAAGACAAATTATAAAACTTTTATTGGTTTACAAACTCTTCAATTTTGTTTAATGCAAAGTCTAGTGTTTTCAAGTCAGGTAAAAATACCAGCCTAAAATGTCCGCTGCCATACTTTGTGCCAAACCCAGAACCATGAACCGTAAGAATTCCCTTTTCTCTTAAAAGTTCTAATACGAATTCTTGATCTGATTTGTATTTGTTGTTTTCAATCCTTGGAAATGCATAGAAGGCCCCCTTTGGGTTTGAGCATGAAAGCCCTCCAATTGAATTCAGTCTTTTTATTACAAAGTCTCGGCGCTTTTTTAGCTCAGATACAAATTCTGATATGTATCCTTGAGGCCCTCGCAGTGACTCTAGTGCTGCATGCTGCACAGGCAGGTTTGTGGAAATTCTGACCCTTGCTAGCTTTGGAAGGTTTTCTCTTATTGGATCAAGTTTTTGAGAATTGTTAAATGCAATATAGCCAATCCTCCATCCAGACATCAGATGAACCTTAGAAAATCCGTTTAGTAAAATTACAGGGGAGTCGTTTGCTACCTTTCCAATTCCTGTGAATTTTTCATCAAAGACAATTTGATCATATATCTCATCGCAAATTATGTAAAGATTATTTTCATTTGCAATATCAACTAGTTCTTTTAATGATTTTTCTCCAAATACAACACCTGTTGGGTTGTTTGGACTGATAAGACATATTGCTACAGTTTTTGATGTAATTTTTGATCTAATATCATCAAGATCAGGTCTAGAGTTCTGCAGGTCAACTGCAAACTCTACTGGAACTCCTCCATGCAACCTGACATATGATGCGTATGGTGGGTAGTATGGTCCTGGAAGTAAGACTTCGTCTCCTTCTTCTACTATCGAAGATACAACCATGTCAAGGCCTTCTGAGATGCCATTTGTGACAAGTACATCATCTCCGCTTACAGAAAGACCCTTGTTATGCTCTTTTTTTGCTATGGCATCACGCAATTCAGGCAGGCCTTCAGACTGGGAATAATAATTTTCATTGTTTTGTATGGCATCAATCATTGCTTGTTTTACATTGTCTGGCGGTTGGAAACCAAACTGGACAGGATCACCTATGTTAAGGTACGTTACTGTTTTTCCAAGTTTTTGCAGTTTTCGTGCTTCAACTACAATATCTCTTATTGCATACTCTACACCTGCAACTTTTTTTGAGACCTTCAAGTATCTAGACAGATATTTAGCCTCGTTAAAGTCTTACTTGTTTTGGACTCGTAGCACAGTCAGGACAGTGCGGATGGCTTCGGACCATCAGGTCAGGGGATCGAAGCCCCTCGAGCCCTTTATCTAAAATAAATTGCTAAGATCCAATCCTAAATTATATTAGGAAATAAAATTCCAGACTATACATGACACCGGGCATTGGGTTAATGAAAAGAAGACTGGAAAAAGAAAAGGATGCCATTGCACTGGCAGTTTCAGGAGTTATGAAAAACTATAATGTAAAAGAAGACCAAATCAAGACACTTGAAACAAAATATGATGATGATGCAGGAGACTGGTATGTAGCACTAGGATTTGATGACAAAAAAACCATAGTCAAGATGGATTCAGTTCATGCTACAATTACGGAAATAAAGGAAATTTAATTTGCTTTTTTAAACTCGACGTTTGGAACTTCGTGATTTGGAATAACCAAAAGGCCTCCCTCTAAGAGCTGCATAACTAATTGCGTTACCTCTTTTTCTACCTGATTTCTTTGAAGACCTGTTTGTTGCGCAAAGATATCAACTAGTTCTGTAATCTTTCTTTTTCCGTTACATGACTTCCAAAAATCAATTATTGCCTGATTTACCATAAATCCCTGATTGTGCTCGTTTGCCAACACCATAGAACCATCTTCTTGTTTTACCAACGAACCTGTACCTTGAGGCATGGCTTTTTCGTAATCAATTGGAGCAGGTGTATTTTTACTAGTACTCTTTAGCATTGCCTTTGCCTCATCAGACATTTTATCAATTGACCAAGGCGGATCCCAGACAATGTCTACTTTGACATTATTTACGCCTGGAACCTTTTTTGCATATCTTGTCACATCGTTAACCAAAGTATCATGAAGTGGGCAGCCTTGAGTAGTCATTGTCATCTTGATATTAACGTCATTGTTGTCAGAAACATCAATTCCATAAATCAAACCCATATCAACTATATTGATCGGCACTTCAGGATCCATACACTGTTTTAATGAGTTTCGGATTTGCTCTGGATTTATTGTGCTCATATTTTTAAAAATCGCCTTAAAATCAATAAAAACGTTTTATTTGTTAGCTTCAAATAATTTTTTGATAGATTCTTCGTATGGCGGTTTTGCAACGCCTTTTTCTGTTATAATACCTGAGATTAGTTCTGGGGGGGTCATATCAAAGGCTGGATTAATTACATTGATTCCATCTGGTGCAGTTTTCTTATCACCAATTCCTGTAACTTCTTCTGCCTTTCTCATCTCTATTATAACATCATCTGGTTTACTTTGAAGATCAAATGTAGACAACGGTGCAGCAACATAAAATGGTATGTTGTGTTGTTTTGCCATCATTGCGATTTGATAGGTACCGATTTTATTAAAAACATGACCTGTTCGAAGTATTCTGTCTGCACCTACTATGACCTTGTTTACAAGACCTTTTACCATCGTATATCCTACAGCAGTGTCAGGAATCAAACTAACATCGATTCCATCGTGTTTGAGCTCAAATGCTGTCAGCCTTGAACCTTGTTGTACCGGTCTTGTTTCTGTTGCAATTACCTTAATTTTTTTTCCTGCCTCCTTTGTTGCACGGATAACTCCCAAGGCAGTTCCGTATGCTACAGTAGCTAGTGCTCCTGCGTTGCAGTGAGTCATTATTGTGTCATTGTCGTTGAATAGCTCAGAGCCAAACTTTCCCATTGACATATTTGTTTTGATGTCATCTTCTGCAATTTTTTTTGCGGTGTTGATAACTAGCTCTCTTATTTGATTCGCGTCTGTTCCTTTTTTTGCAGTTTCCATAATTTTGTCAAGACCCCACTTTAGATTGACTGCAGTAGGTCTTGTTGAAAAAAGGATTTGCTTTGCCTCTTTAAGATCATTTATTAGATCGTCTTTTGTTGCAGCACTGCTTTTGATTGCAGCAAGTGCAAGACCAAATGCGCCAGAGACTCCAATAGCCGGTGCTCCCCTTACAACCATGGTCTTTATTGCATTTGCAACATCTTGATAATCTGAATACTCGACATATTCTAGCTTGTTTGGAAGCTTTGTCTGGTCAATCATGATTATTTTGTTTTCTTTCCATTCTACCGTTCTCAGAGAATGAGTCTTTAGTTCTTCCAACCAAATATTATAAAAAAATTCCATATTAATATCATCGATATGGTCTTTTGAATCATTGCAGCGCTTGCTAACAAATTATTTTATTAAACCATCCTGCCAGTCATGAATAAAATCATCTCTACTTATACCTACATCGTCTAAAATTGTAAGAATTAGTCCTGGTCCTAACTCTTCGTTTTTTGCTGGCACAGTTGTCCATCTGTAGTTTGAACGTAGTGAGACATGACTGCCCTTTTGCGCAGTTTTAGAAAATCCTTTTTTATTTACAAGATACTTTATCATTTGGTTTCCAGTAATTCTTGGAAGCTTTGTCACTTGTATTTTCGAACTATCTTTAGACTAAAATCTTTGCTTTGTTTCAACTCTTTGATCATCAAGTTGATTGATTCTTTTACATTTTCTATTGTTTCAGCTTCAGTCTTTCCTTGTGCATTGGCATGTAATTCTTTGCATCTGGCAAAGAACCAGCTGTCTTCGTCTTTGTCCAGTGTTATTATGTACTCTTTCTTAGATATGGTAGAAACTGAACCCATGACAATATTGTTACGTTGTAACAATATAATAATATCGTCTTTTGGATCCTTTATTGATAGCAGCGGTATAACTTTGGAATGATTCTCTGCTTTTAGAAGTGCTTTTCTCACATCTCTTAAACGTCATTATTTGATATTAGGTGTTTACAAAACAACATACCACTTATTTTTCAAAAAGTTGCTCGTAAATAAATGGTACAAGTAGAAAAATTCTTTTGATGACTTCACAAAAATGTCAATGGTAGCAATGTAAAAACAGCTGTCATATTAAAACATGAAATCAACATGCTTGTCTGTATGGTGATTTAATGGGATCACAGAAAAATCTATTTAAGTAAGAAATTTCTTACTTTAATCATGAAAGTTGTTGATCAGAAATTAAAGTTCAAGAGCATCAAAGTTTCGGCGAAGGGTCAGATAACTCTGCCCACAGACATACAAAGGGATATCGGTGTCAAAAAAGGAGACGAGTTGTTGCTTATAAGAAAGGGAAAAAAGATCCTGCTTGAGAAGCAAGAAAACATCATGACAAAGATTCAAGACGAGTTTGACGATATCCAGGAATTTTCTGAGATTTCGCTAAAAAAGATCTGGATGAATAAAAAAGATGAGATCTGGAATCAGTATTTGAAATGATCAGCCAAAGAGACATTGTTTTGCTGTCTTTTCCGTTTTCTGACCTGAAGAGCTCCAAGGTTCGACCTGCAATAGTTCTATCAAAGACCAGCTATAACAAGAAACATGAGGATTTTGTTGCAGTTCCACTTACTACAAATCTTAGAAAGGATCAATACAGCCTAGTTCTGACAGATAAAGAGTTGGAAAGCGGCCACCTAATAGTTGATAGTAGAGTAAAGGTTGACAGAATTTTTAGTGTTAGCAAAAAGCTTGCAAGAATAAAGATTGGCAAAATACGCCAAGATTCCTTTATGAAAATAAAAGACGTCTTGTTGGATCTACTCAGCTAGAGAATGTTGAATCTTTTTTAAAGGTTAGCTTGGCATAATTCCATTTATTTTTCAAAAAGTTGTTCGTAAATAAATGGAAATAAATGGTATTGAAAAAAATTCAATGTACGTTAAAGGCATTTTTCATTGACATATTGTGACTATTGATTGCTTTTCATTAGCGCACTCATAGTAAACAGGATTATTGCAGTTGCAATAAGGATGGAACCGACCAGAAATAATAATACTGATGCAAACAAAGAGCCAAAAAATACAGTTTGCTGGTTTAGGTATGCGTTCAAAAACTGTAAACCGATAATGATTCCTGCGATGACACATGCGATTCCAGGAAAGCCGTAAAAAACAATTGGGTGCTTTACTGAGACAAACCTTAGGGTATTCATCAAGACAGATGCACCATGTGGCACCGGCTTGTGCTCTGAGGTATCTCCCTCATAGGAGACATCAATTGGAACCTCAGCTACGCTAAGCCCTTTGTTTGATGCCTTGAGTAAAATTTCAGTTGAGACTGCCATTCCATTTTCTGTTGGATGAATCGCATCAATTGCATTTTTTGAATATGCTCTGAAACCTGATTGTGAGTCTGATACCTTAAAATCAGTTGCATAATTTGATGCCGATGTTATGATTTTGATGCCAGTCTTTCTGTATCTTGGCGCTGTTGATTTTTTGTTTAGGAACCTAGAACCGATTACAACATCGACGTTATTTTCTGTCAAGGCACTGACAAGCAGCGGTATTTGGCTTGGGTTGTGCTGGCCGTCTCCATCAAGTGTAATCATCATATCGGCATTTTCTTTTCTTGCCTGATCAAAAAGTGAGATAATGGCGGCGCCATATCCGAGATTTTTTGTGTGAGTGATTACTGTAGCACCTTTTTCTCTTGCTTTTTTTTCTGTGTCATCAGTAGAGCCGTCATTGCACACAATCACCTTGTCAACAAACTTGAAGCTTTTTTCTATAATTTCACCTATGGTATTTTCTTCATTATATGCTGGGATGCAGGCTAGCTTCATTTTAATAAATTTCCTAGAAGGGCTGCATTATGTAAATATGTTTATTCTAATCATACTTGCTTTAGGAAATCTCCTTTTGTTAAACCTGACTGTGAAATTATTGACAGTAATGTTCTGTCTGTAAAACCAAACTTGTTGTAGAGAACCTTTGCCAGCTCTGGCGATTCTAGATTAAAGGAAGAAAAAGAGGTTTTCGAGTGATATTTGCATATTCTGCATCTTTTCACTCTTTCTTGTTTCGTGTTAACAGTCATATACAATTCATGCCTGTGTCCACGTTTTTTGTAGCGTCTGATTCGCAGTGTCACACGCCTAAACGGTCTTAGGTTCCTGCTACTTCGGACGCTTATTCTACCATGCATTAACTCATGGTGATCAGCTAAACTGCCTTTTCCTAAATTTAAGAATTAAGTACCAAAGATCTATTCTTGACATTCAGGTTTCAGACGAAAATTGTTGTACGCTAATTTACCAGTGTCATCTGGAGCAAACAACTAGAAATAGGACATATCTACTAATACCATACCATGACAGAAAAACGTAAGTTCACTATCGTAATACAAGAAGAGCCTGAAGGAGGCTATACAGGGAGATGTCTTGAATTGAGAGGTGCAATCAGTTACGGCAAGACGGTGGATGAACTAAAAAAGAACATGAAGGAAGCTATCTCGCTTGTGCTTGAGACATTAAACGAAGAAACACAATCAAAACGAAAAGAGATTATAGAAATAAGTTGAGTCTTCGAAACCATAGATGGCGTGAGATTATCAAAGCCATGAGTCATTTTGGTTTCTATCCAGTACGGGAAAGGGGAAGTCACATCATACTGAAAAACGTTGAAGGATTTGCTATCTCCGTTCCACGATACGATCCCCTTCCAGAAGGAACGGTACGAGCAATTCTTGAAGAAGCAGGTATTTCAAAAGAAGAATTTCTAAAGCATCTCTGAAAGACTTTGCTTTAGTCTGTTACGTTATAGAATGGAAGGAATTGGTATGACTGCTATTACAAGCTGAGATTTTCACCTGATATGATCAGTGCCACGATTAATGAGAAATTGTGGAATAAAATAATTGTAGACAAAATTTCATAATGCATTAGAAGAGCTGACTAGAAAATCAAACCATTTGCGATATCAATATGCTTTAGCGAGATGTTAAGAGAGTCAGAGCAGGAAATTTTACTGGGTTTATTTTTTTATCCCAATTCTTCCAGTCTTTTGATTATATTATCAAGGCATTCTTGCGGTGTGCTCCTCTCTGTATCAAGGACAATCTCTGGATGTAATGGCTCTTCGTATGGGGCTTGCAGGCCTGTAAGGTTTGTTATATCACCGGCAAGTGCCTTTTTGTACAATCCTTTTGGGTCTCGCCTTTTGCATTCATCAACTGAAGCCTTTACATATACTTCGACAAACTTTGGAATCTCTTTTCTTGCCAGTTCTCTTGTTTGCCTGTAAGGCGAGATTATAGGTACGATGACAGTCACGCCGTTTTTTGCAAGCAATTTTGCTACAAAGATAATCCTCCTGTTGTGCTCTTTTCTTTCTTTTTCAGAAAACCCAAGATCTGAGCTTAGAGTTTTTCTAAGCTCGTCACCATCAAGAATATCACATGTCTGGTTTTTGCTTTTTAGATACTCTTCTAGCAAATGAGCTAGAGTTGTTTTTCCCGAAGCTGGAATACCAGTGAGCCAGATTACAGGAGCCTCCATCAAACTGACACTTTTTCTTTGTAATTAAATGATTTTGTAAATTTTCAAATCATAGTCTGATTTGGGATCTTTCGCCAAGCAGGAACTGATGCTTTTTTGATTCGTGATTGTTTGTAATCTCAGAACCGTGCGCAATTATACTGTCTGAGATGTGTATTTTTTTGTCAATTACACAGCCATCCATAAGTATGGAATTTTCCACGTTACAGTATTTTAAAGTAGAATTGTTTCCAACACTGACATAAGGGCCAATTCTTGCTTCAGGGCCAATTGCACAGCTATCACCTATTATGACAGGACCAGTAACAATCGAGTCTTTGCTAACTGTGGTATTTTTTCCTAATATGATATTTCCCTGTATTGTTGAACCATCGCTTAAGACAAACTGGTTTTTAGTCCCTATAGTATCCAAGACCAGCTTGTTTGCATGCAAGATATCATCTGGAGTTCCAGTATCTTTCCACCAGCCAGTTACTATGTCATATTCTATGAAATTGCCCTCATCCATTAACAGTTGCAAGGCATCAGTTATTTCAAGCTCGCCTCTCAAAGATGGCTTTAGCTTGTCTATGATACCAAAAATTTTCGGGGTAAGAAAGTAGATTCCAATTACTGCAAGCCTTGATGTAGAGTTTTTTGGCTTTTCTGTGATTTTTTTTATTTTTTTGCCATCAAGTGTTGCAATTCCAAATCGCGAGGGATCATCTACCTCGCACAAAAGTATCATAGATTCTGCATCAGATGATTTGAATTTTTTTGCATAATTTTCCAAGCCTTTTCGTAGAATGTTGTCTCCAAGATATACAACAAACTTGTCGCCACCAACAAAGTCCTTGCATATTCTTATCGCATGAGAGATTCCCCTTGGCCTGTCTTGAAATACATATGTAATATTTACGCCAAACTTTTTTCCATCACCATAGAATTCTTTTACCTTTTCTGGGTAGACATCGCCAATAATTATTGCAATATCGGAGATTCCTGCTTTTTTTAGATCTTCTAGTGCATACTGGGACATTGGCTTGTTTGCGATTGGAAGAAGCTGCTTTGGTCCTGTGTGTGTCAGCGGCCTGAGCCTTGTTCCATGACCGCCGTGAAGTATTATCCCTTTCAATTTCAGTGACTCTAAAAGAATCTAGTATAAAATTCGTGTATCAAAAAATTCAATTATTTGATGGCTTTGAGAGAATCGATGTTGCAAAAGGATGTCTTGTATGTGGTTAAAACTTGTGGCGCCTATGGCACACTGGCGTTTTTATTTTCAATTATTGGCATATTTCACCCAGATGCCTTCATTGTTGGAAACCCCTTAGAAGTAAGTAACCTTAGTGCAGAACATGTACTTGGCCATATTGGATTTGGCCTGATTGTTGGAATAGCAAGTTTTAGTTTGAGGTACTTTGCCATAGCTGGTCTTTTTCCAATAATTTTGGATGCAGACCACCTCATCCAGTTCTTTGATATCGAGATGATACCACGGATGGCACACTCTGTAACGTTTGGCATACTTGCAGCAGTTTTGATGATTGTTATTTTTGGCAGAAAGGATGCAAGACTTGCAGCAATAGCCTTTGCATCTGTATTATCACACATATCATTTGATGTCATTTTGGGCGGAGGCTCTGTCTTTCCACTTGTTGTTCCGTTTTCTGCAGAAACATTTTGGTTTGTTGGATTCGAAGGAATCTTAATTCAAGTATTAGCGATAGTAATTGTTGCACTAGCATTTTTGCTAGATAAAAAAAGAGAATGGATCAAAGTTTCCACTTAATCTATCAGGTGGCTTGATTTTATTTCATTGATAAATTGTTCAAGTGACTGATCAATTGGTTGTGGTTTATTATTTAATATTGAAAATGCTTTTGAGACATCCAAAGAAGAGTCTTTTGGTCTTCTAGCTGCCCACTTCATTTCATTAACTGTTGCAGGCTTTATCAGCGACTTGTCAAGGGCTAGCTTTTCTGCAATCAAGTTAGCCATGTCAAACCGTGAGATTCTTGTTGCACCTGCAACATGAATGACTCCAGTTATCTGGCGCCTTGCTAGCTCAATTAACATTTGACTCAGATTTGCAACATATGTGGAGGAAGTGTATTGATCTGTGACAGCCTTTATCTCTTTTTTTGCATGCAGATTTTCTATAACAAATTTTGGAAAACTTGTTTTTGTTTTGTGTACGCCAAATGGAGTGCTTGTTCTTGCAATGCACCAGCCTGATGCCATGTTCATCACTGCCTTTTCACCTTCAAGCTTTGATTTTCCGTAAAAATCAACTGGATTTGGTATATCTGCTTCTTTTTTCATGCCTTGATTCCCATCAAAGACATAATCTGTAGATACGTACACAAGAAAAGCTCCTTGCAGTGCAGATTGTTTTGCAATAATTTTTGTGGCTGTAGCGTTTATTGTCATAGCAAGATCTTTTTGTGTTTCGCAAAGATCAACATTTGTCATTGCTGCAAGATGAATGACGCAATCTGGATGCACCTTATTGATTATAGTTTTGATACTATCAGAGCTGGCCAGATTCATTTGTACAGGTGTACCATATTCTGGTTTTGAGTTGTGGTAACATGAATAGATCTGGTTTGCAGATTCTGAAAGATCCCTTATGACTTGGCTTCCAACAAGACCTGCGGAACCTGTCACAAGAAATTTCATTTCATAATTTGTTCCAGACAGAAAGTAAAGTAGCTTTTCATTGAGAAATAAAACTCTGTGTCTGTCTTCTTTTCAAAGAGATATTCATGCTGTTACTTTGGTCTTAATGTATTTTTTGAATCTAACGCCCTTTTTGTGGCGAGAGCAAATATTAGCTGGTTAATATAGAATACCTGCTTTGATTCTAGATTCTAACGTTCTAGTATGCCCAGCATTCTGTCCACTGTAACTATCTTTATGCCCCTGAACTCCCCGAGATCCAGCAAGTGTCTGTCGCCTGACACAATATAGTTTGCACGACAGCCTACCGCTGTGGCCAGAATTAGATTGTTATCTGGGTCTTCCTCGATCACTTGCAATTTTGAAATAGGGCGAACAAATCTGGCCGTATTGTTGAGTATCTTGAGGAAATCAACAACGTCTCTTTCACTCAGGTACTGTCGAAATTTCTTCCTTCTTATAACTCGAAGAAACTCAGATCTGATTTTTTCTGATAACACAAGAGTGAGTTCTTTTCTAACTGTCTTAAGCCACAGTTCCCTTGGCTTTCCCCTTGTAATCAAGGCAGAAACAAGAACGTTGACGTCAAAGACAACGACTACATCCTGAAGCATCTCAGTGTTTTCTATGCTTCTCTGACCTGTACTCTTCTATCTCCTTCTGAATCTCTTCCTCTGATAGTTCGCCATATTTGGCTATCCTTGCATCCACCTTCTTGTATATTGACTTGAGATCTCTGACAATATCAGGAATCTCCATCTTCTTCATGATTACAGAATCCTTGTAGCAGTACACCAGCAGCTTTGTCTTGGGTTTGAGGCCAAGCTTCTTCCTCAAAGACTGTGGTATCACTACCTGTCCCTTGCCGCTCACCACCGTGATGTCTTCTTCATACGTTGTCATAATCATATTCTTACTTTCTTACCTTAAATAGTTGATCCTTTACCAGTTTATGGTCCAAGGTTGTGGATGTAATGTTTTTTCATCTGCCAACGGCTCCCACCATTGTTGATTATTTTGATACCATTGTACTGTTTCTTGCAGAGCCTGATCAAAGTTGTATTTTGGCTTCCAGCCAGTTGTGTTTTGTATCTTTGTTGCATCAATTGAATAGCGCTTGTCGTGTCCTGGTCTATCGCCAACGGTTTCAATCAGAGTGAGTGGCTTGTTTAAGAGATTTAGGATTTTTTCAACTATTGTTTTGTTGGTAATTTCATTCCATGCTGTAATATTGTAGGTTTGGCCTAACTTTCCCTTTGTGAGTAGCAATTCTATTGCTTGCACATGGTCTAAAACATAAATCCAGCTTCGAATCTGGTTACCACCGCCATACACCGGAACTTTGAGGTTTTTTGATGCACGAATTATGGTTTTTGGGATTAGCTTTTCTGGAAACTGGTATGGGCCAAAGTTGTTTGTGCATCTAGTTGTGATGCATTTTATGCCGTATGTTCTGTGGTATGACTCTACCAAAAGATCAGCTGCTGCCTTTGTAGCTGAATATGGATTGCTTGGCTTTAGGATATCGTCTTCTGTGAATGATTTTTTGTTTTGTGCATCACCGTATATTTCGTCAGTTGATACATGAACGAAGAGCTTGTCTGATTTTCTGACTGCCTCAAGTATGCTGTATGTGCCAAGAACGTTTGTTTCAATGAATGGTTTTGGGTTTGCTATGCTTCTGTCAACGTGGGTCTCAGCTGCAAAGTTTATGACAATGTCAGATTCTTTTGTTAGCTTGTTTACCGTTTCAAAATTTGTTATGTTGTCTTTTATAAAAGAATAGTTTTGATTTTGCTTAACTTCGTCTAAATTGGCAATGTTTGAGCCAATTGAAAGATTATCAAGATTTGTTATCTTGTCTTGTGGATTTTGTTGTAAGTGATTTCTGATAAATGCACTTCCGATAAAGCCAGCTCCTCCATAAACAAGAATATTCATCATTTATGGAAAAATACATGCCAATCATAAGACTTTTTGGTTTTTGTACTCACGATTGTAGATGCTGTTAAATGTCAGTATACAAAGTTGATGTCTGCATCCTTTAGGGCAGGCAGCTCCTGATCCTTTTTTATTATAAGTGGATTATCAATTGGCCACTTGATATCTATTTGGGGATCATTCCAGATAATTCCCCTTTCATGCTCTGGTGAGTATTCAGAGCTTACCTTGTAAAGTACATCTGCCGTATCACTTGTTACACAAAAACCATGGGCAAAGCCTTCTGGGACATAAAGCATAAGATGGTTTTTATCAGATAGTATTTGGCCTATCCATTTTCCATATGTTGGGGAATTTTTGCGTATGTCAACTGCCACATCAAATATCTCACCACTCATTACCATAACTAGCTTGGTCTGAGCTTTTGGTTTCTTTTGATAATGTAATCCTCTTAATACTCCCTTGACAGAGTGCGAAATATTATCCTGAACAAATCTTGTTTTTATTCCGTTGTCACCAAATACAGATTCTTTAAAGCCTTCCATGAAAAAACCGCGATTATCAGAAAAAGCTAGAGCTTCGATTAATATGATATCAGGAATTTCTAATTTTTTAAAGCTAAACGTCATGAAAAGAACCTATTGTATAGTGTAAATGATTCCAATAATATCCATCTAGCCTCGCTTTGAAGTTCGTACGACACTAAACAAAACTACCGACATTAGCATAAGCATTATGCCTATTACCACAGCACCTAATGATATCAGTGTAAATGGTACTGAAAAATATCTTGTTTCATTAAAAAATGACATAACATGCACGCCAAATCCTATTCCAATTATTATCAAAATTAATCCTGGAATTCCCAAGTATTTGAGTGGATGTCTTAATGCAACTAGTTCAACAAGTGATGCTACAACACCACCACTATGAGATACTGGATTTTTAGTTGATGTCTTTCCACCTGTCTCATAAAGCACAGTAACTTTGACTTCTGAAATTTGTAATCCTTTTTTTGAAGCATCTATCAGAATTTCAGAGTCTGCGCCAAATCCGTCTGTTAGAAACTGTATCGAGTTTATTGCTTTTTTTGAATATGCTCTAAATCCACTCTGTGTGTCTTTGAATGGAAGCTCAGATGCCATGTTTGTAATTTTATCCAACATTTTGTTTCCAGCTTTTCTGTACGTTGGCATTCCATCATTTTTATCAAATCTGTAACCTATCACAACATCCATATTATCTTCTAGAATGGGTTTGATCAGCTTTTCAATTTCTTCAGGAAGGAATTGGCCATCTCCGTCAATTGTTACCATAATATCAGAATTAATTTCTCTTGCATGCTTGAAGAGAGTTCTTAGTGCAATGCCTTTTCCAAGATTTTTTTCATGACGAATCACAGTTGCACCTGCTTCTTTTGCTTTCATTGATGTGTCATCTTTAGAACCGTCATCGCAAACTATTACCCTGTCTACATAGTTTTTAGATCTTTTTACCACATCTGCAATTGAACGCTCTTCATTGTAAGCAGGTATTGATACAACTTTTAACATTATATTATGCGAATCCAAGACTAAAATATATCCTCTTCATTTAGTTATGCTTCATTCTATTGAATAAAAACTAATACAGGTATTTTCATAACAACTTTCCATGAGGATAGGAATTGCAGTAGATTATGGCAAATTTGCCAATGCCACCAGTCTGAATTTAATTGCACGCAAAATCTTTTTGGAGCTTGGCAAATTGATGAACCAAAAAAAGACCTTTACTGTTGCCGCCATAAAATATGAAGATATTGGAATAGGTGATGTTAACATGCATTATGACTGTATCATGATTCCTAACATGGGAGGATACAGGTTTCCTCATCTTCGCGCCTTGACCTCAGACAACTTGGTAATCGGCTTGTCTGGAATTGATGAAGTAATACTTGGCGAGCAAGTATACAAAACAAAAGCTGATTGGTTGCAAAACAAGCCTGTAATTGAAAAAGAAGTTCCAAAGTGGGAAAAATATGTTGATAAAGTTCGTTTGATTCATGTTCCTACTAATTCAGAAAAGAAACAGATGGTAGAATATTTGAAAATACCAACAGAAAAAATTCATGTAGTACCTCATGGAGTAGATCACAAGATATTTAGACCAACAGAAAACAAAGAAGAAGAGCGAGAAAAAATTCTAGGTAGTTTTTACATCAAAGACGCTCCTTATTTTATACACGTTAGTGAAAGTAACTACGCAAGAAAAAATATTTTTCGAATGATTAAGGCATTCAAGAAAGCGAGAAAAGCTGGAATCAAACACAATCTAATCATGGTTGGAAGAACGGATCCCAAAGTTAAGGAAGCAGCTTCAAAAGAGGGAATCAAGGTTTTGGGCTTTGTATCAACTAAACATCTAGCAAGTCTTTTTCAGGGTGCAGATGCAATAATAATGCCTTCATTACATGAGGGATTTGGTTTGCCACTGGTTGAAGCAATGGCCTGTGGCGTTCCCTCCATAACCTCTAACGTATACAGTACTCCAGAAGTGATCGGTAACTCAGGTTTACTTGTAGACCCATACGACGTATCAGATATTGCCACAAAGATTGTAGAAATGTCTACAAATGAATCCCTGAGAAATACTCTGGCAAAAAGGGCACTTGAAAGGTCAATGCAATATGATTGGTCACATGTAGCAAAAATGCTCTTAGACCTACTTGAAAAAAATGTGCAATACCAATCTGACCACTTTGATTTTGAAGAAAGTTATAAGATCTCTGCCTATCGTACGCTGACAACAGTATGTGAGATAAAGCCAGAGCTTATGTCAATAGCAGTTCAAAACTTGCTAGAGTTTGACTATTTCAACATTATTTCTTGGGCACAAAGGGTAGGGCTTGAGGATGTGCAAGTGAAAGCTTTTCTAATGCCATTTAAGGAGTGGATAGAATTTCATTACTCGTAGGACAAGATGGTTTTATGTTGCAACTAAAAGCAAGGTATAAAAGAATTGCAAAACTGGCAAGATTCTCTTCATATGCAATTCGCAGTTATGGTTTTAGATTTTTCGTAATTACTGCCTACTTGGAATTAAAAAAATATGGTCTAGCTGTGTTTTCGCCAGAAAAAAAAGTTGTAGAACCCATAGTTGGAAACGAGTATTTGTATGCCAGATGGTTGAATGAGTACAAAATAACTTCTGAAGTAAGAGATGCGATGAAGAAAAAGATCAAAATGTTTTCTTTAAATTCAACATTGACAGTATCCATTTCAGTAGATGAGAAAAACTACAAGTATCTAAAGGAAACAATTCTTTCTATATCAAAACAGATCTATGAAGACTGGCAAATAATTTTAGTTAGACCAACATCAATAGCTAAACAAGTTAATTTCATATTAAATGAGATTAAGGATGTTCAGCCTGAAATTGTTCAGACAGGCTCACTAAAAGAAATCAGTAAAAATTCTAGTGACTTTGTTGTATTCCTTAATTCCGGTAGCATCATAACAGATGACTCTTTTTTCAGGATAATTGAGGTTGTAAATAATAATTCAAACGTAGAAATCATTTATTCCGATGAAGATGAAATCAAAAATGGCGAAAGAATTAATCCATTTTTTAAGCCTGATTGGTCACCTTATTTGTTTCTAAATTTTGATTATATCTCCAACTTTTGCTGTATTAAAAAAGATCTGTTATCTCAGATCCTAGACTCGTCTGGCATGCACAAAGTAAACCATTATGACTTGTTGTTACAACTAACAGAAAAAAGCAAGAACATTTTTCATATCCCAACTATACTTGTCAGCATAAGAAAAGACAGTAAACAAATCAATAGTGAAGAAACATCCATTGCTTTATCTAAAGCACTTAAACGAAGAAAAATCAACGGAACAGTTGCAAGGGGAACACTTCCCAATACATTTAGAATCCTATATCATCTAGACAATGAACCAAAAGTCAGCATAATCATACCTACAAGAGACAACAAAGACCTATTACAACGATGTATTTCATATATCAGAAAAAATACACGCTACAAAAATTATGAAGCTATTATAATAGACAACAACAGTACAAAAAAAGAGACACTTGACTATTTGAGATCTCTTCCTCATACGGTGATAAAATATGAAGGGCAGTTTAATTTCTCTAAAATAAACAATTTGGCTGCAAAACACGCAACAGGAGAGTATTTGCTCTTTCTAAATGATGACGCCGCACCACTTCAACCTAACTGGTTATCTGAAATGGTTAGTATATGCCAGCAAGATGATGTAGGAGCTGTTGGGGCAAAGCTTGTACATGGAGATGGCACCATTCAGCATGCAGGAATAGCCATACTTCCAACTGGAGCTGGTTTTCACCCCATGCAAAGAATGGATTCAAGCAGTGCTGGATATTTTGGGTTTTTGAATGTAATAAGGGACTGCTCTGCTGTGACTGGCGCTTGCTTGCTCATCAAACGTGAAATTTTTGAGGCAGTTGGTGGATTTGATGACAATTACGATCTTTACTATGGAGATTCTGATCTTTGTTTGAGTGTGAGAAAACTTGGATATAGTGTAGTATATACTCCATATGCAGTTTTGCTTCACCAAGGCTCAAGCACGATAAAAGAATATGCAACTGCATTTTTTACAGTTGAAAATCATCGATATTTTATTAAAAAATGGCCTCAACTAAAATTTGGCGATCCATTTTATAATCCAAACTTGGGATGGAACTATACCATAAACGTAGAAAGTAGATTAAAAATACAAGAACTGCCAAGAGATGAAAATTTGTCTAAAAATGAATTGGTTAAAAAATATACGACTTTTTTAGAATCAGTATATAGTAACGTTCTTCTAAGATCTGTAGATGCAAGTGGGCTTATGGCGTTTCTCCCAAAACTCATTAATAATGAGTTATCGGAGGAAACTGTCCTAAGTATAATTTCTGAATCTGAAGAAGCAAAAAGCATTAGAAATTTTTCGCATTACTCTGACAAGTATTGGAATGATCTGCAAGTAGTAAAGGAATATTTGAACAAGCTTTCAACAGGCAATGAAAAGATAACTTGGATAGACGATCTCAAGGTTCGTTTTAAACAATATCTTCCATTTCAAAAAGTCTTGATCGTTGGATGCGGTAACGGATGGCTTGAAAGGCAATTATATGATCTTGGAATCGGAATAGAGTTTGATGCCTTTGATGTTTCAGAAAAATACTTGGATACAGCAAAAAAAGAAAAAGGAGACAGACGGATAAATTATTTTGTTTCTGATATAAATAACATGGAAAATATCAAAGATGCAAAATACGATGCAGTGTTTAATTTTGCAATACTACATCATACTACAAAAGTTGAATATGCAATTAAAAAGCTTTCACATACTCTCAAAGATGGAGGGTTGATGTTTAACTGGGAGTATGTAGGATCGCCTCGTAATCAATACACAAATGAGCATGTCAAAATAATGGAAGAAGTAATGTCAAAAATGCCCGAAAGATTTCGATCAAAGCACAGACTACGACCTCATATTGAAAATTTCCGTGTAGAACCAACAGAGGCAATTCATTCTGATTTGATAATACCTATGTTTAGAAAATATTTTGATGTAATACATGAAAGGGAGCTAAACGGTGGTGTGGCGTACCAGATATTGTGGAATAATATAGATCAGTTTAGAGATAAATCCGATAAAGAGGCACAAAAGGTTTTGAAAATGCTTTTAGAAGAAGATCAAAGACTATCTAAGGAAAAGAAAGTTCCCATTTTGTTCTGGTATAGTGTGGGAAAATCAAAACAAACAGAGAGATAATATTTTCATTTCCAAAAAGAAGGAGGATTAGTTCTTTTTAATTCTAGAAAGCTCGATTGAGTTCTGGATAATGTGGCTATCAAGATCACTGTCAGAGATTTTATTTGTTAATCGCAGTCTTTTATGTTCGTTTATTGTATGGCCCAAGTTAGATAGGTTCCAAATTAGTGCCTTGAAAAATGCTCCAGTATAACCTTTAGGTTTTCTTGTAGCATCATAGAAGAGTGCATTAAAAAACATTAGAAAGATTGTGTTTGGAAGACGGCAGATAACGTTTTTTGAAGAATAGTTTTTTTGACAAACGTAAATGCGGTTTCTGGAAATGTAGTAGAATTTTGATACTGACATATCAGAGTTAGAATGACCTGCATCATGATAAGAAATTGCCTCTTGCGTGTACCCTATTTTGTAGCCTGCCATTCTGATCTTCCAGCAAAGATCAACGTCTTCATAATACAAGAACAATTTTGGATCAAAGTATATCTCATCAAGAATTTTTCTTCTAATCATGAATGCTGAACCATCATTATAGAAAAAAGAATTGGACTTGATTTTCCTTGCATGAAATATTTTACTTTCTCTTTGAACAACTGCACCGTACTTGTCCATCATACCTCCAGCGCTTTGCAGCTCACCATCTGGAAACAAAACTCTACCAGAAGCAGACATTATTTTTTCATCTGTCATGAAAATTTTTAACAAGTTACTTGTCCATTCTGGATCCAAATACACATCATCATTTAAAATTGCAATAAACTCACCTTGGGAGTTTCCAATTGCCATAGTTATGGCATTTCCATATCCAACATTGTTTTGGTTTGCTATCAATTTGATTTTCTGGTTTTCTATCAAGAACTTTTTCACTATGGATACAGTATTGTCTTGTGAGTTGTTGTCAATAACTATAATTTCATAATTTTTGTGAGATTGATTTAGAATAGAATTAATGCATTTTGTGATGTACTTTTCGCTGTTAAAACAGACAATAAGGTAGGCTACTTTGGATTCCAATAATATAACCGACTTTATCATTTTCATAAATGTCTTGTTTTAGCATTCATTGCCTAGAAAGTATAGATAATGCTAATATTGTGTCGAATAAACCACGTGATTAGAAAAACAATATGGGTCGATTTTATGAGGATATCTGGAAGAAAAGATCACTAATATCCAATTTTGCAATATCAGATCTTAAAATTAGATATAGAAATTCCGTATTGGGGTTTTTTTGGACATTTCTAGAACCACTTTTGATGCTTGGTGTTTTGTATCTTGTGTTTACCAATATTTTCAAATTCGAAATAGAACATTTTCCGTTATACCTTCTTCTTGGAATAATTATTTGGGGTATGTTTGCAAGAGGAACTACTATAGGTATCAATAGCATGCTAGCAAGAGCAAGCATATTAACGCAAGTTTATTTTCCACGAGAAATTACATCTTTGAGTGCAACTATAACTGCATTTTTGATGTTATGTTTTGAATTGATAGTGTTTGGAATTTTTATGATTGTGTTCCAATTTACCCCATCACCTACTATTGTTCTGTTACCATTTATTTTGCTCCTTGAATTTATCCTTGTTTTTGGTCTTTCCCTTCCTTTATCGGTGTTAAATGTACGATTTAGGGACACCCAGTTTATTTGGGCTGTAATTTTGCAGATGGGATTTTTCTTAACACCAATTTTTTACAGATTCGATATGCTTCCAGAACTTGCCCAAAGGATTCTATATTTTTCACCCATGGTTCAGATAGTAAACATGGCACGTGACGTGACACTTTACAATACTATGCCAAGTATTGAATCCATTCAGATAACAATTGCCACAACATTACTGATATTTGCTGTAGGCTATGCAATATTTAGAAAAATTCAGGTTAGAATAATCGAGGAATTATAGATGTCAGAAGTTGCTGTTGAAGTCAAAAACGTATCCAAAACATTCAGGATATATCATGAAAAGCGTGATTCCGTTTATGAGGCAGTTGTAGGCTGGTTTAGCAAAAAGAAATATTATGAGAATTTGTCGGTCTTAAAAAATGTCAGTTTCTCTGTAAAAAAAGGCGAAATGTTTGGCATTATTGGTAGAAATGGGGCGGGCAAGACAACATTGCTTCGCATCATAGCAGGCATTTACAAGCCAGATGCTGGGACAATTTCAATTAACGGATCGTTAATTCCGTTTTTAGGACTGGGTGTTGGTTTTCAAGTAGATCTGACTGCAAGAGCAAATGTAATCCAATATGGTATTTTGTTAGGTTTTAAGAAAAAAGACATAACAGAGCGGGTTGATGAGGTAATGAAATTTGCAGAGCTGGAAAAATTTTCAGACATAAAATTAAAGAACTTTTCGTCTGGAATGTATGCGCGGCTGGCATTTTCAACTGCAGTTCAGGTTGATCCGGATGTGTTGATGATAGATGAAGCACTGTATGCGGGAGACTTGGCTTTCCAACAAAAGTGCTTTGATACTATCGTTTCCTTTAAAAAAAGAGGAAAGGCAATCATTTTAGTAACTCACAGCATGCTACCCATTCAAAGCCAATGTGAGAGGTCTATGTTTTTGAATCAAGGAACCATTGCAGCAATAGGAAAATCAGACGAGGTCATAGAGGCATACAAGAATTCGCTATTTCCAAAGAAACAATAGATTAAAACTGTAGAATCCAAAGCATGTGTGATTTAATGAACATACTGTTGTTGACCCAATTTCTTTCAGTAACAAAAGGTGGAGGAGAGTACGTCTTTAGTGTAATGGCAGAGGCGCTTGCCAAACGAGGTCACAATGTATGGATAATTACACATAGAGTTGAAAATGAAGACTATACAAATTTTCACAAGAATGTAAGGATTCATTTTGTTTCTCCCATTAAATATGAAGGTGGACTGCCTCCCTCGTTTAAAGACAATATAAAATTCACATTACAGGCAATATTTAGTGGATTACAAATAATTAAAAAAGAAAATATTGATTTGATACATTCAAACAATTTTTCTCCAGCTCTTGCAGGTGCTATCCTGTCAAATTTGACTTCTAAACCCCATGTAACTACAGTTCATGATGTTTTTTCACTATGTGGGAAAAATTACTGGCAAAAGTGGGGAAAACAAAGTAATATTTCAAGATTAAGTGTATTGTTGGCTCCCTTTTTTGAAAAGATGATGATTAGGTTAAAACATTCTGCAATACATACGGTAAGTGAAGCAACTAGAGATGACTTGATAAAATTTGGAGCAAGAAAGCCAATTTACGTAATTCCCAATACTATTAAAATTAACAAAGCTGAGGAGATGGAATTACTGCCTTTCCAATTTGTATATCTGGGACGATTAGTTTTTTACAAAAATTTAGAAGTGATTATTAAAGCCATACAAATAGCAAAAAAGTCTTTTCCAGACATAACTTTGATCATAGCTGGAGATGGGCCACATAGAGAAAATCTGGAAAGACTAGTTAATAACTTGAAATTGCAGGACAACATAAAATTTGTTGGATTTGTGACAGAAAAGGAAAAAATGAAATTATTAAGCTCTTCACAAGCACTGGTTTTTCCAAGTTTATGCGAGGGATTTGGGCTTGTTATCCTAGAGTCTTTTTCATGTAGTCGTCCTGTTATAGTTTCTAATGTGAGGCCGCTTTCAGATATAATAGATGATAAGAAAGATGGCTTGATAATTGAATCTACAGATGAAAATGGATGGGCTGATGCCATGACATATTTTATTTTAAATCAGGCCAATTCGTTAGAGATGGGAAAAGCTGGAAAGAAAAAGCTGGAAAGCATCTATAATCAGGAAATAACGATAAACAAAGTAGAATCAATGTATAAAGAAGTTATCCTTTCATGAAAGGACACTAATGTTCCAACAATTTGACAATACTTTCTAGAATATCAATAAATCTCTTTTTGACTATACTTCTTGTTTTTTAATAAACTAAGTAAAAAGTAAGTTAATGGTACAATTATGATAACAAATGTAAATCCAAATAGTGGTGCCCCTAACACCTTGAATAGAAATATGTCAACCTGTAATGAAGTAAATGCATTAATTATAGAATGAGTTAATTGACTGAATTCAAATGACCATATTACAGAGTCATGAATGTATAATTCAGTTTGAGCTTTTCCCAGACTGAATAAACCTTGTGTGGAACCCGGTCTACCCCATACAAACCAACTTACATCCTGTACCATATGCACAAGATTGAAAAAGAATCCAAAGTAACCAAGAGTAACAAGAGATGTTTTGATAATCCTACTTTTTCTTCTTTCAATACTTGCTCCAAGTGGTAAGAGTAGAAAAGGGATTATTGGAAGCAGATATCGTGGACCCCATGCTACCAAGCCGTGCCACCACCCACCCGCTCCAGCTCCATAGAAATATAGGAATAAAACTGCAAAAGATAAAATTAGAATACATTCAGACTTGTTTCTACTATAAAAATCTGGAAAGGAAAAAAACATAGTAAAAAGTATAGGAACAAAAATTAACAGCCCCACGCCAGGGCTTAAAAGCAATCCAAACATACTCTCAAATATAGATGCAGTAGCAGTGGGTATAGCACCTATTGGATTAGTTCCATAATCTGCTGTTTGCAATGAAAAACCATACCTAACAAGTTGAAAAATTACTTTATCTATCACATATGCTGATGCAGTAGGTATCAGATAAGAAAAAATTTTTTTGAATCTTTCATTTTGTTTTCTTACCTCATATAATAGAAATAAAAACAAAGGTACTATGAATAATACAGCATCCAAGCGTACCAGAAATGCAAAACCTAGACTTGTACCACATACCATCAAATTAATAGCAGAATAATTATTCTGAAATTTTCTGAAATATAAAAATCCAAGTAAAACAAAGAATGTCACAGGTACTCCATTTAGAGATGTTTGAGAATATGCCCATGCCATAGTAGTAAATGCGTACAATAATGTCAAGATTAGCGAAGTTTTTTGAGAAAAATTAAAGGTACGGCAAATCAAGAAAAAAACTGCTGTTGATAATGCAGAAAAAACTGGTCCATAGAAAAGCTCTAAGAAAGTAAAATCAGGATTTAGAGTATTTCTCCAGTAAACATAATGTGGATCATCGAAATCCGCTGTTGTCCAAACTACACTATCTTTTGTGAATATATGAAAATTATGATTGATAAAAATGAACGGCACCTGTGTAAGGCTATGACCAATCTGAGCTTTGGAGCACAAAATAGCATTCTGACAAACTGGACCCGGCGTAAACCATGGAGCATCTACTGGAAAAATATCTGGATACTCGAAAAGTACACTTGATTTACCTTCTACGTATAATGGATGTGGTTCTTGAGTTGCAATTCTCAGACTTTGCTGTTGTGCCATGTCTTCATCTATGGTATATCTATGTGCATCAGTTGTAAAAAGAAAAATTATGAATGCTATTGCAAATATTACTAAGAATAATTTTTTGTCAACACTTAGTTTGTTTTTTGTAACACTACTCATAGATTTTGGAACATTTTTGAGTTAATTTAAATTGATTCAATTTTTACTAAGGCATTATGTTTCGTTTTATGTTAACACGTTGGATTAATTATAAAACTTGATGAGTAGAAGTATATATCTAATCGTAAATAAGCGAGATTATTGAACAAGGTTATTATCGTAACACATAATTTTTACCCAGAGTCTGTTGGTGGAGCTTCTCGAATTTATGAGATGGCAAGGTTACTAAAACAATCCTATGAGGTGACTATAGTATGCCCTCCGCCTACATATCCCTTCACGAAATATGAAAAAGCAAAATACATTTTACATAAAGAAAATCTTGATGACTTCAAGGTGTTTAGAATTTGGACTTACCAACCTTCAAAACAAACAATTTCGTTTTTACAACGTTTTTTGTATTATCTAATTTTTCCTATCTTGTCATCAGTGTTCTTACTTAGCGAACTGCATAGAACATCATTTGTTATTGTGACCACTCCACCTTCTTCTTTACTATTTACTACCTTGATTGTTAGGCTTTTTAAAAAAAAAATAATTTTGGATGTACGTGACATATGGATAGATGCAGCTATTTCATTAGGGTATGTTAACGAAAAAAATATCCTAGCAAAAATAGTTAAAAAATTTGAAAATTATTGTTGGAAAAAATCAGACCTTATTATCACAAACAGTATGATAATATTAGATACAATTAAACGGACACTTGATAATAGCAATTTATCAAAAGTAAAGTATTTCCCTTTTAATGTAGATTTACAGATTTTCAAGAGAAATGCTGTAAAACGTGAAAAAGAGATTGTGTATATAGGAAATTTTGGTGTTGCTCAGAGTATTGAAACTCTCATAAAGGCTATACAAATAGTGTTAACCAACATACCTGATCTTAAAGTTCATCTTTATGGAGGCGGAGATCGTGAACATCATCTCAAAAGGCTTGTTAAAGAATTAAAATTGGAGCATGTCTTTAAATTTAATAGCCCAATTCCTAGAAAGGAAATCCCCTCAATTCTGTCAAAAGCACTACTTGGAATAGTACCTCTTGCAGATAGTGAGGCGCTTCACTATGCTATACCTACAAAGACATTCGAATATTTTGCGTGTGAATTACCAGTTTTAGGATACGGTTCTTCGGTTGAATTAGAAAGAGTAATCAAAGAATCAGGGGGTGGACTCTACGTAAAGGGCAATAATCATGAAGAAATAGCTCATGCAATAATAAGAATACTAAATGATCAAAATATGATGGATGATTTTTCTAAAAATGGAAGGAAGTTTGTTGAACATGACACAGGTTTTCCAATATTGACAATGGTGGATTAATTGAGCGATGATCAGATTCGAATTAATAATCTTGTTAATCAGTTGGTTAAAGGTGTGTTACGTGATCTGAAAACGGTTAATGAACATGCATACATTGAAGACAGAGTATCCAAAATAAGAAGAAGTAGAGTTAATGCAGAATTTTGTTCTACTCTAGTGAACTTGCACAACAATGGATTAGAAAATTACTATAACATAATTGAAAAATTAGCTAAAGGCATAGTTCTAGATCAAAATAAGGATGGATCTTGGAATGAAAAACATCTGAATTATGATAATCCATCTTCAGTATTTACTTCAATATGCGCTTTATCACTTCTTGATGTAAAAGAGACTTTTCCTGAGATGTCCATTGAAGATAATGTTTTTGAAAATGCTGCTAGATTTTTAATTAGACAAGAGATATCATCAGGTCACTTTCGTAAATCAGAACAATATCATGCAGATGTGCTTAATGCTGATGCCATGGTTGCTGCATTTTTAGTTAGAATTGGTACAAAATATCATAACGATGACTACATCAAGGCAGGCGAGAGGGCATTGTTAAATGTGTGTAAACAACAATTTACAGATGGGGGTTTTCCCTATGGTGGGCCAACAAAAGCACATCCTTACAAGTACCATCTTCACGTACCATGCATTCATTATCAGACTGTAACATTGTATTATTTAATGAAATCATTACCTTTAGCAAAATCAGACTGGCTTACAAATTCTATTAATCAGGGAATAAAATGGCTTTTACAGAACCAGGTGGTTAACGGTACTTTTAGCTGGAAAAAAAGTGGTCTCAATTTTGCACTATATTTAACTGCAACATATGCATTGAGTGTTCCACTATACTTACGCTACATTACAATAGATAACAGAGCTCAAAGAATGATTATAAAATGCATAGATATTCTGGAAAAACAAATAGTTAATGACATTCTCTTAAGATGGGAGAAAGGAAGTTTTGGTTCTGTATTAAAAGGCATTTTAGATGCACCGATTGGTGGATTTATTGGAGAATATCCTCTTTCATTTAAAATATTAAGATCACTTCATCGTATACATCGTGAAATTGCAAGATCTGAAATTTCAGAAAATATTACTGCAAGTAAACTAGTAAATCGTACTGCTGGAGGTTATAGCTCAATTATGTCAACAGTAGAATCAAGTACAAATTATCCTGATATGTATATGACTACAGAAGCACTCGAAGCATTATCATCTGTATTAGTAAAGGAGACAGTTGCTCATTGAAGCAAGTTGTGCTCGATCTCTCAACAGGAGAAACTAAAGTTATTGAAGTTCCACTTCCTTCCATTCGACCAGGTGGAGTTATTGTTAAGAATCTATATTCAGTAATAAGCTTAGGTACTGAAAATACGCTAGTCAAATTTGCAAAGAAAAACCTCATAGGAAAGGCACAAGAACGACCAGACTTGTTCAAAGCATTTCTTGATAAAGCAAAAAGAGATGGTTTTCTCGTAGCTTTTCAACAAGCACAAAGAAGACTGGAAAAATACATACCATTAGGATATAGTTCTGCAGGCATTGTTACAGAAGTATCAAATGATGTAACAGAATTCAAAGTTGGAGACAAGGTTGCTTGTGCAGGTGCAGAATATGCGTGGCATGCAGATACTATCTTTGTACCAAAAAATCTTTTGGCAAAAGTTCCTGATAACGTAGATTTGAAAGATGCTGCATTTACAACTATTTCATCTATAGCACTTAATGGTATAAGGTGTGTATCACCTGAGATCGGTCAAACAATTGTCATTATTGGTTTGGGTCTTTTGGGACTATTAGCAGTTCAGATAGCAAAGGCATCAGGGTGTAGGGTTATCGGTATAGATTTGGATGAACGTAAAGTAAAGATGGCTCAGCAACTTGGTATTGATTTAGCACTTGTCAGAGTACCAGAAAATGAATCTACCGTGATGGAATTCACTGGAGGTACAGGAGCTGATGCGGTGATTATCACAGCATCAAGTGAATCAAATGATACAGTAGAGTTGGCAGGTAAAATCGCAAGAAGTCGTGGTAAAATAGCAATAATTGGTGCAGTTAGTTTGGATATCCCAAGGGAGTATTACTATAAAAAAGAACTATCTGTCATAATTCCAAGCTCATACGGTCCTGGAAGATATGATAGAAATTATGAGGAGATGGGACATGACTATCCTGTCAGTTTTGTTAGGTGGACCATATCAAGGAACATGCAAACTGTATTAAATCTAATCAGAGAGAAAAAACTCTTACCGTCAAAGCTAGTCACTGGTACCTTCTCAATTGATTCTTCTCAAGATGCATATGCTAAACTTGAAGATTCTGATGCACTTAACATAGGTTTAGTTATCAAATATGATGAAGAGCCAAAGATTGAAGATTCCAGTGTGATACATGTCCACAAAGCTGAACCAAAGTCAGGCACGATTAGATGTGGAATTATCGGAGCTGGAATATATGCTACTTCGATAGCTATACCATTAATTTCAAAAACGAAAGAATTTTCTTTAGAAGCTGTTTCTACTGCAAGCGGTCTTAATGCAAGATCAGTAGCTGACAAGTATAAGATACCAAAAGCGTATTCTGATTATCATGCGTTGCTTGAAGATGGTTCTATTGATTTGATTTTTATCATGACACGAAATAGCCTACATGCTCCAATTTTAGTAGAAGCACTGAAAAAAGAAAAAAACGTCTTTGTAGAAAAACCACTCGCAGTAAATTTCGAAGAGATTGAAGATATTGAAAAAACATGGATTCAGTACAAAAAAACTGTCATGGCAGGCTTTAATCGCAGATATGCGCCTTTCACCAATGAGATAAAGTCATTCTTCAAGAACAGAACTACCCCCATGATTGCGTTATACAGAGTTAACGCAGAAGAGATCCCTCCAGATCACTGGATATATGACAAAAAGGAAGGTGGAGGCAGGATAATTAGTGAAGCACCTCATTTTGTTGATTATTTGTCCTACATAATAGGATCAAAACCAACTAGAGTATTTACAAATCCAATTCAATCAGAAAAAAAACATGATGTCATGGATAATTTTATCATAGACATAGATTTTGAGGATGGTTCTAGCGGTTCTGTAATATACACTTCACATGGAAGTAAGAAATTCTCAAAAGAGCGTGCAGAATTTTTTGCAGACAATAAAAGTGCAGTACTTGACAACTTTCGTGAACTAAAACTTGTAAGCAATAATAAAACTACTTCCAAGAAGAATTTATTCTCTCAAGATAAAGGCCATAAAAATGAGCTTGGTTTCCTAGCTAAAAGTCTAAGAGATGGAGATTTGATTGAAGATGAGTTTAGAATGTCATTGTTATCATCCCGTGCTACTATAGCAGCACTAAAATCAATTGTTTCTAGAGTTCCTGAACGAGTATAGAAAAATGTGTGGAATTACAGGGCTAGTAAACATCAATGATAAAATGCTTTTACACGACATGTGTAATGGCCTTGTTCACCGCGGCCCAGATTCTTCAGGTTTCTTTGAGGATAATGGAATTGGTTTAGGAATTAGAAGATTAAGTATTATAGATGTAGAAGGTGGCAATCAACCAATTCAAAATGAAGATGGTGACATTTGGACAATATTCAATGGTGAGATTTACAATTACAAAGACATCAGACAAGATCTTGTCTCCAAGGGACACAAATTCAGGACAAACAGTGATACAGAAACTATAGTCCATGCTTATGAACAATATGGCTTGGATTTTGTTCAGCATCTAAGAGGCATGTTTGCCATTGCGATACGAGATAGAAAAAGGAAAAAGACAATACTTGCAAGAGATAGACTCGGAATAAAACCCCTTTACTACATGATAAGAAAGAATCAACTACTTTTTGCGTCTGAATTAAAAGTACTTTTAGAATATAAAGACATCAAACCAACAATAAATCATAATGCAATAAGTGATTACCTGACATATCTGTATGTTCCTGCACCAAACACAGTTTTTAACGAGATTCATAAGATGATGCCTGGCGAAATACTTGTTTTCGATGATGATGGCACTTACACAACTAAGCTGTATTGGGACATACATTTTGAAAATAATGAGTCTAGTCTAGATAGTTGTGTTAAACAACTATATGAGTTACTTGAAGAGTCTATTAGGCTAAGATTAGTAAGTGATGTGCCAGTAGGAGTGCTTCTTAGTAGTGGGCTTGATTCTGCAACTGTCGCAGCTCTTGCAGCAAAAACATCACCACATGAATTAAGTACATACACTGTTGGCTTTCAAGACTTTGCAGACAAATCTTATGATGAGTTAAAAGAATCAAAGGAAATGGCAGAGTTTTTAGGAACAAATCATAGAGAGATCGTAGTAGATTCTAATGACGCTTTCAAGTTGCTAGACAAGGTTACGTGGTACCTTGATGAACCATTTGGAAATCCCACAACCACGCTTCATTATATTATATCTGAGTTTGCAAGCAGAACCTCCAAAGTAGTTATCTCAGGAGTAGGTGGCGATGAGATGTTTGGAGGATATCCAAAGTATATGGCACTAAAAATATTTGAAAGTGGTTCAAAATTTCCGTTATCATTTGTAAAAGCACTATCTCCTCTATTTCAAAAACTACCAGAAAAAAGCGAAACTATTGTCAAGGGAAAGAGGTTTTTTGATGCATGGCATGGTGACTCTATTGATCGTTATTTATCACTAGTGTCATGCTTTACAGAAAAAGAAAAACAGGATTTACTTATGTTTCAAACTAATTCTTCAAGAAAGCTAGTTGATAATTTAGCAAAAGAAGCAGAAATGAAAGGCGCAACTAATTTCTTTCAAAAAATTTTTTACATAGAGTGTAAAAGCTATCTTCCAAATAACATTCTTGAATATACTGATAAGACAAGCATGGCAGTTTCTCTAGAAGTAAGAGAACCATTACTTGATCACAGAATAGTTGAGTTTTCTGCAAACCTGCCATTTGATTTTAAGATAAAAAATGGATCAATGAAGCATATTTTGAAATTAGCAATTAAAGATAATTTGCCAAAAGCTGTCTTAAATCGCAAAAAACGCGGCTTTACTCCTCCACTAATTAACTGGTTGAACAACTCGCTTTCAGATTTGGAATCACAGTACATATCAAAAGAGAGATTGTCTGAGAGAAAACTGGTTAACTATAATCTTGTAAAGAAATTGATAGATGGGTACAAGCAAGGCAAAAAAAGTAACTATCTGAAGATATGGAATATCATATGCCTTGAATCGTGGTTCAATACGTTTATGCAGAAATACAGCCTTTCCATATGACAAACGTGAGTAAATGTATTCGTCATTTCGTAAATTCATAACAAGGATTTTACTAAATTCGCCTCTTGTGAGATCAAATACGGTGATTGCAGTTGGCAGACTGCTAAGATCTATTTCAAATTCAGATTATGTTGAGATCGAGGGACGAAAAATGTTTGTTCATGGTAATGATGGACTAGCACTTTCTATTTTCAAGGTTTATGAACCAGCTCAAACTCAAGTTGTAAAAGAGCATATCAAAGAGGGAAATGTTGTAGTAGACATTGGTGCTCATGTGGGATACTACACACTTTTATTTGCACAGCTTGTTGGTCCAAAAGGAAAAGTTTATGCTTTTGAACCAGATCCTGTTAACTTTGAACTACTCAAAAAGAGTGTAGAAATAAATGGATACCAAAATGTTATCCTGATACAGAAAGCAGTATCCAACAAAAATGGTAAAGTAAAATTGTATTTAGGCGACAACAATAGAGCGATCAATAGAATATACGATGCAAAGATGGATGATGCCAAAGAAGCTATTGAAGTAGACAGCATTAGATTGGATGATTATTTTAAAAATTATGAAGGAAGAATCGATTTTATCAAAATGGATGTTGAGGGTTCTGAGAGTAGTATCATTGATGGAATGCATTCAATTTTGCGGAAAACAAAGACATTGAAGATCATGACAGAATTTTATCCATATCTTATTAGAAAATTTGGTAAAGAACCAGAAGAATTTGTTCAAACACTTGCTACTGCAGGCTTTAAAATTTATGATATCTTGGATGATAAAAATGGTGCAATATCTCCGCTTGATTTATCATCAGTACTAGCAAAAAGTTTACAGAAAAAAGAGTATGTGACGAATTTATTCTGTACAAAAGAATAATTTATAGAACTTTACAAGTTCAAACATGTGCTAAAAATGAAAGGATTTAAAATTTACAAAAAAATGTTTAATTCAATATATAATAGTGAACGTGTAGTTAATAACAAAATTGTATCTAGGATAGGAAGAAAAATACACACAATCTTTAAACCAGAATATGTAGAAAAATTTGGGTATAAGATTTATCTCGATCCCCACGATCATCTGTTATTATCTGTAAGAGAATATCCGATCCACCCAATATTAAAAAAAATAATTAAGAAGGGCAATACAGTAGTTGATGTAGGAGCTAACTTGGGGGTCCTTACATTATATTTTAGGAGCATAATTGGTTTAACAGGAAAAATATATTCATTCGAGCCAGCACCTGATGCTTTCTCGATACTTTCTAAGAATGTTGCCGTGAATAACTTACAAAATGTGATTATTGAAAATAAAGCGATATCAAATCAAACTGGTAAAGTAATGTTCAGTAAGCAAGAGTCGCTTACTGCGGGACGAATTGTTAAGGATAACGCGGATGCTATGAGGGTAGATAGTATTTCTCTAGATGATTATTTTTCAAATTATGATGGAAAAATAGACTTTGTAAAAATTGATACAGAAGGATATGATTGGAGTGTATTTCAAGGTATGAAATCGTTAATTGAAAGAAACAAAGATTTGAAAATAATGACCTAGTTTCATACTAGATTACTAAACGAATCTGGGAAAAGCACAAGAGAATTTCTAAAAATTATTCAGGATTTTGGTTTCATCATCTATGATGTGGGTGGTTTAATGGATAGATTTGATCTGTTATTAGACAATATGCTAGAAGAATTTGCTAAAACTCCAAATTCGTCTAATTTATTATGCACCAAAGAAGAATTTTAATTTACTAGAAAATCCATTTGTGTGTAGTTTATTTGAAATTGATAAAGGAATAATCTAATTTTGAAACATCGCACTATGAAACCATTAGTCTTTTCTTAAGTGGCTTTTCACAGTAAGTAAACTTTCATGGGGTTTCCTTGACAAACTTAATCTTCTAACAATTTAACACACTAGTTAAGGACTAAGATTATTATACAAATTTTCCTGTCTTTCCATAGTTAATATTATCTGCATTAAGCTTCAGTTAATGAAGTAATGGCAGAAAAGAAAATTCATGTTTTAATTATTTCTCAATATTTTCCTCCAGACATATCTGGAGGCAGTACGAGGGCATATAACTATGCAAAATGTCTAGTAGACCAGAATTATGATGTGACTGTTATTACTGCTCCTCCACATCAGCATGCAGCAGTTCCAAAAGAATATCGTGGCAAACTAACATGCAAAGAAAAAATGGATGGAATTAATTTAATACGGGTTTGGATTCCATCATTACTACATTCATCAGTTAGAAACAGCACTATTCTAGTCTGTTCGTTTTTGTTATCATCTTTATTTCCCATTTTTTCTGTAAAAGCAGACATAATACTTGCATTTGAGCCAAATCTTTTCTCAATCATTCCAGCATACATTTACTCCAAGTTACGAGGAGGCAAAGTGATTCGTATAGTTGATGATTTGTGGCCAGAATTACTTTATGAGCGAGGTATTATAAAATCAAGATTTGCCAGAAGTATTTTAGATCGTCTCGCTAAATTTTCTTATTCATATCCGAAATATCTCATACCGCTAAACGAAGAAGTAAAAAAGGTCATACACAAATCATATGATATCAAAAATGACAAAATAGTTGTAATCGAACATGGAGTTAACACAGATGTTTTTACGTATAATGAAAGAATTCGTGAACAAAATTTCATCCTAATGTATTCAGGATCTCTCGTAGAATCATATGATTTTGATATAATAATTAATGCTGCAAAGAAATTAAAAAACAGGAATATCAAATTCGTTGTTAGAGGAAAAGGCAAATTACTTTCTTATTTGCTGGAAGAAAAGAAGAAATTTCAGCTTGATAATCTTGTAATAGATACAGAATTTATTTCTCATGAACGCCTAGTTAAGGTTCTTGGCACTGCGGATGTATTACTAGCACCTATGAGAAAAGGAGAGAATCTGAATTCGTCATTGCCAACAAAGATACTAGAATATCAAGCCATAGGAAGACCCATAATTTGTTGTTCTGATGGTGCCATAGGAGATTATATAGAAAGAACAAAATCAGGTATCAAAACAGATTGTGAAGATCTAAACGCCTTTGTTGACGCAATATTGAAATTGGAAGCTAATCCTCAATTATGTAAAACGTTAGGTGACAATGCTCGAAATTTCGTGGAACAAAATCTTACATTTGAAAAAATAGGTAAACGGTTATCAAAAATTATTCAGAATTCATATGGGATGAATACGTTTGCTTAAGATTTTAGCTTCACTTCATACTTTACCTGATATAGAATCCTACAAAACAAGACTTTTCAGAAACATATTGCCTGTCCTTAAACGCAAAACTAGTGTTCATGTAACATGGTTAGTATATCAACCTGACAAACTAAATTTACCACCTCAAAACGATCCTGAAACTACAATAATAGATATTCATGATTATAGAAATGCAGTAGAGATAGTACAAAAAGTAAAACCAGATATAATTTATGGATCTCCTACACCTAATTTGCCTGATCATGCACTAACTTTGGCTGGTAAATTTCTCAATATACCTGTAGTTGGAGAAGCGATGAACCAGCTCATTATAAAATCAAGTACTATGGAAGTTACCAAATCATTTGTATCAGCATTTTTTGAGCGTTCAGTTCCTACAGATACTGATAGTAGAAAACAATTTATGCGGAGAGGAAGATTTTTTCTTTTCAAGTATCTGTTTTTGTTACGTACCCAGAGAGCTATAAAGATGAATATAGTAAAAATAATTCATAGTTTCTTTGTTATTATAAGAGCTCATTTCACTGCGTTGAAAAGTGATGTCTTATATGATCCATACTTTTCTTGTACTCTTAATTTTGTAGAAAGTGAAAAGCTATTTGAGCAGATGGTAAACAAAGGGTTCAAAAAATCTACCCTGATCACGACAGGAATTCCACAATATGATCCCGTATTCAAAAGATTACAGAACTTGCAACAAACTAAAAATAAAAAAATACGCGTACTTTTGTTGACTCATAGTTTATTTGAACATGGATATCACACAAGAAAGCAACGTGATTCTCTGGTAAAAGGAATTGTGAGTGAGATTTGTAAATACAAAGATGAGATGTCTCTTGTAGTTAAAATTCATCCGTCCAGTGAAATCCTTTCAGAATATCAAGCATTGATAAATCCCATAGATCCTGACATACCCATACATAATAAAGGCGACGTCTTGGATTTTATTGAAGAATCAGATGTGGTCATATCATATTCAACATCTGCTTCAGTTATGCAAGCATTAATGTTAAAAAAACCAATTATCTTCTGTAATTTTTTTAATCTTGAAGGCGATGTAATGCTTAAAAGAGGTCTTGCATATGACTGTAAAGAATTGTCTTCACTCATTCCATCTATTAGGCGAGTCATGTCTTCTAACTATACCACTGAGAAAATAGATGAATTCATTAGGGATTTTTTTTACAAATTAGATGGGCTTGCTTCTGAGAGGGTGTGTGAAGCAATTTTTAGTTTATTAAAAAATAAGTCATTTGCTGAAAAGGTAACATAATTTGTTTTTCACAAAATTGATTAGAATCGTATCGATTAAAATTTGCTACGAATTTCTTCTATTATTGATTTAAATAATTTTTTTGTTCTGAAATCAATAAGATATGTTATAGCAAGATAACTCACAATTGCTAACCCCACAAATAATAAAAGATCAGGAAGAAATTCAAAAACATTATTCTTGTAATCTAAGAATTGTTCTGTTATAATATAAACTAGACCAAACGTACCTATACTCACTAACAAATATTTGAATACAACATAATCAAATGGCGATACAAAAT
>Ga0213870_1000152_pt1 | contig 36563 bp, 34 predicted proteins | sample WICALVC2017_Meta_FD_160119 | JGI IMG/M metagenome (GOLD analysis project Ga0213870, IMG submission 160119) | Freshwater microbial communities from subterranean cave lake in Wind Cave National Park, South Dakota, United States - WICALVC2017 | ecosystem: Environmental > Aquatic > Deep subsurface >...
TAAATTCACTCGTACTCTTGGAGAATGGGCAAGGAGTAACCTTAGGACAGTATCATGAGTGGGAATCCTTTGACGCAAGCACAACTAAAGCTGCAAAGTTACATGTGGAATATAAAATGTGATACCACCTGTTCTTCCAACTATTCTGTCTATTCCAATGACTCCTAGGCATTTCTAAAATGCCTATTGCTATTTTACTTAACATATAATATACTTACCATGTTAAGAGTAATAAACCCTTACCTCTCTCTGAATTCCTATCTAGTATTCTTGGGTCAGCTGACAGGTAGATGGGAAATTTAGAGATATTTAATGAACACAACATCCCAACAAAGATCATCCATAGATCCCAATTTTGTGGAGAAGCCAGCTCAGCTGGCAGAAAGGAGGTGAGGTATGGCTTTTCAAGATCAAACATTAATTTGCAGAGACTGTGGTAAAGAATTCGTGTGGACTGCGTCCGAACAAGAATTTTATCAACAAAAAGGTTTTCAAAACGCGCCAGTTAGATGCGCGTCTTGCCGAGCATTAAAAAAGGCCCGCATGGAAGGAGACCGTGGCCAGCAACGTCAATCTTTCGAGATTACTTGCTCAAATTGTGGCAAAAAAGACACAGTTCCCTTTCAGCCAAGAGGCGACAGACCAGTTTATTGTAGAGACTGCTTTAGAAAACAAAGAGGATAAATTACTTTCTTGCCGATTGACTCGCGTTAGTTGGAGGAGGAATTTTAACTTTGGGGTTAACTGGTGGTAACTTAGGAAAAGATTTATCTATCTTAAGAGACTTGTCTACTGGTTTTATTTGAGAAATAGGTTCTTCTTGCTGTTGTTGTTCTTGTTGCTTTTTGGCTAAAGTCAGCGCCTCTATCTCGCCTGTTATTTGCTTATATGCCTCGGGATTATTATTGGCTACCAAGTTTTTTACAATTTCATATTGAGCAAGTGCACCTTTAACATCATTTTTTTCTTGCATTGCGTGTCCTAAATTATAATACGAGATTGGCAGGTCTGGTTTTAGATTTATGGCAATTTGAAAGTGATTTTGCGCATTATCCCATTGACCTAATTGATAATAAACTCCTCCCAGTGCCAAATATTGTTGAGGATTATTAGGATCAAGCAATATCGCTTGCTGTTGGGAATTAATCGCAAAATTTTCGGCATTTTGTCCAAAACCAATTAGGGCTCGATAGATAGTCGAAAGATTTTGCCAATTTAAGGCTGTTTGCGGGGCTATTGCTGTGGCATTTCTTGCAGAATTTATTGATTGTTGAATTAAAGCAACTATATTGTCTTGAGTTTTTTTATCTGGCGCTTGGCCCTTTGGCGCTTGGGAGGCAAGAGAATTTGCCAAAGCTAAATTCGTTTGAGAATAGACACGATAAAATCCGTCTCTATAGGGAAATTTTGCTATTGCTTTAGTTTGTTCTTCGTAAGTTAACGATCCATTATTTTTTGATGCAGCAACGACTGATCTTTGGAATCCTATATCGGATATAACATAGTTAAGACCGTAGTTCCCAACAAACAATACAAAAATAAAAACTATGATGGAAAGCATTATAGGCAGCAGTTGATGTTGAATAAAAGAATTTTTTCGATTGCTCTCTGGCGCTCCCAACGCAAGAAGACCGTTTCGAAGTGCAACAAGCTGTATGTCAACATCAAAAAATCTATCCCTTTTTTTACTATTAAATCCTTCGTACACTGCAAATAATGCAAGTAATACAAAAAGTAATGTTTGAATGGTTAGAGAAAATGGAATAAAGAAAGAAGCCAAAAAAATTAAAATAACAGAAAGCAGTATAAAGTTTTTATCGTTTCCCTTTATTTCGCGGATAACTTTTATAGCAAGAAAGATGAATGTTACAACGCCTAAAATTCCAGTAGTTGCTAAAATCTCAAGAATAAAGCTTGAAGAACGAAAGAATGTAAACGACCAAAGAATGTTTTGGTTGAATGATGGCGGCTTGAATCTTAAAAAATCAGGTGTATATGTCCCAAATCCGCTTCCCAATAAAAATCCCTTAAATACTCTGCCAGTGTCTTGAGAAATAGTGGCAAAAGCGGTTTGAAGACCAGTTTCAAAAGGAAGGATAGTTGGCTTTTGAAGATAAAAGAGTTGATAACAAGTGATTATAAAACCAATAAGAATAATAAAAGCTCCAACCCCAAAACTTATTAATTTTTCAGTTTTAGCTTTTGGTTTATCAGAAGAATGTAATTGTAATACTAAGTAGAGTGCAATTGGAAGAAGAAGAGCTAGATAAATTGCTTGATCGAGCAGCGATCCTAAAGGAGTAAAAGTTGGATTATGGGTAAATGGATAAGGGATAACATAGACTTTAAATAACGAAAATATAGCTAAAATCGAAGCAATTATTCCTCCACCTACCAAAGATGCTGTTAAAAAAAATGCTTGCTTTTTATCCTTTGCGATATTGACTGTAACAAAATAAACAATTATTGAAAATAGTAATAACACATAGGATGTAATAGAATCGGCTTTATTTACAGCAAAAATAGAAGACAGAAAAAGAGAGAAAGCAAAAAGAATAATTGCAAGATCATATGGCGTTCTTCTAATTCTAACACTGCCCTCAAAAATCATTTTTAAAGAGAGGAAGGCAAGCGCAAGTAAAGCGGCTATCCCAAGAAATGCTTGCTTAGGTATAGCATATTGGTCGGTTGTTAGAGTAGAGATTGCAATTGGAAGAGCGAAAAACAGAATTCCTAGTACAAAGACCGACAAATTTTCTAAATAAGAAATAAATTCATTTTTCGTCTGCATATAATAGAGACTTTACCAGCCGAAAAGTATAATGTCAAGGAGAAATTGGTAAGGGAGCGAACTTTTGGATGCGATGGGGTTAATCATTATTGCTCGAAGCAATAAAGGCGAAATAATAAATTACAGCCAGCGTGACCGGCTGCAGTCCAAGAAGAAGTTGCTTGCGCAAGATCTCCTCCATCTCCAGTGACTCCACTTGCATCTGTAGTCCAATTAGTACAAGTAGCATCACCTATACCGTTCTCATGTGTCCCTGTCCAAACACTACCACTACCGACTAAAACATTACTTTCATTCTTATTAATCGGATTGTCAATGGTCCCATCTGTCAGATCGTCTTTGTTATTTGCTATGACTGTTGTATTGTTTACTAGTCTATATTCTGCATTAGGTACTCTGTCTTTTGCGTGTACAATAGGAGAAGTAGTAGAAAACCATGCTGTCCACGTACCGCCAAGAGCAGCATTGTTGGCAAGAGTATTGCAAAATGAATCAGCTCCTGTTAATCCAGCAAAATTTCCATTTCTTGTAGATGATGTAACAAAAACCCTTTTTATTGGCAGTGGTGTTGGGGTTGGGGTGGGAAGTGGAGGAGGAGTTGGAAAAGGAGCAATAGCAATATTTGAAGAAGCTACTGCGTAGGTATACGGATCCGTACAAGCTGCTCCAGGAATCATTTGTGGATCTGGGCAACGCTCGAGTTTGGCAAAAAGTGTATACCGAGTTGTATCATTGGCACCAGTTGCATCAACGGGTTGACTATAATAGTAAGTCTGAGTAGGCTTAGGATCTTTGGGAATTTTTACCATGTATGGCAACCATGGTTGGCCCCAAGGATCAGCTCCTCCAAATAAATTATATAACTCGGGATACTTATTGTTGTCTGCATTAAAAGCCTCCAATGCAATTTGAAGTTGGCGTAAATCTTGTTTTCTTTGTGCATCACGACCTTTTTTAAACTGTTCCAAAGGATTTACTAGCGATACTGTTGCGGTAACTAGGATTGCAACGATTGCAATTGCAATTAATAGTTCTATTAGGGTGAAGCCTTTACGAAGACGAGTCATAAATATAGTATGATAGACTTTAAGATTTGTGTCAAGCCGGAAAAATGTAACTTGGTGGACCGGAAGAGATTCGAACTCTCAACCCCTTCCATGCCATGGAAGTGCGCTACCGTTACGCTACCGGCCCCTGACCTTCGTGGCCTGCCACGTGGGCCCGAAGGGCTTTACGTGGTGGACTTGGGCGGACTCGAACCGCCTACCTCCTCAATGCGAATGAGGTATTCTACCAGGTGAACTACAAGCCCCCTCTCCTACTGAAGATACGTTAACGGATTTACCAATGCTCCATTCTTTCTAATTTCAAAGTGGACGTGAGGACCTGTTGTTCTTCCAGTCATACCAATCCAACCAAGAACAGTTCTTCCAGCCACAACAGTATCCCCTATACCTACATTAACGCCGCTTAGGTGGGCATAGTGGGACTCAAAACCGTTTCCATGATCGATCCATAGACTCGTACCATATCCACCATCCCACGTACCTACGCTAACATTTGAAACTGTTCCTCTTTGTACTGCTACAACTGGTGTTCCGTTACTTCCGGCAATATCTATTGCCATATGGTACCATGAGGCAAACTGTGAAACAATCCCATGTGCTGGCCATGTAAATCCAGACGCTGAAAAAACACTTGGTCCCTGAGCAATATAAACCTGACGCGTTATAAATGGCTGCTCCGATGGCTTGACTCCGTCTGGAACAATTAGCCTTTGTCCCTCAACTAATGCAAATGTCTCGGGGTTTGCAAAATCATTAAAGGGAAAATCGACAATTTTTTGAGGATCTGTATCTAGCTTTTTCGCAATCGTATACACAGTATCGCCTTTAACCACTTTATAGTCTATACCTGTAACTGGCAGAATTTTAAGTGTATCACCAACATAAATATTGTCGTTGTCTAAATCATTTGTCCAACGAATGGTATCTTCTGAAATATCGAATTTTTGAGCAATAGTCGAGACTGTGTCTCCTTTTTCAACTACATAAGTTATTGCCTTATCCCTTGGTTTCTGGGAAATATTAGTGTGAAAAACGTTCTCGCCAACAATAATTGATTGTTTGACAGAGGGCAAACTAATCTCAAGGGACCTCGAGGCACTAGAAGAAAAGATAGGAAATGTGTCTGCTAAAAACGGCGAAACTATTACGCCAATCCCCAAAACACACATTGCCGAAATATGTAAAAAGGGCCGACTATATCGGCCTCTTTTTATAGTAAATAACTTAACCAGTATGTCTTTGTTTTTCTCAAAAATAATTGACGAGGCAATAACTTTCTTTTTTGAGTAGAACAAAAGAAACTCGCAAAATTTTAATAACTCAACTCCGTATCGCTTGAACATTATGAGGAAAAATGGTAACAGTTTTAAAAAGATATGTCAAATTTTTGTCCTGGTTGGCTAGATAGAAATATTCACTCTTACGACTTCCCGAGACTTTCTAAAAATTCCTCATTTGTATCGGTTTTTGAAAGGCGTTCAATAAGTATGCTTGTTCTTTCGTCTGGCGAAAGCATATCGATCATTCGGCGCATTGTAACAACTTTTTTAAGAGCTTTATCTGATAACAAAAGCTCTTCTTGTCTTGTGCCCGACCGCGCCACATCTATGCTTGGAAAAATTCTTCGCTCCGATAAGCGCCTATCTAAATGAAGCTCCATATTGCCAGTTCCCTTAAATTCTTCATAAATAAGATCATCCATCCGAGATCCAGTCTCAACTAGCGCTGTGCCAATAATAGTTAAAGAACCGCCTTCTTGGCAATTGCGTGCTGCTCCAAAGAATCGTTTTGCCGGCCATAAAGCTGCTGGATCAAAACCACCAGTTAGGGTTCGGCCAGAGGGGGCAACCGAAAGATTATATGCTCGAGCAAGCCTTGTAACAGAATCCAAAAGAATAATAACATCACGTCCTACTTCTACCAACCTCTTTGCGCGATCTAGTGTTATCTCTGCTACTCTTGTTTGATTTTCTGGAGGCTCGTCAAAATTAGAAGCAACAACATCTCCTTTTACCGACTGTCCTATATCTGTTACCTCTTCTGGCCGTTCTCCAATGAGGGCTGCCATAAGATGTGCTTTTGGAAAATTTTGCGATATTCCAGTAGCAATTTCTTTAAGTATTGTTGTTTTTCCAGCCTTAGGTGGAGAAACAATCATTCCTCTTTGACCAAACCCTATTGGTGTAACTAAATCAATTATTCTTGCAGACAAAGGGAGTCTCCCAGTTGACAAAGTAATTTGCTTCTTAGGATATATAGGAGTCAGGTCGTCAAAGAAATGTCTTTTTAATGAATCATCTGCTAGAATCCCATTAACCTTTTCTACTTTTAAAAGCCCAAAGTAGCGTTCTGTGTCTTTTGGAGGTCTACCAATCCCCGAAACATGATCTCCTGGTCTTAACAAAAATCTTCTTATCTGAGACTGAGAAATATATATATCGCGGCTTGATGGTATAAATTTTGGCCGCAAAAAACCATGACCTTCGGGCTGGATATCTAAGATTCCCGATACTTCTCGAGTTGGGGTCGACGCTTGCTCTACATATCTTGGAGTAACGCTTGGAGTTGGTTGAAAAACCTCTGGTTTGCCAACGATCTCATCAATCGAGGGTAGAGCAGAAGGCGAAGTAGTTTTTTTATACATAAATAAAATTAAAAGTTAGAATTTTACGAGTAAATATCTTGTGGGAACAATCCTTTGAAGAGAAAATTGTTGATCCATTAATATTAGACCATAATTTATGTATTTTGTCAAGAGGCACAAAATTTGACAATGAGCATCTAACTGTGGTAGAGTAACGCCTAACCTGCCAAAATAATCTTCTGCCTAAGGTAAAACTTTAAACCACTGCCCTACTTTAATTGCGTTATGGAACCTTTAGTCTCTATTATTCTGCCTATAAGAAATGCAGAAAAGTTTCTTCTCAACTGCATAAAGAGTCTTATTACTCAAACCTACAAAAATATAGAAATTATTATAGTCAACGACAGATCAACTGATAACTCAAGATCGATTCTTAGGAAATTCCGAAAGCGCGATAAGAGGATTCGCATAATTCAAAACAAAAAACAGTATGGAGTTACTGTTTGCCTAAATCGGGGAGTCAAAACTGCCAAAGGAGAATTTATTGCTTTCATGGATGCTCAAGACGTATGCCACAGAAAGCGTTTACAAAAACAGGTTGCATATCTTCTTGCTAATTCAAAAACCGTTGTTGTTGGCACCTCTGGAGTAATTATAGATAAAAAGTCCAAAAAATGCGGAAAATTTTTTTTTCCAAAGGACAACAACAGCATTTACCAAACTCTAATGGCTGGGCTTTCTATGCAATTCGAAACAGCAATGGTCAATACCGCCCTTTTGCCAAAAGACATTATCCATTTCCAAAAAAACACATATCCATTATTTTTTTCCGAGATGTTTGTTAAGCTTCTTCCTTATGGCTTATTTGCCAATCTAGATAAACCTCTTTATTACAAGAGACAGTCAAAAACAAGACGCTGGCAGAAAATAAAACAGTACCCCTCTTTACTCAAGCTATTCTTAAAATCTAAAACTCTCTATAACTACCACCCTTCTTTTTGGTCAATTTTTTTACCTCTCATTAAACAGTTTCCAACTACAACAGCTTAAAAATTAGTCCCAAAAAGTATTCCTCAAGTTATCCACAAAATTTTTTATAAAATAAAGGCATTGATAAAACAATCTAAACTAATCATTATTTACTCTAGGATATACCAATTCTGCCCTGCGGAATTCTATAGGATTGACATGCTTGACACGGTATGATAAAATCTTTTTGATGTTTACTTTTAAACGACCCAAGAAAAATTCAAAAAAAACTATCTCCGACTATAAAAGGGATATCCTAATAAAATACGGCAGCGAACAGTTTAGAATTCTAGTGAAAAAAGGTTTAGGAGTCCCAGTAGCGCTACTTTAAAATAAAAAAGAGCATCGCTTTCGTTACATATGACCAATAATTACAAGTACGACAAGCAATGCTCTTGTTATATTGGCAGTTTAGTCTTTCAGGCAGGAAATAATACTAAATGCCAAAGTAATAAATACCAGATATTTGTGGGGTTGTCAATAAAAATAACGGAGGCTAGAAACACATCTTTAGATTATTAAATCTTGATATTTTTAGACGAGAAACCAACCCTACAAAATTTTCTTTGTAGGCTATGACGAGATAGGAGTCTTGGGCAGGGATTCCTATCTCTTCTTAGTTGAGCAAGTATTTATTGAATCTTCTTAGCGCTTGCTATTTACGCAAGTCTATTTTACAGATTTTAATCCTACCTCTTGAGCTTTCTGCCTAAAAAATATTTTGAGTTTTTCAAGAGTAAGTGGCTTAATCATTTTTGGAAGAAAATCAAAATCTTCCACTTTTAGAAAATCAGATCCAAGAAGAAGTGGTTCTATATCAACACCAAACTTAACTCTTACACCTGTAATAAGATCCCAAACATGAAATTTTTGTAGCAAGAAATAGAGATCAACAAAATCCTTTACTTCTGTTCGCGAAGATACAGTTAGGACTTTATTTACAGCAATATCCAAAAGGCTATCAACTTCTAACTTATCTACAACTTTGCCCTTTTCTAGTCGTTTATAAGGATAATAAGAGAAATCAACTTTAAGGCTTGCTTTATTCTTAAATACAAGGTTAAAAATGTAAACTACTTCTATAAACCGTGATTTTAGGGAAAAATCATGCTTTTTACCCCATTCTTCCACCAGCGTTAAAAGAACTTGATTGTCAAATTTCTCTTGCGAAAAGAAGTCAAGATCCTCTGAGTAACGATGATAAAGGTACAAAGCGCTTAAAGCAGTATCACCGGTAAAGTAAAAATTCGATCTGAGAAAATCATTTTGTTTTACCTCATCCAAAATGATTTTCTGTTCTTTTGTAAAGACTTGTATTTTCCCCATATCAAAAGTTCCAATAAGCGTTTTTGCAATGTAAATAAATTTAGCCTGTCCCAATACTTTTTCACCATGGCAAGATTGATTTTTTCTCCTGTTCCCGGTCCATAGTTAATCATCCGTTCCAATATAAATATTCTCCCTCTCTCGGTTTTTTCCAGTGTCTTCCTATCGTAATCCCAAAGATAATGCATAGCTTTTATAATATATCATAAAACTTACTCCACTTCAAAAGGAATTTTTTCAAGCAAAAAGCCATTGAGCTTGCGAGGATCAATACTTCTATATCCAGAAAGTTTTCCTGTCAATCCATGATTTCTAAGGTAAGGGCTGTTTGGGTGTTCAAGAAATAACGCCAGCGCTTATCGAAAAGCAACTTTAATCTCATATGGAGATTCTTTCCGCTGTTTGTCAAAAAGTTCTGTAAACTCAATGCGAGGTTGATTTATTCTGTTTATCATTTTCAATCTCTCTGTCTAAATAATCAAGCGCCTCTTGCCCTGTCCTGAAAGATGTTACCCTTCCTGCTTTTGCGTCTTCTTCTGATTTCTTTAAAGATTTCAATAAATATTCCGTTGGATTTTCCTCTGATGCACTAAAGAATACAGATTTTGTCCTTATAAATTGTTTAAGAAACGCCTTGATAACCACACTTAGAGGCATACCAAGAACATCAGCGGTTTTCATTGCTTCTTTTTTTGTTTGAGGATCAACTTTTATGCTTACTACTGTGTAATTCATATTCTCAAGTATATCTATATGAAATATTTCATTCAACCGTTCCGTATGTATCCCAACCTAGACACAGTAAAACTTTAGATCTTCTTTGCAAACAGGATGCGACCGGCGGTTGTCTGGATTATACGAGAGACAATAACGTCAATCGCTTTGCCTAAGTCGGAGCTTGCATTTTCTACAACAATCATTGTTCCATCATCCAAATACCCTACTCCCTGAGTTGCATCTTTGCCTTTATGCAAAATATTAATGTGCAATGCCTCTCCCGGAACTGCTGTAACTTTAAGAGTATTTGCAAGAGTATTTACGTTTATTGCCAATACCCCATTAATTACTGCCTTTTTCTCTAGATTGTAATCGCAAGTTATAATTCTACCTTTGTACATTTTTGCTGTACGAATTAATCTTTCATCTACTTCCATCTTCTCCTCGTTATCCGATATTACATGCACCTTAACACCTTTAGTTTTTTTGAGTTTTTCTAAAAGCTCTAGTCCTTTTCTGCCTCTTAATCTTTTAACACTGTCTTGAGAATCAGCAACATGCTTTAACTCTAAAAGGATGCTATCTAAAATAACAAAAGCTCCTCCTATAACCCCTAGATTTATAACATCAAAAATTCTACTGTCTATTATCGCAGAAGTGTCTAAAAAGAATGACTTTTCTAAAAACTTTTTTTTAGAGTTAATTTTTCTCTTGGTTCTCCTTGGTATAAGTCGTGGCAATCTTTGAACAACTGTCTTAGCCACTTCATCTGCCAAAGCTGTAATAAGCCGACGTGGAAAACGAGACGCAGTCTTATTCCCAACCACCTTCATATTTCTAGTCCTTTCCTAACGATCTTATTACCTCATTTATCGTTTTATAGTTTTCATAACTTATAATCTTTTTAAAACCTAATTTTTTGGCTTCTCTAATTCTTTTATCAAGAGATTGTACTTCTCTTAGTTCCCCAAGTAGACCCACTTCTGATATTGCAACTGTATTTGATAAAGAAATATTTTTAAAACTTGAAAAAATTGCAAGACAAATTCCTAAATCTGTTGCTGGATCCGAAAGTTTTAATCCGCCCGCAACATTTACAAAAACATCCATTGTTCCAATTGGAATATTGCAATGCTTTTGAATAACTGCCAAAAGTAGCTCTAGTTTCCTGTAGTCAATACCCGATGCAACACGACGAGGCAAAGGCATTCGAGATGCAACCACTAAGGCTTGGGTCTCAACTAAAAACGCTCTTGTTCCTTCAATTGTAACTACTAAAACACTTCCAAAACTGTTCTTACTTGCATTTTTTGTTAAAAACAAATGTTGCGGGTTTTTTATTTGCTCTATTCCCGCTTCTTCCATTGTAAAGACCCCGACTTCATCAACAGATCCAAATCTATTTTTAAAACTTCTTAAAATTCGAGTTTTAGTAAATTTTTCTCCTTCTAAAAAAAGTACAGTGTCAACCATATGCGACAAAACCATAGGCCCTGCAACCATACCCTCTTTTGTAACATGACCAACAATGATAATTGAAATATTTAAAGTTTTGGCAATTTTAATAAATTGGGAGGCAGCGTAGCGAACTTGAGGCACACTTCCAGACAAACCCGAAACATTTTCTGATTCCATTGTTTGAATTGAATCTATAATTACTAAAGATGGTTTTTCCTTGGCAATCGTAAACGTTGCCACGTCTGTGTTGGTTGACGAAAGAATCAAAAGATTGTTATTTTTAATATTTTTATAGATTCTTTTTGCTCTAAGTTTTATCTGCTCTTGTGATTCTTCTGCCGAAATATAAATTGACTTACTTTCTGTTTCTTGGACAATTTTTAAAAGAAGCGTCGATTTTCCAACGCCTGGATCTCCAGCCAACAAAATAACTGAACCTTTAACAATTCCCCCGCCTAATACTGCATCAAATTCAGAAAAGCAAGTTTTAATCCGATGCTTGTCTTCAATCTTTATATCTTCGAGTCTTTTTGGAGCGGACGACGCAAAGGTGCGACTCGCCTGCGAACCAAGTGAGACAGGCGTGGACAAAACTTTGGGCATATGAATTTCTCTTAGGCTATTCCATACGCCACATTCAGGACACTTTCCCAACCACTGAGAAGATTCGTATCCGCATTCCTGACAGACAAAAGAAATCTTCGATTTCATAAATTAACCTAATTAATCTAATTGGCCTAATTTCTAAAGAACGTCTGATGTTCTAAACAAATCCCAATTAGGTCATTTTGAATTTTGGGAATTGATTAGGTTAATTAGAAATTAGTTCTGCATTGCAGAATTAGAAATTTTCACCTGTATCCAATCGGCTTTTCTTTCAAAACAGGAGTCAATACGACTCTGTGCCTTTTCTTATCTATAGAAGACACTGTGGCTTCTACTTCTAAGCCCTCTTTGTAAGATACATTTGGTGGAATTTTGTCTTTTTTAATGATTCCAACTATTCCCTCTCCTAAATCAAATAAAACGCCACTTGAAATGATTTTTACAACTTTAGTTTTTATTTTTTTATCTACTGGAAATTCTTCAAGTCTTTTCTCAAGGGGATCTCCGGCCAATCTTTTAATAGATAGGTTTACTCTTCTACTTTCTTTATCAAATCCAGTTATAACTGCTGTTATTTTTTGGCCAACTCCAAAATTTTCAGAAATATCAGAAATAGATTCCCATGATAGTTCAGATATGTGGATAAACCCTTCTACATATCCCGCCACTCTTGTCTGCATAGTAACAAATATCCCAAAAGATGCTATATTGGATATAATTGCATCAATTTTTTGCCCAATCTTAAAATCCAAAATCTTTTTCTCAAAATCTCCCAATCCCAACACCTGTCTTTGAGAAAAAATTATTTTATTGAGGGAACGATTAAGATCTAAGGCAATTACTTTAATAGTTTTACCAATTAAGTTTTCTGGATTCTCCAATGTTGAAATATGAGAATTTGGTAAAAACCCAGAAACACCATCAAGAGTAGTTACTAAATATCCACCGCGAGTTACAGAATCAACAATTACTTCTAAAACTTCTTGGTTTTTCTTTAAGGCTAGCAGCTTGGTCCAAACCATATCATCAATTGATTTTCTAAGCGAAACCACTGGATTGCCAAAGTCTGATTCTGGATTCAGAACTGTAACAGAGACTTCATCCCCAACCCTAAGAGACGACAAAATTTTATTTAATATTTTTTTATCTTTTTCTAATACAACTGCTTCTGTTTTTGCATTAATATTAAGAAGAATTTCGCTTGGAGTTAACTTTGTAATAATGCCTTTAATACTATCACCTTTTTTAAGGGTAACAAACTTACTTTTTGCTTTTTGTAAAAGCTCCGCCATTGTCATCGGCTTTACGCTGCTAGATTGAGGCTGAGAAGTATTATCAGCATCAACCCTGAGCTTGTCGAATGGGTTGATATTTGATTTTGCCACTCATTTATTCCACCTTTCTTTTCAAGATACTATACAGTATAGCACCAAAACTAATCATGGGCAATACATCCGAATATGAGAGCAAAAGTCCCCCGGCGATGACCCATTGTCCCTTCGTCATCTGACGGAAGTATCGTAGGCGCTGCGGTGTTTTACTTCTGAGTTCGGAATGGAATCAGGTAGTTCCACCACGCTCTAATCACCGAAAGGCTTTTGCTCTCATTTTTAAGCTCCAAGCAAAAATTTAGAATTCTAAATTATTTTTTGGCTCCTTGAAAGTGAAGAGAAGCCCCACTTCGCTAAAACTCCGCGGGGTAAATATTTTTTATCTACTCTTTGACCATTAGTACGGGTAGGCTTAATACCTTACGATACTTGCACCGCCCGCCTATCAACCTTGTAGTCTACAAGGGGTCTATCTCATGCTCCGCACGAGAAAATCCTAAATCCAAAGCTATAAATCACAAATAATATCAAATGCTCAAAATCATAAATTCTAAAAAGTTTTGAATTTAGAAAATTTGAATTTTGAACTTATTTGGAATTTGTGAATTGGAAATTAGAATTTCCTTATGCGAAGCATAAGACGAGATCTAATCTCGGAGACGGCTTCCCACTTAGATGCTTTCAGCGGTTATCCGTTAGGAATGTAGCTACCCAGCGATGCAGAAGCTGAGCTTCCACAACTGGCACACCAGGGATTCCTCCATCCCAGTCCTCTCGTACTAGGGACGGATCTCCTCAAATCTCAATCGGTTGTCCTGGATAGAGACCGACAATTATGTTACTTCGTAAGAAAATCTCACGAGGCGTAATATTTCTATTATGCTCTGCATGTCGCCATGCAGTTCGGACTATATCTTTGACGCACTATTCAATGCATCATCTAGCATATAGTCTCTGAGGGTTTCCTTAAAAAGGATCTTCCCTGCTGATTAACTCCACCAATCAGATTATTACCTATTTGGTACTGTTGGATACTTGAGTTTTTCCAGCAAATAGCCATGCACCATACGGTGCACGGTCCTACACTGAATGGTATAGGACTAGATTTATAGACAGCTCATTAATAGTGTTATTAACACTATAGGTCTACTGTCTTACGACGTTCTGAACCCAGCTCGCGTACCCTTTTAACGGGCGAACAGCCCGACCCTTGGGAGCTTCTTCACCCCCAGGATAGGATGAGCCGACATCGCTGTCGAAAACTTTTGTTTCCAAAAGCATTGACTATACCTTCACCCTAAAGCGAGTTTTGCTCTGCTTAGGAGCTAGCGTGTGATAGAGGATAAAATCCATCCATCTCATCCCTCATTATTTCGATGAGGAAATCAGTCGATACAGGGTCATAACGGAAGTTTATAGTAAAATTGTTCAAGCAAATAAGGCTTAATTAAACTAATAAATTTTTTCAGTACTGTTAACTCGTATTCTTATACGTAAGTATTTCTTATCTTTATTTAAAGTAGTCTCAATTCCCCACTGCTCGTACAATTTTAACTGAAGCAATTTTTGTTCCAAACTATGGTTAATCTCTAGAAGAGCATTCGTTTTTATTCTCATTGCACCGTCGCCTAAAAGACAACCAACAATGATTTGCTTCTGTTTTTCCGTTAGACTTCCCTCGGTATTATCCGTTAACTGTAGCATGTATCTATTATTGCCGATGTTAATACATCCAGTCAACTAAGGACTTCACCGATTTGAGCTAGAAAATTTTATCCCGATAGCATTTTCTCTAAGATGCGTATCGGGACCAGACTTACAGATTACTCTGTAGGCGCCCCGATGTTAATTACATAAGGTGCCAAACCGCATCGTCGCTATGAACGCTTGGATGCGATCAGCCTGTTATCCCCAAGGTAGCTTTTATCCGTTAAGCTCCGAGCATACCACTATGCTTCGGAGGATCACTAAGACCTGCTTTCGCACCTGCTCGACTTGTAGGTCTCGCAGTCAAGCTGGCTTATGCCTTTGCGCTATCACTCCGATTTCTATGCGGAGTTAGCCAACCTTTGTACGACTCCGTTGCGTTGTAGGAGTCAACCGTCCCAGTTAAACTGCCCACCAGACACTGTTCCTCTGCCTTATTTTTATAGGCCAAGAGGTAATGATTGCTTATTCCAAAGAGAGGTATTTCACTGTCGGGAGGTACCGTATGGTACCTCCCTCCCTCCTATTCTAAACAATTAGAACAAACTTTCAAATGCCAAGATACAGTAAAGCTCTTGGGGTCTTTTTGTCCAAGGACAACTAGGCCGCGTCTTCACAGCCATCTCAATTTCGCCGGGTAGATGATCAAGACAGTCGCTCAGTCGTTATACCTTTCGTGCAGGTCGGAACTTGCCCGACAAGGGACTTCGCTACCTTAGAACAGTTATAGTTACTGCTGCCGTTCACTGGAGCTTAAGTTAAAAGCTCTCCCTCGATTGCTCTTAGGATCACTCTCAACTTTTGACTTACCAGCACTGGGCAGGCTTCAGCCCCTATACTTTACCTTTCAGTTTTGCAGGGACCTGTGTTTTAGATAAACAGTCGCTAAGCAATCTTTTGTTGAATCCCGATTATTACATCGGGAAGGGCATCTCCCATAGGTTACGCCCAGCTGTATTGCCGAGTTCCTTGATCATCTTTCTCCCGATCGCCTTAGTCTTCTCGACCAACCCACCTGTGTCGGTTTGCGGTACGGTAAAACATACATTTTCTCTTAAGCTTGCGCTTAAAAACTAATGAGAATTTTCTTGGAAACTGAAAGTCATCAAATCATTATCCTATTTCTAAGACAACTCTACATTGTAACTTGATTAATCAAAATGACGGATTTTCCAATCATTTCTATCTTGTTACTTGGACTCAACTTGCGCCAAGCCTGATACTTCCAACTTCGTCATCCCCTTAGAATATGTATATTCTGTAGTCGAATTTCAACGACTTATCCATCGGGCTACTCCCCTTTTAAATGGAGGAACACCCTTAGGACCGACTAACCCTCCGCTGACTTACATTGCGGAGGAAACCTTGGGTTTTCGGCGTCCCGAATTCTCATCGGGATCTCGCTACTCATGCCGGCATTCTCACTTCTTAACGCTCCACCGTGTCTCACGGCACAGCTTCGCTGCATTAAAAACGCTCCCCTACCGCTCTCGTCTTCCAGACGAGTACGCTAAAGTCACGAACTTATTTCGCAAATTTTCGCGAAAAGATTTTCGTGTTTTTCGTACTTGTCTGAAAGACAAGAACCTCCATCTTCGGTAAAAAGCTTAATCCTCGATTAATTTTCGGTGCCAAGTGCCGTCTTCCAGTGAGCTGTTACGCTTTCTTTAAAGGGTGGCTGCTTCTAAGCCAACCTCCTGGTTGTCTATGGAACTTGACTTCCTTTGAAACTTAGCTTTTATTTAGAGACCTTAGATGGGAGTCCGGACTGTTTTCCTCTCGACTGATCAGCTTAGCCCGACCAGTCTGACTAGGACGTAAACAACATGGTATTCGGAGTTTGATTGGGCTCGACAGGTTGCCCTGCCGAAGACCATTCAGTGCTCTACCCCCACATTGTTGTAAAGTCCCGCTATACCTAAATATATTTCGGGGAGAACCAGCTATCTCTGGGTTCGATTGGCATATTGCCCCTAACCTCAGTTCATCCCAACCTATTGCTACAGATACGGGTTCGGGCCTCCTGCCGATTTTTATCGGGATTCACCCTGACCAAGGTTAGCTCACCCAGTTTCGGGTCTGGTGATTGCTACTAATCCGCCGATTGGCGGAGCGCCCAATTAGGGCTCGCTTTCACTTCGTCTACGCCAGATGAACTGGCTTAAACTAAACGCAGCAATCAATAACTCACCGGTTCATTCTTCAATAGGCACGATATCACTCGTGCACAGCGCGAGAAAATCACAATTTCAAAATTACAAATCCCAAATAAATTACAATTTACAAAATTCTAAACCATTTTGAATTTTGGTTATTTGATATTTTTGGAATTTGGCGCTTTGTATTTGGAATTTCCTTGTGCTATGCACAAGCTCTATCTGCTTGTTAGCCGACAATTTCAGGTCTATTTCATTCCCCTCCCGGGGTACTTTTCACCTTTCCCTCACGGTACTAGTTCACTATCGGTAGACTTTGGTATTTAGCCTTGGAACGTGGACGTCCCCGCTTCCCACAGGGTTTCACCGTACCCCATGGTACTTAGGTACAAACTATTGGTGTCTTGGATTTCGCATACGAGCTTTTCACTCTCTATGAGTGACCATTCCGGATCATTCTGCTATCCGCAACACTCAAATATTGTCTGCCCTACAACCCCACCTCGTGCTCCGCACGAGGACACGAACATCACGAACTTATTTCGCAAATTTTCGCGAAAAGGCTTTTCGTGTATTTCGTATCTTTGTGCGAAACACAAAGTAGTTTAGGCTCTTCCCATTTCGCTCTCCGCTACTTAGGGAATCTCTACCCCGCACCATTTTTACTTCCTAAGTTAGCAATACTTAACTTTTATAGTATTACCAACCTAAGCCACAAAAATGGTGCGGGGTCTATGATTTCTCTTCCTGGCGCTACTAAGATGTTTCAGTTAGCGCCGTTTCCCACCCAGAGCTATACGATCCGCACCTTACGGTGCGAACCGTTTTTACTCAGGGTTACCCCGCTAAGCGGGGTGAGTTGCCTCATTCGGAAACCGCCGGATCAAAGGTTTATGGCACCTCCCCGACGAGTATCGCCGCCGTATGCGTCCTTCCTCGGCCAAAGCCTCCTAGGCATCCATTATCGGCATCATGAGTAGATTTTAAAATAATCTTCTCTTCACTTGTCAAAGAGCCAAAACTAGCGTTTATTTTGCTAGCGTCTAGCGTTTAGTTATTTTAAACTAGACGCTAAACGCTAATCAACTAGACGCTGATGGGTGGACCCGAGGGGAGTCGAACCCCTTACCTCTTCATTGCAAATGAAGTGTTCAACCAGGTAAACTTCGGGCCCAACCTCTCCTTAGAATCCACAACCTACTAACTCTGAACTACATTTAAGAGGAATCGTTTCAAGAAGACAATAAAAGCCTCATCAGGTAATTTATTATTTTATAATGAATTCTTGTCATAAAACGATTCGCTCTTATAAGCGTAATCTTACCATAGCTTTATTGTGCCTGTCAATAGATCAAAAATTTCATAGCGCAATTAAAACTGTGCCAAAAAGCATAACTGTTCCTCCAAGCAATCTCTCTTTTATCCTTTCTTCTTTTAGAAATACTCCACCTATTATGATTATAAAAAGAGTCGAGAGCCTAAATACAGCGGTTGCGTATCCTACAAATACAAGAGAAAACGCAGCAAAAGCAGCAGCTTGGGCGAATGCACCTCCAATGCCATTTACAACAAGCCATTTTGCATTAGCTCTAATTTCCTTTTCATACTTAATGGCTTTTTTGAGCGCAAAAGGTGTAAGAAACAGAAAAACTAAAACAATGCCAAAAAAAGAAGCAAATAATGGAATTTGAGGCGATGTTTCAAAAATCGCTTTCTTTTGAAAAATAGGCGTAATTGACCATATAAAATTAGAAAGTAAAAAAAGTAACACTCCTCTATTTAAAAAAAGTCTTTTAAAAGGCGCCATTATTCCTTGCTTTATATCCAAAATGTTTAAAAGATATGCGCCAAAAACTATAAGTAAAATGCCGACAAATTTTATTGGAGATGGAACTTCATGAATTGTAACAGCAGCGATAATTGTAGTAAAAACTGGGCTAAAAGACGAGATAGGAGATAGTATTGATATGGCTGATTGACTAATTGCCAAAAAAGAAATAACAAATGCAACCGTATCCAAAATTGCCGAAATACCCATGTACAAATAAAAATTTGGCGTTACTTTTGGAATACCACCCACAAACAAAAGAAGAATAAAGGTACAAGGAATGCTAAATATAAAAGTGGCATAAAGGAGAGGAAGAGGGCTTATCTTTTTGGTTAAGTCTTTGATAATAAACGTTGCTACCGAAGACCAAATTGCAAAGAAAAGAGCGTAATAAAACCACATATTTAGATTGTATTAGCGCAGCTGGATAATTAGCTATTTTGCGAACTTAACCATCTCTCTACCTCTAGAGCCGCCATGCAGCCAAATCCTGCAGCGGTTACTGCCTGTTTGTAGTGACTATCATGCACATCTCCTCCAACAAATACCCCAGGAATATTCGTTCGGGTATGATCGTGAACTACAATAAATCCCTGCTCATCTAATTCTATTCCCTTAAAAGCCGATGTATTGGGCATATGCCCTATTGCTACAAATATCCCATCAACCGACATTTCTGTAACCTCGTTAGTTTTGTTATTCTTAAGTTTTACTCCTTCTACTTTATCTTTTCCTAAAATTTCAATTATTTCTGTATTGAGAATAAATTTCATCTTTGGGTTTTGACGCGTTCGATCCAGCATGATTTTACTTGCCCGAAACTCCTCACGTCTATGTACGATTCTAACGCTTGTTGCAAATTTTGTTAAAACAAGAGCCTCCTCCATTGCACTATCCCCCCCTCCAACTACAATAGTATTTTTACCCCTAAAAAATGGCGCATCGCATGGGGCGCAAGAAGAAACCCCTCGTCCTATTTTTTCTTTTTCCCCAGGAACTCCTAACCATTTATTATCTGCTCCTGTTGCAATAATTACTGATTCTCCTTCATACGATTTATCCCCAGCTATAATCTTAAATGGCCTGCTTGAAAAGTTACTCTCTTTAAAATCTACATCTACAATTTCTGCTCCGTGATGCTCTGCTTGCTTTCGCATGGCCATCATAAGATCCGGGCCTTGGATGCCTTCTGGAAATCCTGGATAGTTTTCAACAAGAGTGGTTAGCATCAACTGGCCACCCCATTTAGATCCTGCGATAATTAATGTCTTAAGATTTGCGCGCGTAGTGTAGATTGCGGCAGTAAGTCCTGCGGGACCAGAGCCGATGATGATGACGTCGTACATAATAAGTTAAAAGTCTAAAGTGCAAAGTTCAAAGTTGCAGTTTAAAGTTAAAAATTTTGAACTTTGAACTTACGAAGAAAGGACTTCTTCTATATCTTTTTTATATTTTTCTTTTCCCTGAGCGCCAATTAAAGTTTTGACTGGATTTCCGTTTTTAAAGATAAAGACGCTTGGAATGCTCATAATTCCATATTTACCACCAACCTGCTGGTTCTCGTCCACATTAAGCTTACCAACTTTCACTTTACCTTCATACTCTCTTGCCAATTCTTCTATAATTGGAGAAACAATTCTGCATGGCATACACCAGGAGGCCCAAAAGTCCACAACAACAGGAGTCTTGCTTTGCAGAACCTCTTGATCAAAATTAGCATCGGTAAATATTATGTCTGCCATCAGATATTAGGATACCAAAACAATCTTCTCTCTGTCAACGATGTTTTTAATCTAAAACTTTGTTACCCCATCTCTTCCCTTTTTGTCTCCTCATATAAATGTGACATGAAACTTTTCAAAGATCACTCTAAATGTCTCCAAGAATTCTTGTCTTCCTAAAAGTGGGGGAATGTAATCATTATCTAGAAATCCAAGCGGTATCCGACGGTTTAGATATCCTATTCTTGCTTCAATTTTATTTTTAAGCAAGTATACTTTACTTGTTCCGCCAACGCCTTGTGTGATAATAGTCTGACAATCCTTAGCAAGATCAGCACCAAGCTCCTCTGCTAAAAATAGCGGCAGTAAAGTATAATCTGCTCCTGTATCAACTATCATAGTCACTGGCTGCCAAAGATTATAAAGTTTTTCTTTAAAAAAACTTCAGCCACTGGGCGATGTATATTGCCAAAAATTGGAGATTTTTCCTTTCTAAAAGGAAATGATATAGGCATAAATTATGTCAAAAGAATAAGCGTTTCCTCTTTTGGAATGTATGTAATCAGGGGTCGTCTGTGGAATTTTTCTTCTATTTCTTTGACAATCTTATGTACTTTTTTTGCTCTTTTGGTTGCAAAAATTTCATTTTCTACAACCATAACAATACTTCCCCTATATTTTTCCCAATTTTTAGAGAGCGTTTCCTGCTCGGTAGTGTTTTGAGATTTAGATACTATCTTCGTCATAACATAGAAAGAATATCATATTCCTGAATGTGATACAAGGGTTATTAATCTGAAATCAAAAACCCTCACAATTTTCGCAATTGAAAAACTTGTGATGATTTATAATCTCAATAGGTAAAGAAGGGTTTCGGAATCTGTTTATGTTTATTTTCTGACAGAGGTTTCTTCGGGGGGTCCTTTCGAGCCAATGTGGTTGTATTTCGATTCCTCAGTATTCATATAAAGTGCAGTAAACCCGTAATCGGGGTGATCTGATTGGGATTGTTGATCTACCTTCTTTAGCTTATCAACAATCAGAAATGCTTCCTGCCACTCAGGATCTCTTTGAAATTCCTCACTCTCTGGTGAACTAAAAAAGTGTTCTAAACTATTGTAGCCTAACTGGTGAATACGAATAAGTTGGTTTTTAAGATTGTTCATAAACCTAGGGCGACCTGATTCATATGCTGCAATATAAAGCGCGCTAACTACCCGATTGAAGTATTCAAATGCCACTCTTTGACTAGAATCTACATTATTGACTGGCACTAACCAATTGTCCCTGTCAACTATTGCCTTGATCTCTGGGAAAGTTAATTCCTCACCTTTTGATTCTTCCATTTTTTATTGTCTCCTTTCTTTTCATTCTGCTGTTTAATTTTATTTATCCACTTGTTTCATATCAACCCAACTCCTCCCTCTTTGTCAGCAGGAAAAAGAACCATTGTTTTATGATAGAATAATTTTGTGGAGAAACCTTCTTTTAAGTTAAGACTCAACGGAAAAACTGCCATATTTATTGATTGGGCAAATGTTTATGGGTGGAAACAGTCGCTAAAGAAAGAAGTAAACCCGCAAAAACTATATGAGTATCTTAAAACATACAAAAAAATAGAAAACATATATTTCTATTATGGTACTGACAAACATCCAAAATCAAAACAACTCCTCTCTAAGGCAAAACGCCTAGGCTATCTTGTAGTTACAAAACCAGTAAAATATATTCTCGTTGCGCAAATTGAGGGAAAAAAGATTTATAAAAGAAAATGCGATTTTGATATGGAAATAGGAATTAGGGTTCATGAACTACTGAAAAAAGATATCGAAAGCTTTATCTTCTTTAGTGGAGATGGCGACTTTGAGCCACTGTACCAACTACTTATAAAATTGAAAAAACAAGTTATTGTAATTTATGCCCATGGTCATTTGGGGAAAGAGGTTTGGCAGTTAAAACGTGGGGTTTTCAAAAAAGCCATAGATAAGCTTGAAGTAGAGTTGTTTGAGTAATGCTTGTCCGTAAAAAAATGCCCCCCCGATTGCTCGAGGGGCGTGATTGACGCATTTATACCACAATCATCTCTACCTGTCAACATCCTATAGCCCATGCATTCTGACCCTGATTTATTATAAGAGAGAAACTGCATGATGTGCAGCGTGGACAGAATTTGTGATGATTTGTCAACCCAACTCCTCCCTCTTTGTCTGGAGGAAGAAGAACCATATTTAAATCCTCTCAAAAACCACTCGTTTTCTTTTGTTGTCAAAAAACCAGCTAAATTTATCCCATATATCAAGCCTACCAAGAAGTGCTGTAACATTCGAATCAATAAAATGACATCGAACAGTATAAAACTTTTTTCCAAACCCTATTTCAATTTGCGACGAATAAGCTGCAACTTTTCTGCCCTCTACTCCGCTTACCCATGATTTATTGGATAGAGTTTTTTTGAAATCGAAAAGTGACGCAAGAGTTAGTGGAAAAGTCGTAGTATCAGCTCCCGAATCTACCAAAAATCTGACTAAATATACGCCAAATTTAGTTTTAACAGGAAGATTTACTATAGGAAGAGGAATGATTCCTTCTTCAACTGCCTTATTCTTGTACGGAAAATGAATAGACATAGATTTTTCCGTATTCCTCAATAGGACCAGCTATAACAACTTCAGAAGGAGGAACTTTTTTTGACTTTAGCTCGTCCATGAGTTTCTCTGCATTACTAGCTGTTGCGTAAATCTTTGTCTCATCTTTTGAAAAAGCTACAAGTTTACCAGGGTAATGCTTCTGAAGATAAACATAAAAATTTTTATTTGTTATTTTTTTACTTTTCATATCACTAAAATATTACCAAAAAATTGTCCTTTGGTCAATAGAGATTTAATTTGACCATTGTCTGAAATCAAAACCCTCACAATTTTCTCAATTGAAAAATTTGTGATGATTTACAGCCCCAATAGATCTCGATGTCCAGAATCATTGAGAGCGAAAATTATCTAGGAGGGATTTGTAAATCTTGTTCCAGTGTAGCTATAGCTTTACTAAGAATTTGACGAGCTGGTGATCGCTGTTCTATCTGCCGTTGATACTGGATTTCTTCAGCTGTCAGCTGGTACTCATGTTCCAAATAACTTGCGGTTATTGAAATTCCGTAGTCTAAAAAACGCTTAAGTTCTCCCCTCGCGTTTGGATAGATGTGATGCTCTACCTCCCAAGAATCATGAATGGTATCGGGGCTTAAAGTAATGGTACGTATCTCTACGAGCAATTTGAACATCCTCTTTTGATAAATACTGTAAATAATCTAGCGCTTGTTTATTGCGAGATTCCCCCATTTGTTCAATTGCATACAGCTGGTTTGCTAATTCGGAAAACCATTTGATATCTATGGGTTGAAGGCTAAAATAAGAAAATCCAGGACTATAATCCCTAAACCGTAAGCGCAATGACTCGACGTATTCTTCGCTTCCACGAAAATGCCCTCGCTTTGTTTTTTCAGCAATACGAATTAAAGAGGCAATGTGTGGATCCTCAACAGGATGCTTAGAGAGATAATCGAGTTTTAAAATACGACCGAGAAACTCCTTCATGCACTAGTATTTAGCATATATTACGCTTTAAGTCAACCCAACTCTTCCCTCTTTGTCTGGAGGAAGAAGAACCATTGTTCCAAAAATCCAAAGACTTCTTTAAAGGGAGTCTCTATTAGATAATCAAAAAGATATAGGAAAATATTTATTTGTGCCAAACCCTCGGCAAGTCGCCTTCCAACTCTAATTATAGGCATAAAGAAAAAATCAAGAATAGGTGCAAAAAGAGATTGTTTTGCCGCAACTGTGTAGCTCCCGGCAGTTTGGGAAATTCTGTAGGTAAAAACCGATACCAATGCCACAAAAAACAAAAATACAATCTCGCTTGCAATGTTAAAATCAAGTTTGTTTAGTATAAATATTATTGTTCCAAAGCTAAATATAAATGCAGCCAACCAAAGTATAGTAAAGATGAAATCTAAAATTGGATGTTTCTTAACAGGATTCAGACTAAGAACAAGCGGCCTATCCAGCTTAGGATTTTCGGTAAAAAGAATATTCTGAATGTGTTCGTAAATTCTCTCTGTGTTTTTTTTATCAGGAGTTCTTATGAAAAAACTTGCAATTATCATAAGAAGTGGCGGTATAAAAATATTCATAAGGATTGATTTCCACATTACTTTTCCAAGAAACAAATTATCATAACTTAACTCGACAGAAAAGGCAAAAATAAATTTGGTAAGAAGAATAAAAATAACAGCCCTAATAATTGCTCTTCTAACTTTACCTATAATAGTTCTGTAGCGCGCATCTGCTGTTTGAAAAATAGCATCCATAAATCTTTGAGTGTCGTTAATAAGCGTTCTTGTCTCCCCTCTTTCTCGTCTTAGTATTTCTCCAAATATTAAGAAAGGGGGAATTTGCTTTTTTACGTAAGAAGTTATTCTTTCTTTTAATGGGTAATGAATTTGATGCTCCATTTCTTTGTATCCTTTTTTAAAATTGGCAACTATGCTATAAAGATTATGCTCGTTTAACTCTCCAAAATACTGCTCAAACAAGCGAAATCGCAAAAAAGCAATATCGTCTTTTGCAAAAGCACGCCGGATTGCAAGGAAAAGTTGAATGTCTCGTGTTTCTGTTGTATCGTCGGCTATTGTCAGATGATCTTTTAAGATATGAAAAATATAATTAGAAATAAAGTCTATATCTTTATTTTTATTAAGCATTGTCTCAAGTCTTGAAGATAAAAGCTGGTAAATAATGATATCTACTTTTATTTTAAGCTGAAGGTTAAGTAATTGTCGACGAAGTTCAAGGTACAAATCAATTACCCTTGCAACTTTTTTAACTTCATCTTCGGAAATACTGCTTTCTGGAAAATATCGTGCCCAGAGTAACTCACGAATTAAAATTGGTGCGATTTTTTGGCCATCTCCCCCAAAAAGAAGTCTTCTTTTAAGAATTCGCTCAATTGCCGCACGACGAACTACTTCTTCGTCGCGGTAATCCATTGCATTTCTAAATTTTTCGTACCAAGTGGCAATTTCGGAAATAAAGCGACTTACATTTATTCCAAGCTTTGTTTGATTTTTTATTTCTTCTTTTTCGATTGATGTAATAAGAAGATCCGAAAGCCGTGATAACTGCAACTTATCCATAAGGTTATTTTTATTTTATATTGTTTGAGAAATAATGTAAAGCTAGGCCAGAAGAACGCTCATTACTTACCAACTGGTTCAGCGGAGTAGCCGAGAGACTTGACCGTTTTTACAATTTTATCGTCTGTAACCTTATCTGAGTCAAATTTGACTTCTGTTTGTTGTCTTGCATAATTAGTATTTGATTCTATGACTCCCTCTGTGTCTTCCAATTCCCCATCAATATTCATAGCGCAAGATGTACAATGCATACCTATTATTTTAAATAAAACTTTTTTAACCATAAAACAATCTCAAAACTCAAATCGCAGATGTGGATTTGATCCTTCGGTAAACTCAGGATCATTCTGAGCTTGCCGAATGAATGAAATTTGAGATTTGACATTGAGATTAAATAACATTGATAACCCCACGGAACATACCCATCCCGCACATAAAAGCTAATTCTCCATGCTCTTTTGGCGCAACAAACCGAAGCGTGTCCGAGCTACCAAGTGGGACAACTTTTTGAATACCAAGTTTAGGTATGGTAAATGCTTGCGTGCATCCTCCTCCACTACTATTTACAAGATGGAGGGTTACTTTAGAACCAGCCTTCACAGATAAATTATTAGGACTATATCCAGCGCCCTCGATATTAATTATTGTCTCACTAACAACGCCTGACCTTGATATTTGCGCATTTGTAAATATAGGCGAGTCATCGCAAAAATAAAGTATGCAGTAGACATTTTTCCAGAGTTTATCCAATGTAAAATCGCCTCCTGTTAAAGCAAGTGTATTATTTAGATTAAAAATAGCCAAGAGAATAATTGCATATGCAGCTATTTTCATAAACTTTTGATGTAAGGCATCTCCCAACCTTGTAGCAAGATAGCCAAGTATGAAAAATACTGGAGATGTTCCAAGGGTAAATACAAACAAAATTGAAGCTCCTAAGATTGGATTTCCAGATGCAATTGCTAAAGCCATCATTGCTTGGGTTGTGCCACAGGGGATAAAAACAGTAAAAGCTCCAAGCAACGCTGGTGCAAACAAGTCTTTACTTTTTGACTGTCTACGAACAATTCGTGTCAAAAATCGTGGAGGCTGAATAACAAAATAACGGAAAATTGGGTGAACATTTAAAAGGTTGAACGCTGTCCCCAGCATAAAAACACCAACTGCGAGCTGAAGAATTACACTTACACTAAGTGAGAGCTGCAAAATAGAACCAAACCATCCAAGAAGAAATCCAAGAATTGTATAAGCAACTAATTTTGTGAAAAGAAAAGAAAGGATAGGTAACGCATTGCCAGCCTGTCCTGAGCCGCGCCGAAGGATTTTCTCTTTAAGCTTCTGCTCCTCACGTTGGGCAATAGTTGACGCAAGAAGCCCACCTTGCACTGCAAGGCAAGTCAATCCCCCAACAGTCAACCCTGTTGCAAAAACAGCCCAGAAATTCATAAGTTTATATTTTTATTTATTATATCACATTTTGTAAGGTAGTAGGACAAAATCAAATCTTATACCTTTTAAGCAAAAGTGAGTTTAAGACAACTGATATTGAACTTGTTGCCATTGCAACAGAAGCAAAAATTGGATTGAGAAGAATATGGAATAATGGGTAAAGAATTCCCATTGCTACTGGAATGAGTATTACGTTGTACCCAAATGCCCAGAAAAGATTAAGCTTGATTGTTCGCATTGTTTTTTTTGATAAATTTATTGCCTGTGCAACTGAGCGTAAGTCTTTGTTAATTAACGTTATATCTGCCGCTTCAATTGCAACATCCGTTCCTGTACCCATTGCTATACCAATATCGGCAGCTGCAAGTGCCGGAGCATCATTTATTCCATCCCCAACCATTGCAACCTTTTTACCTTCAGCTTGAATTTTCCTTACTTCTGCTTCTTTTTGATCTGGCAAAACCTCTACTAATACTCGTTTTATTCCCACTTTTCGCGCAATAGCTTGTGCTGTTCTTTGATTATCCCCAGTAATCATTGCAACTTCAATTCCCATTTTCTGTAATGCCTTAACCGCTTCCCTAGATGATTCTTTGACAGTATCTGCAACCGCAATAAGTCCTGCTAGCTTTCGATCAACAGCCAACATCATGACAGTTTTCCCTCCACTTTCTAGTCGTTTTATTTCAGTATCTACCGAAGCTAAGGAAATATTTTCTCTACCCATAAGTCTTCTATTTCCTAAGGAGATTTGCTGTTTACCTACGATACCTTCAACGCCATGCCCAGCAATTGCTTTAAATTTCGAAACAGGTTCTAAATTCAGCTTTCTTTCTTCAGCCTCTTTTACAATCGCTTCTGCCAGTGAGTGTTCTGATCCTTTTTCAACAGATGCAGCAATTCTTAATATGTCATTCTGAGTAAAACGAAGAATCTTATCCAGATCCTTCGACTCGCTTCGTTTGCTCAGGATGACAGACGTTGGAATAACGTCTGTCACTTCTGGCTTACCTTTCGTAAGTGTTCCAGTTTTATCAAAAATTACTGTTTTAACCTTATATGTAATCTCCAAACTCTCAGCATCTTTAATAAGAATTCCATGCTCCGCACCTTTTCCAGTCCCTACCATAATAGCTGTAGGCGTTGCCAAACCCATTGCGCACGGACAGGCAATAATTAAAACTGCTACAGTATTAAGCATTGCAAATAAAAATGCGGGCGATGGCCCAAAAATGTACCAGACAACAAATGTTGAAATTGCCAACATTATCACTACTGGCACAAAATAGGAAGAGATAAGGTCTGCAATTCTTTGGATAGGAGCCTTAGAACCCTGCGCCTCTTGCACTAGTTTTATGATCTGCCCAAGCATGGTTTCTTGACCTACTTTAGTTGCTTTATAGGTAAAGGTTCCATCCTTATTAAAAGTTGCACCAATTACGGTATCGCCTTTTGTCTTATCAACTGGAATACTTTCGCCGGTTACCATTGACTCATCAATTGAAGATTCACCATCAAGAATAACACCATCAACGGGTATTTTCTCTCCTGGTCGGACTCGAATAATATCTCCAATTTGGACTTCCTCTATAGGTAGATCAACTTCTTTTCCGTCTCTTAACACTCTCGCTGTTTTTGCGGCAAGACCAATAAGCTTTTTAATTGCTTCAGATGTTTGTCCTTTTGCTTTTGCTTCAAAGTATCGACCTAAAAGAATTAAACCAATAATAATTGTTGCGACATCAAAATAAGGAATAGGTTCAATACCAATTGATTTGGGGATTCGGGGCAAAATTGTTACAAACGCAGAGTAGGCAAAGGCAACAGTTGTGCCTAAAGCAACTAAGGTATCCATATTGGCAGTTCTATGTTTGAAAGCTGGAATCGTTGCCCTATAAAAACCCCAACCTGCCCAAAATTGAACCGGTGTTGCAAGAAGTAATTGAACCCAAAAGTTCTGCAAGATTGACGGCGCAGTATTCATCAAACCCGGAAAACTCCCCCATAAAATAAGTCCTCCGAGAGCAAGGCTTACCATTACTTTATTTCGTAAGTCATTAAGTTCTTTCTGTTTTTCTTTTTTTTCATCATCCTCATGTCGCAATTCGTCTTCGACAATTGCTTTATAGCCTACTTTTGCAACGGCGGATGAAAGATGGTCATTGGTAACTTTTGAAGAATCATACGTTACTGTTGCTTTTTCAGATGCTAAATTTACATTTGCTTGACTTACCCCATCAACTTTATTCAATGCCCTCTCAAGCACTCTGACACAGGACGCACAGTGCATACCCTTAATTGGAAATGATTTTTTTATTTCAGTCATAGCTTATTGAACAATTATTTTTCCATGAAACATATTCATGCCACATGCATACCCATATTCACCCTTCTTTTGGGGATTAATTTCAACTGTAATTTTTTGATTCAGTGGCAGGAATTTTCGTATCTTAAAATCAGGAAGGACTACTTCTTCAAGACAACTGGAAGGGTCGTTGCGTATAAAGTTAATCCTAGTCTTTTTTCCTCTTGGAACCGAAATAACCTTCGGAGTATATCCGCCTTCAACAGTAATATCTACAGAACCAGATACAACAACTTTTTTCTCCTTTTTGATTAAAAAGAACCAGTAAGTGAAGACGATGCCTGCAATTCCAAAAACAGCAACTAAAATTTTATCTATAGCCATATGGGCACTATTTCACGATCATTACTCCATCGTCTTTTCTGGTCCAGTGTTTCTAAAAGAATCAATAAAGTTATCTACTCTCTCCATGCTCGCATCCTTTATTTCAAACTTATCTATTCTCCCCCAAGAAGTTAAGGCAAAATTTGCATCAAGATTTTGTCTTGGAATAAGAATTAATTTCCAAGAATCACTTTTAACCCTTTCTTTTAACTTGCTTACAAAGTCTAAACAATTTTTGTCTAACTGTCCCCCCGAAGTCGCCTTTTCATTATTTTGAGATTTAGTTTCGCAATTGTGCGAAACTATTACGTATCCATGTTCAAGGCTATGAACCAAATAACCATCTTCAACCTGCTGGCTATGAACTCCGCTCTTTGTCCATGTATCGTAATGCTCGCCTGATGTTGGAGGATTTGAATTATATTTTATTTTTGTTCCAACTTTTACATGTGTTCTTCCCAAAATTGCAACTTCTTTGCCACGCAATGGTTTTGATGATTCTTTTATAGCCATAGCTAGTATCCAAAAAATTCCAAAAAGTATTATAAATGTAACAATTCCTATCCCAAACCACTTGCCAAAACTCGCTTTTTTCTTATCAACAATTGCTTGCAGTTTTTTCTTTTCTTTTGCCAATCTTTTTCTTTCTTTCTTTGAAAGCTTTGACCAGTCTAAATTCAGATTGTTTGACTTAATATTATCATCCATAATCCATACTCATAGTATAACATAACAACTTGCTTGGTGAACAACCCAACAATTTTTAACTGCTCCTTGACAATTCTTACTAAATCTTTATACAATGGCTCCATGCCAAAAGCTACGTCCTTACGCAAATATAATGATCCTGTTCAGATCACACCCCCAACTCCCAATAACTTTAATACAAAAATTTTGGTAATTTTCCTTTTAGTTGCTTCATATTTTTTGGGAGTATTAACAACTAAAGTTTCCTATTTAGAAAAAGGCTCTTCCTTGACCAAAGGTGTATCAGACACAGCATCAGACACATCTCAACAAAAAAATGTTAAGCAGCCTATCGCAGCACAACCTACAGATCAAAAAGCAAAGCCAATAACTAGCGCTGATCATATTAGAGGCAACAAAGACGCCAAGATTACGCTTCTTGAATTTTCGGATTTAGAATGTCCATTCTGCCAAAGGTTTCATGTAACCATGCAGGAAGTCATGAAAACTTATGGAAATAAAGTAAGATGGGCTTACCGCCATTTCCCTCTAACTTTCCATGCCAATGCCCAAAAAGAAGCTGAGGCATCAGAGTGCGTTGCAGAACTTGGTGGTAATGATAAATTTTGGGAATATATTGACAAAATTTTTGAAAGAACAACCGCTAATGGCACTGGATTTGCTCTTGACAAACTTGGGGCGCTGGCAGCAGAGGTTGGAGTTGATCAAACGCAATTTCAAAGCTGTTTAGATTCTGGTAAATATGAAAAATTAGTCAAGGACCAAATAGAAGACGGAACAAAAGCTGGAGTAAGCGGCACTCCATCTACATTCGTAATTGACGCAAAAGGCAAAAGTCAGCTAGTTGTAGGCGCTCAACCGATAGAATCGTTTAAAACAGTAATTGATCAACAACTAGCGGCAAAGTAGACTCATTTTCTCTTGTGATCGACCCCCACACCAAACGAGAGTTCGTTATGGTGTGATTGAAGCCATTTCCTTACTCAGGTACCAACAATGGTAATGGAGTCGCAACCCTTAAATTCCACACCATCTGCGGTTTTCCCAGTGAGACAGAGTTGTGTTTGGGTCGTAATGCCGAGATCTTGTGTGGCAAAGTGAAGGAGGAGATCCTCATCTCCATCTCCATCCGTATCCTCTGCATGACCCCTTTGATGTATTTCTTGTGCCATGCCAGGACCAAATCGTATCGTAAGAACATCGGCTCCAAGCGCATCAAAAGAACTCGTGGTCAAGAGCGCTACGGGAATTATTCCTTTGCTCTTGGGATTGATGGGATTGGTATCATCTCCTGGCTTAATATCAATTTGGACCTGAAGGATACCGAGGAATGGAGATTGTCCAGAGATTTTTTCGTTGAGTTGGATACTCCCAGAGGACAAGATCTGTTCTCGTATTTGCACGCCATCCTGCCATGTTTGAAGAGAAAGCTGATAATCAGCACTTGCAGTAATATCCCTTGCGTCAATAGTCCACGTAAAGGAGGTCATCTCTTCTGGAAGGTAGATCGTTTTTGAGGTCGGTTCCTCTACATAGTCAGCCCCTTCAATCTCTACCCTGCCTCCCCCGCAAAGACCTTTTTGATCTGGCCTTGTCTCGTCGTATATGTTTAAGGGATCTGCTCCCACAAACCTGCCCTCTGTATCTTCAATCGAGTGGAAGAGAAACGGATCGGAACTCTCCAGGATAAGGACGAATGTTTTGGAATCGTGAACTTTCTCTAAGAACTCCATCCATTTTTTATGATCTTTATTAAACTCAATGGCAGAATAGTTATGGCCTTTATCTTTGTGGTCATCATATTTCTTTCCGTCTAAAGGAATCCACATACTCAATCCGCCACATTGGGATACATCTACTCCGGGAACACAGATATATTTCTTCCGGGGATCTTTGTATTTTGCGGTTGCGTTCCCTTCAACGGCATCAATCACTTCGTCTGCTTTTTGATCAATCTCAACGTCATCGACATTGATCTTGACTCGTTGCGCAAAGTTCAATACATCACGGAAATCTCCCGTAAAAGTCCCTCCAGCCCCATTGGGCGCATTAAAGTTTTTTGTTTCTTTAATAGATTTTTGAATTTTTGCTTTTTGGGTTCCCATGTCCTTCAATAACTCGTCTGCAAATTCATTTACTTTCTTGGCAAGTGCCGCGACCTCTCCTAACTCAATCATTGAGATGGTGGAGTCCACCTCATTCTTTGCAATTTGCGCTGCAATTTTCTCGATGACTTCGACGCCAACCAAATTCGGATGCTTCCATGAAACAGTGTTTCCTATCGCCTCAAGAATCGTCTGGAAGTCCCAAGGCGCTGCCTTCCCAACCCCCGCCTTCCCAAACCCTAAACTCTCATGAGCAATCATAAATTCGCCATACTCTCGAATTTGATATGCCACTTCCAACTGCGCCATGCTACATGCGTGAAACCCGATGAGACCGAGTTTCTTTTTGATCTTCTTCGTTCCGGTGTCTCGCAAGACTGCGTCCAAGGCAGTCCTTGTTTCTGGAAGCGTTAAAATATCGTTCCCTTCTGTGCCTGGACTCAGTTGATCCTGACAAGATCCAATCCATCCTCCTCCGTGATCACTGATCACCAAAAAGTTTCTCGAAGCAGGGAATTTTTCTAAAGTGGTAGCGATAAAGTCTTGCAACGTGGGAGGGGCTGCGGTATTCATATTTCCTTTGACCCACTTGGGTTTTGGATCCACATCTTTCCCCTCTTTGGTAAAGACCATGTATGTGGTGTCGGGCGTAGCCTCGCTATGGCGATCAAACAAACCAACTACGTGTACCCTTCCTCCTATGGCCCGAGCCGCAATTTCCATTTCTTTGAAATTATTCTTTGATTTGTCGGTAAGATACTGCATTAAATTTTTTTCCTTTCCTTTTTGATCTGCAGCTTGGTATGCCATGAATGTCCAACGCGCGCGATCCTGGGTTGGAGATCCTGTATGGGCTGCGATGTCTGCCTGGCCGCTTCCTGGAGCGAGCAACAGAGTATTGCTCCACACCCCAGCGAAATCTCCTTCGTCAAGCCTTACGCTCCAGAGAATCTCAGTCCCTGTCAAAGAAGTCCAAACTGCAACGGTCTTTCCGTGAGCAAGAGAGGCAATCGTGGGGCTAAAGCCCGTTGCACCATCAAGCTGACCATCATTCTCCCAAACAGAGTCCAATGGCTGCATGGACCACTGAACCTCACCTGAACCTACTTGGTCATACACTGCGATTGCTTCATTGTCAGCAAGGAAGGCAATGTCGATACCCCGCACCAGAGAATCGGGCGCGTGAAAAGGGGAACCTTTCTGGTCCCACTCATTCCCATTCCATCTCGCACTCCAAGTTTGAGGTTGAATGGTAAGAGAGGGTCCACACACATCACCCATTCCCTTTCCCACTCCCCACACTACGGTCGCACGGTCAAATTGATCAGACGAGATGCCAAGTTTTTTCCCAGCGACTACCGAAAGATTATCTGATAAATCAGGAGGGGGAATAGGTTTGTCTGGCACAAAATCAATGTTCTCAAACGCATTTCCATTCCATACTGCCTGCTTTGGCCAAAAAGTACCAACGGGGACTGGAAAGGTATTGCCAGACTCGTCTGTGCAGAGCTTCTCATAGAGGGTATCAGGACTCCACCAAGCAGCTACTGCTTGATGGCGAGTGAGTGTATCGCCAGAGAAAATCTTTGAGGTAAACGCTACTTCGGCGCCCCCAGGGAGAGGAGCTGACGTAGGACCTTCAAGGATTCCTCCCGAAGAGAATAACACACTTTGACCATCAAATGTTGCATACTCCACGCTCGTTTCAATAGGGTCAATATCGATAACACAGCCGTCTGCGCCTCGTATGAGAACCGCTTTGGTAAAAAGAAGAAGGCCATCGCCGTTCCCGTCAATCGCAATTGCAGGATTAGAAAGAGTGGTATCTGGGAGGCCTTCTACTGCCACGTCTGCCGCGCTCCAACTTACGCCATCCCAAAGAGAGAATAAAATATCCCCTTGAAACACAGAGTTTGGAAATGGGGGATCTCCGCAAGGAATCGTAGAAACCTGCCGAACGTTACTCCACACTGCAAGCGCAAAACCTTCTTTTGAAAATGCAATCGAGGGCATTTGGTCATGTCCCTCAAAAGAGGTTGGCAAAGGGGCCGCGCGAACATTCTCGCCTTTGAGCGTCCACCATTTCCATTCGGTAATATGGTCTACTGGAAGAGGAATCGCTGGCTTGTGACCGAAGAATGAGTAGTAGATATCGCCCTCACTTCCACTTATTCTCTGGTACACTGCAATTGCATCAATGCTTATTTCATCTAACAGTTGGGCTTCTGTAGAAGATGGGCTGAAAAAATAGAACATTGCTAACCCGCCCATGAGGAGGATGCGCATCGTATGGGAGTTTTTACCGGCACTCTTTTGATTATTGATTTCCATACCTTTATATATTGTGTATTATACGGTTAAGCCAGTCAAGCTATTTCGTTCTTCTACTTACTCCACAAACCCCCACACCAAACGAGAGTTCGTTATGGTGTGGGGGCAAACCGAAACGTGGACCCCAGTACCAGTCCTAGCCACGCTCGGACGGTACGGGGCAGGGAGGATTTGTTGTTCCATATAACTTTACGATATCACATTTTTATCTTCCCTGCGATATTCTCTTCTGTTCGTCGCGCAAGAACATAAGCGTTTCTTGTTTGAGGATTTTGCGAATACGCGAGAATTTTTCATAGGGCAATAATGTGTTAAGGTCTTGATTGATTACTTCGTCGGTGATGTGCTGCTCGATGAAAGTGAGGATGTCGGAAAAAAATTGCTTGATGTTTTTTCCGGTACGTTCCTTAACGACCTCTTCGTTATAGCGATATCCCTTGAGAAAGAAATGGTGGATGTCGTAAAGATCCCGACCGGCAATCGCTTCATTGCGCTCATAACGATCCATAAGCGCCACGAGCTTGTTTGCCATCATAGTTTCAATTGTCTGGCACGTAATGATGCGGTCAATTTCGTGAAAGCGCTTTTGTTCGTATGTATTTGTTTTGGGAGGGGGCAGGGTAACATCAATTTTCAGAGTATTGCGCGCACCTGCCGGCGCTTCGTATTTCAAGAAATACTGCGGCACTACTTTGCTTTGATCGTGTATCGTAAGACCAAGATCGTCAAATACAAACTCGAGGCGAGCGCGCGTCTTGGCAATGGCTTCCTTTCCCCCAACAAAATCAAAATCCAAATCAATAGAAAAGCGATCCAGATATCCAAGCATTGCCGCGCATGTTCCTCCTTTGAAATAAAAAGTGTTCGCAAGCTCGGCATTCTCGTAGATGCCTGAAAGAATGCGGTAAAGCCATGCTTTATGCACAGCGTCTTTTGGTTGCGGTAGAATCATATCAGCCATAGCGTTTTGGAGTTTTAGGATACCCTAACTCTTTCTGAATGTCGCGCACCTTTTTCCAGTCAATGAGATTCTCCGCGTCAAAGTACATATGAGGATTAAAGTAGAGAAGATCTGCGATCGCGCGCTCGGTGTTCGCTTTTCGCACGCCGTTATCGGCCGCAGTGATTCCGTTTTGCTGGTAGAGGAATTTATCGGCAAGTTTTCGGCAGTAGTAATTATTGCCTGCGATGGAAAAACGTTTCGTCTCGGAACTCACAAGCGTCATCATTGAGAGCTCTTGCTGGATAATCCCCTCTTCGCGCAAGACGGTTTCGCAACTCACATAGGCATACCCGTGGAGCGCTTTTACTCCTAAAAGATACGGGTCAATTTCTCGCGGCTGTTTGATCGCGTAAAAGCCCTTATGAATACGAAAAAGTAGTCCCTGTCCCACATAACGTTTGATTGTGGTGTAGAGCGTATTCTTGTTTGTGATACGCCATAGATTCGCAAGATCATCCGTATGAAAAGCGACCTCTCCAAGCTTGGCGAGCTCTGCAAAACGGTTCAGATTTTGAATTTTGGCATTTCCATTCATATAAAATCCTGTACTTATATGTACAGGATAACAAAAGAAGAATGTCTTGTCAATAGCCTCATTCCTTGGGTTTGTTGTTCCATATGATTTCAGTGTAGCACAACTATCGGGAAATTTGTTTTATGATCTTTGGGATTTCGTAAGGATAAACGAAATGGACATCGGTGTTTGCAATTTTCTTGTCGCCACTGAAGCCAAGATTGACGATATATGCGTCTTTTGGTTCGTAAG
>Ga0213870_1000153_pt1 | contig 36322 bp, 39 predicted proteins | sample WICALVC2017_Meta_FD_160119 | JGI IMG/M metagenome (GOLD analysis project Ga0213870, IMG submission 160119) | Freshwater microbial communities from subterranean cave lake in Wind Cave National Park, South Dakota, United States - WICALVC2017 | ecosystem: Environmental > Aquatic > Deep subsurface >...
ATACAAACGCTTTCCAAAATGCCAGACAACGTTATTGACCATATTACTAACAACTGTTGGTTTTTGGGCTCGGTCGATGATGCTTGGGCGTACACGTTTCGTGGCGATGAACTTGTTGGTAAGCATTTGATAATATTAAGCGACATATTATTGGAATAACCTGAGGAAGATATTCAATACACTATTGCACACGAGATCGGGCATGTGGTGTTAGGCCATCGAAACTCAATTCTTGTTTCACAAACTAAAAAAGAGATTGTCCATCAAGAACGCAAGGCTCACAAATTTACCCTTCAATATATTTGAGTTTATTAGAAAGAATTTAGGGTAAAATAAGTTGTCTTCAAATTAACTTCGGAGTAATTAGTTTTGAGAAAACATTTACTGTGCGGCTTCGGCAACAATAAACACCACGTCCTAATACCCCAATTTGGACATTCGAATCTCAAAATCATAAAATATCGACGAAGATGTCTCATGTAGAGCGTCAAGGGTACTGGAATAATCGCTGGACAGGAGAAGGATTTGGTTGGCAGAACGATCAAGCTCTTATTCTTGTTGCCGATCAGGTTCTTGGTGGTTTTCCAGGTAAGAAGACACTCGAAGTGGCCTCTGGGAGAGGTGTGGATTCCTTGAGATTGGCCCAAATGGGAGCCGGTGCATACGTGGCAGATTTCAGTCGGGGGGCATTAGAAATAACAAGACTCCTGGCTTCACAGTCAAAAGTTTCTATTCAAATAACGCAAGCAGATGCATTCAGACTCCCTTTTGCCTCAAATTATTTCGATTTAGTGTTCTCGCAGGGGCTTTTGGAGCATCCAGGAGACAGGGAGGAATTTTTACGGGAGCAGGTAAGAGTAGTTAGGCCAGGGGGTTATGTAATCGTAGATATGCCGAATAAATACTGTTTACAAACACCTATTAGAGATGTTCAAGTATTATTAAACTTATGGCCTCAAGGAAAAGAATATCCGATGTCCTACTGGGAATTAAAAGGATTTATGGAGAAAGCAGGGCTAACCCCTATAAGAGCATACGGTTGGGATTTACTCCCTTTGCTTCATTTGGGAATCAGAGATAGAATGCGAGGTAAATGGGTTCAAAGAGTTGATCAAATTAAGGACTTGCCACTTGGGGATCCGCCCCGTCCTAACTTCTTTACCAGGAATATAGAAGCAAAAATTGGGCATTGGTTTTTGAATAATGTGGGTGTAGTAGGCCAAAAGTTAGAATAATAAGATCTAATATTTTCTACTAAGGTGTGTTGATAAGAGATAAATTAAGAAAACTTTTGCGGCTCGACTGTAGTCAAAGATGAAGAGAGCACAAGTCATTTTCCTTGTATTGACAAATCTTCCTTACTAATGTACAATTTCCTTACTATGAATTATTTAGGCACAATTACTAGTAAAAGACAATTAACAATCCCCTCGGGAATTTTCCATAAAGTAGGACTTTCAGAGGGAGACAAAGTACTGATTGAAGAGAAGGAAGGTGAGTTAAGAATTAAGAAAGCAAGTGTTCTAGTAGAGAATCTTGCTGGTTCTGTGACAATCCCAAAATACCTGAAAGGTAAAGATGTAGACGAGGCAATTGAAATTGCAAAGAAAAAACATTTCAGCAAGCGGAGTACATGATATTTGTTGACACCAATTATTTCATCAGGTTTTTATTAAATGATATCTATTCTCAGCATAAAACCGCAGAAGAATTATTCCAAAATGGAGCAAAAGGCAAAGCAAATCTATTTACAAGTACTTTAGTAATATTTGAAATATATTGGGTATTTACAAATTTTTACAAAAAAACTAAAGGTGAAGTAGTAGATATCTTAAAAAATATACTTTCTTTAAAGTTTATAAATTTCGAAAATAGAGATATTATTAGTGACGCTTTGTATTTATTTGAAAGTTCTAAGCTAGAGCTTGAGGATTGTTACAATATCACTTATGCCAAGAAAATGCATATAAAAGATTTCAAAACATTTGATAAACGATTAGAAAAATATATAAAGAAATAATGTTTGTTGATAATATAGAAACCTACCTCAAGGACTCTCTTTCTAATAAGGTAAATTGATGGATTGAATAAATATTAGTTTAGTGATAAATAATAGTATAAACGTATGAAAGCTGTACAAATAAATGCATACGGGGGACCTGAGGTTTTAGAGGTTAAAGATATTCCCACGCCGATTCCAAAAAAAGGTCAGATTTTGGTTGAAGTTCATGCTGCAGGGCTTAACCCCTTTGATGCCAAACTTCGCGCTGGCATGATGAAAAATATGATTCCTCTGAAATTTCCTGTAACTCCCGGTGGAGATTTTGCAGGTCTTGTAACTCAAGTCGGAGAAGGAGTTTCCGATATTGAAGCTGGCGATGAAGTATACGGAACTGCAATTATTTTAAATGGCGGATCAGGTGCGTATGCCGAAATTGCGGTAGCGAATGTTGCTAACTGCGCACTTAAGCCCAAAAGCATTGGTTTTTCTCAAGCTGCAGCTTTACCTGTTGCCGGTATTAGTGCAGTGCAGGCAGTTGAGGAGCATATGAATCTTACCTCCGGACAAAAGATTCTGATTCATGGTGGCGCCGGAGGTATTGGTCATATGGCGATCCAACTTGCCAAGTCAATCGGCGGGAATGTAGCGACTACTGTGAGTGCTGATGATAAGGAATTTGTAAAAGGACTTGGTGCAGATGAAGCGATAGATTACAAAAATCAAAAGTTTGAAGAAATTCTTAAAGATTTCGATGCTGTGTTTGATATGGTTGGAGGAGAGATAACCAATAAATCATTTCAAGTACTTAAGCGTGGTGGAGTGTTAGTATCTATGGTCGGACAATCCAATGAAGAGCTTTCCAAAAAATATGGTGTCACCGGTATTGGTCAGAATACCCAAAATGATGCACAGCATTTAAAGCATTTAGCTGAGCTGGTAGATACCGGAAAAATCAAAGTCCACATAGATAAAGTATTTCCTCTAGATCAAGTCAGAGACGCATTCACTCACCTCGAAACCGGCCACCCCCGAGGCAAGGTAGTGCTAAAGGTAAAGTAATTTCAGATGGACTAGAGTTAAATGAGGGATAAGAGGGATTAGATAGGCAGTTTAAGTATACTTATCATAAAGGCGAGTTAAGATAATTTAGATCGTCTATATGCGAGTCTTCTTTTCAGAAGATTCTCTTTGTATCCGCCTTCTCTCTGATGTTTTTCCTCAACTGCATTTATCTGACAATCAAGTAGAAAGCCGCTTCGTGTGAGAAGATCGATGAGATAGTTGACTGTTGCTTCTATTCCTTCTTGTCCTTCTAGTCCGCCTAATACTTCTTGGACTTTCTTTGCTGATGGATGAGTAGGATTAGAGGGGTAAGAGGGATTAGAGGGATAACCTTCGAATACCTGACGCAACTTCTTCAATCTCTGATCATCCTTATTCCATCGAGGCATCCTTTCAAAGCGGAGAATATCTTCGAAGTCTTCTAAAGCTTCCATGCCGGATGATTTAGCAACGTCGTATAAATTAAGCTTACGAGATAAACTTCGTTCACTTGAGCCTTCTACGATGTTCTGTTTGTGTGACCTGAGCGCTTGCTTAATTTGATCGCGCTGGCGTGAATCTTCGATCCTTTTGTAATACTTAGGTACAAAGTCCCAGCCTAAATCAAATGCAATCTGGGCTAATATGTAGCTTATGAGACTTTTGTAACCTGCTTCGGCCATGTGTTTAGCTTAGCACAATTCATAGACTGTAAGGGATTTGGTACAGTATCACTCGTGGATATTAATATAGGACCGCGATCGAATGGATATCAAAAGGAAAAATCAGAAACTCGAAGTATGTAAGAAGTTAACTCAATACAGTAAGAAAGATAAGATCAAGAGTTTAAAATGTACTGACAGTTTGGATTATGAAGACTTGGATCGATTCCCCTGGCGGACTCATGATGTCTAAAAGCATTGGATTGATGCAAAAAAGCGGTGGCTTCCAATGTCGGGTAGACCATATATCTATCAAGCGCAAGCAAAACCACATTAAATGCTTCGCATGACGGGTGGTTAAATGCGTCCATCAATTGTTGCATACGATACTCTTTGCGTTCTATCTCCTCACCAGATAAAGGCTTAGGATTTTCAGGTATTACAGCCATACGTGATCTATGTATTATAATCAGATAGTCAAATTATCTACATGATTGATGAAAAGTTTGTCTTCGTTGGTGTAATTTTAAATTTGATAGGAGGCTTAAGTTATCTCATCGATACAATTTTAGGAAAAACTAAACCCAATAAAGTTACTTGGCTCCTTTGGGCACTTGCTCCTTTGATTGCATTTACAGCGGAAATTAAGCAAGGAGTCGGATTGGCGTCACTGATGACATTCATGGTAGGGTTTAATCCTTTACTTATTTTTTTGGCTTCATTTGTAAATAAAAAATCGTCATGGAAAATAAATCGATTTGATATTGCATGCGGTGCATTATCTATGTTAGGAATTATTTTATGGATTATTACCCGAGTAGGAAATGTAGCAATTTTATTTAGTATTGCTGCGGATGCTTTAGCAGGAATCCCGACCGTTATTAAATCATATAAAGCACCTGAAACTGAAAGTTATTTAATATATTTAATGGCGGCAGTTAGTGCACTCATTACTTTATTAACTATAGATGTTTGGAATTTCCAACACTGGGGATTTCCATTATATATTTTATTACTTGCAATGCTGATTTTTGTTTTAATCAGATTCAAAATCGGAAAGCGCATGAATTTATGAAAATACCACACGACATTACCTTTCCAGATCCAATAAATTCTTGAGTGAACAATGTGTTATACTTTGGTGGCTATGGGAATGACTGATGTTGAGCTAACAATTAAAAATCCAGTAAATCCAAAAAAGCAAGTAAAGGGCAAATATTACAGTCGATGATTATATAAAAAGCACTGAAATAATCTATGTCAATACTTTTTGTAGAAAAATCACTTGAAGTAAACGCTCCAGACTGATATATAAAATGATGAGCCTTGGCGATCAGGGACCGTTAACTGCCACAAGCCCGCACAGACCAACACGGGAGATTCATCAAGATTATTGTAACATTCAAAACTATGCCAAAACTTAGTCAACAACAATGGCTAAAAAAATTGCAGGAAGAGGGGATTACGGACCTCACAATGTGGTTACTTTTGGCACTGCTTGGAAATATGTATCTTGGGGCTTTGGTTTCAGGCGTTTTGTAATTTCAAGAATAATCCGAAGAATTATAACTGATGAGGCAAAGAGTGATAATAGCATACGGACGGGTGGAAGACCGTCAAGAGATAACAGCCAGGTATACCACACATCACTTTCCATTATGATAGCTCGAATAATAAGCAAAAGGTAGGCTAGATAGCCAAATCGAAGAAACATCCGCCAATAGTGCCCCAATACTTTCATTGCCCACGAGTTTGAAATTGCAGTCATAAAAGTCAAAATGGACATAGCCGTAAGTCCGAGTATGAAGTCAAGAGTTCCAATGTTCTCAAAAAAGCCATATAAGTATCGCTCTGAATCAACATAGAGAAGTAATATAGAATAAAGCAGTGCATAAAAGTATCCGATTACCCCCAAGTACTTTCGGAAATAAATTTGCCGATCGAGAAAATTAAAATAATAACAAATGCCGCTTAATGCAAATGACATACCGATAAGCGTACCCCCCGTTGCGGCGATAGCAGTACTTACTATTGATAGGGTGATTGTACCTTCACCCACAACTTGATACATAAGCCACAAATCAACAATAAGCAAAGAAAGGAGAAATGTATGTATCCATGTACGCAGTTCTCTTGATAAGGAATTATTTATAGGTTGAGGTGTACTTATTTCCATAAAGTATTGTGAGCATTTATAATATTAGTATAAACAAGTATGCATAACTTATGAAATTAGGAAAGAAATTTTGCGTTATCTCAACTAAAGTGAATTTACTATTGACATGCTTTGTCATGTTTAATACAATATAGTCATGATTGATAGTAGCATTTTACCAAAAGCTTATACACCGGAGCAAGTTGCAAGCATGTTGCAGCTAAGCAAAAACACTGTTTATCAGCTCATTAACCGCGGTGAGATTATTGCCAAGAGAATAGGTAAGGTTTATAGAATTCCAGTAAGTTCCATCTCTTTCCTTTTTACTGGTCTTGACGGAGATCTTTACAAAGCTCAAAAAGAGGATCTAAAAAATCTCGGCAAAGTGCAAAAGGAACTTAAAAAGGTCAGAGCTAATTTGTGAGGATAGCAAAGGTTTTTATTGATTCAGATGTAGTAATTTCTTCTCTTCTTTCTGAAAAAGGCGCAGCGTATTTTCTTCTAAATGAAGCAAAATCCAAATTTTTTATTTCGAATATTTCTAAAACGGAACTAGAAAAAGTAGTCGGAAGATTATATATAGAACAAATTCAGTTAAAGAAGTTAATAAAAAAAGCATTAAAAATTATTAAGCTAAAAAAAGAAATATCAGTCATTAAAAAAAATTATAAAATTTATACGACTGATGTAAATGACAGCCATATTGTGGCTGGGGCAATCAGTTCCAAGGCTAATTATTTGTTAACTTACAATTCTAGGCATTTTAATAGACAAAAAATTAAAGACGATTTTGGAATTATAGTTCTGACTCCAGCTCAATACCTACAATATTTGCGAAGTATGCATTAAATTCCCCAGTATATGGAGATTACAAAAACTATTTACGTAAAAAATAGAGAAGTGTGGCGGCAATGGCTTGAGAAGAATCATAATAAGGAAAAAGAGATTTGGTTGATTTACTATCGCAAATCAACTGGTAAACCTCGAGTTGAATATAACGATGCGGTTGAGGAGGCACTTTGTTTTGGATGGATAGATAGCATTGAAAAGGGGATTGATAAAGAACGCTTTGCCCAACGATTTTCTCCTAGAAAACCAAAGAGCAATTGGTCCGAGATGAATAAAGAGCGAGTGAGGAGGCTTATTAAAGAGGAAACAATGACTCCGGGGGGAATTGCGGCATTTAAAGGTAAGTTAGATGAAAAACTCAGAATTCCAGAGGATATTCTCAAATTATTAAAAGCAGATAAAAAAATCTGGCACAAGCTGCTCGGACCATGGCCTAGACTCCAGGCGCGCTTCATTTGCGGACACTAAATTCGATAAACGATATTTCGTCAGATGAATCAAATACAGTCGTCTTCACCGTGCCACTTGAGATACTCAAGGCAATTGAAGGACTTAAAAAACACAATCCTTAGATTTCTTCTTACTGCTTCATAAAGGGAAATTTGATAAATTTAGTCCTAAGACCTATAATAAACAAAACAAAATAGGAATGAAATTAGTTGATAGTCAAAGTATCGGTTATGTGCCCATAGAGTATGACTCAATACCCTATGATTTAGTTGAGCAGTTAACCGATGGTGTTTGGGAATTGGAAATGGCATTTGCGGAGAGAGTTTCTTTGGAAGAACCAGCCACCTTTTCCTTTGTTGTGTTGAGACAACCAAATAGTGGATTCCATTTTATTTGGGATCCAATTAAGGGAGGAGATCCCGAGTATTGTGATTATCTCTTTAATCGTGATATAGACCAATATGGTAGACAGGCACAAGACCTAACAAATTCAGGAGATCTTAAGAAACTGGCTGTGATTCGAGAGGTTATGCGTAGAGAAAATATCCCAGAGAGACTTAGAGAACTTGCCTCATTTGGGAGAAGGCGTTGAAAATATAATTTCCCTATAAACCTGACTGATCTAAATCTGTTATAATAAGAAGCTGTTTGAAAACTTGCAACTCTATAGTAAAACAGCTTCATTAGAGACTCTAAGAGTCAGTTATTCTGCCTGACGAACCCGCAGGAAAGTATGCGGGTTTTTTTATGTAGCTCTTGCCGATCTGCTTAATGGCGGAGAGGCTTAGAGATACATAATCCGCCGAAGCTTTTGGCGAAGGCGGATTTACTTTTTAGTGAATATTATATGAACCTACGAAACATTGCAATTATTGCGCATGTCGACCACGGGAAGACGACGCTCGTTGACGGGATGCTCAAGCAAACTCACACATTTCGTGATAATCAAGCAGAGATGAGCCAAACGACTATTTTGGATCGCAATGAATTAGAAAGAGAAAAGGGGATCACTATTACAGCTAAAAACATTGCGGTTATGTACAAGGGTACAAAAATAAATATCATCGATACACCCGGGCACGGGGATTTTAGCGGTGAAGTAGAGCGGGTGATCCATATGGCTGATGGAGCCCTGCTTATAGTTGATGCAGCAGAGGGACCGCTGCCTCAAACTAAATTTGTTTTGGAAAAAGCTTTTGCGCAAAATCTTAAAGTCATAGTGGTAATCAATAAAATTGACCGTAAAGATGCCCGACCTGCGGAAGTTCTGCGTGAGGTAGAAGAATTATTTTTGCAACTAGCTCACCATGATGAACATCTAACATTTCCAGTTCTCTACTGCATAGGCCGTGAGGGTAAAGCCTGGAAGGAGTATCCTGACAAGTGGGATTCTCCAGCCGATCTGACCCCTTTATTTGACGAGATTATAGTGTCGATTCCAGCACCTGTAGCAAATCCTCAAAAACCATTTAAGCTCCTAGTCTCGACGCTTGACTTTGATTCTCATAAAGGTACATTTGCCATTGGAAAGGTAGTTGCCGGGACTATCAAACCAGGTCAAACCGTAGTTAAGCTTTCAGAAAATGAAAAATTAGGACAATATAAAATTCAACAGGTATTTACAAGCGTTGGTTTGATTCGCTGCGAAACTAAAATGGGTGAACCAGGAGATATAGTTGCTCTGACCGGTATTTCAGATGTAGCGATAGGACAAACCATAGCCGATCCAGCAGATCCGTTTGGATACCCACCAATTCAACTTGGCGAACCGACACTTAAAATACAGATTGGTCCAAATACCTCGCCCTTGGGGGGGTAAGGAAGGAACGTTTTCTACCGCACGCCAACTTGAAGAAAGACTCACGCGTGAGAAAAAGACCAACATAGGACTCAAGATTGAATCCAATCCGGGAGGGCACGGATTTATTGTTGCTGGTCGAGGAGAACTCCATCTTGCCGTACTTATAGAAAACTTGCGCCGTGAGGGGTATGAAATGCAGGTAGGCAAACCGCAAGTGATTTTGAAGGAAATTGATGGCGTCCTATGTGAGCCAGTGGAAGAAGTAACGATTGAGATAGACAAGAGCTATATCGGTATCATTTCCCAAGGTATGGGACGTCGACGTGCGCAATTCATCGAAACGACTACCAATAGTGGCGGCACGACACGGATTATATTCAAAATTTCAAGTAGAAATTTATTGGGGTTTCGTAGCGACATGCTGACTAAAACCCGTGGTAATGGTCTGATTGCGTCGCGATTTTTAGGCTATTTTCCGGTTACACCTGCGGTAGAAAAAGTGAGGAATGGTGTACTTGTGGCTTGGGATAAAGGAGTATCAACTGCATATGCCTTAACAACTGTCCAAGAAAGGGGAACTCCATTTATTGGTCCTGGAGTAGCAGTTTATGAAGGCATGATCATTGGTCTAAACAAGCGTGGCGAAGATATGGATATTAATGTAGCTAAACAAAAAAAGATGACAAATGTTCATTCAGAAACGGCTGATATCGCCATTGCGCTTAATCCACCAACGATACTGTCACTTGAGCAGGCTCTAGATTTTATAGAAGATGATGAACTAGTTGAGGTGACGCCACAAAGTTTACGACTTCGTAAACGATATTTATCTAAAGTTGCGCGAGTACAGGCAAAACGGAAAAAGTAAACATGGATTCACTCAACCTTAAGTAGTTCAACTTCAAAAAGTAGAGTAGAGTTGCCTGGAATTTGTCCTACAGATCTATCACCATACGCAAGATTTGGGGCAATTGTAAGCTTTCTAGATCCGCCTACCAACATTCCCGCTACACCATCATCCCATCCTTTTATAACATCGCCAGCACCAAGTACAAAGGAAAACGGCTCTCCACGGTCGTAAGAGCTATCAAACTGCGTCCCATTCGTCAGAGTGCCTTTGTAATTTACAGTTACTTTCTTGCCTGCAGTTGCTTCGGTACCAGTCCCGACCACGATATCTTCAATAACCAGGTCGCTCACTTTCTGCTTGCTATCCACAGTGGTTATTGTATCACTTTCTTTTTGATATTTATTGCCTTTGGAAAAATAAAAGAAAATAGCTGCGACTGTTAAAATAATAATAACAATAATAATCCAGGATTTTTTCATACGACCAAGTAAATCTCTTGAAGTATAGCATAGTTCGCATCCAACATCCGGCAATTTTATAGGGATCGCATATCTTTGATACCTTTTGTACTACTTGACCAATCCATTTTTTGCAACTATTATTTAATCTTGTTAGAGTCATCCGATGGAAAAAGTACTGCCCAAATCTTTTGTTGCAATAATTTTAGTTTTTATAATTTTTCTCCTAGGTTTCTCTTTTTATCGCCCTCAAAAAATCTTATCAATAGTTTCACATGTAGTAATCTCTGAGATTCAATCAGCAGGTGGTACTACAAATGATGAATTTATTGAGATATACAATCCCTCTGGAAGTACTGTTGATTTATCTGGATGGAAACTAACTAAAAAAACAGCAACGGGTACGGAATCAGATTTGATTACCTCATTATCTGGGTCAATTGCTGCCAATTCATTTCGCTTGTTTGCTCATACTGATTATGATGGATCAGTTGCGGAAGATGTAACTTATTCAGGACAAATTATAGCAGATAATAATACAATATTGCTTTACGATGCAGGAGCAACTGTAGTTGATAAAGTTGGAATGGGGACAGCAACGGATGTTGAAACAGCAGCAACGACTAATCCTTCAGCAAATCAAAGTAGGGAACGCAAAGCTTCTTCTACATCCGATAGTACAAGCATGAGCGGAAGTGAAGCCACAGCGGGAAATGGGGAAGATACGGATAATAATTTAAATGACTTTGTTGGGCGTACAACTCCCGATCCACAGAATAGTAGTTCAGCTACCGAGATTCCAGTTCCCAGTCCAACGCCAACTCCATCAGATACTCCCACTCCTACCGATACTCCAACTGAAACTCCGACAACTACCCCGTCAGAAACCCCAACACTGACACCTACTGAAACATTGACTCCAACATTAACACCTACAGATACTCCTACTTCAACCCCAACTGAAACGCCCACAAACACACCAACAGATACCCCAACCAACACACCTACATCAACTCCCACTGATACTCCTACACCAACGCCTTCGGACACACCTACCCCAACACCATCCGATACACCTACGCCTACACCATCAGACACGCCAACACCTACCGCAACCGATACACCTACCCCAACACCATCCGATACACCTACGCCTACCGGTACTCTAACACCCACGCCAACCACCACTGTTCCTACACTTACTCCAACAGTGACTCCTACCCCAACTCCCGATATCTTCTTATTTAGAAGAATTACTCTAACCTGTACGAGGACTTTTATTCAAATCACAAACAGATTCTTCACAATCAACTTCCCACAAATCCGCTGTACTATAGAGAGGATATAGATTAGAGGAAAATTTATTTAAAGATCAAAGAAGCCAAGCAAGACCGAGGAAAGCCACACCAATAAGACCAAGTCTCCAGCCCCATTTTTTTAAACCTTCTTTGAATCCGCTTTCATCTTCTTTTCCCATAAGTGTATATTATAACTTTTTGGAAGGATTAAAAGGAATCATTAATTATCTGAGATCTCTCGAGTACGTTTCACTTCGCCCGGGATGACAAATTAGGTTTACTTTGATAACTTAAATACGATGGCTTCGCCATCTAGATCCTTCCCCCGATTTTCATCGGGGTCAGGATGACACAGGGTGTCACTTTTTAAGATATTTGGAAATATTGGCATTATGCTCTTCAGCAGTTTTAGCCAAGTGAATTTTGCCGGAACTATCAGATATATAAAATAAATATTCTGTTGAAGGCGCCTCAAGTACAGCTTTAATGGCTGCAAGTCCGGGATTGCAAATAGGGGTTGGTGGTAAACCTTGATTTATATAAGTATTATAAGACGAGTCAAATCTTAAATCTTCCAGAGTCAAGTTATTCTTCCACCAGCTTTTTTGCCCTGGCTGATAGCCCAGCGCATATTGGACAGTAGCATCTATATCAAGTTTCATTCCTATATTTAGTCTATTTAGAATAACACTGGCAACAAGGGGTCTATCCTCAGCGAGTCGAGCCTCACGTTCCACCAGGGATGCAATTATGATTAGTTCATCTAATGTAAGACCCTTTTGTTGAGCTTTATTTTTCTCCGTGTCAGTCACCTTTTTGTTAAAATTAGTCAAAAATATATTTACAGCAGCTGATGCAGAAGCTTCCTTCGGAATCAGATAAGTATCAGGGAACATATAACCCTCGCGGGACGCTTTGAGAAATTCAGCTTCGGGAATTGATAGTTCTTGAGCTAACTTAAGTGCTATCTCTTCGTTTCGCCACCCCTCAGGTATTGTTACCCAGACATCGAGTGTGCCGTGGGTGAGGGTATCAGTAATAGAAAAAAGATCCATCGAAGGATAAAGTCTGAAGTCCCCAGCTTGAATATCGGCGTCAATTCCTCCAAATCTGGCAAGTAAGAAAAAAGCTACGGCAGATCTGATCAAGCCCTGTTTTTGTAATCTCTCAGCGACTCTTCTAATCGGCTCATCTGGGGAAATTGCGAAAATTACAGGAGTTTTATTGGTCGGATCAAGAGGCTCTAAAGCTTGCTTCCACCAAAGGTACGTAATTAAACTTATTGAAAGAACAATACCTATTAATATATAGAGTTTTTGCCTCATGCGGCCTTGATTATGGGTGCGCGTATGTATCGTTTTGTCTGTCTATTATAAATAAAGATTCTGCTGCATTTTTTACAGGTAACTTCCTCCTCCTGATCGTTCTTTTTAACTTTCATACCGGTTGAGAGTGGTGTTCCACAACCGACACATCTTCCCTGAGAAAGTAACCAAGCTTGAACTGGAGCAATTATATTTTTAAACATATTTAATCAGGTGCTAGTTAATTAGCGTCTAGCGTCTAGGAAAATTGTAATAATTCTAAACGCTAGTGACTAGTCGCTAATCGCTAGATCATTCTATCTTATATATCGGCACGTGAGCAAGCGTTTCCTTTGCTTCTTTCAATCTCCATTTGTCTGATGAATATAGTACGCATAGTATATCATTTTTGTTGACTCTTTCATCAACTTTCCTTTCAAGAAATATTCCTGCTTTTTTATCACCCGGGCAACCAAGGATTTTTGCAATAATTGTAAGATCTTGATTGTTAAATGTGGTAATGGCTCCCTTAGAATCGCTTTTTAACTCGTACTTATATTCACCTAACTTAATAGCATCAATAGATACATCAGGATTGCCTCCCTGAATCTTGATGATTTCTCGCATTTTTTCATAAGCCTTGCCACTCGTGAGGATACGTGATGCCAATTCTTCACCACTTTCTAGAAGTTTATTCTTACTATCTTCCTGACAAAGATCAAGGAGTTTTCCTGAAAGACGCAGTGCCTTTGCCTCCAAAACAAAAGGCCTATCGGATTCTTGCTTTAATACTTTTAAAACATCACGTGCTTCAAGGGCCGGACCCACACCGTGTCCGGCAGGCTCTAGTGCTTGATTTATATCTATAGTGACTTTTATCTTAAATTTTTTCGCCAAAAGCTTAAATTTCTCTGCAATGACTTCTGCATCTTTAAAGTGCCTTATTTTCAAAGTCTGACCTACAGGAATATCTAAAATCAAATGAGTAGCGCCTGATGCAATTTTCTTGGCCATAATAGAAACGATAATTTTATCAAATGATTCAAATGCCAGAGGAGTTTCTACTTGTATAATCACATCATCTGCCGGGGCAAGTCCCAAATGTCCACCCCAAACTATGCAGCCTCCAACTTTGCTCACCATTTTTTCGATTTGAACTGGTGTAAAAGTGACCGGAGCAAGAACCTCCATGGTATCAGCAGTGCCCGCGGCAGAGGTTATAGCTCGAGAAGAATTCTTGGGTATTTTAAAACCTGCAGAGGCCACAATCGGAACAAGTATCATAGTTGTTCTAGTGCCAGATAATCCGCCTGTCGAATGTTTGTCAGCAACTATTCCTGTAAAATGAAGTTTACTGCCGGTTTCCGCCATGGCACGGGTTAAAAAATAAAGCTCTTTGTTACTGAATCCCTCCTTAAATCCTGCAGCGACAAAATAAGTAGTTAAAATTGGACCTAGCTTTTCGTGAGCGACCTCATCCATGAGAGAAAATATTTCCCGGTAGTTTAATTGTTTGCCCAGTAGTTTTTTCTTAATAGCATCAAGGGCTTCCAGAGATTGCTCGGAAGATTTAGAATGTTGATGAAGAGTAACCATCTAGATTTTTATATTTTCTCAAGCCTGGCTTTGACTATATATCGGTAGAGATAAGTACCCTGAGGAACACAAGTTATAAGCGTTATATACTGATAGTCATAACTTTGTTGCAAAACTGTTAAATCATCTGGAGTAGTAACGTGCATATCAAAAACTTTGTATTGATAAGTTACATTATCAGATTTAATTAATATACTGTCTCCTTTTTTGAGATCAGTTAACTTGGTAAATATATAGTTATAGTTTGTCGGATTGTATAAGATCGGTAGCGAGGAATGTCCGAAAATAACTGGAGTGCCAGAGTTGCCTGGTAATGGACCCGTAAAGTGAATTAGACTTTTTGATAAATCTTCAGCTCCTACCATTACGTTTGCATTATTAATATTTAACTTGGGAATTGTGAGTGTATAAAAAGAATTAGTGGTAGCAAGTCTAATATTTACTGCTTTGGGAAACCAAACACTGGCTTTGGTATAGTCAATATTTGAAGCTCCCAAGACAGAAATTTCACCCGAGAGAGCTTGTTTAATAATCTCGTTTGGAATAGGACTTATCAGTTTGGCAAGCTTTGGGCCATAAAAAAGTTCAAAAGACAAAATAGGATAAATCACCAAAAAAAGGATTGCAGAGCCTGAAAAAATGAAAAAGATAGATGCCACTTGCGCAACTTTTCGAGCGCGGGAGTATCTAACTTTAACATAAGAATATAGAGCCATGTTAGTAAGAAATAGTGTTAATAGAAATGTTATCTTTGGAGGAAGGAAGTTTATTTTTCAGAAGTGGCAGTGAAGATTCTTGAGTAATTTTTACACCAGCAACTCCCGAAACAGTTCGAAGAAATGTCGCTGCTTCATCGTAATTTTTACCTACAATTTTACTTTTTAATGATTCCGTATCAAGTTGTGGCAGAAAATAAGTTGTAATTGTTGCTTTTGCAACAATATTACCATCTTTGTCTTTGCTTGCTTCATTTACTTTAATTCCAGTTTTAAGAGCGTCCAGACTATATCCTGCCGGTGGAGAAGTTAGATTTGTTGCAAGACTGATTAGATCAGTTTCACGAAAGGATAAAGCAGTAGCCTTTATGGTAAAATTTAAAGTTAATTCTTTTGCTTCACTTCCGACATTACCGCTAAATTTTTTTGTGACTTCACTTTGTACAATCGATCCGTCAAGAAGTTTTTCACCTACTGTAAGTTTTTGGGATAATTGTTGTTTTGCGGAAGCTAATAATTCCTCAGTTAGACCATTTTCCAGATCTGCCTGATCTTGTTTAGAAACACTCGGAACATCTCGGCTTGTACCTCCGGTAAATCCAGCAGTATTTTTACCAGAATAAGAGCTTTCCGGAAAATCTTTAAATACAAAAATACTACCAGTTGCCAGATTTCCTTCCGGTCCTAAACTTTCTGCAGTTACAGGTACGTTAGTTTTACCAAAAGACAGTCCTTCTCCGGTATCTGATGCAGATGCAACACTTACCTCTTCATCTAAAGTAAATTTGAGATCACCGTTTGAGAGAAGCGTATCTTTAGGAAAAGTTTTTCGACTTGTAGTTTTATTGTAAACGACTACCACGCCTTTGGCTTTTTCTCCAACTTTGGCAGAACCGGAAGTTGATGCGGTTTTTGATCCAGATATTTCCTCTGAAATAGAATGAGCTTGTACAGTATTTTTATTTTCTGCTGTTCCTCCACTAGTATTGAAAACTACTTCAACTTGAGCATTTGAACGGACTGGATAAACAATCAAAGATAAAGTGGCTTTAGAATAATTCTTAAAGACTGAATAAAAGAATACTGCTCCCACTAACAAAAGTACAATGGCCCCAATAAGAGCTATTCTTGTAGCATTAGACTTAAAAGGAAAATTAAATTTAGGCATTTTGAAAAAGGAAAATTTGGGGAAAGAAAATGATTTAGTAGGAGGAGTAGTTGGAGCTTCCATTTCTCTAATATCCTTACCTTTGACAAAACCAAATGTCTCCTCATTGGCAGTTTCAAATTCCACTGCTTTTTCGTCCTTTTCTACTTTCAATGCTTTGGGATGCTTAATTTGCGCAGATTTTTGGACAGATGCTTTCTCTTGGGATGTTATTTCATCAAGTTGCACTCCAATTATTGGCTCCGTCGTTTTAGTTGGGGAAGTTTCTTGCTCGAAATTTACTTCGCGCAACTTTTGCGCAGAAGGTAAAAGGGAGCTAGCTCCCGCCTCTACAATTGCAGTTAGGACTTTTAGAGTTCCTAGAATTTCAATTTTAGGAGTATGGAGAAAGGTAGAATGTTTGTGCCAGGGAAAACGGAGAAGTTCTTCGCGAGTTTCTTCCATATTTTCCCCCTCATCATATAGTAGAATTCTAGATGGTAAAAGCTCAGCTTTAAACTCTGGCAGTACTTGCTCAAAATCCGAAGCAATTGTAGATGTTCTTTTGACGACTATAGTATTGTGAACTTTGCCTACTCTGATCAAAAAAAAGGAAAGGTGAGTTTTTCCCACAGAGAGAAGCAATAGTGTAGGAGGAGATCCTTCAAATTTCTCAAGATAAAATGAGATAGCTGCTGGATATTCCACAAAACCATGGGGCTTGAGGTTGAGTTCTTTGGTAATTTTCTTAAGTCGGGTAAGATATTCTGATTTTACTTTATCTTTTTCAATGTAGTTGGGAGGAAGAGCGAAGATAACTTTTTCAACCAGAATATTCTCCGGTAAGTTTTTTTCTGCAGTACTTATGGCAATATCAGCAGCTTCTGTTTCATTTTCACCGGCACTAAACTCACTAGTTCCAGAACCAATTATTACTACCTGATCGTCAAAGATCTTGGCAATAGCTGCCTGGATATGATGTTCTTCCACCCCCAGGGTAAGAAAATATTCTTTGGTCTCTTTTTTGGGTATTATTTTATCAAGTATAGACACTGGCAGCTTCCTCTTTTATTATCTTAAACGTTCCGAGGCTTCCTGTAAAGTGAAGATGGGTCACAGATCCAATTAATTTACAATCGCATAAAGTCTTCTAGTGCCTGCTCCGAGGGCTTGTTGCTTGGTAATTTTGAAAATACCTAAGACACTTGTACGATCCACGTGGGGTCCGCCGCAAATCTCTTTTGAAAATTGTCCGATTGAATAAACTTTCACTTTCTGCGGATAGCGTTCACCAAAAAAGGCAAGTGCACCTTCCTCTTGCGCTTTATTATAAGAAACTAACTTAAAAGTCACTGCCAAGTCTTCTTTGATCTTAGTATTGACTAGATCTTCAACGTTTTTAATTTGTTGCTCAGTTAATTTCGTTGGATGCGAAAAATCAAAGCGTAACCTTTCGGCAGTAATATTACTTCCTTTTTGAGCAACATGATTGCCAAGAATAGTTCGTAGGGCTTGGTGCACCAAATGCGTTGCGGTATGAAGTTTTATAACTTGTTCGCTGCGATCCTGTAATCCTCCTTTAAACATGCCTTTTGAAGCCGTGCGCGATAATTCTTGATGTTTCTTAAATTCTTCCTCAAATTGTTGTCTTTCTATTTGTTGACCACGTTCGAGTGCAATTTCTTCGGTTAATTCCCATGGAAAACCGAAAGCTTCATACATAAAAAATGCAAGCTTCCCATTTAGTTTTGGCATTTTTCTTATGACGTTTAGCCCTTTTTCTAGTGTTTTTCTAAACTTATCAACTTCTCCAGTAATTTGTTGATTTATTCTTGGCAAAGCCTCATATAGATCGGAGTATTGATGAATATATGGTTGAGCAAGAAGTGCGAAAGTATTTGATAACCATTCATCGCTTTTTAAACCTAATTTACGTGAATAAACCATAGTTCTACGTATTAAGCGACGAAGAATGTATCCTCTTTCTTTATTTGAAGATTCTACACCATCTGCAACCATGAAAATTGCAGCTCTTAAGTGATCAACAATAATCCTATACGGTTTGGGATTACTTTTGTATTCTTCTCCAGATTTCTTATTTGCCTCCAAGGACTTAACAGATTCGAGGAAAAAATCTGTAGTGAAAAGGTCTGTATTGTTTTCGGTTGCAGCTTCTAAGCGCTCAAGCCCCCCGCCGAAATCGACATTTTGTCTTGGAAGTTTTATAAAACTTCCATCTGTTTGTTTCTTGTATTCCATAAAGACGCTATTGCCAATTTCCAAAAATCTTCCACAGTTACAGTTTGGATGACATCTATCGCCGAACTTCTTATTGTGATTGACCTGGGTAAATTCAAAGAATACTTCACTATCAGGCCCGCCTGGTTCTCCAGGTGGCATGCTATTAGGCGATCCAGAACGGGACCACCAGTTTTTATCAACGCCATAAGAAAATATTCTTTCCGAGGGTATTCCAAGTGATAGCCAAATCTTTTCTGACTCTTCGTCTTTTGGAATTTCATTATTTCCTTCAAAAATAGTCACTGCAAGTTTTTCAATAGGAAGTGAAAGTTCTTTCGTAAGGAATTCTAGAAACCAAGGATGTTGTTCTTTTTTGAAATAATCTCCAAGCGACCAGTTGCCAAGCATTTCAAAAAAGGTTGTATGTCTATTATCTCCAACTTCCTCTATATCCTGTGCCCTAAAACATTTCTGAGAGTTTACCAGGCGATTTCCAAGCGGATGAGGTTCTCCTAAAAGATAAGGAACAAGAGGCTGCATACCGGAGCTGGTAAAAAGTGTAGTAGGATCATTTTCCGGCACAAGGGGAGCCGAGGGAATTTCTGCATGTCCACTTTCTTTATAAAATTCTATAAATTTTTTCCTAATCTCATTTGCTGTCATAGTTAATATTATATTTAATATACTTTCTTTTTATCTCATAAAAAAGTCCTCTCCTCCCAAATTCTTTTGGGACTCAAGGACGATTGTCAGACTCGTTTATGGTGAGCCTGCCGAACCATGGTACCACCTTGTTTCGTCTTAGCGTTGCCGCTTAGACCTTAATTTCCTTATTACGGATGGGATCCGGTACTGCTTTTACCCTGAATTAATCTAGGGTTTTCGCAGACAGCTCCTGGGAGGCATATATCCCAGTCACAGCTTTTAGTTAAATTGTCTTTTCATTTTATCACAAAGTATTAAGGTCAAGCAACCGACGAATGATACAGACTCAACTAATTAGTTTAACTCTTAAACATATTATGCTTTTTGTTGGGGTTTTTCAGCAGGAGCCGTCGGAGGAGTCGCTGGGGTAATTTTTCCTTTAGCAATTAATTCTTGTTCGGAAGGAATGAATCCATCACCACTTTGTAAATCTTTAAGGGATTTAAAAATTACACCGCCAAATGAAAAGCCAGGAATAGCAGGTGCTTCTTTGCTACCAGATGTTGCAGGTTGTTTTACTTGAACAGATTTACTCATATTATTATTATATAAAATTTCTTTTATTTTATAAAGCAGTTGCAAGATCTTACTAAATCTAATATTCTAAAAAAGTAAAGTGGTTCAAACCATTTTACTATTATGCCGCAGGTTTCCAGACGCCTAGTAAATCAAAAAACCCAGAATAAGATTTTTACCCTTTTCATATCTGGTATTGCCTTATGTAATTCTCGAGATTCTGCTGCTTCTCTAGTTGAAGACCTATTAACTCCTACTGAGAAGATTATGCTTGCCAAACGATTCTCAATAGCTTATATGCTCCTGAATAGCTATGACTACGATTCTATATCCCAGGCACTAAAAGTCAGTAGACCAACCATTGGTAGTGTTTCAACGTGGTTGAAAATAAAAGGCGATGGATTACGAACTGTCATTAGCAAGATAAAACGCAACGAATCAATGAGAGACATCATTGTTGAAATTCAGGATGCCTTTGAAGAATTAATTTTTACTTCCCGAGGCCAAGATTGGAGCAGGTCGAAAAAAGTATTATGGGAAAGACGCAGAGCAAGAGAGAAACCTTATTGAAATAGTTCAATGGTTTGAACCATTGAACTATTAATGTTTTAGGTTTTGCTGGGTGGATTTCTTTTTATATTCTATGTTAAGTAAATCAAGTAATTGAACTTATTGTTTTTCCATAGTAGAGTTTATATATACACTTATGGATGGAGAACCTCGGCCGATTAGAAAAATCATTAGCGATGCTAAAGCTGCTCAAGCTCCTCTTGCTGATCTTCCCAAAGTTGAAGCTGATCAAAATGCTCCCCCCTACAAGCCTCCTGAATCACTTCAAGCTCTCACTGACAAACTAACAACTCATAAGCCTCCAGAGGAAATAAAAGATACTACACCGGATAGTCTGGATAGTGTCAAATGGCACATGGTAGATGAAGGACCTGCAGAAACTCCTCCTGCGCCACATACAATAGCTGAACAAGTAAAAAATGATATAGGTGCATCTAGAGAGCATCATGAAGTGAGAAGAGATGAAGCACAACAGTTAGCAGATAAATACTTAGAAGATCAGCAACAACGATATCTTCGAGATATGCTTGTTGGTGTAGCACGATATGTACCAATTCGGGATTACACAAAAAGCCCAGAAGAGTTAAGTGTCCTTACAATAGAGCTGCATGACTTCGGTCTAGGAATGAATTCTTTTTCGGCAGAAGAACAAAATATTCCAATAGCAATAGGGAATGCATTCCAAGTAATGCGAGCTGATTTTGTAAATTGGAGATATTCGGAAGATAGAGCGTCATGGAGTTCAAGAGGTATTGAAGGCCCTCTCCGAGCAGATGATGCTGCGACAGTGATACTTCAAAAACTCAAAACGCGAGTAAGAGAAGTACGTCAATTGAACTTAGATGTGAGCGTGATGACTGCTCTTTCATGCGGTGATCCATATACTGCCGTGCGACTGATACAGATTGCTGATCAATTTTTACCATCGCAAGGAGAAAGCGCTTCAGGAAATGCGTTGACACGTTTAACTAAGAGTTTTGATCGGGTGTATGAGCTATATCCATCTGCGGTAAAAGATCGCTTAGATGGAGTGCTAGCGTCTCTGGGTGAAGGGCCTTTCGAAAATCTAGCAAATATACCTCAAGCGGTCGATCTCAAAAAAAGATCGGAAGATAGACTAAGAAAAAGACTCACAGAATCCCGAGATCAATGGTATGCTGGTCAACAGGTAGCGGAAACGGATTTGCGAGGACAGCGACTCGACACTCAACACCTCACAGAAATGGTGGAACAAACAGTGAGTGATGGGGGCGACTGGGTAAGTGTAAAAAAAGCTATTGAAGAAAGAGTTACAAGAGTAATAGATGGAGAGGTTGCAAACCTAATCGCTGCGGAATTACAACGAAGACTTCGTCCTGAAATGTCACTTGATGAACAGATTAAAGAATATAAAGCCGAAGCAACTAAAACTGGAGGAGGGGGAATAGACAGAAGTTATTATAATGACTTTAATTTGTATGATAAGGAAGTATATGGGTACAGTGAGGTGAGAAAAGATGCCTCAACAGCTGAAAAGCGACAAAAAGTAGAAGGGACTAATTATCAAGCTGAAAGACATTATGTAGAGGAAATTTTTCATCCCGATACTATTGGTTTAAAAGCAATTGTCGTCCTGCTGAGATATCCTGAAGTATATACATATAATGTGACAAAAGCAGTGGCTGACTACGAGCGGAGACAAGAGCAACATAGCGACGCTCAAACTCTTCAAACAGAAAGACGTCGTTTAGAAGAAGGACGACATATTCTCGCTCGAAAGCTCGTTGGAGGAGTGAGTTATCTTCAGGCTGTTGCTGAAAATCCTGAAACGAGGCGAATTTTGCAACAGGAATTTGGATTGGATAAACTTGTAGAACCAGCAAATTTAGAAAAAGCTGCGGAACAACTGCAAAAAATGTTTGGAGAGGTAATTGATAAAGAATCAGGATTAACTCTTTATAATTCTGTTTTGAAAGAAGGACAAATGGATGAAGACACACGGGTAGCCGAACAAATTGCAGCAGCAGGTCCGAAAGATGCATCAAAATTAATTCAGCAAAAAGAAGGAGAAGTTGTACAAGTAGTAAAAGAATTAGCAGAACAGGCACAAAGTGAAGTAGCAGAATTAAGGGAGAGAAAACAAAAACTTGTCGAGCCCACACAACAGCAATCTGAGGCTCTTGACCGACAGACAGCGCTGGAGGTACAAAAAAGAAAATTAGAAGCAACACAAACAGTAAAAAGAGGAATAGAAAAAGCATTGCCTGCAAATAGAGGAAAACTCACTGATGCTGAAAAACTAACAAAACTTGCTAGTCTAGTGGTTTCTGCAGAAGCTCTTACTCAAGAATTGGAAGGTATTGCACAACGTATTGCTGCAATTGGTTTAGTTAATGATGGACAAATTGAAGCCTTGAGTAAAAAGATAAGAACTCTCGAACTGCTTAAACCTCCAACTTCTCCTCAATAAGTGTTCATCAATGGAAATTAAACAATGGTCGGATATGATTGAATAAATGAAAAAACAAACACTGAAAGGTTTTCTGGCGCTATTAGGTGTTGCTGCATTTTCAGTGTTAATGGGAGTTGTGGTGAGATATCTAAGCTTTTACTTTACACTTTTGCAGCAAATATATTTGCGTGTTTTGGTTGCTTCCGTCTTAGGCTTCGTAATTTTTAGACGCAATCTAGATTTCAGGAAATTTAAAAATATTCCTAATAAAGAATTGACAGTTCTTGTGGGTAGAGCAGCATTAGGTTTTCTTTTGGCAGGTCCCCTTTGGGTACAAGGATTTACTTTAGCAAAGATTGCCAATGCTACTTTTATCGATGCAATTCCAATGTCTGCGGTATTGGGGTTTTTGTTGCTGAGAGAAAAAATAACTCCAAAGAAAGTAGTTTTACTTATACTGACATTTTTAGGAGTTGTAATTGTCTCATTATCAGATTTTTCTAATTTGTCTTCATGGGGTAGAGGTGAGATTCTAGTTTTGATGGGGACCATATTTTTTGCTCTGCGTAATATTTCTAGAAGATGGCATACGGGATTTCTAAATGACAGTGAGATTACACAAATAATGCACGTAATTGGATTTTTACTAGTATTTGCCTTTTCTCAGATCTTAGGTGAAGGGATGCCTTCAACACATTGGCATTTATCGGTATTACTAATTGTATTAATTGGCGGATTTCTTAATATAGCTATTCTCTACTTAACCAACATCGGTTTTGCCAATACTCCCGCAAACATAGCTGGTACTACTCTGACTCTTGGTACAGTTTTCGGAGTTATTTTTGGATTTATGTTTTACAGAGAAATTCCAACAATCAGAGAATTATTTGGAGGTATAGTTATTACCTTGAGTGTGATAGAGATGAATAGGATAGGTAAAAATAAAATGATTGATGATAAATTTGCTATGAAAGAGGTTTAGCGTTTTTCTTGAAATATCGATTATGGATTTCCTCAGTTAAATCTACTCCCTTTTTTTGAATTTCTTCTATATTTGTAAGAGTTTGATCTACCTTTGAGATAATATTTTCAGCTATCTCTTGTTTTTGATCGACTAAACCCTCAGAAATACGCGCTTTTACATCTTTGGCTTGTTCAAGAAAATCTTCTCCCTGACGTTGCAGTTTTGCTACTTTTTGCTCGAGATCTTCTTCGTAATCTTCTACCCGATCTCCAAGCTTCTTGGCTAACTTTTTGCCTTCTCTGGTCCCTAAAATAAAAATAATAAATGCACCAATGAGTCCTCCGAAGAAAAACCCAAACCAAAAATTACCATTTTGTTCTTTCCCGTTATTCATCTTTATCCTCTTTTTTTTTAGCTCCTTTAAAAATACCAAAAAATGATCTTAAACCTGCCGAAAATCCTTTTACATTTTGAATTGATTTACTAATGCTTGTAGATACTTCAACAGCATTGTCAGTCATAATATTGAATTTACTAAACATCTTGCGGACTTCCCCAAGGATTTGGTATATCTGCCAGCCGATAATTACTACCAGACTGGTGAGGACTATAACAACTGCAAAAAGTAATATTTGTGTAGGTTCAACCATAGGCAGGTATCAAAGTACAACTATTCTAATCGGTAAACTATTTACAGTCAACGATGAATTTGGTGTACTTATTGACCTTCTTGTACCTGGATTGTTCTTGTAATTGTTTTTTTCTTACCATATTTGCTAGTTGATTCGATTACAATTTTATTAATTCCGGCCGGTAGTGACAAAGTAGTTGAAAATTTTCCGTTGTCTAATGATGCAATTTGTTGATTATCTATTGCTACAACTGCATCAGAATCTGTAGTACCAAGTACTTCGACTTTTGTTGAATTTAAAATTTCTCCTTCGGCAGGCGCATCAACAACTAAATTAGGAGGGTTAACTATAGATCTGTATTGAAAGAAGAGATAACCAAAAAATAAAGTTAGAAAAGCTATGATAGTAACCACTACAAATGTTTGTGAGGTAAATCTGATGTTAGGTTCATTCAGTGGCTTTGTTACCCCAGTGGGTAGAAGTCCAGATTTTTCTTTTTGTGCAAATTGTCGTCTAAAAACTGCAACTACTTCTTCAGGTGCGAGTCCCAGAAAAGAACTGTAATTTCTCAAGAACCCTTTTATGTAAGCCGTAGAAGGCAATTTTTCCCAGTTGTTTTCCTCAAGAGCTAGGAGAAATTTTTTTCTGATACGTATAGCTTTCTCCACTTCCTCTAAAGTTAGTCTTTTCTCTGATCTTGCTTCTTTTAATAATTCTCCGACGGTACGCATATACAGTGAATTATAAGGCATAAGTTTCTAATCGCGAAAAGATAGAAACTAATATATGATATAAATAGAATCACATGAAGACAAAAATAAAGGTTAAAAAATTAGGTGTGATCCTTACTCCTACCAAGAGATCTTTTGAGAGATTGGCAGTTCTAAATCCAGCAGTATATCAAGATGGTAATACTCTGCATATTTTTTATAGAGCTGTATCTAGAAATTATAAATCTACTATTGGCTATGCGAAATTAGAAGGGCCTACACATGTAACTCATCGCGCTACTGCTCCTATTATAAGTAGAAATAATAATTATGAAAGTAAAGGTGTGGAAGATCCGCGAATTGTAAAAATTGATGATACTTTTTATTTAACATATGTTGCTCATGATGGGAAAAATGCAGTTACAGCTCTCGCCACAAGTTGGGATCTTCAAACATTTGCAAAAAAAGGGATTATAACTCCACAAATAACTTATGACGAAGCCGCTAAATTTTTTGGAAAAACGAGGCTCAAAGATCGCTACTTTATGTTTGAGGCTTATTATGAAGAGTTTGCAGGTAAAGACGTCCTTTTATGGGACAAAGACGTTGTTTTTTTTCCTAAAAAAATTAATAAAAATTTTGCCATGATTCATCGAATTTTACCAGATATGCAAATAGTTTATTTTAAAGAACTGAAAGATTTGGCCTCTTATGCGTTTTGGAAAAATTACCTCCAAAACTTATCGAAATACGTAATTTTAGAAAACAAATATTGGTTTGAATCTAGAAATATAGGCGGTGGTGCTCCACCTGTGGAAACTGATTCCGGCTGGCTTTTAATTTTCCATGCAGTTGAAGAATTGAATAAATCAAGGATTTATCACGCTAGCGCAGCACTTCTGGACCGCGACGACCCCACCAAGATTATTGGACGGCTTGACACTCCTCTAATTTCACCCGAGGAACCTTGGGAAACTCAGGGCTTTGTCAATAATATTGTTTTCCCTACAGGAACTGCGCAGTTCGGCAGTGAGTTATATATTTATTATGGAGCAGCAGATAAGAGAATTGCAGTTGCATCAGTTAATTTACATGAGTTAATTCGAGTTCTTAAAAATAGTAAAAAATAGGCATGTATGGTCAAAGATAAAATTGGAAATATATTACATGTTGGTACTTATCCTCCAAGGGAGTGCGGAATTGCCACTTTTACAAAAGATCTGACCGATGCTCTCAATCTTAAGTTTAATCCTGAAGTTAAATCAAAAATTACAGCAATAAATGATAGTACTAACTTTTATAATTACAAAAAAAATGTCTTATTTCAAATCGATCAAACAAATAGGGAAGACTATATTAATCTAGCTCACAAAATAAATATAGATCCCAAAATCACACTAGTTCATTTGCAGCATGAATTTGGTATATACGGTGGTTCTGCCGGTCGTTACATAGTGGATTTTTTAAATAGACTTGAAAAACCAATATTAACTACGCTTCATACAGTAGTACCTCGGCCTAACCTGGCTATGAGAGAGACACTTGTCGATATTGTCGATAAATCATATGCTGTGATTGTCATGAGTAATAAAGCTCAAAAAATTCTTGGAAAGAATTACAAAATAAATATCTCTAAAATAAATGTCATACCTCATGGAGTACCGCAAGTCCCGTTTGTTTCTCCTGGTATCGCAAAAAGAAAACTTGGCTTAGCAGGCAAGATTGTCTTATCTACCTTTGGTATGCTAAATCCTAATAAAGGTATAGAATACGCCATATCAGCCTTACCTAGTGTTTTGAAAAAATTTCCCAACTTAATTTATCTGGTTATTGGAGCTACTCATCCTGTTGTTCGAAAAAAAACGGGAGAAGACTACCGCAACTTCCTGCGCGATAAAGTAGACGCATTGGGTCTTACGAAATGGGTTAAATTTTACAATAAATATATATCACTAAACGAGATTATTGACTACCTACAGGCAACAGATATTTATATTTCACCAACACTTGACCAATTTCAAACTGTGAGTGGAACTATTTCTTATGCTTTAGGTTGTGGTCGCCCTGTTATCTCTACCGCCTCAACATATGCCAAAGAGGTAGTAACAAGAAATTCCGGAAAACTTGTTAAGTTTCGAGATTCCGAATCAATATCTGGCGCCATTTTGACTTTATTGAGCAAATCACAAAGTCTTATTGAGACTTCTCAATCTGCGTATGCAAATACAAGACAGATGACCTGGGCAAATGTCGCCACCAGTCATTTTGATTTATATAAAAAATACACCCGCCTAAAAGTATTTGAGACCAAGTTTCCTAAAATAAAACTACTACATCTGAAAAGACTTAGTAGTGATTTTGGTATATGGCAATTTGCGAGGTTTACAAGACCGGATAAAAAATACGGTTATTGTCTAGATGATAACACCAGAGCCCTTATTGTAGCTTGCATGTACTATAAATATAGCAAACAAAAATTTGTTTTGGATTTGGTTAACACTTATTTATCCTTTATTGGATTTTGTCAAACCAAAAATGGAAAATTTCATAATTTTATAAATTCCAAAAGAATATTTTACGATAAGATCGGAAGTGAAGACAGTTTTGGCAGAGCCATATGGGCTTTGGGGTATTGTGCTAGTCAAAAAAAATTGCCGAGGAAAATAAGAATAAGTGCAGAAAACTTACTGAAGCGTTCAATTGGAATGATTGATAAAATTAAATCGCTGCGGGCAAGATCATTTATTGCTGCAGGAATTTATCATTACAACCAGAAACCTAATAAGTCCAAATTTTCAAAGATTATTAAGAAATTTGCCGATCATCAGATGAAACTTTATCGTGAAATTTTCTCAACTAAATGGAAATGGTTTGAAAATCAACTGACTTATTCCAACAGTAAGCTTATTGATACGTTACTTTATGAATATTTACTAAGTAAGAAAGAGAGATATTTATCCACAGCTCTAGAATGTCTTAAATTTCTAAAAAGTATCACCATAAGTAGAAAATACTTCTCTCCCATCGGACAAAGTGGTTGGTATGTCCGAGGGGGAAAACGAAGTCACTTTGATCAACAAGCTGAAGATACATCCTCGATGGCATCAACACTACTTCTGGCTTATAAAATTACACGAAATAGGCAATATCTGGAAGATGCAACTGCTGTATTTAACTGGTTTCTGGGGAAAAATTCTTTGCGTCAAATGATTTATGATGAAGTAACTGGTGGTTGTTTCGATGGTCTTGGAAAATACTCAGTTAATCTAAATCAAGGAGCAGAATCTACTATATCCTATTTACTGGCAAGATTAACTTTTGAAGAATATAAGGATAGATTATGAATTTAGTTGATAAAGCCAGATTTGAGGCAGAAAAAGTTCTTGAAAAATGTATTACAGCAAATGGTTTATATGCATCCGGAACCAGCGAGGGTTATACTTCTGTTTGGGCTCGTGATAGTATGATTTCTCTCCTAGGTGGGTCTCTCGTTGGGGAAAAATTTAAAAAAGTTTTTGAAGAATCACTTCTTAATCTGATTTCTAATCAATCAGAGTTGGGGCAAATTCCCAATGCAACCGGACTTTATGATGCACTTCGTCACAGTGATGTAACTTATAATACCATCGATTCAACACTTTGGTTTTTGATAGGCATAAGCCTTTACAGTAAAAATTACAATGAGTCTCAATTTTTTGAAAAATATAAAAAAGCAATAGATAGAGCGCTTCTCTGGGTAAAGTACAGAGACATGAGTGAAGATTTACTGCCAGAACAGCTTCCTACCACTGATTGGCAGGACGCATTTCCCCATAAATATGGACATGTGATAAATACAATAGCTCTTTATTATCAAGCATTGCGATTACTTGGGCAACATAATACAGCCAGCAAGATAAAAAAAATTGTGAATGGAGAGAGTGAATTTCCGCACCTCTGTTTATTTGACAAATATAAAGGTTATTATCTTCCCTGGATTTGGAAAGACCACGATGGTGATAGAGAACAAGAAGATTGGTTTGATAGCTTGGGAAATCTTCTTGCTATTGTTGGTGGTTTAGCAAATCAAACTCAAGCTGAACAAATTATTTCCTATATTGAGTCAAATAAAATTGAATTGCCATATCCTGTCAAATGTATCTATCCTGCTATCGTAAATGAAAGTCCATTATGGAGGTCATATTTTGAAAAATGTGACGCAAGAGATCCCTACCACTATTTAAATGCTGGAATATGGCCATTTATCGGCGGATTTTATGTCGCAGCTCTTGTGAAAATTGGTCAACATAAGAAGGCGCAATTAAATCTGGAGAAACTGGCTCAAGCAAATTTTAAAGGCAGAAAAATCGAATGGGAATTTAATGAATGGCTGGATGGGCAGAGCGGGGAAGCAAAAGGAGGAGTTTATCAAGCCTGGTCAGCCGGCTCATATATTTTTGCTTACGAATCTGTAAAGAGCGATAAAGTACCCCACTTTATATAATCACAATTTAAGACGTTTTTTGATTTGTAGAACTGCATGGGCAGCTATGTCTTTGTAATGAAATTTAGCCAATGCATGGGCTGCCGCATTTCTCCCCATCTCCTCTCGCAATTTTTTATTTTTCATAAGTAGCAGTAAATATTTTGCAATATCTGGTACACTTGCTCGATAGGCAAATGTTTTGGGACTACCAAATCGAATTTTCTTTTTCTTATCAAATCCCATACTTCTATAGACCCATTCCTCAGTTAAATCAATACGTGTGGCCACTCTGGCCAAAAAGCCGGTTTTGCCATGAATAGTTGTTTGAGATGGTCCCATAATTGCAATCGATATTACAGGAATACCACATGCTTGCGCTTCTAGCTGAAGAAGTCCAAAACCCTCTAAACGACTTGGAGCGGCATAGATATCGCAGGCGTTTAGAAGATAAGACATGAACTGGCGAGAGTAACTACCTTGCAGAAAAATAATCCTGTTTTTGGGAATTGCAAGATTATCAATCAGTCGCATTTCTTCCTTATGATGGTTATATGCACTTTCGCTCGTCCAAGTTTTACAGACATACTTCCACTTTTTGAAATTCTTATCTACTATTTTTAAGGCTTGCAGAACTTCCTGGGCTCCTTTGCTGGTTACATCTCCTCCTATAGTAAGAATCATTACCTCATCATCTGCCACCCCCAATAGTTGTCGGATTTTTTTGATACGATTGTCATTTTTTGCTATTGGCTTATAAAAGGTAGGATCAAATCCAATCGGCAGAGTTTCAAAATTTTTGGTATCTACTCCATCTCGTGCGTAAGTTTCTTTCACCCAATCGCTGGTTACAAACGCTAAAGGTAAGTTACTTAAAATGTCGTGATAATTGGCCACCCAACCATCAGCCACGAGCCAAGGAATAGCAGTTATCTTAAACTTTGCAGGATGCAAAACTATATCTGGAATATATCCCCAAAACCCAACCCCTATCGCTATATCAGGTTTAAAGTGTTTGTAATACCATTCCTTCTCAAGCCCTCCCTGCCAATTACAGGGAACAACTTGCTGCCCTAACTCTTTCATACCTCGATATAATAAATCTCCCTGAATACTTAAACCGTCCAGTTCAGGCGGGTATGCATAAAGAATAATAGATTTCATAAGTAAAATGTTTCCAACACACTCGCGCTTTTATACTCAAATGATGATTTGCTAAATCCATACATAATACTAATTATATTTCTTTTCTTCTTAAGTATTTCAATTGGAAGATGGGTTCCAAATTTAGCACCAGCTAAAGGGAGAGCGTGATGATAAGAAAAAAAATAGCACTCTTTACATTTCAAAGTTCCTGCCAAAATCATTTTGTTAACAACCCTATTGATCCCCTTGTGGCGTATGTGTCCATACTCACCAGATTCACCGTGAGTAAAAATATAACGGAAAGTTCTGGCTGACAAGTTTTGAACTACCCTTTTTTCTATTTCGAGTAACGATTCAGAGAGATTCATAATACCCTCGTCTTCCAAGTCAGACATGAGAGATAAGGCTTTATAGGTCTTACATACTTTTGCAAATTTTGGGGCGCGATCGGGATCATCATGTCTGCAAAGTGAAAAAATTGTCCAATTTATTTGATTGTTTATTAAAATTGTTCCTCCCATCCAAATGGTTTCATCGTCAGGATGCGCTATCACAACTAAAGCGGTTCCTTCACCAAGAGATAAATTATTCATGAAGTGGAATTAAAATAGGTATAACAAAACAATCAGTCTCGATCAAGATGGAATAGTTTGTGTAGTATTACGAGAGGACAAATATTCTTCCGGATTTCTGACCAAGACGTCTCGCGGCTTGGATCCTTCCCCGGCTCCTACTATACCTTCGGCTTCTAATTGATCCAGAATTCTAGCAGCCCTGGCATAACCAATGGATAATCTTCTTTGCAGCAGAGATGCTGACGCCCGATCATATTGGCATACTACGCGAACGGCCTCTTCAAAAAGTGTATCTTTACCATCTTGCGTAATCTGGGTTCCAGTTGTTGATTTTTTCCAGGTAGGAGGCATAGATGTTACCTCAGTAGTATACTCAACGGGTAAGTTTTTGCTCTTGAGATATTCAACTAGTTGAGCTACTTCTTGATCTGAAACATATGTTCCCTGGATGCGTGTCGGTTTAGCTTGATCTGGGGGGACATACAGAAGATCGCCTCTTCCAAGCAGCTTTTCAGCTCCAGGCATGTCAATAATAACTCTTGAATCAATCATCGATGAGACATTGAAAGCAATTCTGGAAGGAATATTGGCCTTAATAAGACCAGTTATAACATCAACCGATGGTCTTTGAGTTGATACAACCAGGTGTATACCTGTGGCTCTGGCCATTTGAGCTAACCTGCAGATAGAATCTTCTACTTCCACAGGGGCATAAGCCATCAAATCGGCAAGTTCGTCTATAAATATAACGATATAAGGTACTGCTTGGAAACCAGAAAGTTCGTTATAGCCATCAATATTTCTTACTCCAACTTCTGCAAAGATTTTATAACGCCTGTCCATTTCGGCAAGAGCCCACTTGAGAGCTGAAAGAATTTTATCCGGTTCTACAATTACCGGAGTTAAAAGATGCGGGATCCCGTTATATCCAGTAAGTTCTACTCTTTTGGGATCAACCAAAATTAGTCTGACTTCACTAGGATTAGTTCTAAAAAGTAGCGATGATATCCATGAATTTATAAGTACAGATTTACCGGAGCCAGTAGTACCTGCAATCAGTACATGCGGCATTTTGGCAATACTGTCAATAACTGGAGTTCCGGATACATTCAGGCCTAATGCAACTAACAGTTTATTTGTACTTTTTTTCATGTGGTCTGAGGTAAGCATGTATCGTAGGGTTACAAATTCCAGAGTTCTATTGGGAATCTCAATACCTACAAGACTTCGACCTGGAATTGGCGCCTCAATTCGGATTTGTCCGGTTGGAGCTGCTAGAGCAAGTGCCAAGTCATTTGATAGAGAAGTAATCTTGGATAGCTTTGTCCCCAATGTAATTTCCAGGGAATATTGAGTGACTGCCGGACCTAAGTTCACTTCGACAACTTTGGCGGAAATTCCAAAACTTTCCAGAGTTTTTTCTATTATTTGGGCATGCTGTTTCATATCCCCGCGATCGGCTTTCTGGCCGGAGGATGAAGACAATAGAGACAGAGGAGGATATTCCCAAACCTGATTAGTACCTGCTGTATTTGAAATCAGTGATGTCCCCAGCATTGGTGCAGTTACTGAGTTAGTTGCCGTTGAGCCTTTCTCTTGTGCCTGACGGATTGATTTTTGACCATCGCCAGTCATTTCTTTTTTATAATCAGTTGGCGGCCTGATAGGAAGTTTTTGGACAAAGACCGGTTTGGTCTTGCCTCCTTTAAATAATATACCTGCGCGGCTAGTTTTTTTGTATATAAGTACAAATAATTTGAATATTTCATCAATCGAAGTATTAAATAGAACTATAAGTCCTATAAAAAACATTCCCAAAAGTATGATGAAGGCTCCAATTGGAGACACTAATGAAGCGAAATTATCCCAGATTTGTCCTCCTACATATCCGCTTTGGGAGAGAGCCAGGATGCAAATATAGGTGAGAAGTAAACCGAATGATACATTTGGCCTAGTAAAAGAAGCTTTTATTCGAAGGAATAGGAATGAAAATGCAATAAGTACTATCGGGAGAAATAATCCACCATAGCCGAATTTTTCAAGGACAATTGTTTTGACAAGATCCAGTGCGGTACCGTTTTGGAAAAAAGATAAAGCGATTAAAGCACTACTTCCTACAAGAAGAATTGCAAAGATTGTATAGACTGTATTTTTTTTAAGTTTAAAGCGAAATAATTTTTTTCTTCTATAGCGTGCCATGGCAGTATTTTATTGTGACTGGTTTTTTGTTTGATAATAAAGTCTCAGTCGCAGTAGTTTATTATAGCAGCAAAGTAATAATAGCCAAAGTTCATTAGCCTAAATATCCTATAGTATTTCATATGAATTGTCAAGTAAGAAATCTTGCTCGCACCGAAAATTTTCTAGCTTACAAAAATGGAAAGTTTTATAGTGTTCTGTTAATTATAATTAGTATTTAATTAATTCAACTCTAATCATCCATATACTACTACAAGAGTCTCATGTGTGCGCTTCGAAAATTTCCGATGCTTCGCAAGTTAAATTAGCACAAGTTAGAAAGTACTGGTCTTAGCAATATTAATAAACTACAATTCCCATATGAGAAACGTTGTTGTAGATGTAAAAAATTTGACCAAGAAATTTGGTCGAGGAAGTAAAGAAGTCACAGCAGTTGATGATATTTCTTTTTCGATAAACGAAGGAGAAATAGTGGGACTCCTGGGTCCAAATGGAGCCGGCAAGTCAACCACGATACAAATGCTTCTTGGGCTTATTACGCCAACTTCGGGCACAGTAAATATCTTTGGTAAGCAATTTGAAAATCACCGTGAAGAAATTTTAGGAAGAATGAATTTTTCCTCGACTTACACTCATCTGCCATGGCGTCAAAGCGTATGGGAGAACCTATATGTTGTGGCGTTGCTTTACTCAGTAAAAAGTCCAAGAGCTAAAGTGGATGAAGTTATTAACCTTATGCATTTAGAAGAGGTCAGAAATACAGAAGTAGGAGGACTTTCTTCAGGTTGGGTAACTCGTTTGAATTTAGCTCGTACTTTTCTAAACGACCCAGAATTTATTTTACTCGATGAGCCAACTGCTAGTCTTGATCCGGAAGCCGCGGCACAAGTTCGAACTGAGGTTATGAAGAAAAGAAAAATATCTAAAATTACAATTCTCTGGACTTCGCATAATATGGCTGAGGTGGAAGAAGTTTGTAATAGAGTTATTTTTCTACAAAAGGGAAAAATTATTGCCGAAGATACACCTGAGAATTTGGCCAAAAGAATTGAATTTTGCAGAATTAATCTGATGATAATTGACGGACAAAAACGTACACTATCTTGGTGTAAAGAGCAAAATTTAAAAGCAACTGCCGCAGGAAGATATGTTAGTGTGCAGTTAAAGGAAAAAGAAATAGCAGCATTTCTTTCAAAGCTAGCTGATATAAGAGTTGAATACGAAGAAATAAGTATTGACAAGCCAACGCTTGAGGATTTTTTTATTAGTATCGCCAAGAATAAATATGTCTAAAGCAATAAACTTCACTGCTATTTATGCGATTGTACTGCGGCATCTATTTAATTGGAAAAAAGATCTAGATAGGGTAGTTGATGCATTTTGGTGGGCAACAATTGACATAATATTTTGGGGACTGACCAGTCTATATATTAAGCAGAGTCAAGCTTTGACTGCTGATCTAGTTGGGCTATTTGTGGGCGGAATAATATTTTGGACTGTGGTTCAAAATGCCCAAAGGGAGATTAACATGCCACTTCTAGATGAAGCATGGAATAGAAATTTGATAAACGTTTTTACTACCCCAATTAGATTACGAGAGTTTGTGATAGCAACCATTTGTCTAGGGCTTTTTAAATTGACTATTACACTATTTTTTCTGTCAATTGTGGCTTTTATTTTCTACCAATTCAATCTTTTTCGATATGGGTGGTATCTTTTGCCTGCTTTTTTTAATCTGATTTTGGTTGGTTGGTGGATTGGTTTTATTGTCGATGGGCTAATTCTGCGATACGGTTATAGAATCCAAGCTTTTGCCTGGGCATTTATTTTTATAATTTACCCATTTTCGGCAGTTATTTATCCTGTAAGTATTCTTCCCATATGGGCAAAAGTCATTGCCAGCATTTTGCCAACAAGTTATATTTTTGAAAACATGAGAAGTATTCTTTTTACCGGCCAATTTTCACTAGTGTCTATTGTGATTGCTTTATCTTTAAATATTATGTATCTTTCTTTATCACTTGTTTTTCTTAAAGCCAGTTTTAAACACGCACTAAAACATGCGAGGTTGGTAAGGTTAAATTGATATAATAAGATTATATGTTTCCGATCCGAGATCATAATCCGTCAAATAAATTCCCATTCGTAACAATTTTACTCATTCTTATTACTTCTTATGTATTTTTTCTACAGTTAACCTCTCCCGATTTTGAGGCATTTATTTTCCAATATGCGCTAGTTCCAAGCACTGTTAACTTCACAAACTTTGCAACACTTCTTCCTTTCATCTATTCAATCTTTCTTCATGGAGGTTGGCTGCATATTATCTCCAACATGTGGTTTCTCTGGATTTTTGGAGACAATATAGAAGCACATCTTGGTCATATTAAATATCTCATTTTTTACTTATTTTGCGGAATCGCGGCTGGACTAATTCAGTATGTTTTTAACTCATCATCTGAAATTCCTATGCTCGGGGCATCTGGCGCAGTAGCGGGAGTTTTGGGAGGATATTTAGTACTTTATCCAGGTCATAAAATTGATACTCTCATTCCCACTTTTGGAGCATTTATGACTCGGGTTCAGATACCAGCTAGTGTGATGCTAATTTACTGGTTTGTAATTCAACTATTTAGCGGAGTAGGTAGTATCGGTATGCAGGATGTAGGAGGAGTCGCTTTTTGGGCTCACGTCGGTGGTTTTGCGGCTGGATGGATCTTGACACGGTTTCTGTAATAAAGAGGACTAATTGACAAATTTAATAACAAGTGTTATGGTGTATACACTATGATTAACCAACTTACAAGAATTCAAGTTTATGTTGAGCCTGACAATCTTATAT
>Ga0213870_1000154_pt1 | contig 36196 bp, 37 predicted proteins | sample WICALVC2017_Meta_FD_160119 | JGI IMG/M metagenome (GOLD analysis project Ga0213870, IMG submission 160119) | Freshwater microbial communities from subterranean cave lake in Wind Cave National Park, South Dakota, United States - WICALVC2017 | ecosystem: Environmental > Aquatic > Deep subsurface >...
TTCATTTATACTATACTTTTCGCAATTGCAAAATTTATAGTATATTAGTTTTTTGAAGTCAGACTATACCTTCAATGAGTAGTACCATAATTTTTCAAGCTTGAAAAATTATGGTACTACTCATTGGCCAGCGTGCCAGCGTGTTACAGAAATTTACTTCGTAAATTTATATAATTGCGTCGCTCGGTCGGCATAAGAAAATAAATTCTAAAATTTATTGACTAAATACAAAACCTGTGGACTTGACAGGTTTATTATTTTAAATTACACTGTAAAAGTCAGCTATGTAGTCTGACCCCATCATTGCGAGGGGGTCGCAATAAGTTGGACTCCATAAGGAGAGTTAAAATGCGCTTTGATTGGCGGGAAGTAGTTGATCTTCAGCCTAAGGGGTATCTGGAAATGCAGGGCGGAGGAATCGTCATCCACGGACCCATTGACAGTGTTTCGATTGATGAATTTGATTCCGTCCGAATCAAACTCAAGTGGGCTGCCGAGATGGGCGCTCTTATGACTCCCGACTTTGGGAAATGGAAAAATTCGCCCGAGAACACAGAGGTCGTGTTTCCCAATTTTGTTGCACCCTTTGTTTTCGAAGACATGCCGGGAAAAGGTGCGAGGGTTCAATTTGGGCTTAATATCTTATATATTGAACCCGTCAATGGATTGAATCCCGCAGAAGTCGAGGGACTCCACATCAAATAAAATAGTTGCTCTCAAAAATAAAACCTCTCCAAGCGCCTATAAACCGCAGGGAGAGGTTCTTTTTTTGCATAAATTACTTCTTGAAAACAAGGAACTTGTATCCTAAAAAATTCCATAATGCGGCGGTAATTGCCGCAAAAATAACGCTTAATTTTATCCAGATTGCGCTTGATATTGCAAATTGGGGACCCATTATCTTAGTAAAATAATAAAAAGATGCCACATCTACTATTAGCCCGACTGATGTTATAATAAAAAACTGGATAATTTCTTTATTTATATCTTCTCCTTCATACTTGCCGAAGGTCCAGTATTTATTTCCCCAATATTTTAAAAATGTCGCCACTAAAAAAGAAATACTTTTTGATATTAATGGAATTGGAATAAGTAATAAAGTTAATAATTCAAAAATTTTTAAATCAATAATAGTCGCAAAGGCTCCTACCAATAAAAATTTTGCAGCCTGAAAAATAAATAACCATTTTTTACCAATCAGATAAGCCAACCACAAACAAAATAAAGAAAAAAATGGCAAGGCAATCCAAAAAATCAAAATATAATAAAATCCTATTTTTATTCCCCCTTCTCTTAAAAAATCTTCTATTAAAAAACCGAGCATCCTGCCAAAAATTAACGCAAAAATAATATCAGTGACTTTCATGAATAATTATTTAAGATTACCACGAAATTTTTTATCAGTAAATTTCTTAAATTTAAAAAATTTTGCTAATAAATCTGTTGCGCAATAATTTTTATGATGGAAATTATTGCGCAACAAGTTTAATATATGATAATATATAAAATATGTATCTTTTTTTTAAAAAAATAAAATTATTTTTAGAAGAAATAGATAGTTTAAGAGACAAAATTCTTTTTATTGGAATTAAACCATATTGGCCGCGCAAGATTTTACCAAACCATCTGACAATTATAAGAATTATTATTGGCATATTTCTATTTGTTTTTTTATTCTATTATAAAAATGATAGCGGCTTATTGGTTATATCGCTTTTTTGTTTAGGAATTATAACAGATCTTTTGGATGGTTCGGTTGCCAGAGCCTTAAAAAAAGAAACTAAACTTGGCGCAATATTGGATTCTGTCGCTGACAGAATTTTAATTATTCCCATTGCTGTCTACAGTTTATTTAATTTACACAGGTGGTTGTTTTTATCCATTATTCTTTTAGAAGTTATAAACGGCTTAATATCTATTTTTACCAAAGGTAAAAATGTTTTCATTAAATCAAACATTTTTGGCAAAATAAAGATGGTTTTACAATCTATTGTGTTTATGGCAATACTGATATTTTGGCCAAAACCGCTAAATATATTTTTGATATATATACTTTGGGTTTCTGTTGTTTTTATAATAGTAAGCATCTATTTTAAAATTTTAGAATTAAAGAAATTATTAAATTATGCAAAAACACAAAATAAAAATTTATAATACTCTTTCTAAAAGAAAAGAGATATTAAAACCCCTAAAAGGCAAAAGGGTAAATTTATTTGTCTGCGGACCCACAGTGTACGATTATTCCCATATTGGTCACGCCAGAACTTATATTATTTTTGATTGTTTTGCAAAGTATTTAAAAGATCAAGGTTTTGAAGTTTTTTACCTGCAAAATATCACCAATATAGACGATAAGATCATTGCTAAAGCTAGAGAAAAAGGAGTATTTCCGAAAGATTTAGCAGAAGTTTTTGCAAAAGAACATCTAAAAGATATGAAGAAATTAGGTATTACCAGTGTTAACAAATACGCCAAAGCTACAAATTATATTAAAGAAATGATCAATCAGGTAAAACGGCTTTTAGATAAAGGTTATGCTTATACCTTAGATGATGGAATCTATTATGACATCAAAAAATTCAAAAATTACGGTAAATTATCTGGCAGAACAGTATTAGAAGCCGAAGATTCCCTATCTCGCATAGATTATTCAAAACATAAAAAAAACAGGGGAGATTTTTGTTTGTGGAAATTTAGCCAAAACGTAAAAGAACCAAGCTGGCCAAGCCATTTTGGCAGGGGAAGACCCGGTTGGCACATTGAAGATACTGCCATTACCGAAAAATTCCTTGGACCTAAATATGACCTGCACGGCGGGGCAAGAGATTTAATATTCCCCCATCATGAAGCCGAAATTGCTCAAATGGAAACGATATCTGGAAAAAAACCTTTAGCAAAATACTGGATGCATACTGGATTTTTAACCATAGAAGGCCAGAAAATGTCAAAATCTTTGAATAATTTTATCACTATCAATGATTTCTTAAAAATTAATCCTTACCGATATTTAAGATTTTTTGTAGCTAAAAATTTATGGCAAAACCCAATTGATTATTCAGAATCGGTAATAATAGAAGTAAGATCTAGTTTAGAAAGAATTGAGGAATTCATCAGAAAAATTAAAAATCAAAAATCAAAAACCAAAAATGCAAATCAAAAATTAAAAATCATTATTAAAAAATATAAGGAAAATTTTTATAAAAATTTAGATGACAATTTTAATACCCCCAAAGCCTTTGCTGTAATTTTTGATATGGTTAACGAAATAAATAAATTTTTAGATAAAAATTCAATTAACAGAAAAGATGCTAATGATATCTATGGTTTTTTTAAAGAGATAAATAAAATTTTTGATATTATTGATTTCAAGAAATTAAAACAATTGACTATTCCAAAAAAGGTAAAAAGTTTACTGAAAGAAAGAGAAAATTATAGAAAATTCAGGGAATGGAACAAAGCAGATGAAATTAGAATAGAAATAGAAAAACAGGGATATTTAATTGAAGACACTAAAGAAGGCCCAATGTTGAAACTAATGTAAACCCCGTTAGAGATTGGGTTAAAAAATATGCAGAGTATATTTTTTACTGACATACTGCAAGTTTTTTGTTGATTTTGTTTTTATTCCATTGAAGTCTATTAGATCGGTTGAAGTCTATTAAATTAAATCGGTGACTTCGTAAATATCATTATACCATATTTATATAAGCTTACATAAATGTGGTATAATCGCTATTTGTTGTTTTTTAAAACTTTTTTAGAAAATTGACTATTCTTTGGGCGTCTTGCATCGAAATATTGATATGTGTTGGCAATTTTTATAATAATCTAAACTTCTAACGGGGTAAAAAAAGAGACCGAAAGATAAAGATTATCTTTTGGCCTCAAAGTACGATCCTCAGTTTTAAAGCAATACTTTATTTTCCTGACTTCTTAATTCCTCTTGTTCTTTTTTGGCATGTTGGCGTGCCAATTTTTTAGTTTGATGGGGTCCATTTGGCATTTCAAAAGGATTATGAATGCTTAATCCGTAATCTCTATGTTTATTAAGATCATTTAAAATATTTTCCATCGCTTCTTCTGCGGTATTCGCGACCGTAAAAAAAACATTATGGGATAATTTTCCAGATTTAATTTCTTTTGATAATTTGTACCAGTGGACTCCGTTCATTTGAACTCCCTTAAAACCGAGGCCGAAAATGGAAAGAACTAACGCTAACTTAATCTTAGGATAAAAATAATAATCTGTCAATATCTTGCTTTACTATCGGCTAATTGGTATACAGATAATGTATACCCCGTTATAAATTTGGAAAAATAGAAAAAACTTTAATGGGGTAAAATAGTAGTAATCAAAGTAAAATTATTAATAAGTAAGCAAAAAATAATTTATTTATAAATTATTCTTTGCCCATAACTTCTAACGAGGCATGAATACAGAGATGCCAGATAAAAAACCGCCGCAAAATATTGAAGCGGAACAATGCTTGCTGGGATGTTTAATGTTGGATAAAAACGCAATTGTGAAAATTGCTGATTTTGTAGATGCTAAAGATTTTTACAAAGATATTCATAAAGAAATATTTGGATCAATGATTGACCTGTTCAAAAAAATGGAGCCGATAGACATTCTTTCCATTTCCACTAAGTTAAAAGAAAGGGGTAAATTAGAACAAATTGGCGGATACGGTTATCTTACTTCTTTAATAAATACGGTGCCAACCGCTACCCACGTTGCAAATTACGCCAAAATCGTCAGGGAGAAAAAAGTATTAAGAGATTTAATTGAGGTTTCGCACCAAATAGGCTTGGATGCTTTTAATGAATCAGAGGATATTGATGTATTATTAGACAGAGCCGAGGAAAGAGTTTTTAGCATAAGCCAAAAATCTCTAACTCAAACTTTTTTGCCAATTAAAGATATTTTGGGCGAAACTTTTGATAGAATAGACCGACTTTCAAAACACCAAGGAGATTTTCGCGGCATACCCACTGGTTTTAAACAACTTGATAATAAATTAGCTGGCTTGCAAAGATCAGATTTAATTATTCTGGCGGCTCGTCCCTCTATGGGCAAGTCATCAATGGCTTTAGATATTGCAAGAAATGTGGCTGTATTTCAAAACCTACCCGTTGGAATTTTCAGTTTGGAAATGTCAAAAGACCAAATAGCAGACAGATTGCTTGCCAATCAAGCCAATATTGACCTATGGAAGTTGAGAACCGGAAAATTGAAAGATGATTCACAGGACAATGATTTTTCCAGAATTCAAAATGCCATTGGAACTCTTTCAGAAGCGCCGATTTATATTGACGATATGGGCACTACCAATATTTTACAAATGAGAGCTATGGCAAGACGGCTACAATCAGAGACTGGATTAGGGCTTATTATTGTTGATTACTTGCAATTAATGGATACCACTAATAGAAATGCCACCCCTCTTCAGCAGGTTACAGAAAATTCGAGGGCCTTAAAATCATTGGCCAAAGAATTAAATATACCGGTGTTGGTGCTTTCTCAGCTTTCTCGCAAGGTTGAAGAAAGAACGCCCCACAGACCAATGCTTTCTGATTTGCGGGAATCGGGGGCTATTGAACAAGATGCTGATGTGGTTTTGTTTATTTACCGGGAAGATAAATATAATGAAAATAGCTTAGAAAAAAATATTGCTGAAATTATGATTGCCAAACACAGAAATGGTCCTACTGGAATGGTAAAACTATATTTTGACGAACAAAGAGTCAGTTTTAGAAATTTAGAACAAATAGATTATGCGTCAGAAGTGGAAGAAATCTAGAAAATTTAGAACGCAAATCTCAAAATATAAAATAACAATTTAAAGTTAAAAATTCATCAAAATTTTATTTCAGAAAATTTTAATACCTAAATTTTGATTTTAAGCGAAGTAGTTATGGATTCTATAAAAAAATTAGCTGATTTATTTGCTGAATTTCCAACTATTGGACAAAGAACCGCCAACCGTTTTGTTTTTTATTTACTTAAATTACCCAAAGAAAAAATTGAAGAATTAACTCAGGCTATTCAAGAATTAAAAAGTAAAACGAAATTCTGCTTGTTTTGTTTTAAACATTATGAACCTACCCATAGTGGTACAAATATTATAAAAGAAGCTAATACTAATTTATGTCCTATTTGCGTCAATCCTTTAAGAAATACACAATTATTATGCGTAGTAGAGAAGGAAACTGATTTAACTTCAATTGAAAACACAAAAAAATATAATGGTCTCTATTTTGTTTTAAACGGGTTATTAAACCTGAAAAATAACAATATTGATACTTTGCGGATTAAAGAATTGAAAGAAAGAGTTGAAAATTCACAAAAATTTGGTTTGCAAAAAATAAATTTTAAAGAAATAATTATCGCTACTAATCCGACCCCAGAAGGAAGAGCAACTTCTGTTTTAATTGAACGAGCCTTAAAAGAATTACCGCTACAATTCCCTGCTATAGCGATAACACATCTGGCAAAAGGTTTGCCTGTTGGCGGTGAATTAGAATATGCCGACCAAGAAACATTGGAATCGGCTTTTGATGGACGAAAATAAAAATCCATGATCTTGTCTGTGGTATTATCTAAAAGAAGAAACAAAAAAAGCCGACTGAGATTTCTTGAAAGAGAAAAAATGTCAGTTCTCATCTCTTTAAGATTTATCAATCGGCTATTATATTGGAAAAAGTTGACAGGTGACTGCTGATCACGAGAGCAGTCTTTACGTTTCCGATTGAGCCCAGAAACTCATTCGGTACGTTAAGCTGTGAGGAAAACTCCTTACAGCTCCCTGTCAACTTATTTAGACAAAGAACAAATGTATTGGAAAAAGTTGACAGGTGACTGCTGATCGCGTACAGCAACCTTTACGTTTCCGACTGAGATTGCTGAAACTCACTCGGTACGTTAAGCCGTGAGGAAAACTCCTTACTAGCTCCCTGTCAACTTATTTAGACAAAGAACAAATTTATAAATATGATTATAGTCTGATGTTATCATATAATAATATCCTGTCAACCCCTTCGTAATGGTTCAATAGCTTGGAAGCACTTTAGGGTATAATCTAGGCATATGGCATACTCTAAAAACCCTCACTTGCCTCGGGTTAGAATGGAGGCGGTCAATTTGGTATATCAAGGCTGGAATCAACGAAAGGTTGCACGGCATTTTGGATTAGGTTCGGGAACCGTAAGCAAATGGCTCAAGAAAGATCGCAATTGGGGCTTAAGACCCATCGATACCCTCTCATCTCGACCTCACCACCATCCCAACCAATTGAAACCCGAATTGGTTGATGCGATAGTGAAGCAAAGAAAGAAACGGAATCGTTGTGCAGAAGTGGTCCATAAAGAATTATTGAATCAAGGAATTGTGGTAAGCTTGTCGAGTGTGAAGCGAACATTGAAACGAAAAGGATTGATCCGCAAACGTAGCCACTTAAAGCGATGGCATTTCTCAGTAGCTCGCCCGGTTGCTGTTTCCCCTGGGGATTTGGTACAAATTGATACGATTCATTTTCTCCTTGAGGGTAAAATATTCTATGTGTATACCCTGCTCGATGTTGCCTCCCGATGGGCCTGTGCTAAGGTAAGTATGAGAATTAACACTCACAACAGCCTCCGGTTTGCGAAAGAAGCGCAACGGTTAGCAGGTTTCAAATTCAAAATGATACAGTCGGATCACGGTTCAGAATTCTCTACCTGGTTTACCGAGCATATGGGAAAACTGGGGATTTCACATCGTCATATTCGTGTGAGGAAAAGTAACGACAACGGACACATCGAACGATTCAATCGCACCTTGCAGGAAGAATGTCTCAACAAAGTCAATTTTAATCCGGAGTCATTTCAAAGAGCAATCAATGAATATCTGCCCTACTACAACAACGAACGGCTGCACCTGGGGTTACATTTTAAAACTCCTTTAGAGTGCGTCCAAGCTATTGGTTAGATTGCGCTCTTCGCCTTGCGGAGTAATAGTATGTCAGTATGAAGAAAATAATTTTAGCAAATATATTAACATGTCCGCAAGGTGAAGAGTCAAATAAAATTCCCTTTTTTCAAATCGCTACTTAGTGAACTTCGAATTTTTAATTTTGAATAAATACCGAATGACTTAAATTCGAAAAGACTAAATCTCACTTAATGATTTGAAAGAAAGGAGGGAGGATTTTGCTTTTGGCATATTCCTCCCTTTTAGCGAACGGGGGTCAGAGCGGGGTTTTAGAAAACCCCATTTTCCGAGAGAAAGCGATTTGCTTCCTCAAAAGACTCGTCCCCCAAGAATGGAGATTTTCTTTCGGTACGTATATACCGTAAAAGAAGATTTTCATAGGACTCTGCTGGAGACAATTCCCCTGTTGCCGCCAATCGGTTGGCTACTTCAGCCGCATTATCGGAAGCGAACACCATAAAACCAAGTGTCACCTCTCGCGGATTAGGAGAAACAACACGACGACCAAAGACCCATTTGATGAAGTTATGCAACATCACTTTTTCTCCTCTTTCAAGATACCATGTTTTATGTTCATTGACCTGAACATAATAGGCGAAAGGACACAAATCCCTTCTTTCAAATCACTAAATCCTTCAACTAAGTTCAGGACAGGAAAATTTATGACTTCTGGAAAATCTAGAATAAATCTGATATCCGGTTATTCCCTGTTATCTTAAAGTAATGATTTGAAAGAAAGGAGAAAGATTAACACTCAACAATTCTATAGTCGTGTTTCCTTAAATTTTTCAAATTACTAGCTATTCCCGAAAAACCATCATTTACTACCATACCTTAATTATAGCACTATCAAAAGTGTCTGTCAATGATTTTAGACCTAAAATACGGATGAAACCTTGTTTTTACAACTATTTTAGGCAATTTATAATTTTCAAAAAACACCGTTTTTCGGCCAATTTTTTGTAGTCGGATTTTTTATTTTTTTGCAACAAACCATACCCTAATTCTGACGATCGTCATAAATTGGGGTACAAAATCTCTATAAAATCCCATTCATTTATGAAAAGTCTTACAAATATCACGACGTAGTATTTGTAAATCTTTTTAATTTAAAGAATCATTGTAAGGCCCCCGTAGTGAAATTTGGCCTGACCCCCATTTTATTGCTGAGGATTTTCACAATTCACCGATATAGCATACCCTCTACTATCGCAGAGAGCATGCTATATCGGTAGGAAGGACTGCCAAATTATACCCAGAGCAAAAAATTGACGATCGTCAATTTTTTGCTCTGGGTTGACGTAATTATTTTTACCTACTCTACTACCGGGGCAAAGAAAAAGCCCTACGACCAACCGAAGTTGTAATCGCAGGGCATAACACATTGGTCCTTGATTTACCTTTAAAACGATAGAACACCTTTCTTTCTGAATAATCTATTCAAGGTCTTTTATCTGATCAAAATCTGTGATGAATAATAGTCTAAGACCACAGAGAAAACCTGTCCACAGTACAAATCTTTCTATCAAAAACATGGACCGTATTAGTGACTTTAGTACTTCTATTGGCACTGTCAAAAAGGTTGTCATCAAAGAGACTCCTTTGGTTTGGGGTTTGTTTTTTAGACTTTCCGTAAAATAAGTTCAAAACCTATTTTAAAACCCATCTTACGAAAAGCCCATTTTTTAATGCACCGTGGTCATTGTACAAAATAGAATTAGACTTATAAAGTTTAAAGTGTCGCACAATAAAAGATATAAAACTATACCATATTTTAAAACGTTTTAGAATATGGTATAGCTTATATTTTTTATATTCACAAAAATAAAACAGTTCCGTGGTACGAACCACGGGACTGTTTGTCGCATAACATAATAATTATTTATTTAAGAAATTCTTCTCGAGCGGATTTTAGCGCCTTAGCCCATCAAATGAGCTGATCAAAAAATTTATCATCGCTTTCTTTTTAATATTTCAATTCTTTTTCGATTTCCAAGAGACGGTTATATTTTACCATTCTTTCTAGTTGGCTGGGGGAACCGGATTTCATAAAATCTGCGCCAATTCCAACTGCTAAATCAGCAATAAAGGTATCCATGGTTTCACCTGACCTGTGGCTTACCATAACTTTCCAACCAAATGATTTTGCTAAATTAGCAGATTCAATTGTTTCTGAAACGGTGCCGATTTGATTTGGTTTTATGACCACCCCATTGCAGGCATTTTTTGCCTTTGCTTGTTTGATTCTTTTAATATTGGTAGCGGTTAAGTCATCTCCGATAATGGTAATTGTTGGTAGCGCTTCAGTAATTTCTTTAAATCCTTCCCAATCTTCTTGTGAAAACGGATCTTCAATGGCAATAATGGGAAATCTCGTCACCAGGTCTTTATAAAAATCTACCAAATTAACTCTTGAAAACTCTTTTTCTTCCAACATATATTTGCCTTGCTGGTAAAATTCAGAAGCCGCTGAATCAATGATAATCTTTATGTTTGCATCACCAATAACGCTTTTTAACAAAAATAATGCCTGTTCTGCTTTTGAAATTTTTGGGGCAAAACCGCCTTCATCTCCGATTTCTAAATTCTCTCCATAATTCTTTGTCAAAATTTTCTTTAAATTATTAAAAATTTTATTAGCCAAAATTAAATTTTCAGAAAATAACCTTCCTTGAGGCATAACCATAAATTCCTGAAAATCCAAATCGTTAGCCGCATGAACTCCTCCCTCAATAAAATTAAAACTGGCGAAAGGTAGAGCCAAAGAAACTTCTAAATTTGCCAATTCGGCAATATATTTAAATAAAGGTAATTTTGCCGAGCTAGCTCCAGCTCGACAAACCGCAATAGAAATCGGTAAAATGGCGTTGGCTCCCAGTTTTGATTTATTTTCTGCGCCGTCCAGTTGAATCATCAAATCATCTATTTCTTTCTGCTCTGCAGGATTTTTACCTTTTAATTTTGGGGCAATAATTTTATTTACATTTTCTATTGCCCTTGATACCCCCTTGCCATCTTCGTCCCTTAATTCAAGCGCCTCCCCTTCTCCAGTGGAAACTCCGGAAGGGCAAGAAGCCGCAAAACTTCCTTTTTCTGTTTTTAATTCAATCTCAACCGTCAGATTGCCGCGCGAATTTTTAATTTCTCTTGCAGTAATTCCTTTAATTTTACTCATATTGATTTCTGTTTGCGTTGGATTTTTTTATATACTCGTAAGCTGACAAAGCGGCCATTGCCCCCTGACCAGAAGCCATTACAATTTGCTTATATTTTGAAACATTGCAATCTCCGGCAGAAAAAAGGCCGGGGGTTTTTGTTTCTAAAGTTTTAGGATTGAAAATCACTTCATTTTTGTCATTTAAATCAACCAAATTTTTAGCAAATGAGGTTGATGGAGAATATCCAATTTCAATGAAAACCCCGTCAACCTCCAATTTTTTTTCTTCTTTTGAAATTAAATCTTCATAAGTAATGGAATTAACAAAAGTCTTTCCTTTAATCCTCAAAACTTTTGCGTTAGTTATAACTTCAATATTTTTATTTTTTGAAACTAATTCTTGGTTTTCTTGGTCCGCTTTTATTTCCGAATTATATTCTAAAATATAGATTTTTTTGACATAATTTGATAAAAATATCGCTGACTCAAAACCATTATTTCCTCCACCAACCACCGCCACGATTTTATCTTTAAATATTGGCCCATCGCATAGACTGCAATAACTTACGCCTCGACCAGCAAATTCTTCCTCCCCTTGAACATTAATCTTTTTAGACTCGGCGCCGGAAGTCATTATGACAGAAACCGCTTCATAGATTTTTCCAGATTTTACAGAAATAAAAAATACACCGTTATTTTTTTCAATGTTTGTCACTTCATCGTGCATAACTTCAAGATTATTGAATGTAATTTGTTTTTGATACAAATCAACCAAATCCGGCCCAGAAATTTTTTCAAATCCCGGATAATTTTCAATGTCAACCGCTTTTTTGGCAACTTGTCCGCCAATATCTTTGGATATAATTAAAATTTTTAATCTTTGCCGGGCGGCGTAAATTCCCGCTGAAATTCCCGCTGGTCCCGCGCCGATTATGATTAGATCGTAGGTCATAGTAGTTCGCGATTTAAGATTTACAATTTAAGAATCTATTATTATACTATTTTACACTATTTTTTAAAAATAAAAAAGCACTCACTTTCAGGCGGAGTGCTTCATTGCTCTTTTGGGCGCCTTTGAATTGTGCCACGCGGATCCGATCCTATTCTAAATCATCTTTGCCGACGAACTTCTCCTCATCGGGGAAAACGCCGATGGCATCGTAGATCTTCCTGAGCATCTTGATCGACGAGTAGAGATAGCAAGAATCCAACAAGCCCTCTTTTCGTCCAGACCCCTCAGTTGCAATCGGGACTTTAATCGTCACTGTGTAAACATCAGAGTAGATGTCTCTAGTATCCAACGCCGACTTGATTATTTCTGGCCTGACAGGAAGGTTGCCAAAGACTTCTTCGTCTTTAATGAACATCGTGTTTTCACTAATCGCCCCTCTAATGGCCTCGTGCAGAGCTCCGATCTTTTCTGCCGGCACTCCCACGATCTTGATAATCTGGTGCATGACTTTTTCCTTGTAGGCACTGCCTACGGTTGGAGTTGTTAGTCCCGAGAACTTCTCGGACACTGCCAGTATCATATCACCTATAAATAACCTTATCAATGGTTTAGACTATTTTACTGAAAAAACGCTTTTTTTAGGTGTTTTTCTTTTCATTTTACAATGTTCTACAATATTTTCAACTATACTATCTTTTTCGCAATTGCGAAAAAGATAGTATAATTTGTCGCATAATAACTCACCTCCATGATTGATACCATGGAATTATTTTTTACAATCGATACTTAATACAAAATACCAAATACCTAATACTACTTCATTGCTTTTATATAATCTTTCAATTCTTTGCCGAAAACAGGATCTTTGAGCGACATATAAAAAAATGATTTTAACCAATCTAGTTTATTTCCACACTCTAACCACTCTCCTTTTAGTTCATATCCATAGATTATTTTTCCATCGTCTAACATTTTATCAAAAACTTCAGCCAAAATTATTTCTCCTCTTTTAGAAGGAGATGTCTTTTTTAAATAACTAAAAACTTCCGGAGTTAAAATATATTTGCCCACAATTACCAAATTTGAAGGTATTTTTAATGGATCTGGTTTCTCGATTATTTTTTTTATTTTGAAAAGACGATCGGTAATTTTTTCAACAGATACCGCGCCATAAGATGGAATCTTCTCTTTTGGAAGTGATTTTAGGGCAATAACAGGAGCATTGCTTGTTTTGAAAATATTAATTAACTGAGATAAGGCGGGAATATTTGAGTCTACAATATCGTCGCAAAATGATACGGCAACCGGTTCTGAACCCAAAGACTTTAAGGTCTGTAAAATCGCGTGACCATCGCCAATTGGATTTTTTTGCACCACATAAGAAAAAGAGATTCCTTCAAATGACTCTTCAAAATTTTTTAGCTCTTTTAAAATTTTTTCCTTTTTCCTCTTTATTAAAATCTTTTCCAATTCGGGAGATTTTTTGAAGTAATTTAAAATCATTTTTTGTTTCTGACTGACTACAAAAATCACCTCGGTAATACCTGATTTTTTTACCTCTTCAAGAATATATTGAATAATGGGCTTATCAACCAAGGGAAAAAATTCTTTAGAAACAACTAAAGACAGGGGTAAAAATCTGGTTCCCAATCCAGCTATTGGAATTATGACTTTTTTTATTTCTTGTGTATCCATAATCGCTAATCAAACTCTAATGTATTCGCTAATTTTCTCTAATTGTTTCGAGATTATTAGAATTAAAATTCAAGAATGATTAAAGATTTTTTCTACTTTTTAAGCCTAAGAAAGGCTGGTATCTCCCACTCCTTCTCCTGTTGAGATTTCTCATTCTCCTCCACCTCTTGAATCTTTTTAATTTCCAGAGCTGTTCTTCTAATAGTCTTTTTTTGATTTTGTGGCGCTTCAACCACAATTGATTTTATCGAATCTTCGACATTAACGACTGGAACACTATTAAAAACAGGCATTGGAGTATCTGCTATTGATATTTTTTCTTTGTCCTCAGGAATTTTTACGGGTGAAAATTTATTTTTTTTCCTGTCTATCTTTGGTCTTTTTATTTTTTTTACTATTTTATTGACAGTTATCAATGATTTTGATTTTTTAGCTAGTTTCATGGTTGGCGACCCGGATGTTAAAATCGTTACTTTTATTTTATTATTATATTTTGAATTTTTAGAAATCCCAAAAATAATTTTTGCTTTTGGATTTTGATCGGCAATAAGCTTGCTAATTTTATCTACTTCAAACATGCTCAAATTTTTACCCCCTATAATATTAAATAAAACTCTCTGGGCTGTAAAATTATTTTGGGGGTACAAAGGATTATGTAAAATTTCTTTTGTTATTTTTTCTACTTTATTTTTACCAGATGCTTTAACTGTGTTTAAAAAAGCTAAGTTGCCTTTTTCTCTCAATATTGTTTTTAAATCGGCAAAATCAATATTTATTACGCCTGGAGTATAAATTAAATCAATAAGACTTTCTAGAGACTCAATTAAATTTTTATTAACCATAGAGAAAGCTTCTGTAATAGAAGTATCTGAATTAATGATTTTAAAAATTTTTTCGTTTGCTATGGCAATGGAAACATTCAGGGATTTTCTTAATTGACGCAATGCCTTTGATGCTATTTTATATTTATTTTTACCTTCAAACTTAAAAGGAAGTGTAAATATTCCAAATGAAATACCATTAAAATCTTTAGAAATTTCGGCGAAGACCGGCGTTGCTCCAGATCCCACGCCTCCGCCCAATGAAGCAACAAAAATTACCATATCCTGATTTTCAAATAACTTGGCAATCTTTTCTTTTTCTTCTTCTGCCGCCATTTTTCCTGAATTGGGATTTAATCCAGTACCCAAACCGTGAGTTAATTTTTGACCGAATAAAAAATATTTAATCCCTCGGCGCCTTTTAAAGTTTCTTGTGTCTGTGTCAGCAATGACAAATTGCGCTTTATCTAAAGATCTGCCAATTTCTGAAACAATTGAACCGCCACCGCCGCCAATTCCAATAACTTTTATCTTGGCTTTAAAAAAAGATTTTGTGATAGGGTCTGTCTTTGGTTTAGATTTTTTTAATTTACTTTTTAGTATTATCTTTCTGATTTTTATTTTTTTTAACTTTTTTTTAATCAAAACTTTTCTCGATTTTATAGTGGTTTTTCTTTTTTTCTTTGCTTTTTTTATCCTAAAGAAAACTTTCTTTAGTGGTCTTGCCACCTTCTTTCTTTTCAATATTTTCCGTCTCTTATTTATCATTAGATTTAGTTTACATTTATATTACATTTATACTAAAAAAAATCAAGACGTATAATGCCACTCTGTTTTAACGGTTAATACGCTGTATTAGCCGTTAAAACAGGGTACAAGCACATTTCTTAATTCGAGATAATTTAGATTAATTCCATAGGACAATTCCATAGAATTGTCCTATGGAAAAACCGGAAAGAGAGGGTAAAACTATTTCTCCAAATTCTGAAAGCTTTCAGAATTTGGAGAAATAGTCCAAAGATAGAGAAACCGGAAGAGGAGTATTTTACACTAAAACAAAGGGCTAATATAGACTATTCTGTGTTAAAATACTTAAAACTATTTTATTCTGTGGTATTTTATAATTAATTTTTTTTATATTTGAATTTTTTGAAATATATTTTTTTATATGCTTACATTGTATAATAAAATGTTAATTTATAAAAATATTTCTGATGAATTGGTTAAAATATACAAAGCATATTTTTGTCGCCGCTTGGCAATAAAATATGAACTTCATAAAAATAAATTACTCGCCAATAACTTTATTTTTACTCGTTCACATTTTATTGCCTTCACTTGCTAGAAAATATGCAAAGCATATTTTTGTCGCCGCTTGGCAATAAAATATTTCCCTCATAATATAAAGATGCGTCTTTATATTATTCGCTCACATTTTATTGCCTTCACTTGCTAGAAAATATGCAAAGCATATTTTTGTCGCCGCTTGGCAATAAAATATGAACTTCATAAAAATAAATTACTCGCCAATAACTTTATTTTTACTCGTTCACATTTTATTGCCTTCACTTGCTAGAAAATAAAAACCGTCATAAAATTTATGACGGTCTTTGACCAGAATCCATCCCAATAAATTCTATCCACCCTTACTTTCTTCATATTTTCTCCAAGATTGAGCAACCGCCGATTGCGACTCGTCTAATTCAGAAAGGATTTTATCTCTTATCTCAGTAGTTGCCACCTCTTCTTGACCTTCAAAAGCCATATTAACTGAAGATAAAACTTTTCCTGTAATATCGGTCGCTTCTTGGTCTGAAAGCCCGGCCCTTAAAGCGGCAGCCATAATCCCATTTTTTATTTTTTCTGAATCAAAGGGAACTCTTTCCCCATTTTTTTTTATTACAAAATTTGCCATAATTATTAGACTTATTAATTAGTTTTATTTTGTCGACCCTGCAAATTATTTTTGGCCATTAGGACAATCTTTTAGACAATCTTCATAATCTTCAGCGCAAACGCAATTTAGGTTTTCATCTTCGCAATTTGGATCTTTTTTCTGGCAAATCCCGTCTCCGCATTTATCTAAACAAACAGTTAAGCCTTTTATATTATTAGCTTCTTTTAATTCAACTCCCTGATTTTGTGGATTAAATTTTAAAGATGGGTTGGATTGTTCTATTTTTTGCCCTGAAGGTTCGTTGATTGCCCTATAACTATCCCTGAATAAATATTTATACGAAACAAAACCAAAAACCAAAATTAAAATTAATAAAATGACAGAGATTATCAATATTTTTTTATCTATTTTCACAAACATATATTAATGTCTTTTAGGTAATTGTGCGCGTGGAAGGAATCGGACCTTCTGCCTCCACTTTATCAGAGTGGCGTTCTACCATTGAACTACACGCGCATATCGGTAAAATCAAGGCAGACGAGTCAGAAATGGCGTATCACCTCCCACACTAAAATTTGGTGCGGGGGCAAGCTGAACTACATATCCAAATTTGACGTGAGGTAAAAACAATATTTCAATTTATTTGAAATTTTAACACAATAATTTGATTAATACAATAAAACCACGAAAAGCTATGTCTCTAAAAATTACTCATTTGGGGAAGAATGAAAAAGTGCAAAAAAGTAAAATCTCTGATAGTATATAAAATAACATAAATCACAAATGACTAAAAAAATTCGTTTGATAATACTTCTTATTTTATCTGTTTTATTTCTTATTATTACCCCATTTATCATCATATATTCTATTGGATATAGGGTTGATTTTGAAAATAAAAAAATAATGGCGACTGGTGGGATTTATGTAAAAGTCCTGCCACAGGGAACAGATATAATTATTGATTCTAAAATAAAAAACAGAACTGGTTTTTTTTCTAATTCTATTTTTGTGCAAAATCTTTTACCCAAACAACATGAAATTTTAATAAAAAAAGAGGGGTACTATGACTACCAAAAGGATCTTATAGTAAAAGGAAACGAGGTGATAAAATTAGAAAATGTTATTTTATTTAAACAAAAAATCCTTTTTGATTTGTTAGAGAGTGACATTGATTATTTTTCTGCTGCTCCTGATAATAACGCGCTTTTAACAATAAAAACGGGAAATAATAAAATCGATTTTGAGCTAATTGGCTTGACAAGCAAACAAAAAATCCCGGCAGTTGAGCAAAGCTTACTACGGGACAGGCAAAATTTTTCTTTATCTGACGATATTTTAGAGAAGGCAGGATTATCTCTTAAAAATACCAGATTAGATAATTGGGAAATTAAATGGTCTAATGATTCTAATAAAATTTTATTAAATATAGAAAATCATTATTTTCTTTTGGAACCATTTTTGTCAACAACTAAAATCATGCCTCTTTCGCTTCCCATAAATTCAAAAGATGTTTTTTTCAACTTACAGGATTTTGAGCAAGTTTTCTTTATTCAAGGCAAAAACCTTTATTCAAATAAACAAAATATCCCTATTGTAAAAAATATAATTGCTTACCAAATAACAAATCAAGGTATTATCTGGCTTTCTTATGATGGATTTTTATATAATTCTGATATTACCGGTAAAACAAATGAAAAAATAAGTCAGCAAATTTTTCCAGTCAAAAAAAATAGCTCCTATAAAATAATAGATATTTCTGGAGTATTATTTTTACAGGAAGACGAGTCTCTTTTTTTACTGAATCAAAAATCAAAAATATTTGAAAAATTTTATAGCCCAGTTAAAAATTTAAAAATTTCACCGGACGGACAAAAAATACTTTATTGTAACGATAATGAAACTTTTTATTCTTTTTTAAATGATAATAGCATTGAAAAAATATCATTAAACAAATCATCAGAAAAAATCAGCGATTGTTACTGGTTGAATAACGACTACTTAATTTTTGATTCGGGAAACAAAATAATTATTTCTGAAATTGACAATAGGGGTAATATAAATACAATCAATTTACCGTCAACAGCATCTTTGCTCAATGGAGAAAATATTAACATTTACCCAGTTAAATCATCGCAAAGCGAGGTGTCCCGCAAAGAGGGACAATTTAACGGGGCGAAGAAACCAAAAATATTTTTTAATCAGCGAGATAAAAAATTATATATTCTAACTCAAAATAATCTTTTTACCTCAGAAAGATTGATTCCTTAATAAACTATAAAAAGCCGAGCGGCGATTTTTTTATAATTACCTCTTTGTCCACTGCGGAGACCCATTAGCACTCTTTGATACAAATATAACCGACAGCTAAATGATAAATCCACTTCTATTCTTTGCTTTCTTTCTTTTTCTCTTGTATAGCAACTTTTTTCCCTTGTGATCCGTATATAAAAATTCCTACTAGAGAAGCTACATAAAATAAAGCAAGTCCTCCTCCCACAGTAATATTAAAGAAAGCCATTACCGTAGCACTAATGAGAGCCGCTATTCCAATTATTAATCCAAAACACAAACCCAATTTTGAATTTTTAACATCCGAATCAATTACTTTTGTTTCCAATTGTCTTCTATGCACAGACTGTTGCTCTGCCATTGTAATGATTCTATCTGCAGCACCAGGTAGTACTTTTTCGTATTGCTCTAAGACTTGTGGTGGTGGCAGTGGGCCAAAAAAAGCCACGCTCTGGCTTACTATAGCATTTACATTTTTTTTATCTCCCGACTGAGAGGGTTGGGAATTTTGATTCATATATGGTAATGGCTTTACTTAAATCTTGACCTACCTGCAACCAATCATTTTTTATTGCAAGAGAGTCAGATTCTTCTTCGGTATCACTATAATTATAAATACTTAGGGTGCCACCTATATCAATTATTCTCGCGAACCCTTCAATAAAAGAAGGTTCTGCGAATAGATAGAATGTTTTTGTTTTATTGATTTTTTTCATATACTCTTATTATACACGACGAAAAGAAATAAGAAAACATTAAAAGGGCAACACTACCGCTTGGCCCACTGCGTCGTCGCTTCGCTCCTCCTCAGAAACCCACGGTTTCTGATACTCGCTTCGCTCGTAGTTTCCTCCACGGGGAAATACCCAATTTCCCCGACCCCCTTTTTTGACAGTGGCCCAAACTAGCGTTTGGCCCACTGAGGGGCTTTTCTGGCGCGTTTTAATCCAAACTTTTTTCTTTCTCTCATTCTTGGATCTCTTGTTAAATAACCAACTTTTCTTAATCTCTTTTTAAAATTTTTATTAAAATCTACTAAGACTCTGGCGGTACCGTGCCTTACTGCTTCTGCTTGAGCGCTCCTGCCGCCACCTTTAACAATGATTATAATTTTAAATTTATCTAAACACTTCATCTTTATCATAGAAGAAATCGCTTTTTGTTGATCATCCATAATAGTAAAATATTCTTTGTAGGGTTTGCTATTAATTAAAAACTGTTTTTCTCCCCTGGTAAAAAGACGCACCCTTGCCACTGCCGTCTTACGACGCCCTACTGCTTCAAAATAACGGTCGGGTTTAGATTTTAACTCCTTTTCCGTCAAAAAATCTTCTTGTTGCTCAATTTTTGTATTATCTTTTAAAGCATCGGATAATTTTTCTTTCACCAATGTTAGCGGCTTGACTCCAACCGTCTCTTTAACATCAGAAATATTATCTATATTATTTACAGTTATTTTTTTTTCAAGAGGGTTTGTTTTTTTAGTATTTTTTTTTACCATAATGTTTACTACTTTTCAAATTTTAATCTTTTAATTTGTTTAGCGCGTAATTTATTTTTAGTAAGCATACCTATTACTGCTTTCCTCAATATCTCTGATGGTCCTTTTTTATTATAAAGCTCTTTCATTGTTTGACTTTTTAATCCTCCTGGGTATAAAGTGTGGTGATAGTATATTTTATTTTCAAACTTCTTTCCAGTAAACTTTAATTTATCAATATTTTTAATAGTGACAAAATCTCCCATATCTTTATATGGCGCAAAACCTAATTTATTTTTACCACGCAACAAAACAGCGACTTTTACCGCTAATCTCCCCAAAACTTCATCGGTTGCGTCAATGATATGACTTTCTCTTTTTATTAAATTCATGATTATAATCAACGAATAACGAATCTCAATACCAATTTTCCAATAACGGACTCACGATTCGTAAATTCGCAACAAAATTCGATATTCGTTGATAAATTCATTTCACTAATTCAATAATTACCATTCTTGCTCCATCTGATTTACGGGGACCAAGTTTTATAATCCTTGTATATCCGCCTTTCCTGGTGATATATTGCGGAGCAGTTTCGTCAACTATTTTTTTTACCACTTTTTGAGCTAATACTTGAGCCAACAATCTTCTGTCTTTAACGGTACTATCTTTTGCTTTAGTAATACATTTTTCAATAACTACCCTTAATTCCTTAGCCTTAGCTTCAGTGGTTTTTATCTTTCCGTGTAAAAAAAGACTATTCGCCAATGACCTTAAAAGCGCCTCTCTTTGATTTTTTGATCTTGATAATATTCTTCCTTTGTTTCTTTTCCTCATAATCAGCGAATTTACGAATTAGTTTCGAATTTATGAATACTTCTAAGGTATCCGTCAATCCGTTTTATTATTCGTAAATTCGTAATATATTCGTTATTCGTTGATGTTATTCTGCTTTTAATTCCAACCCCAGCTTCTTCAATTTCCTTTTAATTTCTGACACTGATTTGCTTCCCATACCTTTTAAGTTAAGGAGAGCTTTTTCTGATTTTTTTAAAATATCATCAACTGTTTTCATATTATTCTCTGATAACATATTAAGGGTCTTGGTTGATAGTTTTAAATCCTCAATATTAGTTTTCACATTCTCTAATTCATCTGCTAATTTTTTTGTTTCTGACAACCCTATTTTATTTCCCTCAATAATTAAAGTAAAGTGTTTAACTAATATTTCAGATGCCTTGTAAAATGCTTCTTTGGGGGTAATGGTTCCATCTGTTTCTATTTCTAAAGATAATCTATCAAAATCAGTTTTTTCTCCCACTCGCATATTTTCAACTTGAAAATTTACATTTCTAATGGGGGTAAACATAGCGTCTAAGGCAATAACTCCTATCTCTGACTTTTTTACATGTCTTTGCTCCTTGGGCTCATAACCTAAACCCCTTTCTATTTTAATCTCTATATTTAGTTCTGTCTTTTGGTTGGTGATGGTAGCTAAATGCAATTCAGGATTTATAAGCTCTATCTGGGGAAATATTTTAAAATCAGATCCTTTCACATCTTTTTGACCCTTTGCTTTAAGTTCAACTTTTTGCCAATCTCCTTCATAAATTTTGAATCTTAAATTTCTAAGGTTTAAAATTATCATCACCACATCTTCTAAAATTCCCGGTATGGTAGAAAATTCATGAGAAACTCCTTTTATTTTTACTTCGGTAACCGCTACCCCCTCTAAAGAAGATAATAAAACCCTCCTCAAAGCATTCCCAATAGTAACCCCATAACCCGGATAAAGTCCTGATATTTCAAAAATAGCTTGGTTCTTATTTTTTTGAATCACCCTTGACGATGATTGAAGAAGAATCATTATTTTATTATCAACGAATAATGAATCAGTTGCGAATTTACGAATCGAACGTTCGTTATTCGTAAATTCGGAATAAATTCGTACATTCGCTGATTGTTTTATCTTGAATAAAATTCGAATATTAAAGAAATTTCAACCGGAGGATTCACTTCTGCCAAGTTAGGGTATCTCATTATTTTCCCTTCAAGTTTATCTTTATCAAGACTTAACCAATCTGGTGTTTGTAATTTTTTTAATTTTTGCGGTAAATCTTTAAAAATAAGTTTCTTTTTTTTACTATTTTTAATCGCAATCGTATCGCCTTTTTTAACTTGAAAGGAAGGAATATTTACTGGTTTTTCATTTACTAAAAAATAGCCGTGGGAAACGAGCTGACGAGCCTGACCTTGCGATTTTGTGAATCCTAACCTCAAGACAACATTATCTAATCTTTTTTCCAATCGTTTCATAAGCTCATCTGCCACATTTTCCACTTTACGCATTGCCAAAATCTCTTTAACATATCTTTTAAATTGTTTCTCTGACAAACCATATAATCTCTTTAGGGCCTGCTTTTCTTCTAATGATTTTTTATATTCAGAAACAGTTCTCTTTTTTCTTTTTTTTCCGGTTGATTGCCCGCCAAAAGCTGAAAATTTTGGGGGTTGTTCTTTATTTTCTTTAAATTGATTTTGTATCATAGGTGTTGGGTGTTAGGTGTTGGGTGTTAGTCGCGTATCTAATATCTAACACCTAATACCCAATCTTATACTCGTCTAACTTTTCTTGGTCTGCATCCATTGTGGGGAATCGGCGTAACATCTTTTATTGAAATGACATTCAACCCTTGGTTTACCAATGTTCTCACTGATGATTCGCGCCCGGCTCCTATTCCCCTTATAAAAACTTCAATTTTTTCTATAGCCAATTTTTTACAGAGAGAAGATATTGCCTCCGCTACTCTAGAGGAAGCAAAAGAAGTCGCTTTTTTTGTTCCTTTAAAACCAACCGAACCAGCTGACTTGGATGATAAAACCTGTCCTCTGGCATCGGTGAGAGTAATAATAGTATTATTATAAGAAGAAGATATATAAATTCTACCCTCCGAAATCCTGCTAATTTTTGACGACGCCTTTGCGTCTTTTTTTAAAGTTGCTTCAACTTTTTCTGTCTCTTTTATAATATCCTCTTGATTTTTTTCTATAACTTTCTTTTTCCCCATAATTTTAGAATCTAGAATCTAGAAAATAGAAATTAGAATTTTAACGTTCGTATTCTAGATTCTATTTTCTACTTTCTATTTTCTCGTTTTTATGTTGGCGCCGCTGGCGGTTTGCGTCCAGAACCCATAGTTTTTCTCACGTTTCCTCTTACCGTTCTGGTATTAGTTTTTGTCCTCTGCCCCCTGACTGGTAATTTTTTTAGGTGTCTTGAACCCCTCCATGCGCCAATATCCTTTAACCTTTTAATATTTATCATCACTTCCCTTCTCAAATCACCCTCTATTTTATAATTATTTTCTATAAACTGTTTTAAATCATTAATTTCTTTAGGAGTTAAATCTTTAGCTTTTTTATTAAAGTCAATCTTAATTTCTCCTAAAATTTTTTTAGCCGAAGGCCTCCCTATTCCATGAATATAGGTAACAGCGATTTCTACTCTTTTATTTTCAGGAATATTAATCCCTGCAATACGAGGCATAGCTGAGAATATGGAAGATAGAAAATATGTAAAACATATTTTCTATCTTCCACTTTCTATTTTCTTATCTTTATCCTTGACGTTGCTTATGTTTTGGATTTTTTTTGCAGATAACGTAAATTCTACCGCTTCTTTTAACGATTTTACAATTATTGCAAATTTTTTTGACCGATGGCCTGACCTTCATTTTAGGTGTTGGGTGTTAGGTGTTGGATTCTTAGATGTTTAACGATTTTTTCGTTATCTAACACCTAAAATCTAGCACCTAACACCTATTTAAGACGATACACTATCCTCCCTTTCTTATCGTCATAAGGCGTCATCTCTAAAGTCACTTTATCTCCCGGTAAAATTTTTATTCTATTCAAACGCATCTTACCCGACAAAAATCCCAGCACCTCATTGCCGTCTTCCAACAATACCTTAAAAAAGGCGTTTGGTAAAGCCTCCGTAACTCTTCCTTCCCTTTTTATAATTTTCTTTGACCCCACACTATTCGTCTCTTGGCGAATTGGTTGTGGTGAATTTGAATCTTGCTGATTATTTAATTGATCTTCCACAAATATTCTTTATTAACGATATTAACAAATTAGATTACTTTCGTCAACTCTTTGCCCTATCCTGCAGCTTTTTAGCTTTCTCTCAAAATCCTCATCGCACCGTTATCCGTCTCTCAGTTGCCCTCTAGACCTCGCGCGTCCTCATTTAAAACTCTAACGATGCCGCGCTCAGCATCCACTTCTACCATGTCGCCATCTTTAAGAATTTGAGTAGCATTTTTTGTACCAATAATACATGGTTTGTTCATCTCTCGAGCAACAATTGATGCATGTGAGGTTATCCCACCTTCATTAGTAACAAAAGCTGCCGCTCGTTCCATCACAGGTACAAAATCAACCGACGTCATTGTGGTAACTAAAATTTCCCCGGGATTCAGTTTATGAAAATCTTTTGAGTTCAGAATAATTTTTACAATACCTTTTACTTTTCCGTGATTGGCGCTGTGTCCTTTGATGATTTCATCTCCTTTTAAATCAGTTTTTACTCCATGGAGAGATTTCACATAACCAATAAGGTCATCCAGCTTTTTCTTATTAATAAATAGGTTTTCTGCACCTTTGGCTCTATATATCCCCACAACCTTTCTCTCAGTAATTATTTTATCTAGCGGCACCTTTTTCCCTCGCAAGATGTCCCCCATTTCGTCTGCGGTTAAGTAAAAACAATCACGCCAACGTTCCGATCCAGCCATTTGGGCAATTTTTTGAAAGATAGGTCTATATTCAAGAGAGGTCTTCGAGAACACATTCTTTCTAAATTCATTCATGTAAGTTGCCTCGGCAATTGCGTAAGCAAGGATTTCAATCTCTTTATCTCTAATCTTTTTAATCGTTGCCGTGCTCTTTTTTATCCTTTCTTTATGGTCTTTGTTAAGCAGCTCAATTTCTTTTTTACAATTTTTTCTTAAGATGCTATCGAGCTGATTCTCAGCATCTTTTTCTGTCCAGGGTTCATCTGAAAGGTTAACTGGAATATTTCTATACTTTTTCAGCCAGCCTTGCAGTAATGCAGTTTTTTGCTGTTGAGAAACTTTACCATTTTGAACTTTTACCCCGATTTCCAATAAATCAATTTGTGATTTAAAAAGAGGTGTATGTTCTGCTGGGTATGTTATAGTAGCTACCATTTGCGGTACTTCTAAATCGCTATAACCCTTTTCCTTTAGCTTCTGAATAAGCAGATCGCCGCCCGATCTTCCGATATTGGCGGTAAGGAATAAACCAGCGCACATTTGAGTGTAATCTTTAACAAATGTTTCCCAGTTTTTAACCGTAAGATCTTTGTTGCATTTTTCTAAAGATTTCAGCAATTTAACCGCAAGGACTTCATATCTTTCTTTTAACTTCTTAACCTTTGCTTTGGTGTTGATAGCGTTAAGAACAGCCTTTGTATATTCACTATAATTCGGCTGATGCATGAAGGCGTGCGTTTCTGTTTCATTAACCGTAATTGCAAGGATATCAAGGCTCGTATCCACACCGAAGTTTTTTGTATTACTATAGTGACCTTCATTTGAGAGCCATTGATGCCAGAAGGACATATTTCTTGTAACTGTCATAAACCATGTAATACCACCAACCGTTAAAACATCTTCTTTATTTTCAACTTTCCCTTGTTCTAATATTTTAATTACCCCATTATTTGCATCCACTTCAACTAAATCACCATCTTTAATTACATCTGTAGCAATACTCGTTCCCACAATGCAGGGAATATTCATTTCTCGGCTAATAATAGCAGCATGAGACATCATCCCACCTTGATTAGTTACAATAGCGGAAGCTTTTTTGCAGGCAGTAATAATTGAAGGTTCTGTGGTCTCAGCTACTAATACTTGTCCTTGCTCCATTTCATCAATAACCTTAGAAAGCTTCCCATAGTCACTTAAACCTACTTTAATAACCTTTGCCGTTGCCGTTATTTTACCTTTATTTGCAACTTTACCTTTAATAATAGTTGCATTAGATTGGCTAAAATTATTTTTAATAAAGTCTTCGGCTTCTTTTCCTACAAAGGAATGAATACCCTGTTGTGTAGCATAAATGACGTAAGCCTTTTGTCTCTCACTAATAACCTCTTTTGAGACTTTTTTACCATTAAAGAGGTTTTCCATTTCTTCAAAAGAATATGACCATATTTCATCTTTTGACGCGTCAAGTTGCTTTGCAGTTTTCTTTAGGAAACTACCAAAGATTGATTCTGGCGCAAAGAACAGATCATTAAGATATTTCCTGCCATCTAATTTAAAGGATTCGAACGATTTAAAATTATCTTCAATAACAGGAAGCTCTTTTTTCTTCTCGAAAGCAAGGTCTGTATAGAAAAATTCTGTTTTAATGTATAACTGCTCGTATTTTTTAAACAATTGCAGAAATTTAGAAAATTCTTCTTTGTTTATTTTCTTTAACTTTTTATATTTCTTCTCAAAATCTTGCACATCTTTAAATGTGGCATAAACTTCTTTTTTATAATTTTCATAAGCATTTTTATTGCTGTATAATTCAAGACCTTCTTGAAGTGTATTCTGGATTGCTGTCTTTAGCATATACGATAGCCATTCTTTACTATGACTAAAGGTCAGTCCACCCAAATGGTAATACCCATTAACAAACTGATAAGACAATGCGAATGGAACAAAACCATTAAACTGGAAAAGCCTTTGATAATTTTCGATTTGTATATTTTGATTTTTAGATTCTACTTTTAAACTCAAAGTAGTAATTGGTCTTGATTGCACGATGTAAAACTTACCTTTTTCAAATGCCCACTCAATGTCGCATGGAAAACCATAGTGTTTTTCAATTTTTAAAATAAGTTGCGATAACTCTAAAATCTGTTTATCGCTAAGAGCTTGTTTCTCTCCTTGTTCTTGAGAAATTTCTTTCCAACCGCCACGATATATTCCTTTAGCCTGAATTGCAATATTTTTATCAATAATTCTTCTGGGTTGTTTTTCTATCACATAACTGTCGGGCGTTATTTGCCCTGAAACAATGGCTTCACCCAATCCAAATCCAGCTTCAATGATAAGCTGGTTTCTGTCTTGGGTGACTGGGTGTACTGAAAAGGCTACTCCAGACGACTCGCTTTCTACCATTTTTTGGATTACTACTGCGACAGAAATTTTCTGTTTGTGTAATTCTTTTTCAAAACGGTAGAAAATAGCGCGCGGTGTGAATAGTGAAGCCCAACACTTTTTGACGTTTTCCAGCAAAGTATCTTCTGAGGTATTCAAGAAGCTGTCTAGTTGACCAGCCCACGCTGCACTTGCTGAATCTTCGGCGGTCGCACTAGAACGTACAGCTACATATTTCGTATTTAAATCTTTAAAGAATTTTTTTATTTCGCTCTCAATATCTTCTGGTATATTTGCGTTCAGAATTAACGCTTGAATTTTTTCAGAAGCATTCTCAACAGTGTGCATCTCTTTGTGATTTACCGAGTGTAATATTGAATCTATTTCAACATTCAAATCGGTTTCTTCTAAAAATTGCTCAAATGCATTAGAGAGTATAACAAAACCAGCGGGCACCAGAATACCCGCCTGTGTCATTTCACCAAGTGAAGCGCCCTTGCCTCCCGCAAGAGCCGTATCATTTTTATTAAGCTTTTTAAAATCCCTGATAAGTTTCATACTTATTTTTTTACTTTTTACCCCTTTTTTATTTTCTTAATTCATCGAAAAATGATAATACAGAATAAACTCCAGTACATCAATAAATATCCCCGATATCTTTAATATAGGCTAAATCTTTAATATATTTAAAAAATAATTTTCGTATTTCTCAACGAGTTGATTATTTGTCGAAATAGAATATCGCAAAGAACGGATTTTTTGCAGACCTTTTGTAAACCCTTTGATGAAATTCTACCAAGTTCTGTAATACCACATTTATACAAGCTTGTATAAATATAGTATTACAGAATTATGTAAAAAACAGTCTAAACAATTCCCTTTTCTTTGGGTTTTTATTTTTTCTTTCTGATAAATACCACGGGCGAAAGCCCGTGGATTTCTATTTTTACTTTTCTAAAGCTTTTATCCCGGGTAGTTCTTCACCGCTCAAAAAATCCAACATTGCTCCTCCCCCCGTAGAAACATGATTAAATTTTGAAATTAAATTCTCTTTATCCAAAAATTCAACTGTTTCGCCCCCTCCCACCACTGAAAATGCCTTGCTTTTAATAATAGCTTTGGCTATTTCTAAAGTACCTTTTTTATAACGATTATCTTCAAATTTGCCAAAAGGGCCATTCCAAAAAATGGTTTTAGCTGTCAGTATTTTTTTTCTAAAAAAACCTATGGTTCTATCTGATATATCCAGAGCTTCCAGATTATCAATGGGACTTATTATTTTTTGGGGATTTGAAAAATTTATTTTTTTTTCCACCGTTTCTTTTTTTACTAAACCGTTTATTATTACAAAATCGGCTAAATATGAAATTTTATCAATAAACCTAGATTTTGTTTGAACGTTTCTGCCCCCAATGAGCACCACCATTGGTTTTTTTGGGTTCTTTAAAATTTTTGTCAGATTTTCTATTTCTTTTACCAATAGAAAACCCGCTCCATGGGGCAGATATTCTGGCACTAAAATCACTGAAGCATGCGGCCTATGACAAACCGAAAAAGCATCATTGATATAAATCTCGCCTAATTTTGAAAGTTCTTTTGCAAATTCGCTATCATTATTAAATTCTTCTTTATGAAACCTTAAATTTTCCAATAATAATATTTCTTTAGGTTCTAATATTAATACCCTATTTTCAACTTTTTTTCCCACGCAGTCATCCATTTTTATTATCTTAGTATTTAATAATGCTTCTAACCTATTTTTTATCTTATCTAAATTTTCGGTTACGGTTCCGTCTGGATTGTCTAAGTGACTCATTAAAATTATTTTTGCCTGATGTTTAATTAAATAAGTTATCGTAGGTAAAACTGCTCTTATCCTAAAATCATCTAAAATATTTCCTTTTGTGTCAAAAGGCACACTAAAATCGCATCTTACTAAAACTCTTTTGCATTTGACACTAAAATCCTTAATAGTTTTCATTGTTTGGCTACGAAATACGAAAAAAATACGAATATATGAAAACTAAATTTAACACATTCGTATATTCATACAAAATTCGTATCTCGTAGCAATTTTTACAAACCTATCCTCTGCCCCAGATTGCCTATATCCTTCTTATTTTGCTCATCTCTACGACTATTTTCCCCTACCTAATTGACAGGGGTTATTTAGTAATTTTCCTTTCTTCCTCTTTGTCTTCTAATTCTTTGTTTTCTAAAGATTTCTCTAGGGCATTTCTAAGCTCGGATAAATTAATTTCTTTTCTTTTTATTTTTTGATCTTTAGTTTTCTTTGGAAGATGGAAAGGAATATTTTCTATCTTAAATTCTTTTTCTGATGAAATTGGTTCTTTTTCTTTATAGTTTTCTCTTTTTATTTTTTTTAAACAAGATTTGCAATAGACGGGTTTATTTTTATCTGGCTGAAAAATAACTTTTGTTGGTTTGCTACACATAGAACAAATCGCATCGTAGAGGGTTGATTGGTTTTCTTGGTTTTTTAAAGCAGTATTGCCAAAACTTACCCCTAATGGCAGGGGTTTATTATAATTTTCTTTGATGTCTTTAATCCCAGTCCAACGAATAATTTTTTCTTCAACGATTCCTCTCGCAACACTGTATCTTTCTCTGGAAGCTTTAATAATTTTATCTCTATTTAATATAAATTCAGGGGTTGAAGGGGGAATAGTTTGGGCTGAAAAGGGATGTGAAGCCGCGCCATCAATCATTAATTTTAAATAAATATTGTACTTAGCTAAATTGCATAAATCTTCAGCAGTGAATTCTGGCGAAAACTCTTTTTCTAAAAATTCAGCGTCTTCAGCGCCAACTCTAAATATCGCCATAGTGCCTACGTTTCCAAACACCGCGTCTCTTACCATATCATCCATTTGGGTAATATATTGATGTCCAATGATAAGGTTCAACCTGTACTTTCTTGCCTCAGACAAAATACTGGCAAAAGATTCGGTGGCAAAATTTTGAAATTCATCAACATATAAATAAAAATCTTTTCTTTTTGCTTCTTCAATATTAACACGAGACATTGCCGCCAGATACAATTTTGTAATTAATAAAGCTCCTAAAAGCCTTGAATTATCTTCTCCGATTCTGCCTTTTGACAAATCCAAGATTAATATTTTACCTTCATCCATAATTTTCCTCATATCAATGGTTGATTTTGTCTGACCGATGACATTTCTTATCAACGCATTTGAAATAAACTGGCCGACTTTATTTTGTATGGCCGCTGTGGCTTCTATTTCATAACGTTGAGTATATCTGGCATACTCTGTAACCCAAAACGACTTAACAATAGGATCTGCTATTTTAGCTACCACTTTTACCCGATAATCTGGATCAGACAACATTCTATTAATGCCTAACAATGTTGAATCCGGATATTCCAAAAGGGCCAAAATAGAATTGTTTAAAATATATTCCATCCTGGCCGACCAAACATCGGGCCAAACTTTTTTAAAAACGCCCATTAAACCATTAGCCACCAAATGCCTATATTTAAAATCAACTTTTTCCATAACATTAAAAGCAATCGGGTAATCTAAATCAGCCGGATTAAAAAAAATGACATCCTTAATCCTACTGGGTGGCACAAAATCAAGAAGTTTTTCAGCTCCTTCCCCATGGGGATCAACATAGGCTATTCCCTGTCCATTTTGTATATCCTGAATTGCCATATTCTCCATTAGGTTTGATTTACCCATACCAGTTTTTCCAATAGTATAAAAATGCCTGCGCCGGTCGTCCTGTTTTATGCCAAATTTCTTCCTTTGATTTCTAAAGGAAGTAAGTCCGAAGAATGTTATATTGTTGTTATCCATAATTTTAAACGAGAATCTTGAATTTTGTATTTTGAAGCTTGAATTAAATATAGAATTCTGAATTCACGATTCACTTATTCTATTCTATCCACAAAATACTATATTCTATATTCACGCCTACTCGGTTGGCAAATTAGGCGGCGGACCGCCTTTTTTAGACTCAACCATAACCATACTGGGAAGCATTGAACCAACGGCTTTTATTGGAAAATGAAACAATGTTGCCAATTCTTCAGTATTTAGAATGGGGCATTCTTTTTTTCTATCCGGAAAAAGCGGCGTAAATCTCAACACTGCGTTCCTCATCATTCTTCTGGCTCTCAAGAACACTCTCCTTTCTCTTAACAGGAAGTGCACCCTTGTCCTGGTAGCATTAGTAAACCGAAGATAATTTAGATTATTGCTAGTGAAATGACTAAAATACGATCTTGAAAGAGTCTTGTTGGAGGCCTTCCAATTATCTCTCTTAGCAACATACATACCCCTTAAAACTGTTTTGAAAATTGGTTTTTTTATTTTATTTTCAACTTCGGCGATAACCTCACGCTCGCCCGGAGTAATTACCATCTCCCTTTCGCCTGAATCAGATTTGGCCGACTCAACCCACTTATATGTTGCTTTATCTCCCGACTCTTCTTTCTTTGGACCAAATACCAAATTATAGAAAATTTCAAATAATTCTTCCACAAATGTTTTTCTTTTATTGGTCGGGCGTTTTGCTTTTTTTGAAATTATTTCTTCGGCCTCTCTTTTAAATCCCGGTTCGTCGTAATCCCCGACCGCCATAATAATCATTTGCAGCCAAAACTGCTCGCCCGTCCCCAGTTGCGACATTGAGTCTAATAAAGAATTTATTGGATCAATCCTTTTTTCCTCGGCAGAAATTCTTTCACCCTGCGGTTCAAAAAACTTTTCGTAAGTCTTAATTGGATAAGGAGCGGGATTGGCCAAAACAAATTCTTCACCATATAGATCCCACTGGTCGTTGGGAATACTTTGGGGCACTTTTTTAACGTAATCTGGCGCCTCATGAATTTCCAATGATGAATAGTGAGCGTAAAGAGAGGATTCTATGGCGATTCGATGTTCATCCTTTACTCTCAAGTAAAAATGAACTCTCCCTTCTATGCTCACTATTTCACAAGACATCCAGTAGGGAGCATTATTGAGCTCTCCTTCACACCATATTTCTCGCCAGTTAGCCACATCGTAAACAGGACCCCAGATAACCGAAAAGACATCTTCCATGGCTTTTATGGGTATTAGCACTTCTTTGGGCGGAATTATTTCCAGTATTGTCCACTTCATCTTTGGATATTCATAAAAGCAATCCCACCTTAACCACCATAAATATACCGTTTTTAATTGGACGGAAAGCGCAAGCGGAGCAAAGAGCCACCACCAAGGTCTTAAAAATGGCACAAAAAAAACAACGGTCATTACAACGACCCACCAAAAAGGAAAGATAATCTTCTTTATCCACTCAACCCAAAAGAAAAAAGAAGAAAGTTTAAGAGCCATTATTTTAGTTTGTAGTTTGTAGTCAGTAGTTTGTAGCCGTTAGTTCATAATCTACTCACTACTCACTACTAACTACTCACTAACTTTAATATATCCGGTAAATATTGGGCAAAAATAGAAAATATAACGACAACTAAAAAACCAATTAAGAAAAATTCAAAGGTAAATATAATGGGCACAATTACAAGAGTTGTTTTTCTTTCGTGCCAATAATAAATGAAAGAAAAAAACACGGCGTAAAAAATCCCTGTAAGCGAAAACAAAATAATTGTTCCCCAAAGAAAGTAGGACATAGTTGATATTGGGTGTTAGTCGATTGATGTTGAGTGTTAGATTTTAGATACTTTGCAAAAATATCTAAAAACTAACACCTATTATCTAACACCTATTTAGTATTATACTATAAATATTTTTAATTTAATCACCTGCTTTTCCTTCAGTTATAATTGCAAGAACAAGAAAAGTAATAAAAGTAATGAGTATTGTTCCTAACACAGAAAACCAAAATATGCCTAATGGACTTGTAAAAAATCTCATCAACGCTAAATCATCTTCATCAAATGTGTGTTGAGAGACAGTAAATATTATCATAAAAACAATAAACATCGTAAATGGAGATGCAAAAAATACTGGTATAACTAAACTTTTTTTCATTGTTTTAATGAGGCATATAATGCCACCTACTTCTGAATTCTTGGGGTATGCTAAGAATATGTTGTTTGTTTTCTTGGGTGAATTATACAGGAGAGAGTTTGTTTTGAAAAGCATAGTAGACTCTCTTAACGCTGTAAAGTGTTGTAAACTTTGGACATCTACAGACAGTATTCCTTTTTATTGTAAGAACAATGTGACATTAAATAATTATACCACAAAATAAAAGAGCCGGAGGAGGGATTCGAACCCACGAAACCTTCACTTTACAAAAGTGCTGCTCTACCACTGAGCTACTCCGGCTATAATTATTTTTTATTTTTGCCATTTTCTTTATCTAACTGTTGAGCTTTCTTTCTTATGCCGTGCAAAAGTTCACCTATTTTTCTTTCAATTTTCAAGATCCAAATTATTGATTTAGAGAGTATTCTGTGCAAAAGCATCTGTTTTTTAAAGAAATGGAAATGATAGTCTTTTATCTTTTTTTCTATTTTAAAAATCAATTCAGGTTTTTTAAACCCATTATAACCATTTTTAGGCAACTGAACCAAAACTGGAATTTTTTTATATAAAATAAAAAGTATTACTAAAGTAGAAACTGTAAAAATTATGAAAGCTATTAGTTGTACCATAAATATAATGCTAATTCGGCTAATTTTATGCTAATCTACAAAAATACGAGTCCGTCGTAATTGTCGTATTGGCATTTTCGCGCTATTAGCATAAGATTTGTAGATTTGCATTATGATTAGATCTCAAATCTCACAAACCTCCCAACCTCCACATTCTCCCCTACTTTAGCAACAGTGTCTGCTATTAAATCTTTTATCGTTTTTGCGTCGTCTTTTATCCAAGGTTGGCTTAATAAAGAAATAGATTCTTTATGTTTTTTTATTTTCCCTTCAAGAATTTGTTTAACTAATTTATCGGGCTTTCCTGAATTTTTCAACCGTTCTTTATAAATTTCTTTTTCCCTGTCTAAAAATTCTTCTTTGATGTCTTGTTCAGAAATAAACAAAGGATTCATTGCCGCAATCTGCAAACAAATCTCGTGAGCCAGATTTTTAAAATCAAGAGATTTTGCGACAAAATCAGATTCACACCTTATATCTATCAAAACTCCTGTCTTAAAATTAGGATGAATATAAGTATCAATAATTCCCTGCTTTGTTTCTCTTTCTGTTTTTTGACCAGCCAATGTTTTACCAAAAATCCTTAAAAGTTCTTTTGCTTTTTCTACGTCGCCATCTGTTTCTTTTAATGCTTTTTTGATCTCATTTAAAGAAACACCGGTTTCCCCCCTAAGTTGTTTAATTTGGTCAATAGTTACCACCGAATTTTCAATTTTCAATTCTTTAATTATCAATGACGAAAACGTCGGTTTGATAATTGATAATTGATACTTGATAATTACGCTCTAGCGTTTTGTATCGTTTCCCCTACTTTATCTAATATATATTTAATTGAAGAGATTGCGTCATCATTTGCCGGAATAGCATAATCGGCTAAGGTAGGATCAATGTTGGTATCTACTATTCCGATTATCTTAATCTCTTTTCTTCTAGCTTCTCTTTGGCAAGTTAAATCTTTTTTTAAATCTAAAATTAAAACTGCTTCCGGTAACTTTTCTAAGTTTTTTATTCCCTCAAACTTTTTTCTTAAAGATTCCAGCTCTCTATCAAACATCAATCTTTCTTTTTTGGTGTACTTTTCAAGTCCCCCGCTGGCTTTTTTATTTTCAAGTTCTTTAAAATATGAAATTCTTCTTGATATGGTTTTAAAATTAGTAAAAGTTCCCCCCAGCCATCTTTCAATCACATAGGGCATTCCGCAAGATTTTGCAGTATTTTTTACCAATTCCCTTGCTTGTATTTTTGTGCCCACAAAAAGCAATATTTTACCCTCTGAAACAATAGTTGAAATGAATTTTAAAGCTTTCTCAAATTCCTTAGCGGTTTTTTCCAAATCTATAGTATGGACGTTATTTTTAATCCCCGCTATATATGGTTTCATCTTTGGATGCAACCTTGAAACTCTATGGCCAAAATTCAAACCAGCTTTTGCTATTTCTTCAATATTTAAATTTATTTTTATATCGTCGGCCATTATTTTATCAGCGAATACCGAATTTTGTTACGAATTTACGAATCGCGCGTTCATTATTCGAAAATTCGTATTGAGATTCGTTATTCGTTGATTATTTATCTTTCTTAAATCTCGCCTTCTTAACTCTTGGCGCTTGCTTTTTAGCGACTCTTTCCTTAAACTTCTGTACCCTGCCTAATGCATCTAAAATCTTTTCTTTTTTTGTATAAAAAGGATGGCACTTAGCGCAAATTTCAGTTTCTATAAATTCTTTCGTTGATCCGATAAAAAAAGTATTGCCGCAGGCGCATTTCACTCCTGCTTTTTTATAATAAGTTGGGTGTATATCAGTTTTCATAAATGAGTAGTCGCGAATATACAAATACTGGTAAATATATAAATAGCGACTCGTCGTGGTGATTTGTATATTGGTATATTAATTTTTATTTGTATATTCGTGATTACCCCCATTATATTAGCAAGCTTTTAAGATAAATGCAATACTATGTATAACCCCACCCACTTCTGGACTCTTGAGGCATGTTAAGAATAATCGGTTGCTCTGCCTGCCATTGTAACATAAATTGCATCGGAGAGAGTTTGTTGTTGAAGGCGTAGTGAACTCGTAAGGTATTGTAGAAAATCAGGTA
>Ga0213870_1000155_pt1 | contig 36032 bp, 45 predicted proteins | sample WICALVC2017_Meta_FD_160119 | JGI IMG/M metagenome (GOLD analysis project Ga0213870, IMG submission 160119) | Freshwater microbial communities from subterranean cave lake in Wind Cave National Park, South Dakota, United States - WICALVC2017 | ecosystem: Environmental > Aquatic > Deep subsurface >...
AGAATTATTTATGTTGACAGGGACAAGAGTGTCATTCAAAACCTCCAAAGGAAAGGCTACGATGCTCGTCTTGGAAATGCAATGTTTTTTGACCCTGGGGAAGTTAATCTGCTTCTGCTTTTTAGTTTTTATGCAAATAAGCCGTTAAAGCATGTAGTTAAGAACGGATATGTTATATGTAACCAACATTGGAAAGAACAAGCATTCACCAAAATACTTAAGAAAAAGGATTTTGAATTTGTCGGCGCATTGATAGATGCAGATGGAGTAATTAGGCTTGACACGGAAAACTTAGATAATTATTCAAAAGCACCCAACTACAATAGGGGAAAAGCAGAAAATCTTTTTGTCTTCAGGAAAAAGTAAAAAGAGAAAATTGACAATGAAAATATCTCATATATAATGTTTTCGTATGCGTGCCGAAGCAATAGGAACAACATTATCCCCTGAGCAAGAAAAAACCAATCCGCCAACTACCCTTCATTTATTCCGTCAATATAAAGGTTCTGAACGGGAAAATCTACAAGCAAGAGTATCTGCTGTTTTACAACTGGAAAAAAATTTTAGCAGAACCGACGTCTCCCTTGCCAAACTCCATGCGGCAAAAAATGCCAGGCTAGATAGGCTTTCTGAGACATATAGAGAACTCGCAGAACAATTAGAAAACTCCGCCAGTTCTATTTCTTGCGGCGCTGTCTATCTTAAAATGCAAAGCGAGCTTCCCAACTTATTTCCCGATTTATCCCCCAATGATTTTATGAAGTTTTTCAATCAGTGCCTAAGAATCAATACTCTCTTCAACAAGCAGACTGTTGATAGTATCAATACTAAGGGAGAACAGGCTACATTGCTTGAATCACTAAGCAGGATGCATGCCCGGAAATTACCTGCTGAATACGAAAGAACAGTAGACCTAATGACACACAATCCTCCTGAATGGTTTAAGGGCAGTAAGAAAGCTTGGGAACTATTTGTTTTGTCTCATGCGAATTTTACTTTCTATCTAAGACCTGATTTTATGGAATCTTTTGTTACTCGCACTTTACCTGTAAAAGAAATGCTCGAAGAACTTGACAGGAACTTTTATTACGGTTTCACAAAACAAGGAGAGTTCCCAGACTGGCTTTTAGAAGAAGATAGCATACTGCCAGCAAAAGAAGAAGTTGAAGAAGAACTTGCAGAAGATAAAGAACAAGAAATAAAAACTATCAGCGCGCAAGAAAAAATAAAGGAACAGGAAAATTATTTAAAAACTACATCTGCTGATAAAGCCCGAAAGGCAGTGGCGCGGCTATCGGATATTGTAACAGAAGCATTCCCCAATGTTCAAAATTTTGCAGATATGATTCTTATTTTAGAAATTGCAGATAAGGCAAAAAGCTTCACAACAAAATTTGAAGAAATCATAAGGGAACTTACGCAGTCTTATGATATTCTGAAAATTAGCGAACCTATTGCTCTTTACATAGAGAAAAAAATTTTAGAGGGAAAAATTATGCAAAGCACTCAAGACCTTATAGACGCTGATTTTACAGATCTTTTTACAATATTTCTTGAATCAGTAAAAGACAAAGAAGGCTCTTCTGCTGATCAATTTAGAACTCTCAAAGAAACCAACAAAAAAGCCTTTGGTATCCTTAACTACGATCTTAAACCTTTTCTGGAAATACTTCCGGCCGACGAAATCTCTTTACTAGAAGACTTACTAGCTGAATCAAAAAATAAACCGATTGAGCTATTCATTTGGGATATGGCAGGATTTATTTCTTCGCGCTTTATGCGTGAAGAAATACAGCTTACCCGACCTCAACTCGGCGCTTTTCACTACCTTTCAAAGCTTACAGCTTCTTTTCTAAGAAATCATTCTAAGTTTGCGTATGGGGAGCTTCAGAAACGCTTACACAATTTGCAAGAACAGGAAATATTAAAACCTGAGGATTCTTTAGTTACCGCTAATTTACAGGAAGAAATCGAATCTACGACAGAAGAGATTGCGCAAGGAAATCTTGCGGGATGGCGTATTTTCTATACAGACAATATGCAGTTAGATCCCAATCATCTTTCTGAAATAGGAGGAAAATCTTTGCCGGAAAGAGAAGAGGCTTTAAGTAAATTTTTTAATGATAACGGGATAGCAACTTCTATAAAAACAGGAAGTATAGTTAGAGCTTTTGAATGGATTGTAGGAGTTCCGCAAGAGGTAGAGCAAACGCGAATCAAAAAAGAGGTAGGCGATCAGATGTTTAACAAACTAAAAAGAGGAGCGCTTAGAATTTTTTATGTTATGGATACGGATAAAAAGGTACTAACATTTTTCACTCACCAAAAAAAAGCTTGGAGCTATGGATTTTAGGATTTATGCTCCGATCTTAAATTCTACGACATCCCCATCTTGCATGATATAATCTCTTCCCTCAAGTCTTGATTTGCCTTTTTCCCGAGCGCCCTTCCAGCCATTAAGATTTACAAAATCATTATATGAAACAACTTCTGCTTTTATAAAGTTTTTCATGAAGTCAGTGTGTATAGTGCCGGAGGCCATGAGTGCGGTCGTACCGCGTCGAATGGTCCAAGCGCGGACTTCCTTCTCCCCTGCTGTAAGAAATGAGATTAAACCAAGTGTTTTATATGCTTTTTGGATTAGTCTTTCAAGTCCTGATTCTTTTAGTCCTAATTGATTCAAATATTCTTTTTGCTCTTGCTCTGATAATTCTGAAAGTTCTGACTCAATCTTCGCACAAATTACAACATAAGATTTTGTAGATTTTGTTCCGTTGTCTAGTCGACTAGACAACGATACTAACACCTTATCAATATCTTCGGGACTATAGTCTTCTTCTGATACATTCATGACAATAAGTTCGGGCTTCGCAGAGAGCAAAAAAAGTTTTTTGGTAAATTCTTTTTCTTCATCTGCCAAGATAATTTCTCGCGCGGGTTTTCCTTCATTAAGACCTTTAAATAATTTATCGATAGCGTCTTTTTCTGTTTGCTTTGAAAATCTTTTGACTTTGCTCTGTGCTTGCTGGATAGTCTGAAGATCAGCCAAAATAAGCTCTGTATTAATTGTTTCGTAATCACTTTTCGGATCTACACTTCCCTCTTTTATAATATTCTCATCAGCAAAAACTCTCACCACATGAGCGATGATCGAAACTTCGCGGATATGAGACAAAAATTTATTTCCCAACCCTGCTCCTTCACTTGCGCCTTTTACCAAGCCCGCAATGTCTACGAAATTGACAACGGCCGGCTTTATCGGAACGGACGAACGAAGTGAGGAGTTCGCCTGCTTGACAGGCGGGGAGCCGACATTGTAAGTATTGTTAATTTCAGAGTCCACAATCTGCGCCAATCTTTCCAGACGTGAGTCTGGCACAGGAACAACTCCAACGTTTGGTTCAATGGTCGCGAAAGGATAATTTGCAACATATGCCTGTTGCTTTTTCAAAAGCGCATTAAAAAGCGTCGACTTTCCGACATTGGGTAAGCCAACAATCCCACAAGAAATATTCATATGTTTTATTCCCTCTTGATTTTAGGCTATGCCTATGATAAGATATAAATAATCACGATGACAGGCTCCTGCAAAGGCTTTTATGCCGCGCAAATGCCTGTCTTTTTATTTTCTTTCGAGTTTATCCCTCAGAACATTAATAAACGATATGTATTTTTTAAATTTTCTCAAAAGAGATGAGTAACCATATTGATTTGGAATAAGAAGTTTATACAATTTCTTTTTCCCGATGAGATACTCAACTAAGCAATGGAAATCTCCGTCTCCAGTGATTATAACTGCTTTTTTATATTGTCTTATCTTATCGACCGTGTGTAAAACCAGTTCTGCATCAACATTCCCTAAGGTTTTCATACTTTTCCCTATATCCAATAAATAAAAAAACTTTTGTAACTCCATATTTTGCTTGCAAATATATGAAAAAGCGAGCAAAGTCAAGCTGCCAACCAATGTAGATCTTCTTCCCTTTTCTGAACAAATCATTCCTGATAGATAAGTTTAAGTTCTGACTATCAATAAAAGCATAAGTTGTTAATCTCATAATTAAATTATAACAAAATTAGTTCGGGGAATTTACCGATTTAGCTTATTTCTTTTTGGTAAAAAGCTGTTTCGCGATAATCTTCCTTCTCAATCGCTATTAAAGCAAAACCTAAGTCTTCATAGATTTTGCGTAATTTCATCTCATTCGCATTGGTATCTGCACGCAACAATTTAATATTATTTTCCAAAGCTTTCTTAGTTGCAAAATCTATCATAATCTTGGGCAAACCCTTACTTGCAAACTGGCGATGAACACAAAGCCAATGGACATATAATGCTTTCTTCGGCTGGTCTTTGTCAATGCTCGTCCAATCTTGATTTCGCTGATCGAATTGTAAGATTACAGCTATAGCAGGCCTTTCGTTGACTAATCCAACATAAAATTCTTCAGGGTTGGCATGCTGTGATAAAAATTCACGATTCATGTTTTGCGGCTGCCACCATTTGGAGGGATTTTTACCACTTCCTAAAAGCCACTCCCCTGCATTTCGCATAACTGAAATTGCCAAATCCATATCTTGAGTAAATTTAACCGATAAATTCACAAAAAGATTATAGCAGAATTTTGGAATTTAAAACTTGGGTGGTGGAGTTTTGTGAGAGTTTGGGACGTGCGTTCCTTCCATCGTAAAAATATGGAAAGTTGTAGAAATTTCATCTCCTTCTGAGTACATAATCTCCTCGCTCTTTTTCTTTACTACGTAAGAAAAGGCTTCATCTTCAGTGTCAAAATATCCTGAAGGAAATATTCCTCCGCTAAAACCGTCTATACCCAAAACTACAAACTTGAAATCAGGATTTATAAAAGGATTGCCATTACGTACAGCTTGCTGAAATATTCTTTTGACATATTCGTCAGGCTCAACTCCATCTTGTTTTGCAAAATTTGTTATTTGAACAAATCTGATAGGAATTTCTTTGCTTTCCATACTAAAGTACTTCAAAAGGGATTATAGCAGATTAAAGAGGGTTGGGGAATTTTATCTGCCCAAAACTATATTCTCTTTGAATATTTCTTAAGCCAAGCGGATAATTTTTCTATATCTATTTTTTTAGATTCCACTCCCAATGCAACATTTACTAATGCTTTTTGGATAACCCGCAATCTATACCCGTTTAATTCTAAAAAAACAAGCATGGAAGCAATTCCAGTTCTTTTATTTCCATCAATAAATGGATGATTAAGGATTAAGGAATGCATTAACGCCGAAGCTTTATCAAAAATAGTTGAATAAAGATCTTCTCCTCCAAAGGAAGATTGAGGACGAAATACTGTAGATTCTAAAAGAGCCACATCTCGCAGCCCTGAAGAGCCGCCATATCGCACTATCTGATCTTCATGGATAATAATTATTTGTTCGAGAGTAAGATAGACTGCCACAAACCTATCTCCCCGCTATCTCCCGAAGCGCTTTACCATATTGACTATTAACGCGATCCAAAACTGCAAAAAAATGAGGCGTTATAGACAAAATTCCAGTTTTTTTATTTTTACTTATCGTGTATGTTTCGCTAGATGGATCTTTATCTATAATAACCTTTTCCCCCGGTTTAAGGTTCTTTCCGCTCAATGCCTTGGGAATAATTATTCCAATTGAATTTCCGATTTGTATTATTTTTTGTATCATGTTATTACCATGTTATAACATATTTACCTTTTTGTCAATAGGCTACTAAAAAACTGTAGTTGGTTGGGGAATTTTACCCCTGCCATTAAAAAAGGAAATCGTAAATTAATTTTATTCCAACGATTAAAATTGCGCCGAGGACTATTTTTCTAAATTTACCCTGAGGTACTTTTTTGACGATTTGCTTTCCTGTGAAAGAACCTATCATGGCCATTGCCAAAAGGAATGGGATATACCAGTAGTTTTTACTATCTAAAAATCCTTCTGCAAAATAAACCGGAATTCTTGTAAAATCCACTGCCAATGCTATTGCCGCAGATGTTGCAACATATTTTTCTTTTGGTAGTCCAAAGGCTGTCAGAAATGCTCCTCTTAATGCTCCCCCTGTTCCAATAAGACCTGCCAGAAAACCTGACAAACCTCCTCCGACAATAGAATTAAAAAGCGATCGTTTTATTTTTAGATCATCTTTGTACAAAAATAAAATCGCATAAACTGCAAGAAAAAGTCCAAGGATACCCTTTAATAAATCTTGACTAACATAGTTAACCAACAGCGCGCCAAAAAAAGTAAGAATTACGCTAGGAAATCCAAAAATTAAGAGGGTATATTTATCTAAACCATGTCTAAAAAAACTGACCCTGCCAATATTGCCAAAGATATGAAACAGCGCAACGAGCACCAACGCTGTTTTAAAATCGAAAAAGAGTAAGGCAAGTGGTAAAAAAACAGTTGAAGAACCAAACCCTGCAATAGTTCCGATAATTTCTGCTATGAAAGCTGAGATAAAAAATAAAATAACCACGCCTGAAGTATTATATCATGCGTTTCTCTTTATACTTTGTCTGAGAAATGTCCTAATCGTGTCAAGCTATACTTACAATTGAGAGATAAAATAATTTCATATGAGTGAAGAAGATAGAAGATATTTGAGAAATATCAAGAAAATGGGGACAAGTCAGGAAGTGTTTAAAAAGCTTGTTGAGATTTTAAAAGGCGTTCAAGAAAAAACAGATCAATTACTCCAAACCTCACTACTTGGAAAAGCCTAAATTATCTTTCGTAAATTAAAGCGCTAGTGGTAAATCCGCTAATTTCATCTGATTTTTGATTGGGAAAGATTTCTAATTTTAGTTTAGCTGGCTTAGTAAGTTCCAATAAAACTGTCCCCATAAATAACCCAGACGGCGTATTTGGCGAAGTAGCGCTTATAAGTTCATATTTAATTAATCCAGACTCCACCCCAATTGTTGCTGGATCAGGACTATTACCAACAACGCTAAATTGAGCTACTTTGCCGTTAAAATTTCCTATAGAAAATTTAATTTGGGTAGGATCAATAAAATCATAACTAATAGATAAATGTCCATCCCAATATCGTCTGCCAAGTTGATTTTGGATGCCAGGCGGTCCTTGAAAACCATTACTTCCCTCCCGAAACCAATTGCCAACTAATTTTCCTTCTATGTCATACGCAACTTTTCCTGATCTTGGCTCTGCAACTCTAACATTTTTGGCAAGCAACTGACTTTTTAAAGGTTCTTGAAAATACGTAAACATATCTTCCAAAAAGAAACGATCCTCACCTTCAGTGTAGCTTTTTGGATTAGCAAAATACGCCGGCTCTTTTTTAAAATTCCAAACTGCAAAATCCACTGTCTGTCCTCCAATTCTACCCACTAACTGCCCGGCTTTTACAGGAATCCTGACTTGTTTTTGGTCAAAACCGGTTAGTTTTCCAACGTAAGCTTCAATCTCAGGCGAAAGGGATGTTAGAAGATCATAGTAGCTATAAAAAGTACAAGAGTGCTCAAAATACATTTGGTATTCATCAGTCACCCTACCTTGGTTATTATTATCCCCTACAAATTGTCCTCTATGAGAAACATTTACAATTACCCCATCACCTATTGCATACGCAGGATACGCATCCCTTGGGGAATTAAATACGATTGGCGAAATATAGCCATGAGATGTAGGAATCACATGCGCATCAATCATTACGCCATAAGGCTCAATTCTTCCTATATCTTCTATTCTCATGGGACTATGAATATGTTTTAAGGAACAAAAAATAGCTTGACATTTTATATCGTATAAGATATAATTAAAAAGTTATGAAAGTATATACATTACAAGATGATCTTAGAAAGAGACTAAAAGATCCAGTATTTAAAAAGGCTTGGGAGGAATCTGAAGCTGAATATCAGGTTAGCAGAACTCTTATTGCTGCCAGAATTAAAAGGAAAATTTCACAAAAAGATCTTGCTAAAGAGGCTAATACTACTCAAGCTGTTATTTCCAGATTGGAAAATATGACAGCTAATCCTTCTATAGGACTTTTACAAAAAATTGCACAAGCCCTAAATTTAAAAGTCAAAATCCAGTTTGAATAATTTCCGTCAGCGGCACCAAAAGCACCCTCTGCAAACACTGTTGACAAAATACATACATCAGCTGTATACTGCAAATATATGATTAGAACTCAAATTTATATTCCGGAGACTCTGCATGAAAGAGCTAAAAATGTGGCCAGAAGCAAGAGACAAAGTTTGGCTAACTTATATCGTGGTTTTATAGCCAATGGTTTGAAGGCGTCTAATCGTGGTGGAGATTTAACTGCTCTGGTTAAATTAAATATCAAGGGCGGCCCAAGAAACCTCTCTTCCGATATAGACAAGTATCTTTATGGTGGCAAAAAGTAAGTATTTTTCAAGTCTCAAAGAAGATTTTCTTCTAGAAGAAACAAAACCCGGTAAATTTACAGAATATATGCTTGATATTTTGGTAGATGCTGATATTCTAGTTGCACTGGTTAAGTCCAACGAACCAAATCACAAAAGAGCGCTTTCTATAAGCCAGACATTACAGAAAAAGGGATGCACTTGGTATATTTCGCCATTCACCATAGGAGAAGTTGTAACTGTTATCTCACATAAAATAAATCAAGCTACTGCTAAGAAAGTTCTTGAAGAACTAAGAAAACAAAATCTCAATTTATTGACTTTAAAAGACGAACATCTATATTTAGCTGACAAATGGTTTAATAAACAAACAAAAAAAGGAACTTCTTATTTTGATTGTTATAATATGGCACTTTTGGATAGATTTGGCAGACAACTTAATGCTATCTTTAGCTTTGACGGCGTTTATAAAAGAAACGGTTTCAAAACAGCAGAAGAAATTAGTTGAGAATTATAACTAGGCACCAAAATCCCCCTCTGCAAACCCTAATCTCCCACCCCCAAAACTCTATTTCTTTCAATCTTGAACTATTAACTCTGTATTACGTAATCTGTTACGTAATATTTTCCAGAAATAAGACCTCTAAATATCTAGTTCCGTTGTCTAGACAACGATACAAATACCCAAACCCAATAGGTTTCATATTTTTTTAGGTAAATTTTAGGGCTTTTGGGAGGAAATTACCAGATTTGAAAAAAACTAAATCCTTTGGTTTGCTACGTAATAATCAAGAAGCCTTCACCTACAATTTTAGTAAATCAGGTTTAGGGAAGTATTGTCAAATGCTAAGAATATTTGATGCAAAATAGAGCCGATGTATAATTAAGGTTATGTCTATTATAAAACCTGTTGCTGTAGCAGTAACTATCTTCATTTTACTTTCTGGGTTTATATTGTTGAGCAAATCCCAAACTCCAAAAACTTTAATCCAAACCCCTACTCCTACTCAACAAGAAGAAAAAGTTAATCCGCCAGTTGGCGGAAAAGCATCATTTACTATTACTACTGGTAATATTACTAGGAGTTTTACAGCAGAAAAATATCACAATCAGTCTCCTCATGTATATCTGGAAAAGGCTGACCCTACAATTGTTAATGTTACCAAAGCCGGCATAACCTGGGATGATTTTTTTAAAACATTACCCATGAAATTGACTAAAGATTGCTTGACAACCGGAGATGGAGAAACCCTTTGCAACGAAAAAGATGGAGCTTTGAAGTTTTATCTCAACAACATTGAGACTCCAGATCTTTTGGACAAAAGAATTAGAGATGGCGATAAAGCACTAATTAACTTTTTAGATCAATAATCATAGAAAAGTATGATATCATATTAGGCAATCTACTTAGTATAGAAATGCTAAATAATTTTGATTACTGGACTTTTTTCGGTTTTTTTGCTCAGTTTGTTTTTTTGATGAGGTTTGCTGTGCAATGGTTTCACTCAGAAAGACAAAAGAAAAGCGTTATCCCCATGAGTTTTTGGTATTTGAGTATTGCCGGCGCAATAATGATTTTAATTTACGCGATTAAAAGGGGCGATCCGGTATTTATTGTAGGACAATTTTTTGCGCTGGTTATTTATGTACGAAATATAATCCTTAGAAAAAAGTCAGAAGATTTGTAATTATAGTAAGTAAATTAACTTTTTTTTAATTGAGCTTGGGCAGCAGCAAGACGCGCCACAGGAACTCTAAAAGGAGAGGCGCTTACGTAATTAAGACCAACTCTATTAAAAAATTCTATGGACTTAGGATCACCACCATGCTCCCCACAAACCCCTATTTCCAAATCCGGTTTTACAGCCCGACCTTTTTCGACACCCAATCTAACAAGCTCGCCCACGCCTTCCTCATCAATGCTTTGGAATGGATTTTCTTCTAAAATCCCCTTTTCCACATAGTTTACAAGAAACTTTGTTTCAGCATCATCTCTTGAAATTCCAATTGTCATCTGAGTTAAATCGTTTGTGCCAAAACTGAAGAAATCTGCTAATTCTGCTATTTTATCCGCAGTCAGCGCAGCTCTGGGAACTTCGATCATGGTTCCAAATTTATATTCAATCTCAATCCCCTGTTCGTCCATTACTTTTCGAGCTGTTTCTACAAGCTCGTCCTGCACCACCTTGAGTTCTTTAACATACGCAACAAGAGGAATCATTATCTCTGGACGCGGATTTAGGCCCTTACGTTTTAATTCACATGCTGCTTCGATAATTGCGCGCACCTGCATTTGATTAATGCCGGGAAACACAAGCCCCAGACGAACACCTCTTAATCCCATCATGGGATTTGTTTCCACTAATGATTTAACTCTTTCCAAAAGTTTTCTCTGGCTATCAAAATTTGCAGAATATATTTCTCCTCTTTCTTCCATCCTTGCTACTTCAACAAGAAGATCTTCCTTTTTTGGAAGAAATTCATGAAGCGGTGGGTCTAATAAACGGATTACGACTGGCAGTCCATCCATTTCTTTCAAAATCCCTTTAAAATCTTCACGCTGAATTTTTAAAAGCTGTGAAAGAGCTGATTCGAATTCTTTCCTTGCAGCCATATCTCCTTTAACTGCTTCTAGTGCTGAGAGTATCATTTGCCTCACAATTGGTAACCTATCTTGCTCCATAAACATATGCTCTGTGCGACAAAGTCCTATTCCTTTTGCCCCAAATTCCAAAGCTTTCTTTGCATCTTGCGGAGTATCTGCGTTTGCCCACACTTCAAGCCTACTTCTATCATCTGCCCAATCAAGAAGCCTGAAGAGATCTTTGTTGTCTTTAAGACCTGGATTAATAGTGTCAACTTCTCCCACAAATATCTCTCCTGTTTCCCCATCCATTGAGATCCAGTCGCCTTCACGGATAGTTCTTTTACCCGAGCTCATTTTTCTCTCTTCCAAATCAATTACTACTGATTCTGCTCCCACCACAGCAGTTTTTCCCATTCCTCGCGCTACAACTGCGGCATGGGAAGTTTTTCCTCCTCTTGATGTCAGTATTCCCTTGGCTTTAATCATGCCGTGAATATCGTCCGGGGAGGTTTCGGGTCTTGCGAGAATAATTTTTTCATTTCTTTCTCCTGCTTCTTTTGCTCTATCGGCATCAAAAATCACCTTACCGGAAACAGCTCCGGGAGATGCAGGAATACCTTTGGCTAAAAGCCGGCCTTCCGCAAGAGCTTTTATCTTTTCTTTGGGATCGAATCTTGGATGGAGTAATTGATCAACTTGTTCAGGCATTATTCGTCTTATTGCTTCCTCTTTTGAGATTCTCCCTTCACTTACCATGTCTACAGCTATTTTTGTTGCAGCTTGTGCAGTACGCTGAGCGGTTCTGGTTTGAAGTAAATAAAGCTTACCCTTTTCAATGGTAAACTCAATATCTTGCACATCTCCATAATGTTTCTCTAAAGCTGCCGCAGTATCTTCAAACTGCCCATTCACATCAGGTAAAACCTCAGAAAGCCGGGAGATGGGTATTGGAGTACGGATTCCGGCAACAACGTCTTCTCCTTGGGCGTTAATAAGGAAATCTCCATATAGCTTCTTTTCTCCTGTTGCAGGATCTCTTGTAAAAGCAACTCCTGTTCCTGAAGTTTCCCCCATGTTTCCAAAAACCATTTGCTGAATGTTAACAGCCGTACCAAGGCCATGCGGAATTTTTTTCGCTTCTCTATAAACTTTTGCTCTTTCCCCATCCCAGGAATTAAACACTGCAGAAACTGCAAGCCTTAGTTGATCTATTGGATCCGAAGGAAAATCACTTCCGGTTTCACTACTTACTATCTGTTTAAATGCAGCCACCACTTCTCTCAAAACACCTGCATCTAAATCTGTATCTTGAGAAACACCCTTTCCCTTTTTAATCTCCCCTAGTTTTTCTTCGAACATATCCCCATTAACACCCATCACAATAGAACCAAACCCCTGTATAAGTCGGCGGTATGCATCCTGGGCAAAACGCTCATTTTTGGTTTGGTTTGTCAAACCCACAACGCTTGCTTCATTTAATCCCAAATTAAGAACCGTATCCATCATGCCAGGCATTGAAAAAGCGGCTCCTGATCTTACGGAAACCAAGAGAGGATCCTGTGAGTCACCAAGCTTTTTACCAATAGTATCTTCAAGTTCGCGGAGAGATTTAAGTGTCTGCTCCCACATTCCATCTGGGAATTGATTGCCATTTTCTAAAAATCTATTACATGCTTCTGGATCAATCGTAAATCCAGGAGGAATAGGAAGACCTAGAAGTGTCATTTCTGCCAATCCCGCACCTTTTCCACCACGCTTATCTCTTGTGAGATTTTCTTTTTCGCTAAACGAATATACAAATTTCTCTCCCATTAAATAAAATTAATTAACTCTGCCGATAACGCTCATCGTAACGAAGAATTTAGGAGGGGGCTTGACGTCTGTATGACAAAATCATGACAATTCCCCTTTGGATTTGAAGAAGAAATATCCGACTGTCGTAAAAGCTATGATTGGAGAAACGAAATTGGGAATATGGAACCCAAAACTGTCCAAAATCATAATCGCTCCAAGAAATAATATCGAATACATAGCGCCGTTTTTCAAATATTTATACTTTTTTATCCGTTCTATGTTGCTCACCGTAAGTTTCCTTAGAACCAATGCCCCAAGACCGTTCCCCAAAAGAATCAACGGTATTGAGAATGTAAAAGCAAAAGCGCCAATTACTCCGTCTATCGAGAACGTTGAGTCCAAAACTTCAAGATATGCGATTTTACTTACGTCCGACATGTTGCCCGCAATAAGTCTTCGTTCTTGTTCCTCTGCATACTGTCTAAATCCATGAATAATAAAAAACGCTGTAGAACCAACAACTGCTGCAAACGCAAGCGTCGGATCTTCTTTAAGAGCAAACCAAACAATAACTGTCAGAAGAATAGAGATTACAGCAAAAAACCATGCTCCTTGAGAATGAAAAAACTTCTCACCCTGCAAGCCATAATTTTTGGGCTCTAAGAACAACCAGTTGAAAAATAAGAAAACAAGAAATACTCCTCCTCCCAAAAGAAGAAAAGGAGATGTTGCTTCAATTGCGTCAACAATTTTAGGATCTTGAGAGAATGCCGCAAAAAATATGCCGACAAGTCCAATGCCAGGATTTGCTATCCAAACAACCAAAAGAGGTAAGAGTCCCCGAACAACAAAAACAGCAAAAAGAAAACCCCAAAGCAAAAACCAACGCCTGGCGCGCTCACTCATGCCCCTCAGAACTTCCGCGTTGATAATGGCATTATCAACACTTGTGATTATTTCAAAAAGAGAAAGCCCGAGGATGGTCAAAAGAATAAATCCAAAATCCATAGATCGTATTGTATCACTTTTGGGGGTTAAAGTTTAACGAGATTGAGTTGATGCAGAAGCGTTTTCCTGCAGAATGTCCTGAGCCTGCCGAAGGATTGATTGGGCCGTCGTCAAAAACATGACCTAAATGGCTGCCGCAATTGTTGCACAAGACTTCAGTTCTTTGCATTCCAAGACTGTCGTCATTTTGAAACTCAACCTGCCCTTTCAAGCCTCTGTCAAAACTCGGCCACCCGCAATCTGAATCAAACTTGGTATCTGAAGAAAATAAAGGCTGACCGCATGCCCTGCAAACATACATTCCCTTTTTAAAATTTTTATAAAATTTTCCTGTGAATGGCGCCTCTGTTCCCTTTTCTCGAAGAACACTGTATTGCTCCGGCGCTAACCTTTTCTTCCAATACTCTTCAGATTTATTTTTTACATCACCCATAAATCTAATATATTATAGAGAAAGTTTTTCGTGGAGTTGGCGTACTGTTTTTTTAAATATGGGATGGACAAAATTTGGATCTAAGTCAAGAAGTGGTTCCAAAACAAATTTTCTCTCCTGTATAAAAGGATGGGGAATTATGAGAAAATCATCTTTATACACCAAGTCATCATAAAAAAGAATATCGATATCTATTTCTCTTGGTCCCCACTTAAATCTTTCAACGCGTCCAACTGCTTGCTCGATTTGTTTAACAAATTTCAAAAGTTGGGAGGGACAAAGGTTTGTTCTACCGATAATTACAGCATTTAAAAATTTATCTTGATTTACAAATCCCCAGGGTTCGGTTTCATAAAACTTAGAAGCCTGAATACCAGAAATTTTTTCTCCCAGTTTCTTTATTGCATTTTCCAAATTTTGTTTTTTATTTCCAATGTTTGAACCGAGTCCTAAAAAAACAATATGCCTATTTTCCATTATTTTAATTTATCCAAAACCACTAAGAATTTTTTTGTCTGTAAGATATCATGAGTTCTAACTATTCTTGCGCCGTTTAAGACTGCAACCGCAGTTTCTGCTAAAGAGGCTTCCAATCTTTCCATCGGCAAAGGGAGAATAGCAAGCTTTAATTCATTTTGTAAAATACTACCAAGATGGCTTTTACGTGAAACTCCAATGGCAATGGGTAATCCTAATGACTTAAATTCGCTAAGCCTTTTTAGAATTTCCAAATTCTGCTCAACTGTTTTTCCAAATCCAATACCGGGATCTATAGCAAATTGCTCTCTTTTTAGACCCTGAGATATTCCAAGTGAAATCTGTTTTTTAAAAAAACATTTTATATCCCCAACAATATCTTTATAAATTATTTTTACTTTTTGCATATTTTGAGGCTTCCCTTTTATATGATAAATAAGAACTGGAACATATGATTTTTTCAAGACAGAAACAAGGTTAGGATCAAAAGAGAATCCTCCAAGACTATTTACCATACTTGCTCCTTCCAACAAAGCTTCTTTTACCACTTCTGATTTATATGAATCGACTGAAATAATAATATTGGGAAATTTATTTCTAATTTTGTTAATAACAGGAATTACGCGTTTTATTTCCTCATCATCAGAAACAAGCTTTGATCCTGGACGAGTAGACTCTCCGCCAATATCAACAATATCTGCTCCTTCTTCAATCATTTGCTGCGCTCTAGCAACTGCTTTTTTTGGTTGAAGAAACAAACCGCCGTCCGAAAATGAATCCGGAGTCACGTTCAAAATTCCCATGATTAAAGTTTTCTTGCCGAAAAAAGGAAATTTCATGAAACAATTATATCAGAAGGCCAATAAGTGGTTTTCTCTATAATTCCAACTTTTATTTTGCCAACTCGCAGTTGAGTGCATGAAGCTTGAAGTGAACGCATCAGGGGGATTCCTCGCAAACTTGTCGAGGAGGGGGTGCAAATCACCCGATAAGTGAACGATGGCTGAAAGCACGAAACGAGAACTGGCAAGAGCTTTTGGTACTTTTGTCGGCACAAAAGTACAATTAATTTGTCAAGTGATTTTTATAGAAATCTAAACTTCTTTTCACTGCCATTCCCCATCCATCCGGAAGTAAATTGTGGTCGGCTCCGGGATAAACAAAATACTCTACTTCTTTTCCCAATTTTGTTAAATCTTCATAAAGCATATCTGACCATTTTTGTGGAACTGCATCATCCTTCGATCCTTGATGCATTTGAATTGGAGCATTAGTCCATGAATAGAAATTACTGGGAGAATATAATTCAACGTCATAATCTTTCTCAAAATTTGCAACAACTTTCCTAAGGGCCTTTCCATGATCATCAAATTCATCGGTAAAGTACAATATCGAGTACGGAAAAGGTTTGGAAACAGGAGCCCAAAGGACTGTTGGATAATTTTTGCCGGTTATCTCAAGGACCGATAATGCAATCTGTCCGCCGTTACTATGTCCCCAAATCCCAACTTTTGAAATATCTGCTTTTATTTTCCCTGAATAACTCGCATCAAGGCCATTGTCTAAGTTAACTAGGGAAGATAAAAGAGTAAGAGCTGTTGTATAAGTTTGGAATCTTTCTTCTATAGAATTTCCTGATGGGCTGTCTGAGTTGCCGTATCCCAAAAAATCAGAAGCAATTGTTATAAAACCATTTTGAGCAAAAACTTCTCCTGCTTTCTTGGTACCAATTCCTGTTGTATAAACCTCCTTGGGAACAAACCCGCGAAACATAACTATAATTGGATATATCCCCTTAACTTTTGGAACATTTATAAGCCCGCTTACCTTTTTCTGCCGGCTCCTTCCATCTATTGTCTCTCTAAGATTAACATAAAACATTTGAGAAACAATGCTTTCATCTTCATCCACAATATGTCCAAGAGTAATTATACTTGGCAAAAAAAATTTCTTTTTTAAGTTTTCGAAAGTATACTTTGCAAGAGGTTTTTCTTTTACTTTTTCTCTTTGAGGAATAAAGTTTTTTGAGACAAAAAGTATTACAAAAATTGCGGTAAGGAGAATGATTCCAATTCCCAATTTTCCCATGAGTTTTACTTTTTGGTTCCCAGAATTACAACTATCGAAGTTGAGGCATCATCGGATAAAACTTCTATCTCTCCTACTATGAACGTTTCTTCAAGAACGCTTTTTAACTTGGCAATAAAGTCTTTGTCCACTTCTTCTTTTGCCTGGATAATCGTCTTGGTATAATCAGAATTGTCAGCATTGCCAACTGCGGAAATGGTAAAGCCTTGCTCTTCCAAGCTGGTTCTTTGTCTTCCCGCCTCCCCGCTAATACTGCTTCCATTTAATATTTCAATTTCATATTTTGTCAGATCTACTGTTTTTGTGGGTTGCGGGGTCAAAGTTGGAGAAGGAGCAAGCGTTACTACGTTGACTTTCTCGCTAGTTATCATGCCTTTTTTGTAAACAAAAATTCCGCCAAGCATTAGAATGGCAATTACGAAAACAAATAAAATCGGCCACATAAAATTCTTTTTGGGAGCTGAATCGTATGGAGGATATTCCTCTTCGCTCATTTTTTCTTTAAAATCCGCAAGAGGATCCTTTGAGGGTTCTACCTCCTCAATTACTTCAACTCTTTCTGAAATTTGCGTCACAACATCAGAAACAACAACCGGCTCTTCCTTAGTTTCCTCTTGTTTTTTATGAACAGCAGCCATCTGCATTCTCCATATTAATTATAGTAATATCTCCCGCCCAATATGTCAAATCCCTTGCCCTCCGCCAGCTGGATAAATATTGTATAATCTAAGTTGATATGTCAAAAACAAAATTGATTTTATTGCTTTTACTGACTATAGCGCTAATCGGAGCTGGCATGTACTTTAGCTTTCTCCAAAAACGCGCAAAAATTCCCAAAATAAAATCCAATGGAATTCAGACAGCTTCTGTTGCCAATCCAACGAAAGCTCCCCGACTCACAACTCTGGCAGAAAATCTGGAAGTTCCATGGGCATTAGTATTTCTTCCCAACAGAAGTATTTTGTTCACAGAAAGAGTAGGACGAGTAAGATTTATTGACAAGCTGGGCAAGCTAAATCCAACTCCAGTTGCTGTTATAGATGATGTTTTGGCAAAAGGCGAGGGCGGACTCATGGGAATAACAATCCATCCTAACTTCTCGACAAATCATTTTGTTTACCTTTATTACACATATGCCAACAACAATGGACAAACTCTCAACCGCGTAGCAAGATTTAAATTTGAAAATAATAAGTTTTCTCAAAAAACTACTATAGTAAATGCTATCCCCGGCGCACTTTTCCACAATGGCGGACGGATAAAATTTGGTAGTGATGGATTTTTGTACATAACAACAGGAGATTCTCAAAACCCTTCTTTGGCGCAAGATAAAAACTCTTTGGCTGGAAAAATTTTGAGAGTTACGGATGAAGGGAAACCTGCGCCGAATAATCCATATGGCACACAAATTTATAGTTATGGACACAGAAATCCGCAAGGAATTACTTGGGACGAAAGCGGAAGACTTTGGGCAACCGAACACGGGGCAAGCGCAAAGGATGAGGTTAATGTTATAAATAAAGGAGTAAACTATGGCTGGCCGATAATTACCGGTGGGGAAACACAGCAAGGGATGGAAACTCCGATTCTAAATAGCGGAGCTGACACATGGGCACCAGCTGGAGCAGCTTTTCTAAATAATTCTATATACTTTGGAGGATTAAGAGGTCAAGCTCTATACGAAGCCACAATAAACGGCGATAAAGTTGGTATTAAAGAACATCTCAAAGGAGAACTTGGCAGGATTAGAGAAGTCATAGTCGGCCCGGACAACCTGCTTTATATAACTACAAGTAATCGTGACGGGCGCGGAATCCCCAACACAACAGATGACAAAATAATCCGCGTAAACCCCACCAAACTCTAAATTCAACTTCTAAATTTTCTCAACCTCTACTCCGTTTTTTGTATCTTTTATATTGTAGCCTAATTTTTTGATTTTGTTGCGGATGTGATCAGCTTGGGTATAGCTTCCCCTTTTTCTTAACTGCTCTCGTTCTTCAATTAATTTTTTAATTGCAGCAGGAACCACAATTTTTATGCGCTTTTTCTTCTCCCCTGCTTTCTCAAGATCTAGACCCAAAACCTGATCCATTCTAAAAATACTTTCCGCCTTGGCGGAGTCAGGATAATCGGATTTAATGATTTCCCAAACTACAGACAAAGCTTTAGACATATTTAAATCATCATTTATTGCATTTTTAAACTTCTCCTCGTACTCGGCACATCCAATCTTGGGATTTTTAAACTCTGAAACTTCTTCTATCAAACGCTTGTACGCAATTTGCGCTCCCTCCAAAGACCCCCATGTAAAATTCATTTCCGCTCGATAGTGAGTTTGTAAATATAAATATCTTAAAGCCAACGGATCAAATCCTCTTTTGACAACTTCTTCAACTGTAAAAATATTGCCAATACTTTTGCTCATTTTATTTCCTTCAACATGCAAAAAATTATGATGCACCCAGTATTTTACGAATTCTTTTCCGGTTGCCGCTTCGCTTTGGGCAATTTCATTTGTATGGTGAATTTGGATATGGTCAATTCCTCCTGTGTGAATATCCAAAGTCTCTGTATCCAAACCTTTTATTGCCATTGTGCTGCACTCTATATGCCAGCCCGGAAAACCTACTCCCCATGGGCTTTCCCACTCCATTTGCCGCTTTCCCGATGACACCCCCGGGGTGGGATGGCTTGACACCTGAGGATAGCTAAACTTCCAAAGAGCAAAATCAGTTGGATTTTTCTTGCCTTTTACCATCTCAACTCTTGCTCCGGCCTTCAACTCATTTGTTTTTTGTTCGCCTCGAAGTCTGCCGTAAGTTTTAAACTTAGAAGTGTCAAAATAAATGCCGTCATTAATTTTGTAAGTAAAACCTTTTTTCTCCAAAGTTTGAATAAAAACAATTTGTTCTGGAATGTAATCTGTCGCATGCATCAAAATATTTGGCCTTCTAATGTTTAATGCGTCCGCAGAATTGAAAAATTGTTTTTCAAATTTTTTGGCAATATCCCACACGCTCATTCCGAATTTGCGCGCTCCCTTTTCCATTTTGTCCTCCCCCGTATCTGAATCTGACGTCAAATGCCCGACATCTGTAATATTCATAACTTGTTTTACTTTGTAATTATTAAATTCCAAAATGCGGACAAGAATATCATCGCCGACATAGCGCCGCATGTGGCCAATATGAGAATATTCATAAACCGTAGGCCCGCAGGTATACATAGTCACAAGAGGCGGATTAATAGGTTTAAACTCCTCCACTTTCCTAGTCAAAGTATTATAAATCTTTAACATACTCTCAAAATTTACGTCATCCTGCGACGCCGCGGAACATTTCTGTTTTATTTTGTTCCCGAACTACAGCCAGTGGCGGTGGTTTTTCCGCTTTTTTTTGCTGCAATTCCTGTATTTCCTGTTTTTTTTCATTTTCCACTTTTTCTGCAGGCCGCTCTTCTTGCTTTTTTACCGGATTAAATGTTGGGTCGTAATAATTTTCTTTATGCAATTGATTTCGAAGTTCCAATAATTTTTTTTGTTCGTCCGGCTTGGCCGCCGAAGCTTTAGCGAAGGAGGCAGATTTTTCCGAGGGATTTGCAGATGAAGTCCGCTCGGTAGGCCCATACAAATCTCTTAAAAATTTTATTCTTTCTTCATTCGACTGCCATTGTTGCTGGGGTTTGTTTTCCGCAGGTTTATCTTGTGGTTTTACTCCCCCAACTTGTCCGCCTAAATCCGTAGCCAACTCTTGCGGTATTTTTACAATCTGTTTTGCTCCTTGCTTCACCGTCTGCCCAAGTTGTCCAAGTGTTGCGCCTAAAATAGTTGTATCGTCCATAGGATTAAGGCTTTGGGGTGTGATTCACCTGGAAATTTTTAGGGTCGCTGCATCCTGCTCTGAATAGTGAGTAAAAATTAGTAATGCCTAAGTACATGGGATTTTCTTCTGGATGCCAATCCGCTCCCCGCTCCGCAAGTAGTTTTTTTGCAATTGTGCTAAATTCTGGTTCCCAATTTTCAAATTGAACCAATTGCTGTCTCTTTACTTGCATTGCAGCCTGCATGCGATCTACTTTCTTATCCTCGCTCTGTTCTAGTATATTGTCTTCTTCCTCCTCATAGTATCTTTTTGTAAATTCATCTGTAAATGTAGGTAATTGACCGCCTATGGATTCTGCTTCTTTTCGGAGAGCCCGATGGCATACTAAAATTCCCGCAAAGATCCCGTCTCCATCCTCTTTAGATGGCAATTCCCGCAATATCTGCACAATCTCTTCTAAAACATGAAGGTTAGTTTGGCGCAATATGGCCAATTCTCGATCGGCTTCTGCCTGAAAACCAGAAGGATTTGATATAGAGCTTAACTCTTCAAAAGCAGTCAAAACAAACTTCCCCTCAAGAGGAAATAAATTAGAAATTATAGGTTTTAGTTCTTGATCTTTTGCGCCTTCAGCCATATTTCTAATATACTAAAATTTTTTCTTGAAATCAATATTCGCTTCTTCCTTCCATGGCGCGTTGTAAGGTTAGCTCGTCTGCGTATTCCAAATCCGCACCAGTTGGAAGTCCCCTTCCAATCCTCGTAATTTTTAACTTTGGACTTTGAACTTTTAACTGTTTGGCAATATACATCGCAGTCGCCTCTCCTTCCATTGTCGGATTTGTCGCGAGAATGATTTCGCTGATTGACCACTGATCCGCGCTGATCCTATCAATCAGTTGCTTGATATAAATTTCATCCGGCCCAATATTGTTAAGAGGATCTATTTTCCCATGAAGAACATGGTACAAACCCTTGTATCTGCGATTTTTTTCCAGCGCCAAAACATCCAAAGGTTCCTCTACAACACAAATGGTAGATTTATCACGCTGTAAATCTGAACAAATACTGCAAGGATCAATCTCATCTACCGCAAAACAGATAGAACAAATAATTGTTCCTTTTTTAAGATTCTGTACCGCCCCAGCAAAGTTATCTAACTCACCTTGCGGAACATGCAAAAGATAAAAAGTCAATCGCTGGGCGGTTTTTTGCCCAATGCCCGGCAGTTTTTCAAATGACTCAATTAAATTTTGTATGGCTTTCGGAATCTTCATATTTTGAATTCTTTATTGCGAGAATGTCAAGACTTCAAGGAATCAAGGTCAAAAAATTCTCACTTCCATCTTCAAGAATTCTTCTTTAATTGCTTTGCTATAGTTTCAGCAACTGACAATATTTTAAGTTTTGGAAATCTTTTTGATTTTGGAATATCTATGGTGTCTGTGACAAAAACTTTCCGCAAGGAAGAATCGCCAAGCATTTTTGGCGCGTCTTCGGAGAAAACTGCATGAGCTGCAAAAACATAAATATTTTTTGCTCCTTTATCTTTTAGCAGACTTGCAGCTGTGACAATTGTGCTTCCTGTTGAAATCATATCGTCAACTATAACTGCATTTTCCTTCCGCCAGCTGGCGGATTCTCCCCTAATTCCACTCATCGTAATCTTGCCGGTTGCCAAATCTCTATTTTTTTCAATAACTGCATAGGGCATGTTATTAAGCATTTCGGACAAGATTTTAATTCTTCTTATTCCTCCCATATCCGGAGAAATCAGTACGCTTTCTTTGCCCATTTTCTTAATTTGCTCTGCAAAAATAGGAAGTGCGGACAAGTGGATCAGTTTAATCTTAAAAATCTCCGGAATTTTTATAGAATGAAGGTCAAAGGAAATTACTTCGTCCACTCCTCCCCATTTCAGAAGTGTCGCAATTACTTCTAGAGAAACTGCCTCACCAACTCTGAAGACATGGTCTTGTCTTTGATAACCCAAGTATGGAATCACTGCTTTTATTTTGCTTGCTCCGGATCTACGCAGCGCATCAACTATAAAGAAAAGTTCCATATAGTTTTTGTCTGGTTCTGGGGATGTTGGCTGCACTACGACACAATCCTCATCGACAACTTTCTCAAGCACTCGGACTCTTTTTTCTCCATCCGGAAAAACATGAATTTCAAGAGGTGACAATTCTGTTCCTAATTTTTTTGCCAAATTTTCGGCAAGCGGCTTGTTAGAGGTTCCGCTAAAAATCTTCACTCACCTATTGTACTATATTTGAGGTTTGTTTTCTTGGACGCCCAACTGGTCTAATCTGGGTTCCTTTCCTTCTAAGCCTATCATTAATTGTACTAACACTGCGTCCCCGCATTTTGGCAATCACATGGATACTTAAACCTTTCTTAGAATATAAATCCCCAATCAAATCAGAGCGCATTCTTATCTTTGGACGTCCAACTGGTCTCCTGAGAACACCGGCTTGCGCCGTTTTCGATCTTGCATCTTTTAGGATTCTAAGTCTTTTTAATGCCGCTTTTTCATGCGCACAAGTTGTCTGATAAGTAATTGCCCCACTTTGGACTTCCGGAAGCTTTCTGAAAGGGGTTAGTAGTCCTTTTCTAAAAAACCCACGGCTTTCTAATATATTTCTTTGCTTTTCAGTAAGCTGTTGAAAATCTCCGTTCCTAACAGACCTCTTAACAAGATTTTTATCATTTTCTTCTCGTAAAACATTTAGGTCTATTTCAAATTGCGACATCCAATTTCCAACAGTATCCGAACATACATTAATTCCCTTCTCTTCAAACGCCCTAGCCATTGCTGCTAATGAATGATTCTTTTTAAACATTCTCCTAAGAAATGCTTTAATCTTCTCTTCCGAATCTATTTCAAATGTCTTTTTGACCTCCGCAAGCTTAATTTTAGTAGGACTATTTTTTTTCACTGCCGAAATTTCACTAGACTGCCTTTGCGCATGCCAAGCAAGCATACCATCTCTTACAGATCGGGTTTTTACTCCTGCACGATCAAGCCAACTAAGTATAGTAACCATTGATTCGTCAAGCTCTTTTCCTATTTGTCTAGTACTCTTCTTTTGACTCAAATAAAGATCCTCTAGGATACTATCTATTGGCGTACCATTGTGCTGATTTTCAATCTTTTTCATTTGAGGCGTTCTACGAAATGCTCTTTCTCCCCCCAATGAATTCCCGTTAAGAATTTCAGCAGGCACGGGGTTTTGCATCTGTATAGCGTCAGGATTACCATCTTCTTTTGGATTATTTCCTACGCCAGATGTTATGGGTAAACCTATTTGTCTTTCTACCATAAAATATACTTTCTAGACTATCTTATAGTATAAATGCCCTTTGGCTAAAAGTCAAGTCAAAGCAAAAGACTCTTACCCCATTCCTCTACCCAAAAGTCCTCCTAATCCTCCGCTCATTTGTGAAAGTTTTCTCGCTGCTATTTCTTGAGATTTTTTAATTGCTTCATTAACTGCGTCTTTAACATCGTCATCCGAACGGCCGTTGGACTCTAAAGTCTTTATTTTTTGATCACCGCTTATGACAATATGTACGCCATTTTTGTCAATAACTACTTCTTCTCCCTGAAGCTCTCTTTGAATCTGCATAGCAGAATCACGCATTTTTTTGATTTCACCGATTTGCTTAAATGGATTTATCATGTCTTATCACCGCCTTTTAATTCCACTTCTATCTTAACATTTTTTTTCGTAATTTCATGGCATGCTTTTTCCAATATCTCCTGTGTTTTTTTCTCGCTAAGCTTGTCTTTATGAAATTTAAATTTCGCTTCTACTGTTAAACTGTTACCATCATAGCTTTTTATCCTGCATCCGCGCAATACCCCGGCAATAGAATGATTATAAGTTTTCACTTTGTCTATCAACGCATGGAACAACGCATCATTACTGTTGTAATTTGCAATGCCTTGTTGAGTACTAACAATTGGAGTATTACTTATCTTCTTATCGCTGAAAGAGGTTGAATTCTGCGTTGATTCCGCGTTCGCATCCGCGTTAATCCGCGTTTGCAAACCCCATTCCACAATTGCCAACTCCAGAGGTAATTGTGGCAGAACTGCATATTTTAGCTCACTAAATGCTTTTGATAACAACTCTATCAATCTTTTCAAATCTTGCATTTCCAATTTTGCTTGCCCCACGAAGTCCTGCGAAGCCAGACGAAGTGGGGAATTTTCGACTCCTGCTTTAAAAAGTAAATTTTTGTGCAAAGTCTCAATAAGGCTTTGCATAAAATACCCCATCTCTACTCCATCTTCCGCAAGTTTTGAGACAATTCCTAAAGCGCTTTTTGTATCCTTTCCTTCAAGATAGTAAATAAGCTGAGTTGTCTGATACTCAATACTTGAAACCTGGAATTTTTGCTCTACCAATTCTGTTGTAATTTTTTTGTTTTTGGCTTGCCCTGAGCTTGCCGAATGGGACATTTCCTCCAAAATTTTTACTCCGTCTCTGAAGCTTCCATCGGAAAGCCCAGCAATTAAATTTAAAGCTTTTTTATCTGCTTTTAACTTTTCTGCTTTTACAATTCTCTCAAACGATCTAACCAATTCTTCCTCTGCTGCTTTTTTGAATTGAATCTGAAGACAGCGCGACTTAATTGTTGCCGGAACTTTGTGAGGCTCTGTTGTGCATAGGATAAAGACAACATGACTTGGCGGCTCCTCCAAAGTTTTCAAAAGCGCGTTGAATGCTTCTGTAGTTAACATGTGAACCTCATCGATAATATAAACTTTTTTTCTGGCAGATGCCGGAGAAAGCTTCACTTTTTCGCGAAGGTCGCGAATTTCGTCTATTCCTCTATTTGACGCGCCATCTATTTCCAGAATATCTAGATTGTTTCCATGCATAATCGAAACACATTGTTCACATTTGTTGCAAGGCTCAACTTCTTTTGTTTTCTTTTCACAATTGATGGCTTTTGCTACAATTCTGGCGGTTGATGTTTTACCCAAACCTTTGGGGCCCGTAAAAAGAAACGCGTGAGAGACTGACTTAGTTTCTAAAACACTATAAAGCTTGTCGCGAACGCTTTGACTGTCCAGCTCTTCTATTTTTTGAGGGCGATATTTTCGATAAAAAACCATAGCTTACTCATGGTTGATTCCCAACAAATGGAGCATTCCGTGTTCGATTAGCGTATCAACCTTATCATCAACCAACATCTCTTCCTCTGATGCTTCTTTTATGACTTGAGGGTAGGACAGGACAATGTCTCCAAGTCTTAAGACTTCAGTGTCTAGATGTGTTGATTCGCCTTCAGACAGAGAAAAAGACAAAACATTTCTGGTCTTGTCCTCTCCTTTGTATTTAAGGCTTAATGCCCGCATTTTCCGATCCCCAACAATGGCAATTGAGACCTCAACAGGGCCCTTAATCTCATGTTGCACTAACACTTTAGAAATAGTTTGTTTGATACGTTTTCTATCAACTTTGTATCTGCTTTCTACAAAAATGGGGACTTTCACATGTTCCATAGTTCGACTTCGCTCACTATTTTCAATATTATGCCCACATCTTTTTTGCGCGTCTGCTGTCCTCTTTTTTCTGTTTGCGCGCAAGAGATGGTTTCAGATAAAAAGCGCGTCTTTTTGCCTCAGGAATTATCCCTTCATTTAATACTTTTCTTTGAAATTTTCGAATTAGCGTATCATCGCTGTCTCCCGGCATTCTTCTAACAACCACCATAAAAATCACCTCTTTTAGAAACTGTTCCCGATTTAATCGGGATTACAGTTTCTTAAATCCGCCCATATTCGCTCTTCGAGCCGGCTATGAATAATAGCATAAGGCGAGAAGCAAGAATAAGGCGGACTAATTCCTACTTCCCTATTTTACTCCAAACCCAAAATAGAGTAAATACCCCAAATGGTTGAAAGTTAACGAGTCTTCTGATATACTCCAACACTATGGGATTATCTAAAGAGATGTTTAGACCGAAAGAAACAGGGGCTGATTTTTCTAATGCCAATCTTGGTTCTTCGGAAAGAAAAGTTAGTCAACCCTTCGACAAGCTCAGGGCAGGAAGTGCTAGATCGGAATCAAGAATGCCGGAGCTTTTAAGTCTTATCCTCGGTGACAAAGACAAAGCAGAACGCACAGAAGAACCGAAATTAAAACGCGCAGATGGCTTTGAGCCTTTTGTAAATCCGCAACCTTCAGAAGATACGCTTTTTGTAAATGGATATAATGGAAATTTTGCCCAAAAGATGGATCTGAATAGAAAAGGTGTAGAAAGAATTCTTAAGATTGCCCATCTTGATGGTCAAGTTTTTCTTACAACCCTTTCTCCAAATCGGCAAAAATCAATAGAAGCAAATCCCGATGGGTCAGTTTCTGGAAAACAATTTCTTTTGTTTGAAGCAAAAGCAGGGGAAGATGAAAAAGATAGTCCCATTCCATTATCTAGGGTCGCAGCGGTTCCGCAAGGTTGGAGGATTGAGATAAATGATCAAAAACTTACAGAAGAATTAACAGAGAAAAAATTAGGCGGAAAAGAATTGCAAAGAACATTTATTAACATGTTTAATGGCAAGCTTAAAGACGCATTAAGAGAATGTGTTTGGAGGGAAAAGTTCACTAACGAAAAACATAATAAACTTAAAGACAAATTGTTTTTGACTGTTACTTCGTGTGGTGGGCAAATACTTGGTGGTATTGCAGTTGCTATAAATCTTACGCCTTTTACGTACGGAGTCTTTCTATTTGCGTTAATAGTAGGACTATCTTCTTCTTATATTGCTAACCATACTAGTTTGAAAAGATCGACTGATAATATTCTTGAAACTTTCCTTCCACCCCTTGAATTTGATAGGGTTGGCATAACCTTTGCGTATATTTCGATTAAGGGAAGAACGCTGGTAAGACAAACCCGCGAAGAAAAATAAGTCTACATGTTTATTTTACGCACATCAGATGGGATATAGCTTTACAGGGTCTCACCTTGCGAGCCCAGTCCAAATTATTTAAAATTTCCCAAGAGTTCTTTAGGAGAGACCAGAAGAAGCGGCAAGAATCTGTCTTTTATATCTTCTCTTAAAAGATGTTTCTTGTCCAAACTAACCAGATATTTACATTTAGTGAGTACTGCTCCTGCGATAAGATGCGCATCTTCAATATGAACAGAATCCTTATAAGGCTCAATTTCTTTCAATGTTATATGTTTTCTTACCAAAAGTCTGCTTTTAACAATAAAATCTTCTATTACTTTTTTGGACCTTTTAAGCTTTTCTGTTTTTTCCAACACTTCATCTACTGCTGTTTGAGAAGTAATGCCTACAATTTTGTTATTTTTTACATATCTCAAGAGTTTGGAAGATCCGCCAGTTGAAGAAAGAATCGAAGCAATAATTACAGAAGCATCAAAATAAACTCTCATTATGCAATATCATCTTTGAGAAATTCATCGATCTCTTTATCGCTGTAGACTCTGTATGGAGCAAGTTTACTTTTTTGGGGCTCGATCACTACTTTATTGCCCTCCTTTTTTGCTTTTACAATATCACCGCTTGAGATTCCCAATTCATCTCTCCATTTTTTAGGAAGAGTTACCATGCCTTTTCCTAAAATTTTTAACCATTCCTGTTGATTATTATTTATTATAGCTTGATTCATGTGTCTCCTCAGTTTAACTTTCTAACTTTCAATATTCTAAACTTTTTCCATTCATTTGTCAAGAAGTCAATTTTCAGCTTCCCAGTCCATGCCTTGGGAGATGAGACAACCTTCCCGCATCGGATGGGATACGGCTTCATACAATAGCTAAACGTTTTTCCATTATTGCCAAAGGAGAAGTCTCGCTTGTTAATAATTCATTTTTATGACGCTCTATTCCTACCCAAGCAGGCATCTGAGCGCCCCTCATTGGCTGCTCAAATTCATCATCTAGATATCTAACCCCCCTAAGCTTAAATCTTTCCAATGTTTTAAGCGCCATTGTCGCTGGCCAATCTTTAATTATATCGCGAGCAAAGGAAGCAACTGTAATTTCTCCCAATTTAGTATCAGCTTGCTCTCCTTCCGGTAAACCTAATTCCCTAACTAATGGCATTGCTTCTTGCTGTGTCAATAAAGTTCTCGTACCATCTTCACTCTTCCTCCAAACAAAAGCTGGATAAAGACACCGTCTTAAATAGTCCCGCGAAAATTGATAATCTAATATCCTCCAACTAAATTTTTCACTATTTTGTCCTGTTGGACTTATTACAACTTTGGTTCCTCTATTATTGCTTACCACTACATCTCGGCCGTTAGTGTCAAACCTAACTTTAATCTTTCCAGATTGATTTCCAACGCAACGTCTAATTCTATGCGTTTCTAAATCTGCAATTATTGTTCGCATACCATTAAAATACACAACAGCAAATTTTTCCTGCTCTGCCTTCGTTGTTAATGTATCTATAAAAGTTTGGGCAAGTTCTTTTCCCCTTAAGCTTTTATTTTCCCAAAAATCTATAAATCTTCTGTAATCGTACCGTGATAATGCATTGCTAATACCTATGTAGTAAGTAGTACGCTCCACCTCATCTGAATATTTTAAAGGCCTTCTAAGACTCCCATCTTCTGAAAATAATTCTTTCCTAAGATCCTCTTTGCTATTAACAAATCCAATTCTTCCCAAAGTCTCAAAAACTCTCAGGCCGCTATTAGATCCCAAAGCTCTAAGCCAAGAATGAACATGGTCATTTGCAAATCTTATATAAGGCGGTCCAACCCTGGGATCATTTAAATGTCTTTCGTGAAGCCGAATATGATTTGAAGTTGTTTTGTCTTTGCCTGCTTTATAATCTCGCTCTGCTAGAATCGGTAAATCTACGTCATTTATAATGCCGCCTACATCCTGATCTGGAAATGGCGAAACGCTATTTAGAGCTTGGGCAAAATGTCCTCCTGCAAATGGATGGTGTAATAACCCGACAAATACAGTCTCTTCTCCAACTTGTTTTACCCCGAATGTAAGTCTATCCCTGGCTAAATTAAGATTGTCAAAAGAAGTATCAACCCTAAGCTCTGCAAGAGTTGTCTCTAAAACGCGAGTTTTTGTCTCGGGGATTGGGGCAGTATTTTCTTGTCTTTCTCTCTCAACCATAATTTTTTACATTTTTAATTTCTGCCCGATTTCTCCCATTAAATGGATGTGCAAATGATCAATTATTTGCGCGCCCCCTCCATTGACTACCAACCGATATCCTTTATTTTCCAATTTGAATTTTCTTATCATTTCCTGAGTTGTTTTTTTCACTTTTTCCAAAAGCTTATCATCCGAAAGCTCTAAAAAATCCGCAATATGTTTTTTTGAAACGATCAAAAGATGGATAGGAGCAACAGGATGAATGTCCGGAAAAACCATTATGTCACTATCCTCGTAAGTAAATTCTTTTGGGATAACTCTGTCCCTTATCTTGCAAAAAACACAATCCATAAAATTAGCGTTTAGTTATCAGCGTCTAGTTTTAACTGAACGCTGAACGCTAGTTGCTAGACGCTTTCCAACACTTTAATAATTTTTTCTAAAGAAAGTGTTGTTGGGCGCATTTTTGGATTCTTAACAGACCCGTTGAGGAGCATTTTTTTAGAAATATGCAGATACCATGTGGCATCCGGATCGATTTTGCGAAGCTTTTCGCAAGCTAAAGTCAAGTCAATTTTACTATCAGGCCTCACTTTTATCCTAACATACCCTTTCCTAGGATCTTTTCTGACTGCAATTGCATAACCCATTTTTTGGGACAATTTGACAACCGAATCGTTAATTGTCTCAAATCCTATTCCCTTCCCAAATTTTGTTTCAAATTTCTTCCCATTTTCCTTGATTTCTTTTTCCGCCCAAATTCTATTTTCAAATCCATGTAAAACCGCATCCAGACCTTTGCTTACTTCTATTACATATAAGTCATCTTGGCCTGGAAATTGGAGCTTAAGTCCATCCAAAATGCTTGCTAAATCAAACTCGTGATAATCGAGAAGTGCATCTTTGCGAAAAACTTCCTTGAAATGATCTATCTCTACGATTACCTTAACCATTCTTTCAACAGCTTCAATATTATGCTTTGAAATATGGTCTTTTACAAAATCGAAAGTGAGAGAAGCACCGCAAACCTTGTCTGAAGCAGTTTGATGATGGTCCAAAGGCCCGAGGCCTGTGTCTACATGGACAACTTCATCGTCCCCAATATGTTCGATGGCAGAATCATTCTCCCCCTGATTCTTAATTCTTGATTCTTGATTCACTCCCCGTAGCCTTTCTCCCGCAGGAACAAACTTAACCGAAGCATCATTCCAATTAGGCAAAAATTTTTTGATAAGCCAGACAGAGGTTATGGCATCCATATCAGGAGAGCTATGAGTTACTATAATTTTCATGCCTTCAAGTATACAGAGTTTTGCCCTACTTGACAAATCAGCTAAAATAAAAGACTATAGTAATGTATATGGATCCGCAAAAACTGTCCCAACTCGATTCCAAATTAAGAGAAGCTTATCAACGCGTGATGGGTACGCCTATCCTTCAGTCTCAAACCCCGCCCATGCCTACGCCTCCTATGCCCGATCCAACTCCTGCTCCGCCGCCGCAACCCGAACCGCAGCCTCCTCCACCAACTGGCGGAGAACCCACCCCAAATATTGAAGAACCGCCCGCTGCGCCACAGCCTGCAACTCCGCCTATCCCGGAACCAGCTATGCCTATTCCACCTCCAGCCCAAGCAGACAATTTTGTCCAAATGAATTCGGAAGTTGCATCCGCACAATCTACCGCAATAAAAAAGAAAAATGGCGTCATGATGCCGGTCTTATTTGGAGTTATGGGCTTGACTTTTATTGTGATTTACACGTTTTTTTGGACCAAAATCTTCAATTTCAAACTCCCATTCCTGCCCTGATCTTCTTGCCCTGATTCTTTCCTCAAGCTTACCCCCTTCCCCCGATATGGGATCGGTTTAGCTATGACGATGTGGTAAAAATGCTGTTAACCTAGCCTTATTATAACTTCATCAATTCCCAAAAGGTCAGTTTTTGACTCCGTTCTTTTTTTCCACTCAATCCTGTCTCCTGTTTTTTGTGAAACAACCAAACGAACCGGAATACCAATCAAATCCGCGTCAGCAAATTTGGCTCCTGCCGAAACATCCTCTCTATCATCCCACAAAACTTCAACTCCATTTTTTTTCAGTGTCTCATAAATTTTCAGTGTTTCAGTGGTTGCAATCTTCTCATTTCCCAACGATATTAAATGAACATCATACGGCGCAACACTTTGCGGCCAAACAATTCCTTTTGCGTCGTGATGAACTTCAACGATTGCTCCCACTGCTCTGGTTAAACCAATTCCATAACTCGCAAGCCAGATTGGTTTTTTCTTTCCATCTCGATCAGTAAACATTGCTCCCATTTTTTCCGAGTAATAAGTTCCCAGAGGAAAAATATTTCCAATTTCAATTGCTTTGGCTTTTTTCAAAGATCCATGTCCCAGATCGCATTGCTTTCCTTCCTTAACCGGACTAATTTCGGCGTTTGAGGAAAAATCTCCGCCAGGACAATAAATAATCTCATCCTCTCCGCTTTCTGCAATTACTTGAAACTCATGAGTTTTATTTTTTGTAAACACTCCTCCACCTGCTTCTGTGTATATAGCATTAAATCCCATTCTTTTGAAAGCTTTTAAATATGCATTTTTAACTTCTAAGTAATATTTCATCATATCTTCTTCTGAAACATGAGCGCTATATAAATCCTTCATCAAAAACTCGCGCCCTCTTAAAATTCCAGATTTGGCGCGTTTTTCATCTCTGAATTTTGTTGAAAAGTGATAAATTTTTACCGGAAGATCTTTATAACTTGAAACGTGTTTTCTGATAAGATCTACAACTATTTCTTCATGCGTAAATGAAAGAGCATATTCTTTTTCATCTTTTTCAAATTGATACATGACTTCTTTTGCCGAATCCCAACGGCCTGTTTCGTTCCAAATATCTTTCGGGTGCAAAAGAGGCATAAGAATCTCTTGCGCTCCGGTTGCGTTCATTTCTTCCCTAATAATCTGCTCAATTTTTTGCTCAACACGTCTGCCCAAATGAAGAAGCGTATAAGATCCTGCCATTAATTTATCTATAAATCCACCTCTAAGAAGAAGTTTTGCATTTACTGCAACTTCATCCTTCGGCGCGTCTTTTATTGTCTTTCCAAATAAATTCGAATACCTCATATTAGTACAGCCTTCCACCAATCACTGCTTGATCTTTATCCGGAGCAATTAAAATACATTCGTGCTCTTCATCTGGAACACCAAGCGTGAGCACTTCGGACAAAAATGGTCCAATTTGGCGGGGCGGAAAATTAACAACACCAAGCACTTTTTTTCCTATTAAGTCATCTTTCTTGTAATATTTAACAAGTTGGGCGCTTGATTTCTTGGTTCCGACTTCTGAACCGAAATCAATCGTAAGCTTATATGAAGGCTTCCTCGCCTCTGGAAACTCTTCAACAGCTACAATTGTACCAACCCGAATATCTAATTTTTGAAAATCTTCAATAGTTGCCATATCTTTTTTAGTATAACATGTTTTTTTATAAAAAAACTCGCCGTCAATCTCCAGAAAAAATCTGAAGATCAAGGACGAGTTGTCTCGTGGTACCACCTTGATTTTTGCTCGTTTATGACTTTTACGGTTTCGTCTCCGTTCGGCTTATTAATTTACCGACCGCTCCAGGGCTGGGTACCCTTTCATTGCGTTTAAAACTTTTAATTATTACCATAATACCATCGCTTCCTCCTCTTGTCAAGCCATTACATTGACCTGCTATAGCATGTTATTGTAATGGATCGTGATACTCCTTGAACAAGAGATCTTCTCCTCTCTCAATATTGCCTAAAACTGCCAACGTAACATAATCTGAAATTTCTAAATAATGACAAAGGAAGTCTACTTCCTCTTTACAAGGAAAAGCGCTGACAAATACGCTATCTTGCCATCTGACACAACCAATTTGCAAAAGCTTACTTCGAAATGCTTCTCTGTTTTTCTTCTTACCTTCCGGAATATCAAAAATTATAACCCTCCATTTTCCATCTCTTCTTTTTGATTTCCGATTTATATTTTCAAAATCGTATTCAAGGATTCTTTTCTTTCCTTTTTCAGTAATTTCTATAAATGTTTTTCCTCCCAACTCCCTTATTGCCAACATTTCCTGCTTTTCCAGCCTTTTTATAATTCTTCCCAAATCTGTTTTATTAACATCTTTCCACAACTTAACCGCACCAACCAATACCATTGGCAAGGTGGGAAGTACGGCAGTACCAACGATAACACCTCCAGCAGCAAGTACCTTGAGAACATCAAGTGTTTTTATTTTTTTCATTTTCCATATAATCGTATCAGAAACATTCTCCCATTACAACATTACGCTATAGCGTTGTCTTGTAATGAAAACTTTGTTAATAATTATGAAGAATATGTAGCATATTTTTAAAATTTGTTGTATAATTCTTCCTATGAGTCGGCATAAAGAACGCGTGTTTAGTTATCGAAAGTATCGTCCTTTTACAGTAGTGATCGAGTTAGATCCTAAAACAAAAACGCCAGATGAGTGTAAGGAAATAATCGACAGTCATGTTGGCAGAAATAGTACATTTTTTATAGAAGCAGGTAGAAAAACTAGTGATATTATTACTCCACAAATACTCTTTGATATGACAAAGAGAGATCCAAGAGATCGGCAAAACTTTTTAGACACAAAAGCTAGTGCCATAAAAACAGCAAGAAGAGTCTTTATAAAAACATCAACTCTGCCTCTGCATAGCAATTGATCAGGAAATTTAGCTATCTTTTCTTAACTTCTTTACCCTGAGCCGTGCCGAATGGGATGTCCCCCGAAGGCATTGCGCAAAGCTGCGACCATTTTTGCAGAAAATGATTTTTGGATTCTCTCATCAGTCTTCGATCTTCTTCTAAATTCCAAAGATCTTTCAATAATTTCTGTGTCGACTCCTTCTTCTTTTGCCTGCTCAACTGTCCATTTTGCCTCTCCTGATTCTGCAATTACTCCTACGATGTTCGATAATTTTGGATCATTTTCCAACGCTTCCAATACTCTATCCAGCATAAATCCCGATACCAAAGTTCCTTTTTGATACAATTTGGCGACTTTTTGTAAATCCAAATCATATGGAGATTTTTCCATAATTCCAAATCCCTCACCAAGGCTTTGCATAATTCCATATTCGATTCCATTATGAACCATCTTTACAAAATGCCCTGCCCCGCCTGTCCCAAAATATTCATGTCCGCCCTTTGGTTTTGATAATGAATTTAAGATTGGAATAATGTATTCATACGAGCTTTTATCTCCTCCAACCATCATTGGATAACCCTGAGTTGCCGCAATTATTCCTCCGCTTACTCCAATTCCCAAAAATCGTATTCCTTTTGTTTTAAACTCTTCATATCTGCGCTGAGTATCTTTGAAATTAGAATTCCCACTATCAATAACAATGTCATCCGCTTGAACTAATTTTGAAACTTCTTTTAAAATTTCTTCTGTCGCCTCCCCGGCTGGAAGCATTGACCAAACTATTCTTGGAGTTTTTAAACTTCTTGTGAGTTCTTCTATCGTCGCTACGTTTTTTAACTCGTGGCGTGATCGATTCCATGCAACAACATCATGCCTTTCACTAATGAGCTTACTAACCATTCGCGCGCCCATTTTTCCCAACCCTACAAATCCTATCTTCATAATTTAATACTAATTTAAAAAAACTCCATCGTCAAACACTTTATGCTTCCCCCGCCTTTTCTAAATTCATCCATTGGTATTTCAGAAATTTTAAATCCATATTTTTCAACTTCGTTCTTTAACCTATCGCTTATACCTTTTGCAATAGCAACTGTTTTATCAATTACAATCAAATTACACGCCATAAATTTATTATCTTCTTCGCTTGTCTGAATAATATTGGGAAATTCATTTCTAAGCTTTAAGACCCCTTCATCTGTAAAAGAATGGGAATTTATTAAAGCTGTTTTTGAATCCAATATTCCCAAACTCATATCCAGATGGTAAAAATATGGATCTCTCAATTCAAAATCTATACAATCAATTCCTAACTCATTATTTAAAACATCTTTTGCCTCTCTGCTTGATCTTTTTCCCCAACCCAAAAAGAATTTTCCGTCCGCTTTTAATAAATCTCCTTGACCCTCAAAATAAATATCTTCCGGAAGATTAATAATTTTAAAACCCAAATTTTCAAAATACCTTTTGGCAAAATCCGATTCTCTTCTTCTTTGCGGGTATCTGAAATTTGATACGACAAAATTATTTCCAAGAGGAAATCCAGTATTTGCAGCATAAACCATGTCAGGCAATCTTTTTACAGGTTCTATTTCCAAAACCTCAAGACCTAAAGAT
>Ga0213870_1000156_pt1 | contig 36011 bp, 41 predicted proteins | sample WICALVC2017_Meta_FD_160119 | JGI IMG/M metagenome (GOLD analysis project Ga0213870, IMG submission 160119) | Freshwater microbial communities from subterranean cave lake in Wind Cave National Park, South Dakota, United States - WICALVC2017 | ecosystem: Environmental > Aquatic > Deep subsurface >...
AACTCATGTTTCGCAAATGTTGCCGGAGTTGAAATTTCTTACGAAGAAGAATGTAAGTAGAAAGCTTGCGCTCGCCCTATCCGTTTTCTTCTCTCAAGCTCTTGGTTTCTTTATTTCATAATGGCTATGCCCCGAGTTCTTTTTCCAAAACCTCTCTGGCTACTTGTGGATTTGCCTTGCCCCGAGTTTTCTTCATCACTTGGCCGACTAAAAACTGAAGTGACTCTTTCTTCCCTTTTTTATAATCCTCAACCGGTTTTGGATTTTCGGAGATAACTTCTTTGGCCGCGATTTCAATTTCTGAAAAATCCGAAACTTGGGCTAAATCTTTTTTCTCGATAATCGCGCTTGGATCCTCTCCGGTCTCAAACATTTCCTTTAGTAAAACTTGCGCTCCGGAAGAAGAAATCTCCTGATGATAAATCCGGGCAATGAATTCTGCAAAATTTTCCGGAGTTATTCTTATATGTTCCATCTCCTCTACTCCGGTGCCGCGCTCATACAAAAGTTTGACCAACTCGGTAATCAAATAATTCGCCGATAATTTCATTAACCTTTCTTCGTGCTCTTTCGGCGGCTTTTTTAAATGGCTCAACTTATCCCATGACTTCAATTCTGAAACGACTTCTTCAAAATAATCGCCTAACTCTTTATTTACGGTTAGGACCTCAACATCATGTTCGGGCAGATTGTATAACCTCTTAAATCTATCCCGTCTTTGGCTTGGCAGCTCAACCAACATCGCCCTTATTCCTTCCAAATCCAAATCTTTTGTCTCTATCTGCGGAAGGTCCGGCTCCGGGAAATACCTATAATCCTGCGCTTCTTCTTTAGTTCTCTGGGAAAATGTTTTTTGCCCGGCTTCATCCCAGCCGCGGGTTTCCTGCACTACTCGCTGATTTTTACTGAGTAACGCCGACTGACGCTGAATTTCGTAATCCACGGCTTGAGCCGCAAACTTAAACGAATTGATATTTTTCAGCTCTACTTTTGTCCCTAAAACAGGTTCTGAACCTGTTCGGCCGACCAATCCTTTGGATTGGTTTAGGCCTTCTTTCAAAGACATATTCACCTCCACTCTCATCTGGCCCTTCTGCATATCCGCGTCAGAAATACCTAAATATCTCAAAATTAATTGCAGTTCCTCGCCGAATTTCCTGACTTCCTCGCCCGAATGCAAATCCGGTTCAGTCACCAGTTCCAAAAGCGGAATCCCGGCCCGGTTAAAATCAATCAGCGAAGCTGATTGTCCTGAGCCCGTCGAAGGACTTACATGAATTAATTTCCCGGTATCTTCCTCTAAGTGAATTCGCGTTATGCAAATTCGCTTGGAGCCCTCCGAAGCTTTATGCGAAAGAGGATTACCTATATCTAACCAACCTTTGCTGCAAAGCGGCGCCTGGTATTGTGTTATCTGATAACCCTTTGGTAAATCCGGGTAAAAATAGTTTTTTCTTTCAAAAAAAGTATGGTTGGCGATCTTGCAACCCAAAGCCATGCCCAGTAAAATCGTCTTCTTTATCGCTTCCAGATTGGCAACCGGCAAAGTTCCTGGATGGCCAACACAAATAGGACACACATTCACATTAGGGTGCTTTTCATCCGGATCATTTTTTGAATCGCAAAACATCTTGGTTTTAGTCTTCAACTGAACATGGATTTCTAAACCTATAACTGGTTCGTATTTCATAAAGGTTTCAACCTGCGGTTGACCAGCCGCAGGCTGGCAAATCTGTTCATAAACTGATTTAAATCTAACACAGTATATTATACAATTAAAATTATGAAGCTCTCGATAATCTCCGTAACTCTTTTTGTTATGTTTTTATCGGCCTTGCCTGTTTTTGCTCAAACTCCTCAAATTCCCGAGCCCCAGGATTTCGGGAAATTGATTCAGGATATTTTCGGATGGGCTATGGCCTTGGTCGGCGCGGCAGTATTTGTCAATTTCCTCTGGGCCGGTTTTTTATGGTTCACCGCTGCCGGCAGAGCCGGCCCCATCGGCCAAGCCAAAGAAAAAATGACCAAAGGCTTAATCGGCGCAATCATTCTTCTGGCCAGCTTTTTAATTCTGAAAACAATTAATCCGGATCTGGTAAAGCAGACCTTTCCCCTCCCGGGGCTTAAACAATCTGAAAGACAAGGACAGCAAAATTTCCGAAGTTCTTCGAATCAAAACCAGAATTCGGGTTTATCTGCCGGCGGAGATATTGATGACACGGCCATTTATGAAGCCATAAACGATATTCTTTATGCCGACAATATTAAAACAGCCATTGAAGAAAAAGCTGGTCCGGCCGGGTTGATCGTAGGACATTTAATTCCGAATAACCCTGGTGATCCCGAAGCCTATGTCCTGCGTCATCCCAAAACCAAAAAAACTTTGCTGGCCTCGGTCATAAACACTTTAGTCGTAAATGCCGGACTGGAAACATCTAAGAATTGCGGTTTTTTCTGGGAACCACAATGCGGCGGATTCGACGGATCAGGCGGCGGATTGCCTATTGTTCCTGATTATGACAGGGGCGGAGGAGGAAGTTCAGGTCCAAGAGGAGGCGGCCCAACAGTTCCAAAAGAATTTCAAAATACAGTCGCGATTTGTAGAGACGGAGACAGCGACAACAAGGTTCTTGTATTTGGCGGAAAAACTTACTCAATCACTAAACCGGTAAATAAGATCAGTATTAGCGGCGATATTGATACTGGTTTATATAAACTGACAGAAATGATTGCCAAAGATACCGTTGATTCTTTAAACAGCCAATTTAGATCTTTCAGGAATCCGCCGCGGTTTGAATTAAGCCAACAAGACGGTAATCAAGGCGATATCACCATAAGGATTATAGAAGGAAAAATGAGCGACATTGCGGAAAATCTTTCCGGAATGGCTATTTATGGCTCTGCTTATATAAACGGAGATATTTATGAACACTCAACCATCTTGCTCAATGGTCCGCTTATAGAAATATTCTTGAGAAAAGATCCGCTTATTCTTGACAAAATACTCATTCATGAATTTGGCCACTTATTCGGTTTAGCCCATAATCTAAAAAACCAAAATTCTATTATGACTCCAAATCTTAACAACTATAAAAATGAAGCTAAGGAAAGAGGAATTTTGCCCGAGTTTTTGGATAGCGAGCTTTTAACATTGGAAAAGGTGCTGGACGGCTCGGCGACATTTACCGAATGTTTGAATTTACTCGCGCTGTGAGAATTATAACTTTAAAACTTTCTATCTCTCCGCCTCAATCATTCAATTTCTATCCCCATGTTTCTGGCAGTACCTTCGATAATCTTTACCGCCTGCTCTAAATCTTTAGTATTCAAATCTTCTAATTTTTTTTGAGCGATCTGGCGGACCTGATCTCTGGTCACCTTCCCGACCTTAGTTTTCTTAGCCTGGCCAGAACCTTTTTCTATTCCGGCCGCTTTTTTCAAGAGGTAAGAAGCCGGCGGAGTTTTTAACTTAAACGAATAAGTCCGATCTTCGTAAACCGTAATTTCAACCGGGGTTATTTCACCGGGCCGATCTTTCGTCGCTTCATTGAATTTCTGGACAAATTCGCCAATCGCTAAACCGTGCGGCCCCAAAGCCGTACCAACCGGCGGCGCCGGCGTAGCTTGCCCGCCTGGAATTTGCAGTTTTAAAATTGTCTTTATTCTCTTTGCCATAATTGCCTATGAGCGCAGCGAATAGCTGCATCCGCCGAAGCCTTGCCTGCCCGCCGTAGCTTTAGCGAAGGAGGGGCGAAGGCGGATATTCATATATTTTACACCTTCTTTACCTGCAAAAAATCTAACTCCACCGGTGTTTCTCGGCCGAACATCGTCACTAACACCTTAACTTTCCCTCTTTTTTCGTCAATCTCGGCCACTTTGGCGTCAAAATCCTTAAACGGCCCGTCAGTAATTTTAACATGGTCACCAACCTTGAATTCAATCTTGTATTTAGGCTCTTCCACGCCCATCCGGCCCATTAAAATCTGAATTTCATCTTCGGAAATCGGGGTCGGGGTAGTGCCTGAACCGATGAAACCGGTGACATTAGGAGTGTTTCTGACAACATACCAGGAATCATCAGTCACAACCATTTCAACTAAAACATAACCGGGATAGATTTTATCTTCAACCGTATATCTTTTGCCGCTCTTTATTTTTATTTTCTTTTCTTTGGGCACTAAAACCCGGAAGATTTTGTCCTGCATCCCCAAAGAATCAATCCTTTGTTCAAGATTTTTGGACACCGATTCCTCGTAGCCGGAATAAGTGTGAATGGCATACCAGTGTTTTTCTTCGGTTCCTAATTGTTTAGACATTTTAAAATAGTAATCTATTTAACAAGGTTATGAACCCGAAATCAAGCAATCCCAAGAAAGCGGCTAAAATTACGCTGATTAAAATAACCACGCCGGTAAGCTTTATGGTCTCCTGTCTTGAGGGCCAGGAAACTTTTCTAAGTTCTGTCCGAACGTCTTTTAAAAAATCCATAAATTTACCCATTGATTAAATATCGAGGTTTTTCACTTCTTTAGCGTAAGCCTGGATGAATTTCTTTCTCGGCGCCACTTCAACGCCCATCAAGACGTCAAAAATCCGGTCCGCCTCCTCAGCCTCTTCAATGGCCACTTTGAGCAAAACCCGATTTTCAGGATTCATGGTCGTATCCCATAATTCCTGGGGATTCATCTCGCCAAGACCTTTGTAGCGCTGGACATTGATGCCGATGGTTTTCTCGCCTTTACCTGCCCCGTAGGGTCGCTTTGCGACTCCTTCGGGGTCTTTTCTCAATTCCTCTAAAATCTTATCTTTCTCGGGGTCGGCGTAAGCATACTGAACCTTGGCGCCTTTCTGAATCTTATATAGCGGCGGCTGGGCAATGTAAAGATGGCCGGCCTCGATCACCGGCCGGAAGTAGCGATAAAATAAAGTTAAAAGAAGAGTCCGGATATGGCCGCCGTCAGTGTTATGAAGTAAAATTCCTCCAGGGGAAGCGACAAAATTCTCATCAACTCTAACCGCGATATCATAAACAAAAGAGGAACTCGGTTCAATTTCTTTTACCAAGGTTATCGGCAATAAAACACCTCCTCCTATTTTTATTTTTCTATAAACCGGGTTTGAGTAATTTAAAGGAAATTTAACTAAATGTTTTTTTAATTTTTCTGAATTTTTATGAAACTTCCAGATATTTTCAACTCTTCTTAACTGATCAATGCCGTCAATTTTAATAAGATGCCCTAATCTTTTGCTTGATATCATGATGCCGTCCCGTCTTAAATGATCTCGGGATAATCTAGAGCTTATTCCTGGGAAAATTCCTAATTGTCTGAAGAGAATGACAATATCTTCTTTTAATTCTTCGGATGTTGTGGTAAAAGTCAGTCTTGTAGTAAATCTTTTTTGATATCTTTTCACAATTATACTGCCGTCGCTTTCTAAATAGCCCCTTAAAAATGATTCTTGAATTTTTCTTTTGGCGCTTAAAACTTCCGAAGGTACAAATTTCTCGTAAGATTTTTTGCCTAAAAGACCGAACTTTTCTAATAGAAGCTTAAATTCATAGGAATGAAAAACTAACTGGCCGAAACCTTTTTTGTTCCAATCAATAAAAGCATTGGAATAAAAGATTTTTTTAATTATCCTGATTAATCCTTCAATATAATTTTTTTTATCATTGCCAAATGAAATAGAAAAGCGATTTGGATTTTTCTTTTGGGGGATAAAACAGCCGTCGCCGATAAACCAACCCAAAAGATAAGCCAAATCTTCGTCTAAAGAAAATCTGGTTTTAATCTTTTTGGAATGGCCGTTGTAGTATTCTGCGTCCGGCAACTCTCCCTGCCAAGATTTTACGGGAATCATTGCCGAAGCGTTTTTGAGAACTTTTTTAGATTCTAAGTTCAAATTATCAAGATAGCGCTTCAAAAACATATACCGGGGCATCACATTGTCAATTTTTAACTCCCACTGCTGAAAAATAGTGGGATAAATATTCAACGAAGCGCCCAGTTCACTTCTAGATAGCCCCAAACTCTGTCTTATTGCTTGAATTTCTTTCCATGCTTCGATACTTAAATCAACCCACGAATCTTCGGGAATATCTTGAACTTGGTTAAAGGGCAGCTTAATTTGAATATCCGCCGAGGACTTACGGAATAATTCTCTTAAATCAATTTCTATATCTTTATCTAATCGGGGCAACGAAACAGGACTTATAAGTCGATCTCCAATTTGAAGTTCGGAAACCGGAATAGCCGTAAAATCGCCGTTTCTGTAAATAAATACGCTGTGATCTTGGGTAACTTTTACTTTATACCCATAACGAGTTGTTATTTCGTAAAGTTTCTTTCTTATCGGATGACGAATAGTTTTTTCAATATCCCTTAATGAAAACTTTTTATTCTTCAAATCGCAGGCAAAAACTTGATAATTTTGGGTGTTCTCACATTCTCTCTCAATAAAATCTCCAACTTTTACTTTTTTTAAAAGATTTTTCTTTTTATCAAAAATAAAAATCGGCGTATCTCCGGTAACACTGTCAGCATCGGTAGCAATAATAACTCGGTGATACCTTAATTTAGAAAGGTCGAAATCTTCCGATATTGCCGTGCCGAGAGCGATAATCAAGGCTCTTATTTCCTTGGAAGCCAGCATTTTGTCGATTCTCGATTTCTCGACATTCAGAATTTTCCCGCGAAGAGGCAGAATTGCTTGAAAACGACGATTGCGAGCCTGCTTTGACGAACCCGCGGCCGAATCACCTTCCAAAATAAACAACTCTGACTCCGCCGGATCTTTGGAAGAACAGTCCGCCAGTTTGCCCGGCAAAGCCAAGCCGTCCAAAGCCCCTTTTCGCAAAACGGTTTCCCGGGCCGCCTTGGCGGCCAGCCGGGCTTTAGCCGCCAAGATGACTCTTTCCATTATCTTCTGGGCGTCCTGGGGATTTCTTTCCAGCCAGTCAGGGATGGCTTCGCTTAAAACCATTTCTACCGAAGTTCTGGCCTCGGGATTGCCGAGCTTGGCCTTGGTCTGGCCTTCAAACTGGGGCTCTCTTAATTTAACCGAAACAACTACGGCTAAACCTTCTCTGGCGTCTTCGCCGGTAAGATTATCTTCCTTTTCTTTGAGGTATCCTTCTTTCCGGGCATAGTCGTTCAGAGCCCTGGTCAAGGCCGAACGGAAACCGGTGATATGCATTCCGCCTTCGCCGGTATAGATGTTGTTGGCGAAGGAAAATTCTTTTCCGACTACATCTTCTAAATACTGGAAAGCGGATTCAACCATAATCCCTTCCTGTTCTTTGGCTTCGTAAAAAATATTTTCGTGCTTAACCGGCTCGCCTTCGGTCAAAAACCGGATATAAGAAACCAAGCCGCCTTCGAAATAAAAGGTGTGAGAAGGAATATGCAAGGTTTCTTTTTTTGTTTCCGGCCGAATCGACTTAATGGGGTCCCTTTCATCAAAAATATCTATCCGAACCCCTTTCACTAAATAAGCTTGCTGGCGAAAATGATCCAGTAAAGTGTGTAAATCCCATTTTATTTCTTTGAAAATTTCCGGATCCGGAGAAAAGGTGACAATTGTTCCGTTTGGAAAATCTTTAGGCGCTTTGCCGATTTTCTTAACCGGCTTTTTGGCCTTGCCACGTTCATATTCCTGTTCGTACAAATTGCCGTCCCGCGAAACCTGGACTTTCATCAAACTGGATAAAGCGTTGACCACCGAAACGCCGACACCATGCAAACCCCCGGAAATGGTGTAGGACTTACCGCCGAACTTGGCTCCGGCGTGCAAAGTGGTCATCACTGTCTCAAGGGCCGACTTTTTGGTCTGTTTGTGAATGTCAACCGGAATGCCCCGGCCGTCGTCTTTGACCGAAACCGAGTTATCCGGCAAAAGCCGGATTTCAATGTTCTTGGCAAAGCCGGCCATTGCTTCATCTAGAGAATTGTCGACGGTTTCGTAAATTAAATGGTGCAAGCCGGCCGGCCCGGTTGAGCCAATATACATCCCCGGTCTTTTTCTGACCGGTTCAAGGCCTTCCAAAACATAGATGTCTTTGGCGGTATAATTATTACTACTATTATTGATTTTAACTGTTTGAGATTCTTTTTTGGGCATAAAAAAACAAAGTTTTCTTTAACTAAGTTTAACAAATTTAAGATGTAAAATCAATATTTAACTATCTCAATTCTGCCCTAAATTGCTTGGCTGTTTCATTATAAATCTCATTTTGTATCTTTTCTATTTCTTCTGAAACCAAAGTCCGGTCACTGGCCCGATAGATTATTCTATATGTATAGCTCACCTTATCCGGCCCGAATTTTTGGGGGTCTTCATATTTATCAATTAGCTTAACTTCCTCAACTAAATCGCCGCCGAGGTCGCGGATTAGGTCAAAATAATTATTGGGAACAAAATTTTTATCAACGATAAAAGAGATATCGCGGGTAATGGCCGGATACTTAGAAACCGGCACGAATTTTTGGCCGAGCTTGAGCTGTTTTTTCACTCGTTCGTCTTCAGACCAAAGCAAACGAATATCTGGCAGTTCCATGCTGACAATAGCCATCCGTTCAAGCCCGAAGCCAAAGGCCCAGCCATGATATCCGGTCAGGCCGAAATTGGCTAAAACGGTTTTGCGGACCATGCCGCAGCCCAGCATTTCAATCCATTGGTCCCGATTTACTTCCCGACTTTTATCGGGATTAGTAAATCGAGGATCCTCGATTCCCTTGGAATCGGGACCGTTTATCTTTATCTCCATTTCTAAACTCGGATCAGTATATGGAAAATCATCCGGGTTGAAACGAATTTTAATATCTTTGCCGAAAATGCTTTGGGCTATTTCAATAAGCGCGTTTTTTAAATCCTCGATGGTCAGAGTTTTTTTAGCATCGGGCACCAAATAAAGTCCGCCGAACTGATGGAAAACATTCATGTGCTTCCGGTCAATTTCGTCTTTGCGATAAACTTTAGCATAACAAATCACGCCTAAATCTTCGCCATTTTCAATCTTTTTTTTGATATCGGGATGATTCAAATAGTAATACCACATCACCGTATCATGGGTTATCAAAATATGCTCTTCATCCACGTAATAAGAATCGGACTTGCTGCGAGCCTGGTGCCCGGGAGGCATATTGAACAAATCGAAAAGAACATAGGTCGAGACTATCTCGGGAATTTTGATATCGTCGAAATCTTTCAGGGCGGGCACTTTTTTCACCCGTTCGATTATCGCCGCCAGAGGACTGGCGGGCGTGCGCGATAAATCCGGCATATCCAAAAACCGAAGCAATCTCTTGGCTTCCGGATCGTCTCTCTTCTTTAGCTGTTCGATCAGCTCTTTCTCTTCTGGAGAATTGATTTCAATTTGCATTTAAAAGCGGTGAAATTATATCCTTTGCGCGAACCTTTTTCGAGGAAAACTGACCCGCCCCGCCACCCGCCTCCGCTAACGCTCCGGCGGCAACCTCGTAGAAAAATATCCTCCGCTTTTCTGATTTTGCGCGCGCCCGATTTTTTATTCTAAAAAGGAAGAGGATATTTTTCTGCTCGGTTCCGCCCTCCAAGTATTCGGGCGGAGCGGCGGGGCTTCTGCGCTCGGGCGCGGCGGAATTCCCACTACACCCCCCTTCCGCCGCGCCCTCGCTCCCACGGCGAAAATTTTTTGCGGCTAATTAATTTTTACAAAATAACAAAGCCAGTTTGTTTTTCGTTCGTCATCTTCCGTATGCGTACTCATTCTTACCACAGAAAAGCCATTTTGCTCAAGTAGGTTTTTGAACGCATCTTGAGTGTAGAACGAAAAATACCGACTTATTCCGCCATATTTATTTTCATCAATCATTCCTTCGTCTATTCCATTTCTCTCTTTGACCGAGATAAAACCAACACCGCCGTTTTTGGTTATTCTTTTTGCTTCTTGCAAAACTTCAGGAATATCTTTTTTGGGAATGTGGAGGAAACTAGCAGCCGCCCAAAATCCGTCAAACTCTCCGTCTTGGAAAATGGTTTTGCTAAAATCCATTTTTTGGAATTTTCCTTTTGGAACTCTCTCGCTTGCCATTTTCAACATTCCTTCCGAAGCGTCTACGCCTGTATAATCAAAACCATTTTCCACAAAAACGGCGGCGTCTCGTCCGGCTCCGCAACCGAGATCAATAACTTTTTTGCCAGTAATAATGCTTTTATAAAAATCAAACTCTTCAATCCAAAAATGAGCAAAATGACCTGCGCTGTAGCCGGAAGCGATTTTGTTGTATGTTTCTGCTGTTTTTTGTTTGATGTCCATAAATTATTTTTCTTTCGGTTCAAATTGAATAATTTGGAAACCGTATTTTTCAACTTCCTCCGGTGACCAAAAAGTTTGACCTTTGGTTTTGAGAATATAAGTGGCGACAACTTCAACTTTTCTTCCAGTGTATTCTTTCTTGTCTTTGCCCCATTCTTCCAAAACCAAAGTGTCGCCTTCGTTTATTTCAAAATCGGCAAGACGAAGTTCTAGCTTTTTCTTGCCGGAAATGATTTTCTCAAAGTATTCTTGCCAAACTTTTTTCTTGATTGTCGCCATAATTAAAAATCTTTAATTACTTTTGCCTGAACAAGAGCTTGATAATGGTTTGGTTTTATTCGCTTCAGATACTCGATAACTTTTCCTCGAACTGGCGCGATTGTAAGATTTTGCGTTTTGGCAAAATTCATTATTTTTTCAATCGCACTTTCTATTCGTGAAGTTTCTATTGGCGGGAGCGACGGGATTTGCCAACCTACGGTTGGTCCGCCGTAGGCGGAAACCGACGATTATATGATGAAACTTTTTGAATAATTTTTTCTTTCTCTTGGCCCTTATGTTTTATTTCTAATTCTCTCTTTATTGCCTCTGTTTTTGTAATAAAAGTTTCGGTATGTATCAAACGATAAGGTATGTAAGCTTTAGTTGATTTTACTAGTCCATAATTATGTTCTTTTAAACGATTCTCTACATTTGAAGTCATACCTATATAAAAAAGTCCGGATTTTTCACTCTGAATAACATATACATAAAACATTGAGCGGGCGCGACCGGATTTGAACCGGCGATCTCCTCTGTGACAAAGAGGTGTGTTAGACCTAACTACACCACGCGCCCAATTTTAAAATTATATTTGCGACGGGATTTGCCAACCTACGGTTGGTCCGCCGCCAACCTACGGTTGGTCCGCCGTAGGCGGAAGCCCGCGACCTATTGCGTGACAAGCAATTGCTCTACCAGGTTGAGCTACGCCCCCAAACACCCTGTTTATAACTTTTTTTCTAGAAATTTACAACTTTGTTATAGTTTAAAAAGCCCTTCAAAGACCGATTCCCACTAAAAGAAAGGAGGCAAAAATGCAACTGCTGCTTTTGGGGAGTATCACCGCAGCGGTTGTTCTGCTGGGAATGGTCTTACTCGTGCCCTGGCTGGAGCGATTTAGCTGGGAAAGAGAATTTACCTGCCCGATGCCGATGCCTGAAGCCTCGCTGAAACTCCAAGCCAAGCGCCTGTTTTAGACCGGCTCCGCACCACAACCCATTCAAAGCAATGCCTTTTCTCGCCTCCCGCGCGGCTAATCCTTAGCCGCGCACTTCTTTTAATGCAGAATACTTAAATTAGTCCGAACGCATTTCGCCGAAAAAATCCCCCCGCGAAAATTCGGAAAGGCGGCGGAGCCGCACCGCTGACAATTTCAAGTTTTTCTTTGGCGGCATTCAATCCAAGAATTCGCAAAGCGGATACCTAAAGAATAAAGAATTTTTATGAAAATTTCAATTTTTGAGAAAAGCAGAGCCCCAAGCAGAAACGTGTTCCGCAAGGGGCTCGTGGACGACTGCTGGTGCGCGAGGTTACTTTGTTCATCTTTTCCACTTCTCCTCGAGCCATCCGAGATAGAACGGCCAGAGGATCAGAAGAAGACCGGCGAGGATGTCGAGTGGCATTTCCATCTTCGCCGAAGCGATGAGACTTGGATCCGCAGCCGCAGCTCCCGGGTAGAACTTCTCGAACGCTCCGGAGAGAACTGCAAATGCGTTTGCAATCAATCTGAACCCGAGACCAGCGCTAACCAGCATGAGCGTGATTCGAAAGAACTTACTTTTCAAAGTACACCTCCTTGTTTTAAGGGTTTTGGTTTATCAAGCCAGCAGCGACTTGATTCGGCATATCATAGCATAACAGGTGTTCCTCGTCAAGCCCAACAAAAAATCACCGTCGCTGGTGTTTCTCATTTCCTAACTCATTGGATTAAAAAATTTTCTTCCCCCAAAATGCGAAACCGCCAATTCGTTTTTGCCCCCAAAATTGAATACAAATTAGTCGCCGAGCGAAGCGAGGCGAACCAAAACTCTTTGACTTTTCCTATCCGGTGCCGGCGGGAAGAATCGAACTTCCATCAACGGCGTATGAAACCGCCGCTTTACCATTAAGCTACGCCGGCAGCGCTCGTTTCTCTTCTGGACAAACCCCGGGCATTTTTACAGTTAGCCGATACGCTCCCCTAAACTTTTGCTTCTGGCAAAAGCCCAGGGCAATTCTTAACGCCTGCTCTGCAGGCTTAATTGCCCGTCGGAGCAAAGTCATTTGCTCCGACCCCGTCAAAGCAAAAAATCAATTTGCTTTGATCCAACTGAGCTACCCTGACAAAAATTATTGCAGAGATCTGCCGTGGTGATTCGATAAAAACCTCGACTGAACTCGGCCGAAGTCCTCACCACGGTGAGTCTGTCGAATCCACTGGTGTCAGATAATCTTAAATATACAAGAAATCTATGCGTTTGCCAATGAAAACCATCTCAAAAGCGTTGAAAAACTCTAAGAATGAGATAGAACCTCCTAAAAGTGGCTCTACTAAAAGAAAAACAGGCGATTCTTTACCTATTTCTCCTGCTTTGTCCTTCGGCAAACTCAGGACACTTCGCTTCGGCTCGCGCTTAGTGAGCAATTTGTCCTGAATTTTATTGAAGGAAGCGAGTCGAAGTGTTGCAGAGGCGTATCGCGATGGTTCGATAAACTTACCACAGGTTAGGCACCTTCTTTTTGTTTTCAAAAAACCAAAAACAGCCATCTCTGGCTGTTTCGGTGCTAATGGGGCCTCTTGACTTCTGATTTCATTCATCTATAATGGTATTATCACGACGAAAAAGCACTTCTTGGGGTTTTGTCCTTAAGCGGTGCTTTTTCATTTATTTTTGGGTTTATATTCGAGCTTGCTTCTTAAGTTATCCATAAAATCTATTTTTTCTCTGGCCTTTTTCTGGAGTAGAATTGAACATTTTTTCTTGTGAGAGGCCAATACTATTTTGAGTTTATTTTTTGAATAGAGATATTCAACCAAAGAATAAAAATCTCCGTCACTGGTAACTATAACCGCTTTATCATAGTTCGGATATTCAATCATGGCTCTTAGTACTAAATCGGTATCAACATTTCCCTTTGGTTTGCCGCCTTTTGGAATTAAAATAGGTTTAAATACCAAAACATAGCCGTACTCTTGGAGAGATTTGTATAGTTCCTGATTTTCAGGCACATAACCTATAAACAGGTATGCTTTTGAAACATAGTACTTTTCTTTTAAGTAAATCCTAAATCTCTTATAGCTTAGATTTCAACCTAAATCTTTAACTCCAAGATGTAAGTTCTGACCATCGATAAAAGCAAAATTGTTTTCGGTGTGTTTCAAGTTAATTAAAGTATATCAAAACCGAAGAATATCAAAAACTATTTTAATCTTTTGGCATCATTCGTTAATCTTCTTGTGAAAAGAAAAACAGGCGTTTCTTTGCCTGTTTCTCCTACTTTGTTGCAGAGGTAGGACTGAATTGGAAACAGATTATCTTTAATATAAAGGAAATTTATGCTTTTGCCAAAGCTTGTTAAAACAGAAAAGCCTCGCATAGAAGAAGATATGGAGACTTTTCTGTTGCGAGGCGACTAGTGCCAAGAACCACAAGAACAAGGACCCTTGATTGTATCACACGGAATTCCTGCAGTTATGCCTACGGGAGCATATTGAGAGTGTGCTTGCAGGAGCCAGGCATGAAGTACGTCATTGATTACGCAACAGGCATAAAGACCTGCGAAATCATGCCTATGGCGCTCGGGGTATTCCTTGATATCCTTTAATACAGCGTCTGGATCACGAGACATATGGCTCCTCCTTCCAGAAAGAACGTTACTAATGAAAAAGTACCCCATGCTACCTAAAAGGAAGTAATTCTTTCAGGTTAGCAAGAAAAGTCTTTGTTGCTGATAGTGGTGGTTTTACATAGCCTATCTTCTCTAGTTCTCTTCTGTTACCTTTTTGCCAAAGAAGAAAATCTGAAAAGGTTAAAGTCTCAAAAGACATGCCATTATCACCTGGTTTCCAAACTCCCGGTTCATTTATATTATCCCAACTCTGAGCCAAGGTGATACATAGTTCGTGGATTCGTGGTTTTTTAGTCAAGCCACCAGAACCAACTGAGAGATGGTATGGTTGAGCGTAGTAGAGTCGAATGATCGTGAATTCTGAGGGTTGAGACAACATTCCTGTAAGTCTATTGCCTTGCCAGGCCCGATCATATTTCTTCACTACATCACCAACCTTAAAACTAGTGGTCTCCTGGATTGGTGAAGAATCACAAACCTCCTTAATTGTTTGGGCATCACTAGCGTAACCGCAAATCTTGCAAACGAATATTGACCCGAAGGGCAGTCTAACTTCAGCCATAGTAACCTCCTAAAATTGTTAAGTTTCCGTCTGAGAATATACTATCTTTTAATATTTATTAAATCAACCAAGCTAAAAAGTTCCAACCTACAAAATGTTCTACTAAAATAACCCAGATTTTACTGGATTATTTTTACGAATTGCAGAGGTGTGTCGTGGTTGGCAACGGATATTGGAGAATATAAGAGAAATATATGTTTTTACGAGGGCTTATTAAAGAAGAAGGGGCGTCCTCTTGGATACCCCTTTTGTCCTCGCCTGGCATTCCATCTGGATGCTTCGGCGGGAAGTCATAGAACATACTCACAAGCCACTCACGGTGTTTTGTTCCATCAATGAACTTGTGAGTTCTCAGGAACCAATCGTAGGCTTCAAGGTAGCGACCAAGAAGTAATCTTCCTTCTTTGGAAAGACCGATGTAGACGCCCTGGTTCTGGAGACGCCAATCGGTGAACGCCTCGCTTGCATCACACATTGCGTTGACAGCAGCAAGGCAGTCATTGCACTGATAGTGGTGTCGTATCAAGAAACTAACCACGAAAAGAGCGAAAATTGTGATGATCACGGTCGTCTCCTTTCATTAGTGTAAAGATTCCGCCACCAACTGGATGGGTCTTCGTCGTAAAGTGCTTTGCCAAGTGTCTTGGCTGACTCGGTCTTCAGATACTTGAGGTAGTTGTATGGCTGTCTGACTTTCTTTCCTCCAAGCCACTCCTCGGCTTCTCTATTTCCTTGCCAGACATACTCCCTCAAGAGAAGAATCTCGTCTAAGATATCGGCATCCTTGGCGATTATCGCTTCTTTGCTCTCACGCTTATAGTATTCAGAAGCGATGTTGAACAAATCAGGAAATGGCAGAGTTCCAAGTTGTTCTTGATGTATTTCGGTCTCTGCCTCTGTGGTGTAGCGCTTATGAACCCAGTTGTGGTCGTTGGTTCGTGATTCTCCCATATCGTGGAGAAGACACATCAACACGACTCTCTCTGGATTCAGGCCTTCCATTTTTGCCAAGAAGTAGCCGATTACCGCTACCCTAAATGAATGGGTAGCGATGTTGTCGGACAAGTCGTCCGTGAGCAGAAGCTGACGATGCATCCGGATTGTCTTCCGCATCGTGCCGACTTCAAAAAGGAATTGAGCTATTCTTTGCAATTCTTCTGTATTCACAAAAACCTCCTTTCAACATTCACCTTATCATTTTAATCAAAGATTACAAATATCCAACAATTTGGGCGTTTGGGCAAGAAGTTAGAGGTTTTTCTACGGCTTAAAAAGACAAACCTCGTAGGAGCTACTTGGAACCAGACTATAGAGGAACTGAGGGTTTGGCAAAAATTAAAAATATATGCCTTTGACGGCGTATAAGCCTAACTATTGATTATTATCTTGAGCTTTTTCCTTTTTACAACAATGACCTCCTGTTTTTGCCCATTTCCTCCATTCTCCCTTCTCAATAAATGGTTCAGCATTTCTAATTAGTGTCTCCAATGTCCTTATTGGGTAGCTCTCATTTCCCTTTTTATATTGAGCATCCACTATAGCCTCTTTTTCGCCTTCTTCTCTAATAAAATATAAATAATGCGAGCCTTTTTGAGTTAAACCTACTTCTTTTCCTTGAACGAGGGTAAAACCGTGATGTTCAAGGAATTTTTTTTACATCACTATATGTCCAATTATTTAAACCACGAGGCATTAAAGTTATAGTTAGATAGAAGCTCTAAAGGAACATCAAAATGAGCCATATTGTAAAAAGAAGGAGGAGGAAGTCTAACTGGTTCAGGGATTCTTTTGTTTTGTTCTTCTTTGAGTTTTATAAATTCTTCTAACCTTTCCCAGTAGTATTTAGGGGCAGGTCTGTTTAGTAATTTATCACTTAGGTTCTTTTTGATGACAGTAAATATATGTCCCCTAACTGCTTCAATGAGATTATTAAAAACTTGTTTCAAGTTTTTTCCTTCTTCAACTATATCTAAAGTCAAGCAAACTCCAATAGATTTACCTTTCTCTTTGTAAAAAAAGAATTCGTATGTTCCTTTTTTCTTAGTATTAATCTCGGACATAGTAGCTATGATAGATTATATCTTTCTTTAAGTTTATAATCTAAATCTCGGTGTTGATAAGTTATCAGAAAACTGATTTAAAAGTCAAATTATCAAAAAGTATGGAGCGTGATGCCCTCGGCAGGATTTGAACCTCCAATCTTGACGATAGAAGCGTCCTGCTCTGTCCGTTGAGCTACAAAGGCGTGGTGTGGTAGGCGGAAGTTGCATCCGCTCTGCCAGTGCCACAAACTGGAGTGCTACTAATTACACCACTACCACCATTCAAATAAGTCAAAGAGCATAAACAAAAAAGCCACCAAAAACAACCGTAAGATGATACGGTTTAGTTTATTGGTGGCTATCTATGTCTAAAGAGTTTATATATCTGCATTGTTATAATTAAGATAGCACGGACATCTTTGGCATACAACCTACCCACCGTGCTACTCACTATTTCTTTTTTGGCTGATGTTCTTTTGAATACTCCCACAGAGCTTTATCTACCGTTCTTATGCTTTCGCCAGTTTCTTTTGAAATATCCCGTATTCTACCGCAATACTTTTGCCAAAAACCAAAAGTATAGTTTTTTGGTTGTTCCAAACCAAGAGACCAGATTGCTCGGAAATCTAATATAGGATACCTATTTGGGAAGGCAAAATGTAGAATTACAGAGGCAACAGGATATGCAACTCCCTTGAGCCCTCCTTCTGTTCCAAGCAAAAGTTCTATTCTCTTACGCTCGTCTTTTTCTCGGAAACTTAATTTGGTAATCTCTCGCACCTTTTTCTCGTTATTTGCTTTATAGTGTCTCTCTGGCCTTCTTGACTTCCATAGCCCCGTTTTTATAAACCGCTCTTTATCCAAATGGCGGTTGCCCTCAAGCCATTTCTTCGTTTCTTTTTCTACAATTTCATCATTAGTGTCTTTGTAGCGTTTATCATATTTCTGGGCATACTCTCTTATTTTTTCTTTTGTAATTTCCATCATACACAGTCAATCCTATCAAAAACTTACCCTACCCCGCTACTCACTATTGTTTGGAAACAAAAAACTCCCGATGTGGGAAGTTCTTTGTGGGAGTAGCAAGCGAGAGGAAAAACCTTTTTCGCTTTTCAGCCCTCAATTTTGCTCCAATTATGCTCGGCTGAACTCTTGGTGCACCCGTAAGCCACTGTTGCTTTTCACCGCACCCTTCACCCTTTCGGGCAAATCCACCGCACAAAGGCGGATGGCGGACTTATTGCACAACCTTGTTTTCAGTCCGAAGACCGATAAACACCAACTCTCACTACTCCAAATACAATATAACAATTACATTCGCTACTAATCAATAAACCAGAGAATAAAAGCTCCGACTCCAATTACAATAAGAGAAGGCCAGTCCAGACCAAGTTCGTAAATAAATTTAGTGATTTTATTCATAGTATCGGCTTCTTTTTGGTTAATAACTCCTCAATTGTAATCAGCTTTATCTCTAATCCCTCTTTATTTTTAATCCGTGCCACCTCTTCGTAAGCACCTTTAGAAAAACTAAAAGCTACAATATAGCCTTTTTTATAACCTGCTCTTTTAAGTGCTGTCTCAAAATTATCTACAACATTACGCCCCACCCCGTCAGACTGCTTCACCTGTATTCCTGCCTCTTCAGTTAAAATACTTCTGGGGTAATAGCCATCTAATCCCATATCTCCCACTTTCTTTCTGCTTGCGTTGGCTCTCATTTTATCTATTACTACCCAGTTTTGAAATTCAAAAGGTTCTAACTTTCTTACTTCCTCTACCGTAGTAGGCATACCTGCCACCTCATAATTGACACCCTCTATTGCTCCTAAAGTTCGTTCCGTTCCTTTGTCTAATCTTTTCTGTATTACTTTAATTGCCGTTGGTGATATATCTATTCCTATCCATCTTCTACCTAATTGTTGAGCTACAGCTATTGTTGTGCCACAACCACAGAAAAAATCAGCTACAATGTCGCTCTTATTTGAAGATGCCTTTATTATTCGGGATAAAATAGCTTCGGGCTTCTGGGTCGGATAACCTACTCGCTCTGATGATGTAGATGCCATTGTGGGTATATCCCATACATCTGTCATAGGTGCGCCTTCTTCTTTCGGATATGTCTTGCCGTAATAAACTTCGCCAGTGCCAGACCTGATACGCTTTATCAGTGCGTAGCGTTTTCCCTGTTCATCAATTTTGTTATATCTTTTTAGTTCTGGGTCTTTATATTTACCAAGATAGAGAGGATTAAAAGTGTAATTTGAAGACTTGCTATAAAAAAATATAGTGTCGTGTTTTTGTGGAAAGCCCGACTTTCTAACGGTGGCTCTTGCTCCATAACTCCATATTATCTCGTTGTGAAAGTTCTCTTCTCCAAAAATCTCATCTAACATAATTCTTATGTGAGCGTTAGCGTGCCAATCACATAGAAAATCAAATTATTGGTATCCAGATGTCCAGAAACGAGGCTAAAATAGAGGAGTTTGATGTTGAAACAGCGATTGCTTATGCTATTCAGTTTATTAAGAATATAGCTCGTCAGTGGCAGGATTTAGACGATATAAAACAAAAACAGCGACTCCAGCAATTGGTTCTACCACAGGGTATTACCTATGACAGAAAAACAAGAAACTTTGGAACCGCTATTTTGTCGCCTGTATTCAGGCTTTTTGAGGACTCTGCTATCTCAAAGTCCCGTTTTGTTGCGGGAGGGGGATTTGTTTCGCTTTATGGCGAAACCCGGGGCTAAAAATTGCTTCCTGTTCGGTCGCAATTTTCTTCACGCCCTGCAACTCCCGACCGAATTGAGAAAATCAAAACCGTCCATAAAGGACGGCTCTGATTTTCTCTAATTGCGGGAGGGGGACTTGCACCCCCGACCTCCTGGTTATGAGCCAGGCGAGCTGCTACTGCTCCATCCCGCTATAAAATATTACAAGTTTTGAAAATAAAATTCAAGGGTGTTTTTTTATCCACAATTTAAACCATTGATATTTATAAAGTTAAAAAATAGAATAGATAGTGAAAGGTTGATAAACTTTGGGACAAAAAGATTAATATATACTCAAAGATGCCTAAACAATTTTTAAGCGTAAAACAGGTTTCTAAAATTTTAGGGGTTACTTCTTTAACCGTCCGCAACTGGGATAAAAGAGGTAAGCTTCAGGCCTATCGAAATCCGATTAACAATTACCGAGTCTATAAAATTGAAGATGTGGAAAAATTGCTTGGCGACATAGATCAAAGTAAAGGCCCCGAAGGAGTCCGACAAGTCGGAACCTACGGGGCAAGTAAAAAAACAGAGCCTAAAAAATTAGTCGTAGAAGAACTATAAAGTTTCTAGATCCTTCAACGCCTCTCCGTAATAAGAAATAACTTTTAGAGCTTCGTTGCGATTTATTTTGAAATCAAGCTTGTGAGCGATCCTGTTCCTGACTTTATGGGCTTCCCACAAAAGCTCAAAGCTTTTCATATTTTTTTTATCTATCATACTTAGCCTTTCCGCCAATGATTCGCCTTGATAGCCCTTTTGAACCAATAAGTCGTCAATGAGCTTGTCGGCTTCAATGATCGCCAATTTCCACTCGCTTTCACTGGCAGAATTCAAATGATTCAAAACATCCTGCCAGTTTTGATTCAATTTTTCCAAATTAACCCCGCTCCCCTCTTTTCTTTCAGGGCCAGCCCCTGATTTTAATTTTTTCGCTTTTAGAAGAAATAAAACGATTAAAAATAGGAAAGTAAAAATTAAGATTAAAGAAATAATTGTTACTGCTTCGCCGATACTCATAATTAGTTATTCTCAAAGTTACGGCCGACTTTTAAAATGGTGGCTTCATCAAAGTGCTTCCCAATTATCTGAAGGCCAATCGGTAAGTCGTTGCCCTCTTTATTAACAAACCCGCACGGAACCGAAATGGCCGGAACGCCGGCTAAATTAATAGCCACAGTGTATATATCACCAAGATACATTGAAAGCGGATCGTCAGTTTTTTCGCCTAGCTTAAAAGCCGGGGTCGGAGCAGTCGGCCCGACAATTACATTAACTTTCTTAAACGCCTCGTCAAAATCTTTTTTTATCAAAGTCCGGACTTCAAGAGCTTTTTTGTAATAGGCCTCGTAATATCCGGCTGACAAAGCATAAGTCCCGAGCATTATTCTTCTTCTGGCCTCCTCGCCAAAGCCTTTTCCCCTGCTTTCAAGATAAACGTCCAATAAATTTTTTGTCCCGATATCGCTTCGCGATATCGATGATCCCCGATTGGCTTTGCCAATCGGGGCTTTCAACTTATTAATAATTGAAAATCCATACTTTATTCCGTCATATCTAGCTAAATTGGCCGAAGATTCGCAAGGCATAATAATATAGTAAGCGGCTAGGGCGTATTCTGAATGAGGGAGGGAAATATCAACAATTTCAGCGCCCAAACTTTTTATATTTGAAATCGCTTTGTTTACCGCGTTCCTAACATCATCGTCAAGACCTTTCCCCTCTCCTTCGCCAGAGGCTTCGGAGAGCAGGGCAAAGTACTCTTTCGGAACCCCTATTTTTAAACCCTTGATGGAATCGTCTATTCCATAAGTGTAATCCGGAACCTCTTTTGGCGCTGTCGTTGAATCAAGCTTGTCTTGACCGGAGATAATATTTAAAACCAAAGCGGCGTCATAAACATTTTTGGTTATCGGCCCGATCTGATCCAAAGAAGAAGCCATCGCCATAAGACCAAAACGGGAAACGCGGCCGTAAGTCGGCTTTAACCCAACCACTCCGCAAAAACTGGCTGGCAGACGGATTGACCCGCCAGTGTCAGAACCAAGAGCAAAGACTGACAAACCGGCAGCAACCGCCGCGGCAGACCCGCCGGATGATCCGCCTGGGACTCGGCTTGGATCATGCGGATTTTTGGTCGGCCCGAAAGCGGAATTTTCGGTTGAAGAACCCATCGCAAACTCATCAAGATTGGTCTTGCCTAAAAAAACCGCCCCGGCCTCTCGAAGCTTTTTAATCACCGTAGCGTCATAAACGGAAACGTAATCTTCCAAAATCTTGGAACCGGCGGTACACCGTGTATTTTCTATAAGAATGTTATCTTTAACTGCGCATGGAACGCCGTAAAGCGGGTGACTCGACTGGGGGTCCCCCATAGCGCGCAAATCAGCAGATTGAGCACTATGGGGGTGAGGAGAGGCAGGACCCGCTTTACGGAATACCTCTAGATACGCGTTCAACTTAGGGTTTTCTTTTTTAATCAACTTTAAAAATTCGCTCCGCAGTTCGTCCGGCGAAAACTCTTTATTTTGAAAAGCGCTTAAGGCGTCTTTGATTGTAAGATTTTTAATATCCATTATTTTACCAGTATCGGTTTTGTTTTCACAAAATTTCCTTCTCTCTCCGGGGCCTGGCCGATCATTTTTTTGATTTTTTCTGGATCAATGGGATGGGAATTTTCGTCTTTTCTAAAAACACCGGCTAAGCCAGTAACTTGGCTCGTCGGCTCAACATTTTTAGTGTCAATCTCATTCAATTTTTTGAAGTAATCCAAAATGCCGCTCAAATCTTTTGAATACTTTTTCTTTTCCGCCTCGCTTAAACCTAAACGAGCCAGTTTTGCGATATGCTCAATTTCTTTTTTACTTAATTCCATAACTTTATTTTATCATATTTAAAAATTGATTTTCGTCTATGATTTTCACTCCCAATTTTTTAGCTCTTTCATATTTTGAGCCCGGTTCCAAGCCAGCCACGACATAATCCACGTTTTTTGAAATATCCGACGAAACATCGCCGCCAAGCTCATGAATTTTATCTTTGGCTTCATCACGAGTCATTGATTCAAGCCCGCCAGTCAAAACAAAAATCTTGCCCGCCAGTTTAGACATAGCGTGAGTTACTTTGAGTTCTTTCGGCCATACTCCGGCTTTCTTGAATTTGGCCAGAAGACCCATATTATATTTATTTCTAAACCAACCAAAAACGCTTTTAGCCACAACTTGCCCGATGTTAGGAACCCGACTTAACTCTTCCAAGGCAGCGTGACCTAATTTTTCTAAAGCGCCGAATCTTCTGGCTAAATCAAAAGCAGTTTCTTGGCCAACATGACGAATACCCAAAGAGAAAATGAATTTATCTAAAGACGGGTGTTTTTCCTTTTGAATTGAACTGATTGCATTTTCAGCTGATTTTTCGGCAAAACGGGGTAAATTAAGCAAATCTTCTTTTTTGAGAGAATAAAGATCGGAAGAATTTTTAATCAATCCGGCATCCATCAGCTGATCAATGATCTTCGGTCCGACTCCTTCTATATTCATTGAATTTTTAGCGACGAAATGATAAACCGCTTCCCGTTTTATGGCCGGACAATTCTTATTGATGCAGCGATGAGCGGCCTCGCCTTTTATCCTCAAGACTTGACCGCCGCAAACCGGACAACGATTAGGCATATGAAATTCTTTCTCCCGGCCGGTCCTTAATTCCTTTAACACTTTGAAGATATCGGGGATGACATCGCCGGCCCGGCCGACGATGACACTATCGCCAATCTTAATCCCCAGTCTTCTAACTTCGTCTTCATTGTGCAAAGTCGCCCGGCTGACCGTCACTCCGCCGATTTCAACCGGCTCTAAAACGGCAATCGGAGTCAAAGCGCCGGTCCGGCCAACAGAGACAATTATATCTTTGACCTTAGTAGTTGATTCTTTCGGCGAAAATTTATAGGCGACCGCCCCTCGAGGCGCTTTTCCGACCACGCCAAGTCTTCCAAATATTTTATTGTCATTTAAAGCAACCACCACGCCATCTATTTCATAGGGCAGTTTTTCACGATGCTCGTCCCAGTAATCTCTGAATTTCTGAATCTCTTCCAAATCTTTTACAAACCGATTATGCGGGTTAACTCTGAAACCTAAAGATTCTAAAATCGAGTGCTCTTCTTCGTGTGTTTTTTGATTAAAGTCAGTTACCAAGGAGTAAGCGAATGAATCCAAATCTCTTGCCGCTGCAATTTTTGGATTAAGCTGCCTAAGCGAGCCAGCAGCCAAATTCCTCGGATTGGCATATATTTTCTGCCCTTTTTTATCAAGTTCTTTATTAAGCTTTGCAAAATCCTTTTTACCTATGAAAACCTCGCCTCTGACGACAACTTCTTGAAAACGCCCTACTTGGCCAAGGCTTTGAAGGGCGTTCGCGTTTAACGCGAGCGGAACCGCTTCAACGGTTTTTAAATTTTGAGTGATATCTTCGCCGATAAACCCGTCGCCCCGGGTTGAACCAGTTTCCAAAAGGCCGTCTTTATAAACAAGCTCGATGGCTAGACCGTCAATTTTAAGCTCGACGTAATAGCCGTTCTTTACGGCGCCTTTCAAAATCCGTTCAAGCCGATTGACCCAGTCAACCATATCTTCCATTGAAAAAGCGTCGTTAAAAGAAAGCATCGGCTTCGGGTGGCTTACTTTTTTGAATTTTTCAAGAGGCTGGCCGCCTATTCTTTGACTTGGCGAATCGGGTCTAATCAAGTCTGGAAATTTTTGCTCCAGATCAAATAATTCTTTCTTTAAGGCATCTTCGGCTTCGTCAGAAATCAAAGGCTTATTTAAAGTAAGCCGGTGGTAGCGGTATTTACTGATTAATTTTATGAGTTTTTCTATCCGCTCTTTAGCTTGAGACCCGGTCATATAAAATTTACAGAGATATTTCCAAGGCTCTCGAGACGCCTCTGAATTTTCCTATCACTTTTATTGGAAAAGCGCCAGGCGGAGAAACGACGCTAAAAGAGGCGTCATTAGTAAAAAGAGGTTGGACCGCATCCGGGTTCTTGAGCTGGTTATAAATCTGCCATTCAATCCCTGAATCAGCCGCATAAAGAGCTATTACCGAATTTGGGAAATCAAAAGAAAGCCGTAATTTAGCGGCAAAAATAGCAGACATGAAAAAAGCAATGTTTAAAATAATGCCGATGGTCAGTATTACGTAAATTAAAGCGGTCCCTTTCATTTATTTAAACCTCATGGCTAATCGCTTAAAACTCTCTGGGAAATTGTGGTTTGTAAATCAATTGAATCCAGCTGGGTCGTCCCCGTCGTCTCAGTTAAACCTAAAATTATAGTAACCCGCGGCTGCCGGTCATCGCCTGCAAAATTGCCGGAGATGCAAAAGTTAAGCCGGGAAACGCTTATATCAGGATTAGAAATAATCGTATCGTTCCCATTATAGCGCCGGTGGATTTGACTGCCCGAAAGAAAATAATCAATTGGGCCGTTAACCGGATGCTGAAAGGTTAACATTGAGGGCCCCGGACAAGCAGAATTAGCGCTAGTGATAGGATTAGCCACCCTTATTTCTCTGCTCATGGATTCTAAAATGTACCTTCCGTTCTCTTCTACTTTTTTGGCGTTCAAAGCCCGTCTTTGCATACTTAAAGAACCGATAAAAGAACCTCCGGCCACAAACACCAAAATGGAAAATATGAAAACCGCAACAATCAATTCGACTAAGGTGAACCCCGAACGAAGCCGCGAGGACCCGCAGCGCGCCTCTGCTTCGTACGGGGTGAAGCCTCTTGATCGATATTTTGATATATCAATATTTCGCATTATGGTTGCCAGTTAAATAACCTTAATTCGGCTTGGATAATTTTGGGACCGCTTTTTTCGGCCCAGGAGACTTCGACCTTTGCCACTTTTTCCACCGCAGGTCCATTCTCAGCTGAATTCTGAATTATTATTTTTCTTTTGAAAATGGCATCCTGCCCGGCTGAATAACTATAAAGTCCGGCTGAATCTTTTTTCAAAAAAACATCTGAAAAAGGAAGGAGCGACTGCGAACTCCATTCAACAAGATAATCGCCATTGGTTAAAGAAGAACCAAAAACTGCTCCTGAATGCCAATCTTTGTCTCTTATATTCCTGACTATTTCAAGGCCTTCTTGGGCCAGATTTGCGGCAATCAAATTATTTTCTGCCCGAGCCACGCTCGACAAACTCAAACTTATGCTTGAAATCACCCCGACTAAAACTAAAGAAATCATCCCGACAGCAACAATTACCTCGACTAAAGTAAAGCCCCTATTATTCATTGAGTTATTATCCGACCAGCCGTATCTACGGTGAGGTTACGGCAAATCGAAAGATTTGATTCCAAACAAAGCTCAATCGTGGTTGAAACGCCAAATGCCCGGCTGTCGTTTACGTAGGTGGTCGGATCTGGCGGCTCGAAAAAAATATCAGAAAAAGAATTTTTAAACAAAACTCTCTGCTCGATTATTTTTGCGTTTCCATAAATCTCATCAATGCCTAACTGAAAATTATGATTAGAAGCCTGGCAATTTGCCGCTCCGCCAAGTCGGCCGGCATACAAATAATAATTTATATTATCAACGTAATGAAGGCCGAAGCCGCAAGGAAGAGAACCGCCAAATTCCTGACTTGAAACAGCCAAATCCTGGGCGTTTCTTATGCTTGTTTCGAGCCCGGCGGCGGCCCGAGTCAAAGAAGCCTGGTCTTGTCCAGTTCTAAAATTTAATAAAATAGCGGCGCCTAAAAAACCGATAATAAAAATGGTGACCAGAACTTCGACTAGGGTAAAACCTTTTGACATCTACTCAAATTTAGCAAAAATCTCATCTCCAGATCTTATTTTAATTTTATGAATTTCAGCTGATCTAATTTCCTTGCCGTTTAAATAAAAATGCCAATTACCATCAAGGCCGTCTTCAATCATGCTGTCTATTTCCATAATATCGATCAAGTCGCCTAAAAGCGCATAGCGGACTTCGAAACTGCCGCCGCGGGAGGCGGCCAAAAGAGCGTCAAGCATGGACATATCTGATAAAACATCACCTTCAAAAACCCGACGGTTCGTTTCATAGTCAATTTCAATTCTGGCCGCATTTGAAGATCCTCGTCCATTAATTGAGTAACTAAGCAAATCGCCGAATAAGCCGGAATAAAAACCGTAAATCAGAACTGCTATAACCAGCCAAAAATCGCGGCTTTTAAAAATAAGGGACCTGTTTTTCTTCTTTAATCTAGCCATAGCCTAAGAATCAATTCAGAGTTAATGAAATCTAACAGATTAAAACCGGATAATAAAAATAGAACACTGGCTAAAGCCATTATAGAGCCTAACGGCACCTTTGACTTTAAACCGGCCTTCTTGGAAACCAATAGTATTATAGCAACAATAAAGCCGATAAAAAAGGTCAGATAGAAAAGACTGATGGAATTTTCAAGGCCAAAAGCAAATCCAAGCCAACCAGCCATCTTAACGTCGCCCAAACCGATTCCCCTGCCTTTAGTCATCAGAAATAAAAACAATAAAATTCCGCCAAAGAATAATAAGCCGTAAAAATTAGAGATGGTCGGCGAAAAATGGGAGGCGAAAAAGATAAAAACGAAAGAAACTATAAAACCGACTAAAATTAAACTGTCTGGAATAAGCAGGTTGTTTAAATCAATAAATGCAATTGCGGTTAAAAGACCGACAAGAAATAAAACATAAATCAAATAAACCAGGCTGTTTCCGTACATTAAAAATGAAACCAGAAACAAGAACCCGGTTAACAGCTCAACCAAAGGATATTGCCAGGATATTTTTGAACCGCAATTTCGGCACCGGCCCTTTAAAATAAAAAAACTTAAAACCGGAATATTTTCAAACCAAAAAATTCTTTTTCGGCACTTTGGACATCTGGAATGCCCCCCCACGATATTCCGGTATTTCGATATTTCGGGCTGGGGAAGCCGGACGATTAAAACATTAAGAAAACTGCCGATCGCCAAGCCAAAAATAAAAATCAAAAAAATCATCATAAACCAAAAGGACCAATAAATCCTATTGGTCCTATCGGTCCTACTAGACTCATAGATCCAATAGGTCTACTTTACGCCAACATCAAATACGCAGTTGTTGTTGGATAAATCGTTGTCGGCGCAGTTTCCTGAAACCGGGTCGGCTCCGTTGGTTAAAACTCCCATCCGGCCGGTTGATCTTGCGGTCCAGCCGGTCGTGGTAATGTCATCATCGCTCTTTAGGGCCGGGTTGCCGTTTTCAAGCTCCACCCAAACTTGATATCTGAGAATTTTACCGGTGGTGGCCGGCGCCGATGCATATCCGTATTGAACCTGATCTAAAGGATCAAGGGTGGCCGCCATTTTTCCGGTTCCAAGATAGGGCCTCATCGGATCAGAAACATCGTATAAACTCATGGCCGGATAAGAACCAAAGTTATCGTCAAAATACTGCTCAATGGCTGTCCTAATTTGCGAGATGTCGGAAATCCTTTTAGCGTCTCGGGCTTTGGCTCTGGCGCCGCCAAGCTGAAGCAAAAGCAAAGTGGCTAAAACGCCGATAATGGCGATAACCACTAAAAGCTCGACTAAAGTGAAACCTCTCTCTCTGGATAAATTTTTATACATCGTTTTTTATTGAATTTATTATTTTATCGACCCAAAATTTTATGTGGAATTGGTGAATTGGCTTTTCGTTACGAAATCTGGAAATTTAGAGCGAGGCGAAGTAAAAATTTAGAGTTGTATAGATATACTGCGATAAATTTTTACGAGCCGCAGCCTAAATTTACAGATTGCAGTAGAAAGGGCCAATCTACCAATTCCACTTTATTATCTTATTATACTAAACAAAGGCAATAACACACCAGATACAATTATAAACACTATCCCCCCGAAAATCAAAATGACCGCAGGTTCAATAATTGAAGGCAGGTTCCGAATAATGGCGTCGGCTTCGTTGGAGTAAAAACGGGAGATATGACCAAGAATCAAATCCAACTTGCCGGTCTTTTCGCCGACGCTAATCATCTGGGTGATAATCGGCGGAATCACGGCCGGATATTTTATGAAGACTTCTGAAATTTTCGCGCCCCGGCTTACTTCGGTTTTAGACTCCAAAAGGATTTTCTGGTAAATCTTGTTGCCGACCACGGTTGAGGTTATCTCTAAAGAATCAAGAATCGGCACTCCGGCCTTAACCAAAGTAGCCAGAGTTTCGCTTAGTCTGGCCAAATATATTCCCTGAATCGCTTTTTTCAAAAAAGGCAGTTTGAGCTTCAACTGATCGTATTTTTCCAAACCTTCGGCTGTCTTTAAATAATTAAAAAGCCAAAAAGCCAAGATGGCCAAGAGCCCTAAAATTAAATACCAGTAATTAAGAAGAACGGTGTTTACAAGAATCAAGGAGCGGGTAGACAAAGGCAGATCTTCTACCCCCGCTTCCTGAACAATGGACAAAATCTGGGGGATAATCGGCGGCAGATCAAGCAAAGGGAAACCGAAAAATAAGACTATAAAGACGGCGATAACCGCTAAAAACAGAAAAGCCGGATAAATCAAGGCCCCCATGGTTTTTGATTTTATTTCAGCCTGCTTTTCCAAATAATCAGCCAGATAATTGGAGACCTCGTGGAGTTTCCCGGCTGTTTCCCCTGATTTTATCAAGCTTATGAAAAAATCAGAGAAAATTTTCGGATACTTGGCCAAAGCCTGGGAAAGCGAACTCCCGGCATCAACCATTTCGGTTACGTCCCGCAGAATCTTTTTAAAAGCTGGGTTAACCGCCTGATCGGCCAAAGTACCCAAAGCGCCCACCAAAGGAACATCGGCATCAATTAAAATAGCGAGCTGCCTTGAAAAAAAGACGACATCGCGCCTTGACGGTTTTATTAAAACCGTCCCGACGTCTTTTTTTAAAAAGCCCCTTTCTTTAGACTCTAAAGTTAGAATTATAAGCCCCTGACTGTGCAAAACAGAAACGGCCTCATTTTCATCATGAGCTTCAACCGCGCCTTCAGCCACCTGTCCGGCTTTATTTTTTGCCTGATAAATGAATTCCATCGGCTGCGCCTACATAATGCCAATATACGAATTTATGCGAATTACGAATAATTTTAAATTCTTCTTATTCGCGTTATTCGCAATTCATTCGCGTATTTGCATTATTTAAGTAACTCTTTTAATTCAGAAGGATTTAACGAGTAAAATTCCGCCTGCTCCATGGAAATTTGGTTTTTCTTGACCAAATCGGCCAAAGATTTATTCAAAGAAACCATTCCGATATCAGAACTCGTGCCAATAACCAGATTCAACTGATTAAACTTATTTTCCCTGATCAAGTTCCTGACTGCGGAGTTGGCGATCATTACTTCAACCGCCGGAACCAAACCTCCTTTAATTCCCGGGATCAAACGTTGGGAAATGATTCCGGAGATAGTGTTGGCCAGCTGGGTTCTGATCTGCGATTGACCCGAAGCCGGAAAACTATCAATGATTCTTTCAATCGTCTGGCTGGCGTTATTGGTATGCAGAGAGGCTAAAACCAAATGGCCGGTTTCAGCCGCGGTCACGGCCGCCGACATGGTTTCATAATCCCTCATCTCGCCGACCAAAATCACGTCAACATTCTGTCTGAAAGTTGAACGCAGGGCCTTATGGAAAGAAAGAGTATCTGAAAAAAGTTCGCGCTGGTCAATAATGCTTTTATCGGGAGAAAAAATATATTCAATCGGGTCCTCAATGGTTACGATCTTATAGTTTCTTTCTTGGTTGATTAAATTGACCAAAGCGGCCAAGGTAGTAGTTTTACCGTGTCCGTTCGGCCCGACTGCTAAAACAAAACCTTGGCTAAGACGGCTAAAAATTTTAACGATTGGCGGAAGATTAAGATCATCAATGTCTGGAATTTGAGAAGGAATAAAGCGAAAAGTCGCAGCCGGAATATTTTTGGTCCTGTAGACATTGACCCTGAAACGGGCTTCCTGATTTACGGAATATGAAAAATCAACTTCTTTCTCGATGAGAAATCTTGATTTTTTTTCCTCAAGCAAAGAATCAACTATGCCTTGGAGCGTTTCCGGATCCAGGATGCTGTATTTTTTTAAAGGCACCAGTCGGCCGAAAAGTCTTAGAGTCGGGAAATTAGCCGGCGACAAATGCAAATCCGAAGCTTTCTGCGAAGCCGTGTAAATCAGCAATTCGTTTAATAATTCTTTATAGTCAGGCATTTCCCGCTTCGGCTACTTCTAATAATTCTTCGAGCGACACCATCCCTTCAATCACTTTCAGTATCCCATCCTGGAACATGGTCAGCATCCCTTGCCTCTTTGCTTCTTCTTTTAAAGCCGCCTCGGACAAACCGGATAAAATTATTTTTTCGACGCCGTCGGTTATTTCAAGAATTTCGAAAATCGCCATCCGGCCCTTATAGGCTTTGCCCCGGCATTCCGGACATCCCTTCTCGCTGGCCTTATAAACCGAAAAGGTCTTAGCCAGATCTTTTCTGACCTCTTCCGGCATCTGGTCTATCGCTTCTTTGATGATTTTTTCCTCGGCGCCGGACGGCTTTAATTTGACTTTGCAGGCCGAGCAAAGCCGGCGCAATAACCTTTGGGCCATAGCCAGATTCAAAGTCGGGGCGATTAAATATTTTTCCACTCCCAAATCAATCAGCCGGGGAATCACTCCGATTGAATCATTGGTGTGGAGAGTTGAAAAAACCAAATGGCCGGTCAAAGAAGCATGAGTGGCCAAATTAGCCGTGTCCGAATCCCGTATCTCGCCCACCATTATTATATCAGGGTCCTGCCTTAAAATTGAGCGGAGGCCAGAAGCGAAGGTATAATTGATTTCTTCCTGAATCTGGGACTGGTTAACCCCCGGCAAAATAATTTCGATTGGATCCTCAAGAGTAATTATATTTACGCTTTCGTCGTTTATCTTTCTTAAAATCGAATAAAGGGTCGTGGTTTTGCCTGATCCGGTCGGCCCGGTGATTAAAATACTGCCAAAAGGCTTTTGAATATACTCATCCACTAATTTTAAATTCCGGCCGGCCAGGCCTAAATCAGGCAAATCAATTAAGCCGAGCGAAGGATCTAGAATTCTTAAAACTACTTTCTCTCCGTACCGGGTCGGCAAAGTGGATACTCTGAAATCAATTTTTTGGTCTCCGGCCATGGTGCTGAACCGGCCGTCTTGAGGAACTCTGGTTTCGTCTATCTTCAAATCGGAAAGAATTTTTATCCTGGTGACAATGGCTGAATGGATGCTTTTGGGCAGAGTCAAAGAAATATACATAATGCCGTCAGTCCTAAAGCGGACTCTTAATTTATCCTCCTGCGGTTCGATGTGAATGTCCGAAGCCCGTAATTCAACTGCGTGCTTTATGATCACGGCTACGGCTTTGATAATCGGCGCCTCTTCTGAAATCTGGGCTAATTTTTCCGGCGCAGCCTTTTTCACTTCTTCTTTTTCAAGCTCCTCATTCAACTCTTCCAAAGCCTCTTTGACTTCGCTTGAAAGCGTCCGGTACTTTTTTAAAACCGCCAAATAATCTCCAAAACTGATTGCATACTTTTCTATGGCCAAGGCTTTATCCTGGCCGATAAATTTCAAGGCTTCCAAGGCATCGGTGTCTTCCGGATTTAAAATCCCCGTTCTTAATACGTTATCTTCCTTATCAAAAGGAATAATTTTGTAAAAACCGACGACGTCTTCAGGCAAAGTTTTTAAAACATCGGGCCTCACCTCTGCGTCTTTTAAAGAAACCGAGGGAAGGCGGTAAAGCTCCGATTTAAGGGACAATAAATCTGAGTCGGAAATAAGTTTTTCTTCAACGGCGACTTGAGTAAAATCCTTGTCTTCCGACTTTGCTTTTTGGACAAGAACTTCGGCCGTCTTTTGGTCCAAGATTTTTCTCTTGATCAACTCTTCAATTAAAGTTTGAGGGATTTTGATCATTGGCTATAACAATTTCTCCAAAATTATTCGCCCTAAAACATTTTAAAACAGAATGTTTTAAAATGTTTTAGGGGCTAAAGAGGTCGGTCTTCCCGCCGGGTGAAGTCTTCACCGGAATTTCTCCGAAAATCCTCAAGCTTTTGAAATCGGCCCGGTCAAAAATAGAGAAATCCAATTGGAGGCTCTCGAAAATCCTTAGTCTTGAAAGTTCTTTTTGGACGTTCGGCAGAATTTCATATTCATTAACTTGGCCAGGCCTGATTATTTGGAAATAGAAAATAAAGCCGGCAATCAAAGCCAGTAAAACTAAAATCATGGGCAAAGAAGAACCGCCTGTTTTAATGTTTGGTAACTTAATCATTGATCTCTTTATTCAGGGGCCAAATAGTTAATTTCAAAACTTAAATCATAATTCAATGTTTTAGTCCCTTCGGCGGCTTGAGAAGCCGCATCCAAGGTTGAAATTTCAATCAGCCTCAAGTTTTTCTCAAGAAGGTCAAGCAAATTCACAAAAGAAGGATAACTGCCGCTAAGCTTCAGGGTGCCGTTGATTTTTCTGATTTTTCCCTGGCCCTGGACTTCGGAAAGATTAATTTCGGAAAGAAGCAGACCCGAAGCCGAGACGATTGATTCAATATTGGACAGAAACTCGGGCAATTCTTTTTCCCGCGGCAAAAGCCGGTCAAGCTTGTCTATGTCGCTTTTCCTGGCCTCTATTTGGCGGTTCAAATTCTTCACCTGATTTAAAAGCTTTTCTGCCTCCTTTAAAATTTCCTCCCTTTCTTTGACTGAACCGCGGAGCATCCGGGTTTGGTCAAAAGCCGGCAAAACCAAAAGGAAAAAAACCAGAATGGATCCAACAGCAATAATCAAAGAAAGAAATTTTTGGTTCATTTTAAGAATTTATTCCGGTCAAAAGTCAGTTTGATTACAAACTCGGTCCGGCCGATGGTTAGGATTTTAATTTGATTTATAGAAACATCGTTAATTGATTCGTCGGCCAAAAAATTCGCGCTTTGCTTGGCAATCGAAGTAAGATTGGGGGCAGTCGCCTTGAATTCAAATTTCAGCTCCGGCAAAGAAACGGCCAAAGATTCAAACTGGACCGCCGGCAGAGTCAATTGCTGAATCTTTTTAAACCCTTCTGACCAAAGAGTATGCTTTTCCAGAAAAATCTGGGATTGGTCCAGCTTTGATTTGACTTCATCGATTCTGGCCTCTTCCGCTTTATTGCGGGCATTGTTAAAATTGGCAAAAGCAACGTCCAATTCCTCAGCTTTATTTTTTAGGGTCTTATTGTAAAAAAACAGACCGCCATATAAAACAAGGACAATAATTAAAACCAAAATCCCGGGCCCGAAAGTCATTTTGGCGCCGATATCTATTCTTCTTGTTTTTTCCGGAAGAAATTCCAGCTCCGGCATAAGATAATTTTACATTTAAATCTTCCTCATCGCCAGCCCCAAAGCCACGGCCAAAGAAGATGCTACATTTTTCAAGGCCCCCTCTAAAACTCTATTGAAAGAAACTTTTTCCAGGGGGTCGCCGATTAAAATCTCTTTGCCGAGCTTCTGGCCGAAATATTCTTTAAGACCGATCATCTGGGATTGGCCGCCGGTCAAGATAACTTTGGCTATCTTCGTTTTCTTGCTTTCCTCGAAATTGGCGATTGTTTTTTTCGCTTCAAAAACAATCATATCAATTAATGGCCCGGCCGCTTGGACAAAAGAAGAACTCCCTTTTAATCCTTCTTTCTTCTTCAACTCTTCCGCCCTTTCAAAACTGATTCCCAAAGAAACGGAAAGAACTTTGGTCAACTCAAACCCGCCGAGCTCGTAGTTGCGGGACACCCTTTCAAAACCTTTATCGATAATGACGATTGAGGTGCTTCTCCCGCCAAGATTAATAACGGCTAAAGGGGAAAGATCATCGCCGATTAAGGCTCTGGACAAAGCGATATTTTCAAGTTCAAGAGCTCTGATGTTCAATCCGGCCGAAAGAAAAATATTTTTGTATCTCTCGGCTTCGTTTTTAGGAACAGCCGCCAGAAAAACTTCTACATTCGGGAATTGCGTTTTGGGGGCAAGGCTCGATTCGTATTGAGAAATTTCCTTCACGTTGATAATTGACCAATCCAAAACAACTTCTGAAAGAGGAATCGGGATGTACTTTCTGGCTTCAAAAGGAATCGCTTTTTCAAGATCCTTGGCCGATAAATAAGGCATCTCAATGACGGTGGTAAAAGTCAAGAAAGAAGATATCGAGGTAACCGCATCTTTAGTCGATGGCTTAATCCGGCTTAAAAGGTCTCTTAACCCGCCGATTAAGAGATCGTCGCCGATTTTGACGCCGGCGCTTTCTTTGGCCGAAAAATCGAGGAGGCCGTAATTTTTCAATTCAAAACGTTCTCCGGAACGGGAAAGTTCAGCGATTTTTATGCCGGCCGTCCCCAAATCAACGCCTAAGACTGATTTAGAACCGAATAAAGCCATTGGTATTATTTTAAATTGTACTCCAAAATGAATTATATGGCATTTAAGTTATTAACATCGGCCAGAAACTATCTTCTGGAGTTATTGTTTCCGATAAAATGCGCTGTCTGCCGAAAAGAAACCGGCTCCCAAAAAAGAAACAAACTGATCTGCGCCGATTGCATTAAAAAAATATCGCCCTCGCTTGATTTTTTCTGCCCCTTATGCGAAGCCAAAACCGCTGATGGAAAGCTGTGTTTTTCCTGCCGGATAATAATTTCCAACACCGAAAAAACATTTCATCTGGATCGGCTGATTTATCCTTTTTCATATAAAGATCCGGCTGTCCAAAAAGTAATCAAGTCTTTTAAATACCATTTCATAAAAGATTTAAATCAACCCATTGGCCGGCTCGTAACTTCTTACCTCGATAAAATTAAAGGCAAAATCGATTTAAAAGATACGGTTATTATTCCGGTGCCGCTTCATAAAAGAAAGTTCAACCAAAGAGGCTATAACCAATCGGAATTAATCGCCGTCGAAATTTCTAAACACCTGAATATCGGGGTTATCAATGACTGTCTTTTTAAAATCAGGCCAACCAAGGATCAGGCCAAACTTAAAGAAAACAAACGGCTTGGAAATTTGAAAGGCGCTTTCCTTTGCGCCAAGCCATGGCTGGCCGCCGGCAAAAAAATCCTGCTCCTTGACGATGTCTATACCACCGGCGAAACCATGAAAGAATGCGCCAAAGTCTTAAAAGAAGCCGGGGCAAAAGAAGTAATCGGGCTTGCGATTGCGAGAGGTTAAAAACAATGATAGAATTAAATAAATTTGGAGGGGACGCATAGCGGTTTGTGCAGATGTTTGCTAAACATCGACCTCGAAAGGGGTCTGGTGGGTTCGACTCCCACCCCCTCCGTTAGTGTCAAATTAGAACACCTTTTGGTGTTATAATTTGGCATAATAGTAGTGGGAGGCGAAGGGCGTTAAAAAAATTACGATCGAATAGGAAG
>Ga0213870_1000157_pt1 | contig 35901 bp, 25 predicted proteins | sample WICALVC2017_Meta_FD_160119 | JGI IMG/M metagenome (GOLD analysis project Ga0213870, IMG submission 160119) | Freshwater microbial communities from subterranean cave lake in Wind Cave National Park, South Dakota, United States - WICALVC2017 | ecosystem: Environmental > Aquatic > Deep subsurface >...
CTATCAGTTGGGAGTTAATCCGCCAAGTCTAACTTGGGATGAGGCAAGTCTTGGGTACAATGCTTATTCAATTCTCAAAACCGGAGCTGATGAGTATGGGAATAAGTTGCCCTTAAGCATTCGGTCATTTGATGATTACAAGCCCCCGTTATATGTTTACTTAGACGTTATTCCGATTTTCCTATTTGGTCTTAACGAGTTAGCAGTAAGATTACCAGCTGCAATATTTGGAATATTTACTGTTATTGCTGTTTATTTTTTGATTAAAGAAATTTTACCCAAAACTGTTGCGCTTATTACAGCATTTTTTTTTGCAATTTCTCCTTGGCATTTGCAATTTTCCAGAGCCGCTTTCGAAGGAAATATCGGACTCTTTTTCTTCATTACGGGATTATTGTTTTTTTTCAAAGCGCTTAGAAATGGAAACTTTCTTTATCTTTCAGTCGTCTTATTTTTGTTAAGTTTGTACTCATATCATAGTTTCCGTCTTTTTGTTCCGCTATTTCTTCTGTCCCTTTTGATTATATTTTTCAAAAAAATTTTGAATTTTAAAAAACAAGCGATAATTTCTCTTGTAATATTTTTGCTCTTCTCCTTTCCAATTTGGAATAGTTTTTTGGGAGAAGTTCCGGGTACAAGCGCTAGGTTATCAATGGTAACTGTTTTTTCCAACCCTTCAGTTATTGATCCTTCGATTGAAAGAATTGATTACGACAGAAATAACAATGATCTGCTTGGTTCCATTATTCATAACAGGCGAATAGTTTATTCTCTGGCAATTGCAAAAGGATACCTTGACCACTTTAATCCGGATTTTTTATTCATACATGGGGATGGAGGCGTACAGCATCACGCTATTGATGTAGGCATGCTTTATCTATGGGATATCCCTTTCGTATTAGCGGGTATATATTATTTGTTGAAAAAGAATAATCGTTTCACCTTAGCTCTCTTCATCTCTTTTTTACTTGCTCCTGTCGCGGCTTCAATAACAACCGGCACTCCCCATCCGGTAAGGGCAATTGGAATGGTTTTAGGATTTCATATTTTTGCTGCTGCAGGGGTGGTATTTTTTTTGGGGAAAATAATGCTATTTAAAAATTTACTTGCTAGGTTAGCGTTAATTTTTATTATTGCAATTAGCTTCATATTCAATGCAGCCTATTATTTCCATCAATATTATGTGCATACTCCTGTTGAATACGGATATTTTTGGCAATATGGATATAAAGAAGCATTAGATTATGCAAAAGAAAATGAGGAAAAGTTTAATAACATCATTATGACATACGAGTATGATCAGCCTTACATCTATTATCTTTTTTATAATAAAATAGACCCTTCTTGGTACCAAAAAAATTGGGACTATAACGGAAATGGAACGGTCGATAGATTTAAAAGAATAATTGGAAAATATACGTTCAGGAATATTGAGTATTCAAAAGACATTCATGTTCTAAGTACGCTTCTTATTGGCACCCCAAAAGAAATACCTGATAATGCAAAAGTTATAAAAACCATAAAATTTCCAGATGGAAAGACGGCTTTTCAAATCGTTGAAACATGAAGAAAGTATTGATAGTATTATTCTCTCTTTTTGTTAGCCTTCCTGTTGTATTACCGTTTTTTCATACGGGATATTTCCCGACACATGATGGGGAATGGACGGTTATAAGACTTGCCGACATGTTTCGCACTCTTCGCGATTTTCAGATACCCCCCCGGTACAGCGGAGAGTTAAATTTTGGTTATGGTTATCCTCTATTTAATTTTGTTTATCCTTTGCCTTATTACTTAGGCGTATTTTTACACTTTTTAGGAATAGGATTTGTAGATGCGATTAAAATTTTATTTGCGCTAAGTGTTTTCTTTTCAGGATTTTTTATGTTTTTTGCATCCAAACTTTTGTGGAAAAATACTTGGGCGGGACTTATTTCTGCGGTAATGTATATATATTTTCCATATCGCATGGTTGATCTGTATGTAAGGGGATCTATTGGAGAATCGCTTTCTTTTGTTTTATTTCCTCTTTTATTTTATCTTGCGATTAAATTAATCGGTAAGCCCTCATTCTTATTGGTTGGAGGCATTGGAGTTTGCGTTGCATCTCTTGCCATGACACACAACATAATGGCAGTTTTCTTTACGCCGCTTTATATATTATTTGTATTAATTCAGGCAATCTTAAAGAATAAGAAAGCGATAAAAGCGTTTTCTCTAAGTATTTTTTTGGGTTTAGGTTTGTCTGCATTTTTCTCTCTTCCTGCTCTTTTTGAAAAAAATAATATTTTGCTTTCGCAAATTCCCATTGCTGATCGCAACTTATACTTTGTAAATCTTTCGCAATTTATATTTCCTAGATGGGGATATGGCGTTCCTATAGATCCTAATGGTTTTAGTTATCAGTTGGGCTTAGCGCATCTTGCAGTATTTATTATTATTGTTTTATCTTTATCATCTTTTTTAATTAAGAATAAAATAAAGTTCAAAGAATATTATATAAAGTTTGCGGGTATTTTAACTATTTCTGTCTCTTTTTTTACTTTTTTACTTTTTAAGCCCTCAGAATTTTTGTGGAAAAATATACCTTTATTATCGGAAATTAATTATCCATGGATAGTATTAGGAATATTGGGATTTTTGATTAGTCTATTGGCAGGGTTTTTGTCAAAAAAAGTTTTGGGAAGATTTGTGATGATTTTTCTTGCGATAATTGCTGTGTTTACAGTATTACCCTATGCAAAACCTCAGCAATATATCAATAAGGGAGACAGTTATTATCTGACTAATGATGCCACGACAACTTCTTCCAATGAACTGATGCCGATATGGGTTAAAAAGATTCCATTTCAAAGGCCAGCAGAAAAAGTGGAAATAGTAAAAGGGGCAGGAACAGTAAATAATATTTTTTATAATTCTAAAAAAATCACATTTGATGTTTTGGCAGAAGGAAATACTAAAGTAAGGGTAAATACAATTTATTATCCGGGATGGGAAGCTTTCGTTAATAGTCAAAAAGCAGAAATAGACTATACCAATGAAAGAGGGGTAATGGAACTTGAGGTACCAAAAGGTGAAAATAAAGTCGAATTAAAATTCTCCGAAACCCCTCTTCGCCTTTTTGCGGACCTTCTTGGCATTATATCAATCCTGTTGTTGGTTTTCTACGGAAGCATCTCAAGAAAAGGACAAGGTCATATTAAAGTGAAGGTGTCAAGCTAGTCCACCTCGAAGGTGGGAGTTCAGGGGAAGGTGGAAGTTCCTTAGGGAGTTTCTTAATCTTTACGAATGTCCATTCTAAATAAGTTTTGTTCGATTATGATAATATAATGTGCATATATGGGAAATATACGCGAATTAGCTACCAATCCTCACCAATACGACAACAAAGATACAGGATGGGAATCGGTAGGATCTAGCATAGAATCACCTACCAGAACTCAATTTTGGAGTTATCTCAGAAGACAATCTTCTTCTTGGAGGGAAAAAGATATTATAGACATTGGTTCTGGTATTGGGTGGCTGATGGATTTAGTCTTAAAAGAAGGTGCGAAGTCAGTAGTGGGAATTGAGCCATCAAGAAGAAATTGTGAACTGGCTAGATCGTTATATCCCCATGTTACCAGCCTAAATGTATCTTTTGAGGATTACATTCCTGACCGAAAATTCGATGTTGGCTTTGCGGTAATGTCTTTTGTTCATATAGGAGATATTGATGAAGCTTTTAAAAAAATTTCTGGTTTCCTTAATCCTCGGGGAGAACTGATCGCGATAGTACCTGACTACGATTACTTTCATACCTCAAGAAATTATGATGTGACCTTTGAAGAATTAGATGGCGAAGAATATGCTACTCTAATCAAGAGACCTCACGGAACATTAGCAGATATTGTTAGAGCTACGGAAAAATATTCTCGAGCAGCTGAAAGATATGGCATGTCTTTGTTGGAAGATACTTCTATTCCGGCCCTTCAAAAAACACCGGCAGGAGACTATACAACAGAAACCCTTGATGTAATAGCTACTCACCTACTAAGATTTCAGAAGATTCAAATATAAAAGTTCGCATGGTTTAATTTTGCTTTGATACAAAAGTAAGTTTATGGTTTTACTTCGGGGCGTGTCATGCTGCTTGTGACAGATGCTCTTGGCATTACATGTACGTTTGTATGGGCTGCGATTTCTAAATTTTTACTAATAAGAATTATTCCTCCCAAACCCCGGTCCAGTTGACCTAATTCCTCAATTGCTATTCTGCATGCGTCTTCTGGAGTATAGTTGGCTCTAATAAATTCAATTGCTTGCTTTGTTAAGCCTACCTTGATTATTTGTTCGCCAACGCCAGTCGCGGATGCGCCACCAAATCTATTATCTGCATATGTACCTGCACCAATTACCGGAGAATCACCGATTCGACTAAGAGCTTTGCCGGTAAATCCTCCAGTTGATGTGCCTGCAGCTATATTGCCATCCCTATCTCTTACAACCGCTCCAACAGTTCCTGTTCCATGTTGTTTGGTTTCTTGATCAGCTTTATAGTTTTTCCATAAATACTCAGTAAATGGTGTTCGTAGTTGTTCGTTTGTCACGCTTCGTAAGCCGTGTCGCTCTGCTAGTTTATGAGCGCCTTCTTTTGAAAGAAATACTTCGTTTGTTGTATCCATTAACAATCGAGCAATAGATATGGGATTAGCATAATCAGTGACTCCAGTAACGCCTCCGCAGTTTCGTGACTTGCCATCCATGATACTGGCATCCAAGGTAATATTTCCATCAGCATCGATTTCCGAACCCTTTCCTGCATTGAATGCAGGATCATCCTCTAGCATGCGAACAGTGTGTTCTACGATATCAACAGCATTTTTTCCCGATGATAATAAATCAGCACAACTTTCTATAGCTTTACCTAAGCCAAGTTGTTGATTTTTTCTTCTTTCTTGGACTATTGAATCTTGAGTTTCTGTAAACCAAAGTCCACCATGGATGATTGCTGCAAATTCTACTTTACTCATAATAAATGGTAAAGACAGTTTAGCTTTGTAAGTTTAATCATTATATAAAGGGTGTTTTTGAAAGTCAAGGCAGCGAATTGGGTGTAACATCCCATGACCAAGAAGAAACTCTAAGACTCGTTCTTGAGAAAATAGGACATAAGAATTAGGAAGCTTTAGTTTGAAGATATATTATCTCTTCAGCTAGTTCCGGTGTTGATGCGCAAACAAAAAGATCAACCTCCTCATGGTATTTACTGGGGTCAAATCTATATGGTTCTCTTCTGCCATCTCTATGAACTATTAAGCTTGTCATATTTGCAAAATGAGCAAAAGCAAAACCAGCATCAATCTCTTCCCGTGGTTCGCGAGGCATTACATAGGCGTCAACTATGCCTTCTCCTGCCGGTCCGTATATAAAAGCTCCTCCATTCGCAAACGTTCTTCCTTTAATATGCATGGCATCAATCATATCGCGAAACTGAGAGTTAATAAGTCTAGAGTATTGATTGCTTCCCGTATACATAGCGATTGTAGCGCCCTCATCTTTTATTGATTTTCTTTCAGATTTAAAAACTCTTCTCGGAGGAGTTCCTTTAAGAAAATCATCTATAACATAATTTTTTCCTTCAATACTCAAATATACTTTGTTCGTTTCTAAGTTTGCAATTACGCCTGCTAAAGGATTGTTGTCTAAATCATAGAAGGACATACATGTAAATACGGGCGTAGGCAAACCTCTTTTATATTCGCTGCTATTATCAAATGGATCTAGAGCGGCTCTCAGCCTTATTCCCTCCATGGGACCAATAAATGGATCTGCGTGTTCGCTGTAGACTTGAAGAGGTAAGTTTTCTCTTTCAATAATTCCTGTTATAACATTTTCCCCAATTTTGTCTATTCCAATTTCCTCATCTTCAGGTCTTCCTATAACTGATCCGACAACATTTCTTCCTATTCCTTTGGAAACAGCCATATGTAGTTGGGGAAGAGATTCTCTAATGTAGCTAAGGGCTATATTTCCCGCAACATGCACCAACTCTTTATTGGGATATTCGCCAGAAGATTCCATTTCCCTTAGGGATGTCATAGGTTGGATACAATATATCATATATATGACATAAATGCTACTTCTATGAAATCAACTGGAATGTAAAGTCGCTCTAGAGCAAAAAGTTCCAACACGATCAATCAGTGCGGGCCATGCACAATGCTGCTTCTAGCTTTCTCCACATATACACCTTCAGGTTTCCAATCCCTGCGAAAACGGTATAAACTTTCAAGCTCGTTGTTGGTTGCCATAATTATCGTAACTTAGAATTACGTTTTTATTGAATCAATTATTATAGCGCGGGGATCTTTAAGTTTTTCTCTAATAGGATTATCTGGGGGCGTTGTTTCTATTAGTGCGGGCTCGTCTAGATAAATTATATGAAAACCATTGTTGGTTAAGGCTTTTGCATATATACTTAACGGATGATGGTAAGTTGTAATTTCTACAGGAGATTCTAAGTTGTATGGTATACCTAATTTTTCAGTAATCTTTGTAGACTCAAAATAATTAGGTACTGTTCGGCCTTCAGATAGTCCGGTTTTTGAAATAAAAAGAGAAGGATGGAGAGTCTGGAATATAAACCTACCTTTAGGTTTAAGTATTCTTTTGACCTCTTTGATAAAATCTTCTGGTTTTTCTAATTCTACTAAGAGAAAATTTGAAACAACACAATCAAAAGATTCGTCACGAAATGGCATTTGAAAGACATCAGCTCTTACGTACTCGTCGTTTCCAACTGTCGCTTCTTTTGCTGCTTTAATAATATATTGTGACATGTCTATGGCGACGACCTTGTGTGATCTTCGGGCCAATTCTCTTGACACATACCCTTCACCGCAACCAGAATCTAAAACCTTTAAGTTGTCCTCTAAACTAGCCAGTCTATCAAATAGCGCTGGATTACTGACGTATTTTCTAATAAGATCTTTGTTATTACGAATTGCGTCAACCCAGTATTGTGCCATTGATTCTGATTCAAGTGAAGCCATAATTCTGTGCGAACTATAACATAAGTTTTTACTGTATGCAAGCTAAACAATAGGTAGAGTATTTGTTAATATTTCCCAATTCTCTGTATAATAAGAGTTGTCATGGTGTTTATAAAGAAACATTTTGGAATTTTTGTGGTTCTTCTTTTGTCTTTTTGGGCGATAAAGCCTCTCCTTATCCCTGGTTTTTTCCCAATGCATGACGATACTCAAGTCGCCCGAGTTTTTGAAATGGGTAAAATGCTTGGGGAAGGAATATTTCCCGTACGCTGGGTTCCGGATTTAGGATATGGATATGGCTATCCGATTTTTAATTTCTATGCACCCTTAGCCTATTACATAGGTGGAGTTTTTATACTTTTAGGATTTGATGCGCTTATAGCTACAAAAATTATGATGGGGTTGGGAGTTCTCCTGTCTGGAATTTTTATGTATTTTTTAGCTCGGGAGTTTTTTGGAAAACTTGGGGGTATAGTTGCCGGTCTATTTTATATTTATGCTCCTTATCACGCTATCGATATTTATGTCAGGGGAGATGTTGCGGAATTTTGGGCATACGCGTTTATTCCCTTGATGTTACTGGGTTTGTATAAGCGTTCAATATTAATTGGCTCAATAGGGTTTGCAGGAGTAATTCTTTCTCACAATTTAACAGCAATGATGGTTACTCCATTTTTAATTATTGTTACATTGTTAAATTGTTACATTGCTTATAAAAATAAAAATCTATTTACCATTTACCATTTACCATTTACCATTTTTTTGGGACTTACAATCTCTGCTTTTTATTGGTTTCCCGCTTTGTTGGAGATGAAATATACTAATGTACTCTCGCAAATTGGGGGAGGAGCAGATTTTCGAGACCATTTTGTTTGCATACAGCAATTATGGGATAGTACATGGGGATTTGGCGGTTCAGCTGCAGGATGCGTTGATGGACTTTCTTTTAAGATTGGAAAGCTCCATATCATTGGATCGTTAATTGCTTTAGTATTGGTGTTCATCACAACGAGGAATAAAAATTATAATAATTATAAATATTATATTCTTTTAGCTTTTGCAGGATTTGTTATTTCTATTTTCTTCACTCTTGAAGCTTCGAAATTTATTTGGGAAATAATTCCTGCGATGGATTTTTTTCAATACCCATGGAGATTTCTTATTTTGGCTTCCTTTTTTTCATCACTTATCTCTGGCTCACTTGTTCTTCTTTTAACTAGGTTTAAAATAAAACCTTATGTTACTGCCTCTGTTTTAGTATTTTTTGTTTTATTTTTTAACACTAAGCTTTTTGTTCCTCAAACCATACATCAGAAAACTGCAGAAAACTATACAAATGATAGATCTCTTAAATGGGTTGCTTCAAAAATATCAGACGAATTTCTGCCTCCTGACTTTAAAAAGCCCAAATCAGAGCATGAGATTGCAAAAAAGCCTTTACCTTTCAAAGAAACCGCTATAGAAAAAACCTCAAATTTGGTGTCGCTTATTGGCGTTTTAGCTTTGATTATTGGTATAATCGTAAAATATGGTAAAAACAAGCGTTGAGATTACAGTCCCTGTATACAATGAAGAAAGGGAATTGGAAAACAATATTTACAAGCTTTTTAGCTTCTGTAAAAAGAATTTGGGTAGTTACGATTGGCATATAACAATTGCTGATAATGCTTCAACAGACAATACTCCTATAATTGCAGCTAATCTTATAAAAAAAAATCCTAAAATTTTATACTTTCGGCTTGAGCAAAAAGGAAGAGGCAGAGCGGTAAAGCGAGTGTGGAGTCAGTCAAAATGCGACTATTGTATTTATATGGATTTGGATCTTTCTACAGATCTTATTCACTTGCCCAAAATTATCCAAAAACTTGCATCAGGATATGATATTGCAATTGGGTCAAGGCTTGCAAAGGGGGCAAAGGTAGAAGGAAGAACGCCTATACGAGAATTAACCTCAAGAGTTTTAAATTTTTTTTTCATACAATTTTTTTTCCATACTCATTTTACAGATGCGCAATGCGGGTTTAAAGGGGTAACACGTAAGGTTGTTGAGAACTTGATACCAAAAGTGAAAGATAATGAATGGTTTTTTGATGGCGAGCTTTTGATAATTGCAGAAAAAAGCGGATACAAGATTTACGAAGAACCTGTTCATTGGGTTGATAATCCGGGTTCGACAGTTCGCTTGTTATCTACAATATGGGGAGATTTAATGTCAATCAAAAGACTGCTTCAAACACAGCCTTGGAAAACAAGATAAATTATGGAAAAGCTGAATAGAGATGCAATTGTAAAAAGATCTATCCGTGGTGTTGTAACTTTGATTTCAAGAACTTTTTTTGTCAATATTATTTCTCTTCTCGCATTCTTAGTTATAACAAGTGTTCTTAAGGCTCAAGAGATAGGCATATACACGGCTGTAATTGCTATACAGAGAGTTATTTCTTTTTTCACAGATTTTGGATTGGGAGCTGCTCTTATTCAAAAAAAAGATGAATTAAAACAGGAAGACATTACGACAACTTTTACAGTTCAGTTGGGAATATCATTAGCAATAGTTATTTTGGTTTTACTATCTATTGGTTGGTTTGAAGCCTTCTTTAAGCTCAATACTGATGCACAAATGCTTCTTTTGGTTTTAGTTTTTACAATTTTTCTTTCATCTTTTAAAACTATTCCGTCCATTCTTCTTGAGCGTTCTCTAAAGTTTAGTAAGTTAGTTATACCTCAAATAGCTGAAGCTCTTGTTTTTAACAGTATTCTTGTAGGGTTAACGCTGAGCGGCTATGGAATTTCTTCATTCACGTGGGCGTTTTTGATATCTAGCATTGTGGGAATTCCATTCTATTACTTCGTTTCTCCGTGGAAGCTAAGAATAGGTATTCATAAAGAAGCACTAAATTACCTTAAGTATGGAGTGCAGTTTCAGGCAAAGAACATTCTGGCTACAATTAAAGATGATCTCCTGACAGTTATTTTAATTCGTTTCTTGACGTTTACGGAAATTGGATATATAGGTTTTGCACAGCGTCTGGCATTTTACGTCTACCGTTATGTTGTAGACAGCGTTACCAAAGTGACTTTTTCCGCATATTCAAGAGCTCAAAACGATTTGCAGTTTCTTAAAACAGCAGTCGAAAAGTCTTTATTTTTTGTAAGCGCAAGTATGTTTCCTATTCTTTTTGCGCTGATCATTGTTTCCCCTTATTTAATAAAATTTTATCCTAATTGGAGCAACAAGTGGGAACCGGCAATTTTTAGCATCGTATTTTTCTGTCTTAATGCAGCTGTTTCCTCAGTATCAGGAATATTGGTAAATGTGCTTGATGCAACTGGAAAAGTTAAAGTTACATTAAGACTTATGGTATTGTGGACTGTCTTGATTTGGATACTAACTCCCATTTTTATACATCTGTATGGATATAATGGAGTATCTGTCGCATCATTTTTGGTTGCGACAACTATTGTTTATACAGTCTATTTAGTCAAGAAAATTATTTCGTTTAAGTTTCTACCAAGCATTGCCAAGCCCTTAGCTTCGTCGTTTTTAATGACTATAGCTATCTATATTTTGTCCATCTTCGTCTCAGACTTCCTATCTCTTATTTTTGTTATACTGATAGGTGCGCTGGTTTATATAATCAGCTTAGGAATGCTTTGCGGTAGGAAGCTCAAAGCAGACTTGGCGCGATTTAGAATAAAGATATGAGAAAAAACTTACTGTCGGTTGTAATATCTGTATTTAATGGAGAAAAGGAGCTTGAGGATTGCTTAAAATCAGCGTCCTTTGCAGATGAGATTATTGTAGTAAATAATTCCTCAACAGATAAAACGGAAGAAATTGCCCGCAGGTACACAGATAAAATTTTTACAAGACCCAACAGTCCGATGCTTAATGTTAACAAAAACTTTGGTTTTTCAAAAGCAACCGGAGAGTGGATTTTAAATCTTGATGCCGATGAAAGAGTTACACTTGAATTGCAAAAGGAAATCAAGGAAAAAATTGGAAATTGGAAATTGGAAATTGGAAATTCTCGCCCCAGCGGGTATTGGATTCCCAGAAAAAATATTATCTTTGGAAAATGGATAAAGCACAGCGGTTGGTATCCCGACCGTCAATTAAGGCTTATAAGACGCGGAAAAGGAAAATTTCCAGAAGAGCATGTCCATGAGGCAATTAAAGTTGAAGGAGAGGTCGGATATTTAAAAAACCATATAATGCACAACAATTATGAAAGCATTTCTCAGTTTCTGTATAAGTTAGCCACTATTTACGGTCCAAATGAAGCAGAGCAATTGATTAAGAAAGGATACAGCTTTGACCCCCGAGATGCTATCAGATTCCCTGTTAAGGAATTTTTAAGCCGTTTTTTCGCAAGGGAAGGCTATAGGGATGGATTTCACGGGCTGATACTTTCTGTTCTTATGGCTTTTTATCATTTTATTGTCTTCTCTTATATATGGGAAAAACATAAATTTAAACAAATTAATGATGAAGTAATTCTAGCAGAGACAGAAAAAGAAATAGTTCAGTCATCAAAAGATTTTTTCTTCTGGTTCTCAAAAGAAAGAACAAAATTTATCAAAAATCCCGTTTCAAAAATCTTCCACCAAATTTTGAGAAAAGTAAAGTCATGAAACACGTTGTTATTTCTATTCTCAACTTTAACGGACTGAAAAATACTTTGGCATGTTTGGAATCCTTAAAAAACATAAAAATAGATAATTTTAAATTAACTGTTGTGGCCGTAAATAATCTTTCAAAAGAAGAGTTTGATTTAAAGAGTGGTTCTTTGGGAGATATTCCGCTTGTGGTTATAAAAAATAGTAAAAATTTGGGTTTTTCAGGAGGGAATAATGTAGCTATAAAATACGCGCTTGAAAATGGAGCGGATTATGTTTTGATTTTAAACAATGATACTTATGTTGATAAAAATTTTCTTGAGGAGTTATTAAAAGTTGGAGAAAAAGATAACGATATTGGTATTTTAATTCCTAAAATTTATTTTGCACCAGGATTTGAATATCACAAAGATCGTTATTCAAAAAAAGATTTGGGAAAAGTTTTTTGGTATGGCGGAGGAAGAATAGATTGGGCAAATGTTACTGGTCACCATAGGGGAGTTGACGAAGTAGATAAGGGGCAATATGATAAGACTGAAAACACAGAGATTGCAACAGGATGCTGCATGTTAATAAAGAAAGAGGTTTTTAAAAATGCCGGATTATTTGATGACAAATATTTCCTTTATTATGAGGATAGCGATTTAAGTATGCGAGCGAAAAGCAAAGGTTTCAAAATCATGTACGTTCCATCTTCTATAATTTGGCATAAAAATGCAGGATCTGCAGGAGGATCTGGATCAGCTCTTCAAGATTATTACATTGCGAGAAATCGCTTGATGTTTGGTTTTCGATATGCACCCACTCGTTCTAAATTAGCGCTTTTTAGAGAAAGCTTATTTTTACTTTTGAGAGGAAGAAAATGGCAGAGGCGGGGAGTCATAGATTTTTATTTGGGGAGATTTGGAAAGGGAAGTTATAATATATGATCAAAATTTCAGCGATTGTAATTACAAAAAATGCAGAAGGGATGATTGCAGATTGTTTAGATTCACTATCCTTTTGTGATGAAGTTATAGTTATCGATAATAAATCAGAAGATAGGACAAAAGATATTGCCGAAAAAATGGGAGCTAAGGTGTTCGAATATGAGTCTGAGGATTTTTCAGAAAGTAGAAACTTTGGTATGAAAAAGGCAGTGGGAGAATGGCTTTTGTATATAGATACAGATGAAAGAGTAAGCAGCGATCTTAAAGAAAGTATTATTCATTTAATTTTAGACAGCGACCGCAGTGAAGTTTTAAATGCCTTTTATTTGAAGAGGAAGAATTTCTATTTTGGGAATCACGAGTGGCCTTACATAGAAAAAATAGAAAGGTTCTTTAGAAAAGGCTCATTAAAAGGATGGAAAGGCAAGCTTCACGAAAGTCCAATTATTGATGGAGAAATTGGTACGCTTGATGGATTTTTGCTTCATTATACCCATAGAGATTTAACTTCAATGGTTAACAAAACAATTGAGTGGTCAAGAGTTGAAGCAGAACTACGTTTTAAAGGAAACCATCCACGAATGGCTTGGTGGAGATTTCCTCGCGTCATGCTGACTGCGTTTTTTGATTCTTATATAAGGCAAAATGGATGGAAAGTTGGGACAGTGGGATTGATAGAGAGTATGTATCAGTCTTTTAGCATTTTTGTTACCTATGCTAGGTTATGGGAAATGCAAGAGAAATTAAAAATGTCCGCCAAAAGCGGATCCGCCTCTGGAGGAAAAAATGAAAAATGAAAAATTTAAGAAAACTTTTTTTTGCATTATTGCTAATAGCAATTTTAATAAGACCTGCATTGGCTTTATATTCCCAAAAAGATCTATTTATATCCAGAGGGTACTCTAAGATATACGACTATTTAAAAGATTCATACTCTTCATCACAATACGTAGCTAAAAAAAATCCTAGCATTATGCCCGACCAAACTCTTGAATCTTTTGCCGGAGGGGCTTTTTTAAAAGGGATAAATCCTATTCTTATAATTCACGATCAGCCTCCATTGGGAAGATATATTCTTTCTTTATCTATCTTGCTTTTTGATAATCCAAACACAATTATGATTTTGTTGCTTTCCCTTTCCGGTTTGGGGGTATTTCTTATTGCATACTTAGTTCTGAAAAATGCTGCGGTTGCGATGTTGCCTTTTGGAGTTTTTGTTAACGAACCACTATTCTTAAGTAAATTTTTTTATACCCCCCTTCTTGAGCCTATACAGCTGCCTTTTATAATCTTTGCTTTGTATTTTTTTATACAAGGAGTTATAAAAAAAAGTTATGTTAAGTGGTTTATTTTAACCTCAATTATGTTGGGATGCGTGATAAGTATACGTTTTTTTATTCTTGGTTTTATTTTGGTTGCAGCAATGATCTTATACTTTTTAATTAAAAAACAATTCAACAAAAAATTTGCTTTATTTTTAGTAACTCTACCTATCGCTCTTCTTGTTCTCGTATCTTCTTATGCAAAGACTATTCAGCTTGGCAGTTCGATTTTAAATATTTTTGGTATTCAAAAATATATATTTTATTACCATAAAACACAGCTTTCCTTGCCTTTTTCTTTTTGGGATTTGTTGATTTTCAATAGATGGCATACGTGGTGGGGAACTCGTGATATAACATCGGATGCTCAATGGATAATTGCTTGGCCAATTTCGGCGTTTTTTACCTTAGTCTTTTCTATTTTGGGGCTTCTTAAAAAAATACCTATTTCTGAACCGGAGAAAATACTTATTATATGGATAATAATGTATAGTCTGTTTCTCTCAGTTGGGGAGACTTCCACCCGTTATTTTCCTCCACTTTTGCCATTTATTTATATCATAGCGACCTCTTTTTTGGTAAAGATTTATTTTAAATTTAAAAGAAAATTAATATGAGAAAATATTTTTCTAAATTCTGGACGATAATTTTGATTTTTGCAGTATGGTTTGTTTTTGCCAGTCCTTATTTTCTAAATAACAAAGCTCCATTCTCTTCTACCTATCAAGTGAATAATTTTGCTCCTTGGAGCGCAAATAGTAAATTTTGGGGACCTGTTAAGAATGCCGCAATGCCTGATATTATCACTCAAATATATCCATGGAGACATTTAGCAATTGAAATATGGAGAAGTGGAACTATTCCTCTTTGGAATCCATATACTTTCTCCGGTAATCCTCTTTTGGCCAATTATCAATCCGGCGTACTTTCGCCATTTAATATTCTTTTCTTTGTTCTCCCTTTCGTAGATGCATGGAGTATTCTTGTTCTTTTGCAGCCTTTGTTTGCAGGAATATTTACGTATTTATTCACAAGAAGTTTGAAAATAAGTAAGATGGGAAGCTTAGTATCGTCTGTTTCTTTTATGTTTTGCGGCTTTATTACTTCATGGATGGGCTATGCAACCTTAGGATATGCAATTTTATTTTTACCATTTTCACTTTTTTGTATAGAAAGGTATTATGAAACCAAGAAAAATATTTTTTTATTTTTATTGTCTCTAACTTTACCTTTATCTTTTTTCAGCGGACATTTTCAGATAAGTTTATATTTTTTGATTGGAGTTTTAACCTACATTATTTATAAGCTTATTGTCAGCCGAAATATTTACAATACTTTATGGCTTGTGCTTTTTGTTTTTTTTGGTTTACTTCTTACGATGCCGCAAGTTCTGCCATCAATGGAGTTATACATAGAGTCTTTTAGAAGTTCTTTTTTCCAGACAGGCGGTATTCCGATAGAATATTTACCATCCTTTTTAGCCCCTGACTTTTTTGGTAATCCCGTCACTAGAAATACATGGTTTGGACATTATGCAGAGTGGAACGCATATATAGGTGTTTTGCCCTTTATGCTTGCTATATATAGTCTTTTGAAGATAAAAAAACATCAGATACTTTTTTTCCTCATTCTTGGACTTTCGTCTCTTATTTTAGCAATAAGTAATCCAATTTCTGCATTTATTCTAAATCTTCATATTCCGGTTTTGTCAACAAGCGCTATCAATAGAATTATTGTCTTATTTAGTTTTGCGTTTGCCGTACTTGCAGGAGCAGGTTACGATCAACTCCTTTTGGATATTAAAAACGGAAGTAGAAAAAGAATTTTTGTTTGGCTTGGTTTATTTAGTCTCGTGTTTATTATTTTATGGGCATTAATTTTTCAAAAGTTATTTATTCCATTAGATAAAATTACTGTTTCAAAACAAAATTTAATCTTACCAACAATTTTGTATCTCACATCATTAGCCGTAGTTTTTGCGGCAATAATGCTTAGAAAAATAAGACACAAAAGGCCGCTATATGCTTTTTTAGCGTTGGCATCAATAGTCTTAGTTGGATTTGATTTGCTGAGATTTGCGACAAAATGGCAAGCTTTTGATCCCAAAAATCTTGTTTTTCCGACTTTCGCGACAACAGAAGCATTCTCCAAAATCTCTGGATTTAATAGGGTTTTTGGTAATCTAGGAGGAGAAGCCTCAATATATTATAAACTGCCTTCGGTTGAAGGATATGATGCTTTATATAGCAAAAGATACGGACAATTTATCGGGTATATAGAAAAAGAAGAATTTTTAGAATCTAACTGGTCAGTTGTTAGTTTTCCGAAAAATTCGGACAATACATCAAAAGCAATCAACTTATTAAATGTAAAATATATTGTTCACAAGCTTGCGGATGATAAAGCTCCATGGACTTTTCCTGTTTGGATATATCCCAAAGAACAGTTTGATTTGATCTACAAAGATAACTACTACGAATTTTATCAAAATAACAATGTATTCCCTCACGCTTTTCTCGTTGGAAAGTATAGAATTATTAAAGATAAAAATCAGATTTTAAAGACTCTATTTAGCAAAGATTTTGATTTAGGAAGCGAGATTGTCTTGGAGGATAATCCGGGTATAAATATAAAAGAAGGAGATAGGGGTGTGGCTCAGATAATAAATTATCAGCCCAACAATATGGAAATTTCAGTTGATTCAAAGAGCAACGCTTTGCTTTTCTTAAGCGATAACTATGCCTTGGGATGGAAGGCAAGTGTGGATGGGAATATCGTACCAATTCTAAGGGCAAATTATACTTTTAGAGCAATAGGCATTATTGAGGGTAAGCACACTGTTAAATTTTGGTATGATCCATGGAGTTTTAAAGTAGGAGTATATTTGGCAATAGGAGGATTAGTTGGAATCTTAATTATGATTTTGGTTTCCAGAATTGTAAGTCACTCAAAGTCATCTTTTTCTTGGCAAGACCAAAAAGGTAGGCAATCTCCAAAATCCCAATAGTATTTATAACTAAAATTGCAATAAACCAGTTTTTTTGATCATTTTTTGATGCATTCCACAACGCAACTCCTTTCCACGCAATAGACCAAATTAAGAGAATATATTGCGCAAGAGGAGGAATTGAAGGAAGGGTAGATAAATCCATATGCCTACAGTACCATAAGCTTAGAAGCTTTGCAAGTATTGCCAAAATTGGTAAGATTGTATTATAGAGGTGAAAAAAATTGTATTCATTTTTTGTTTATTTATTTTTGTTGTTCAGTTTTTTCAGATAATTTATTTCGAAAGAAACACATTTACAACAAAATATGACATTGAGTATTGGAAGGATAGATACGAACACTCGCAATATCAGCTTCCTTTGTCAAAGCGCCTCATAGGGGACGATGGCTTATTTGCTTATTCGGGATATAGATTAATTAACGGAGATGACCCCTTTTCAATAAATGCAGATAAACCGCCAGTAGCTAAGTATCTTTTTGGATTGTCGATTCTTTTGTTTCATAACCCTTTATATATAGTATTGTTTTTTGGTTTTTGTACTTTAATTGTTTTTTATTTTATTGCGAAGCATTTTATGAAGGATTCTGCCCCTGCTTTATTTGCAACAACTATTCTTTTTCTTGATCCTTTATTTTTTACTCAATTCTGGGTGACTGCACTTGATTTGATACAGTTATTTTTTTTACTTTTAAACATATTACTTCTTGTTAATATTGGCAAATTACGGCGATTTAATAGTTTATTTACATTAGGTGCCGGATTGTCTTTGGGATTATTTATAGAGGTAAAGCCTCCAATAGTTGCGCCTATTATTTTTGTTCTGGAAACAATCTTTTTAATATATAAAGGATTTGTAAAAGAATATTTTATTTTTATCGTTGGCCTTCTCTTGGGAATTTTTATACCTTATCTAAGATTTATTTTTCTGGGAAATGGATTAGTGGAAATTATAAAAATCCATAAATATATGGCATCTATTTATCTTCAATCGGAGCTAAAGGCTCATCTAGGAGCAATATGGCTGACTCTACTGATCGGAAAATTTCCCAACATTGTTACGGGAGTTTTAATAAATGTTTACGAATGGTGGATATTATGGCCAATCTTAACTTTGTTTGGGATTGTAATGGCAATCTTTTCATTTTTTACAAAAAGAATCCCAGTTTTAAATAAGGGGCTTGCGGCTTTTCTTTTATCAAGCCTTGTTGTATTTACTTTTATTCCATCATACCCAAGATATTTAGTTCTTGTATTGCCTTTCTTATATCTTTTTGGAACTAGTTTTGTGTTGAGGTTTTTAAGTAGAGGTAGGTTAATCTTATTCTTAATTTTGCTTATTTTTGGAGTTGTTAATTCGTTTTTATTCTTGATGCCAAAACCGGAAAGTTCTTTGAATGGCTTTTATTATAACCTTTCACGTTTGCATTTTCATGATGTTTATCAAGAAAGTATAGCGGACACAAAATCCTTGGGTTTAACGCAGAATCAATTTAGGCAGATCGCAAATGGAGCTTTTGAAGATGCAAAAGTTAAGAGTATTGAGATAAAAGAATTAAATAAAAGTGTTTCTATGTTTTCAAAAGATGGCGATTTAAAGATTGGGTTAACATACAAAACTCAAGATCTAGGATCATTTTATGAAGAAAAAAACATTAAACTTAAAAAGGTGATGGATAAATGGAAAATTAGATGGAATTGGGATATTATTTTTGAAGATTTTCGGCCTAATTATAAAATAGAAAGCCATGTTATTTTGGGTAAACGCGGAAGCATCATTGATGGCAAAGGCAATACTTTAGCAAAGGATGATTCTTCATATATTGTTTTACTTAATCCAAACTTATTGGACGGTAAGAGAGAAAACGAAATGATTAAACTTATAGAAAGTTATGGATATAACGGAGACATTGCTATACACAATGCATATACTGAAAATGTATTGATGGGAAGTGACGTTCCCCTAATGACATTTCATACGGCAATTAAGGATGAGGAGAGAGTGAATTTACTTTCTTTTCCCGGTATAAAGATAATGGAATATCCGTCCAGAATTTATAATGGCAACATAGAATTCAAAGATATACAAAATACATTTTATGATGAATGTTGTACGAGAATATATAGCAGCTATAATTATCATGGTGTTAAAGGTATTGAGAGGGACAACGATAACATTCTCTGGGGATATTCGGGTGGGAGAATATTAATGAAAGACCCCTTTGGTACTATAATTAGAGTTATATTTGAGAAAGATAAAAAAGACGGACAAGACGTAATTTTGCAATAATTAAAATATGAGAATAGGAATATACGATCCATATCTGGATGATTTGGGAGGCGGAGAGAAATACATGATGACTCTTGCTCAGTGTTTTTCAGAAGAGAACGAGGTAACAGTCTTTTGGAATAGTCCGGAAGACCTAAAAAAGGTAGCAGAAAGATTTTCCCTAGACCTATCAAAAGTAAGATTAAAAAACAATATTTTTTCTCCAACCTACTCCTCCTTTAAGAGATGGTTGGAGAGCCTAAGCTACGATGCCATAGTTATCTTAAGCGACGGCAGTATCCCACTCGTTCTTTCTAAAAAATTATTCATTCATTTTCAACAACCTTTTCCGAAGATTAAAATATCTCTGAAAACAAGTTTAAAAAAAATAAGAGTTAGTTCTTTTTTTTGTAACTCTCTGTTTACTAAGTCTTTTGTAGATGAAGAATTCGGCATTAATAGTAGGGTTATATATCCTCCGGTAGATGCTAGGGTTAAAGAGAATAAGAAAGAAAACATAATTCTTCATGTAGGAAGATTTAGGGTTAAGAACGTAGGATCAGAAGATTACAAGAAACAAGGAATAATGGTCCAGACTTTTAAGAAAATGGTGACAAGAGGTCTAAAAAACTGGAAATTGATTTTGGCGGTTGGTCTCCAAGGTGAAGATTGGCCAAGATTCGAAAAATTGCAGGATCTTGCTCACGGTTATCCGATTGAGTTTTTAATAAATCTCAATAAAGACAAACTTTACAAAGTCTATTCTATATCCAAAATTTATTGGCACGCAACTGGGTATGGGGAGGATTTCAATAAAAATCCGGAAATGGCTGAGCATTTTGGTATATCAACGGTTGAGGCTATGGCATCAGGCGCTGTTCCTGTTGTCATAAATGCAGGGGGGCAAGGGGAAATTGTTGAGGATGGCAAAAGCGGTTATCTTTGGAATACATTGGAAGATTTTACCATGAAGACAGACAAACTAATTAAAGATGAAAAATTATGGAAAGGAATGTCCAGTAACGCAATAAAAAGATCAAAAGTCTTTAGCGAAGACAGATTTTGCAATGATTTAAAAGATATCATTAAATAATGAGAAAATTAGCGCTGGTGTTATTTATTAGCCTATTGGTTGTTGTTTTTTTCTGGCAATTTTTTATTAAAGGTTTACTTCCTATTCCGTCAGATACAATCATAGGACTTTACCATCCATTCAGAGATTTGTACGCAAAAGACTATCCAAACGGTATCCCCTTTAAAAATTTTTTAATTACGGATCCCGTACGACAGCAATATCCGTGGCGTGAACTAGTAATTTCGTTGGAAAAAAAACTTCAATTACCATTGTGGAATCCTTACAATTTTTCTGGTACGCCACTTTTGGCAAATTTTCAATCAGCCCCTTTTTATTTTTTCAACATTTTATTTTTTATAATTCCTTTCACTACCTCATGGAGTCTGATAGTTTTTCTAGGACCTTTATTGGGAGCAATTTTTTTATTTATATATCTTCAAAATCTTAAACTTAGTAAACAGGCAAGCTTACTTGGGTCTATTTCTTATGCTTTTTCCGGGTTTTTTGTAGCTTGGATGGAATGGGGTACGATTACGCATGTTGCATTATGGCTACCTTTAATACTTTTGTCAGTAGACAAAATATTCGCGTATCCTACTACTAAAAAAATATCAAATATCAAATATCAAATGTCAAGTATACATATTAAAAATAAAAAGTTTTTATTTTGGAGTTTTGTTTTTATTTTTTCACTGACTTCTTCGTTCCTTGCTGGGCATTTACAAATATTTTTTTATGTCTTGATATTTTCAACTGCATATATAATTTCTAGGTGGTTCCAATATGGAAGAATTTTTAATTTTTTATATGTGTTTTTAATTTTTTATATTTTATTTTTTATATTAACCTCGGTTCAATGGATCCCGACACTTCAGTTCATTTCTCTATCTGCTCGAAATGTTGATGTAATAGACCTTAATAATTCTGGTTGGTTTATTCCTTGGCAGCATCTTATTCAATTTATTGCCCCTGATTTTTTTGGCAATCCCACAACCCTTAATTACTGGGGAATATGGAATTATGGTGAATTTATTGGATACGTCGGATTAGCACCTCTTATTTTTGCACTTTTCTCTTTATTTTTTAGACGTGATAAGAAAACACTGTTTTTTGGTACTGTGCTTTTTGTATCGCTTATTTTTTCTTTACCTACTTTTTTTGCAAAAATTCCTTTTGATTTAAATATTCCCTTTATGAATACTGCTCAACCCACGCGGCTTTTATTTTTAGTCACTTTTTCTCTAACCGTGTTATCTGCATTGGGTTTTGACTATTTTATCAAAAACAAAAAGAAGGAAATTTTTTTCTCACTGGGATTTGTTAGTATTATCTTTATTTTGCTTTGGTTATTTGTAGTCTCTTTGGGTACAACCTTATCAATTAATTTGGAAGTTTCGAAACGAAATCTCTTACTTCCAACAATTTTGCTTGTGGTTTTCTGGCTTTTGATTTCTTGTTACGCATTTCTTAAAAAACAAAAAGCTTTATTAACAGTAATACCGCTTATTATAATTGGAGTGGTTGTTTTTGATTTATTTAGGTTTGGTTGGAAGTTCGAACCGTTTACACAGAAAGCATATCTTTTTCCTTCAACTCTGGCTATTTCTTTCCTCCAAAAAAATATTGGAGAGTTTAGGATGATGTCGACAGATGCCAGAATCCTTCCTCCGAATTTCTCTTCCATTTATAGAATACAAAACATAGATGGTTATGATCCGTTATACCTTTTAAGATATGGGGAGTTGATAGCCGCATCGGAGAGAAAAAAAGCGGACATAAACCCGCCATTTGGATTTAACAGAATTATTACTCCCCATAATATTGATTCAAAAATAATTGACCTTTTGGGAGTTAAATATGTTTTAAGTCTTTCAGATTTAAATTCCACCAAACTTAAAAAAGTATTCCAAGAGGGTGAAACAAGAATATATGAAAATAAGAATGTTTTACGTCGGGCATTTTTTGTAGAACAGGTTCTTTATGAAAAAGACAAAACTCAAGTCATGAATGCGCTTTTCAGAGATGATATTGATCTAAGTAAAGTTGCTATATTGCAACTTCCTTACCATAAAGAAAATGCAAAAACAGCACCTGCGATAGGACAACTTGATAATAAGCGGACAGTTGGAAAAGCCACTATTACAAGTTATTCGGAAAATAGAGTTATTATAGAGGTTGAGAATACTAGCGATGCAGGAGTTTTAATATTAACAGATACCTATTATCCTACATGGCGAGCAAAAGTTAATAACGATTACGAAATTCCAATTCTTCAGGTAGACTATAATTTTAGAGGAATCAATGTTCCTAAAGGAAAGCACAAAATTGAATTTTATACAACATTGCTTTAATGATTTAAATCATTAAAGCAGAGATAATAATATGAAAATAAGCATTGTTATTCCGAATTATAACGGCGAAGAAATTCTAAGAAAAAATTTACCAAAAGTTTTTGAGTCGTTATTATCCTACAAAGAAGGAAAAGTAGAAGTTGTAGTTACAGATGACGCTTCAATAGACGGATCATTGGCGTTGCTTGAAAGCTTAAAATCCAAAATTAATTCATCGTATTCCAATATGGGATTTAAAATTATTAGAAATGAAAAAAATCTTGGTTTTTCTTCAAATGTTAATAAGGCGGTTAAAAATGCAAGTGGAGAAATCTTGGTTCTTCTAAATACAGATGTAGTTCCCAAGCAAGATTTTTTAATTCCTCTGCTTTCTCATTTTTCTGATACAAATGTTTTTGCTGTTGGATGCATGGATGAAAGTATGGAAAAACATGAAGTGATATTGAGAGGTAGAGGTGTGGGGGTATGGAAGAGGGGTTTTTTAGTACATTCCCGTGGAGAAGTAGATAAAACAAATACTCTTTGGGTTGGCGGAGGCAGCGGGGCATTTAGGAAGAGCATTTGGGATAGGCTTGGAGGTTTTAGTGAGCTTTATAACCCTTTTTACTGGGAAGATATCGATTTATCATACCGGGCATTGAAAAGCGGATATAAAATAGTTTTTGAGCCAAAAAGCGTTGTTATTCATGAACACGAAAAAGGATCAATAAAAAGCACTTATTCAGATTTTGAGGTAAAAACAATTGCATACAGAAATCAATTTATATTTGTTTGGAAAAATACAACAGATCTTGATTTGCAACTTCTGCATTTACTGTGGCTTCCATATCATTTAATCAAAGCATTAATAAAAAAGGATTGGAGTTTCTTAATTGGATTAATTAAGGCGTTTATTCTGTTGCCAAAAATTGTAAAATCAAGTTTTAATTTGCAAAAGTTGTTTATAAAGAAAGATAAAGAAATTTTAGAAGGATTTAGAAATGAAAATTGAACTAAATAAACACAACTGGATTTTTTCCTCAATCGCAATTCTACTTTGTATTATTTTTACCACGATAGGTATTACTGTGTCTCTTAATAGATTCTGGCAATATGAAGTATTTTATATTGATTTTGGTCAATATGATCAAGCGATTTGGGCAATTTCACGTTTTCAACCGCCAATGTTAGATCACTGGATTTTAGGGTTCATAAATATTTTTGCAGATCATTTTACGCCAAGTATCTTTTTGTTATCTCCCATATACTGGTTTACTTCAGAAAGCATCATGATTTTAGTTGTACAGGCAATTGCGGTGGGATTGAGCGGCTTAGTCCTATATAGCATAGGGAATATAGTCTTGAAAGACAGACTTATGTCGATTGCGGTTGTTAGCTGCTACTATTTGTTTGTGGGACTTCAAAATGCAGTTATAACAGAATTTCATGAGATTACTGTAATGACACTTTTTCTTATGCTTACATTTTGGGCATTTGTTAAGAAAAAAAGATTTCTTTATTTTGTATTTGTTTTTATGATGCTTGGGTTTAAAGAAATAACTTTTCTTATTGGGATTTGTTTAGGAGTAGCGATATTTATCATTGACAAAAGATGGAAAAAAGAGGCAATCGTAACAATTATTCTATCAATATTATGGGGAGTAATTGCAATTAAAATTATAATTCCATATTTTTCGCCTGGAGCGTATTTGTATGCAGAAGGTATTCCTGACACTATTTCTGGTAAGCTCATTGCGCTTTTTGATCATCCATTAAAAAGACATACACTATTTTATAGTTTTTTAAGTTTTGGTTTTTTGCCTATTTTTGCACCGCAGTTTTGGGCATTGATGGTACAGGATTACTTATCGAGATTTTTAACACAAAGTTTTAGCACTCGATGGGATTTGGGACTTCATTATAATGCAATTTCCGCAGTCATCCTTGCACTAGCAACAATTTACGCAATTAAGTTTTTGATACAATATCCTTCTGTAAAAAAATATAGACATATAGTTGTTTGTTTACTAGTTGGAAATGCGCTTTTTCTTAATAGATTTGTGCTTCATGGGCCATTTAATTTGGTTTACAACAAAGCGTTTTATGATCACACCAAACAATTCACATTTTTGGATAGAATGGTTAAAATGGTTCCTCCAAACGCAACGGTTTCGACACACAATAATTTAGCAAGCCGTTTTACCCATCAGCGAGTTTGGCTGCTTAAGGATAATTATGAGATACATAAACCCGAATATATCCTTATCGATAATAGACAGGGACAAAATCCGAATAATTTTACTGGCACTGGGTCTTTAGATCCAATTCTAAGGAAAGTACTCAACGACCCAAATTATCAAGTTATTTATCGTACAAAAGAACAATACGTTTTTAATAGAAAACAATATTTAGACAAATAATGAAACTATCTATTATTATTCCTGTTTTTAATGAGGAAAAAACAATCTCAGAAATACTTAAGAGAATAAATGAGATTAAAATTTCTGGTGTTGAAAAAGAAATTATAGTAGTTAACGATGGGTCAAGCGATGGAACAGGGAAGGCAATTTCCCGCCTTCGTCAAGACTTCCACCGACGCCAAGGCTATGGCGGACAAGTCGGCGGGCAAGCAAATCTTAAATTCTTAAAACACGAAAAAAACATGGGTAAAGGAGCAGCAGTCAGAACTGGAATTAAAAATGCAACAGGAGACTATATAATAATTCAGGACGCAGACTTAGAATATAATCCAAAAGATATAGAAAAACTTGTAAAGCCGGTTTTAGAAGGGGTAAGTCAAGTTGTTTATGGTACTCGTCTTAAACGCTTGCCAAGATTTTCTCAAGACGAGAGAACCCCGCATTTCCTGCTTCATTACGTTGGCAATAAATGCTTGAGCTTATTAACAAGTATTCTCTATGGCCATTGGATTACCGACATGGAAACCTGCTACAAACTTTTTTCAATAAAGGCGGTTAGGAATATACGCCTTAACGCTAAGGGGTTTGAATTCGAGCCGGAAATTACCGCAAAGCTTTTAAAAAAAGGATATAAAATCTTAGAACTTCCAATCTCTACCACTCCCAGAGGTTATAACCAAGGAAAGAAATTAAACACATTTAGAGACGGATTTATTGCTCTTTGGAGTTTATTAAGATATAGGTTCGTAGATTAACATAGGGATAATTAATTAATAATGCAGTTTTTATTGGAAGTTATTGTTTTTATTTTTACTGTTTTGGTTTGTTTTTATTTTCCTGGAAAATTTTTATTGGCAAAATTAAAACTAACACTTGGTTTCCCCGAAGATCTTTTTCTTCCTTTTGGAGTGGGAATTCTAATGTTCATATTAGTTTCATATATCCTTTCTTGGTTAAAGCTTGAAATAATAATCCTGCCCCTACTTTTGATAATCGCCTTTCTTGCGATCAAAAGCAATAAATGGCTTCCTAAAAGTATCGAAAAATCGCACAGATGGCTGCTTTTCATTGTGCTAATTTTGTCCATTATTTTCAGTCTTAGTATGTTATCCACCGGAGTATATGGTGATAGCATTTCTTATAGGAGGGACGATTTGTGGCACTTATCATTAATAAATGAACTGAAAAATAATTTTCCTCCAGATCATCCGGGATTTGCAGAGATTCAATTGAAAGGTTACCATTTTTTTTATAATTTTGTTTTGGCAAAGATAAGTAACATCTTCTTTATTTCTCCACTTTCATTGTATTTTCACTTTTTTCCACTATTTATAGCAATTCTTTGGGGTTTGGGTGTATATTCTTTCATCTATAAATGGAGCAAGAAAATATCAGTTAGTCTTTGGGCGGTTTTCTTAACAATGTTTGGAGGAAGTTTTGCTTTTATCTTAAGGCTTAGGGGGCACGAAAATCTAAGCTTAGATAGTGCTTTTGGCATACAACAGCCTATATCCGCTCTGATAAATCCACCGTTTGCAATGTCAATTCTAATTCTTATCGTGGTTCTTTTTTCTTTTTATCAATATTTTCATCTTAAAGAAAACAAATGGTTAGTTCTTGTAGTTTTAGGTGTAGGACTTGCTTCAATGGTTAAGGTATACGCAGGCATAATATTATTGGGCAGTTTTATATCTATTGTAATCTTTCAGCTTTTCAAGAAGAAATTCATATTACTTCCAGCGTGCCTTTTCATAGGAATTTTATTTACTATTACATATGGGATTTTTCGAGATACGTCTTCTACTCTTCTTTTTGCTCCGCTTTGGGCTCCGCACAGTGTGCTTGTAGATAATATGCCATGGTATGGATATGCAGAAAAAATTTATACATACACAAAGCTGTCTGTTATAAAAGGAATAGTGGAGACCGAACTATACGCCTTATATGTATTTCTATTTGGCAACTTGGGTACGAGACTAATTGGTTTATTATTCCTACCATTATTTTTTTTACAACATTCTAGGAAGCCTTCTCTTTTTGTATTTACTCTATTAATAATGACGCTAATTGCTATTTTTATACCTCTCTTTTTTATTCAATCAGGTAAGGTATTTGAAATAATCCAGATGGCGTGGTATTTCTTATTTTTCGTTTCTCTTTTTGCAGCATTCGGGCTTTATAAACTTTTTAGTTTTTCTTATAACAAAATATTGAAATTGTCTCTTTTTATCATAATATTAATTCTAACATTACCCTCAGCTTATGATAATTTCAGAGTTTATTTTTCATCACTTGATTCTTCAAAGGTAAATCTATCCAGTCCTTATTTTAAGGCAATGCAATTTTTAAAATCAGAAGGAAATTATAACGAAACATTTATAGAAATTCCAGATAAAAATGTATCTGCAACACAAGTTGATTTGATGAATTGGTATAAATTGTCAACTCCGGCGATTGTCGCATTTGCCAATAAGAGAAGTTATCTTAGTAATGAATATATAGATTTTTCAGGAATAGATTATGAGTCAAGGATAGATTTTATCCGCAAGATTATCACTCTTAATAATTTACCAATGGATAATTTTTTAGAGAGAATGAATCTTCAAAACGAGATAAAACAAGGATTAAGAGATAATAAAATCGTTTTTATTTATAGTCCTTATCCATTATTATCTTTTGAAAAAATGAGTATTATTTCTAAAATTTATGAAAATCCGGCTGCTAGTATATACAGAGTAGGCTACGAAAATTATTAGCAGAGTAACCGCTATCAAAGAAATTAGGAGACCGACCTGAAAAGATAAAGGCTTATATATAAATATCACTTTATGATTACCCTGGGGTAAAAAAATGCTTCTAAAAGTATAGTTTGCGCGATAGATTTTGGTTTCCTTGTCATCCACATATGCTTTCCATCCAGGATAATAGTTATCAGAAAGAAAAAGCATTTGGGGAACATTGGTTTTTGCGTGAATACTTACTTTTTGAGGCTCATAAGAAATTATGCTTGTAGATGAATCAGCTGAAGGTTTGGATAACTCAATAAATTTGCCGGAGTCAGTAATTTCGCGAGGAGATTCTTCCAAAATGACGCTTGTCAAAAGATCAATCTTTGAATCAAAAATTAAATCTAAGATTTCCTGTGCATTATTTTGTATATACGCATTGTGAGCCAGAAAAACTCTTGGGAAAGCATTGGCATATTCTAGTGCATGCCAATTATTATGTTGCCACACGGGCTTAAATAGATTTGGAGAAAGTTTGTTTAAACTCATATTCTGTAAATTAGGATCGTCGAAGTATAATACATGTTTTATTCCGAGAAGTGACATTAGGCGTATCCTCCTATTATCATCAAAAGGATTTTCCTTATCCCCGAGCTCTGACAGTCTGGCTTCAATGCGGGGTATATCTTTTGAGATTTTTCCATTATTTTTAACAGCAAAAAGAAGTTCTCCGTATCTTCTTGGAAAAATAGGATTTGCTCCTTCGATAGAGTAAATATGGAAATATGTTGATATATTTTCCTCAAAAGGCTGGCGAAAAGTTATAAATCTATTTTCAGAATTTCTTGATTGTAAAAAAGAGATAGCCTCATTTTTGGGATAGAGAAACTGTAATTCTCCGGTAACAAGATATTTATTCAGGAAATAAAATTGCCCAAATAATGTTAAGAGAATAATTCCAAAGATTGCCAGATTAAATATTCTTTTTAATTGTAAGAAAATAAAAAGAAAAGAAAGCATGAAAAATGGCAGAATGATATTCTTCAGAAGTACAAAGGTGTTTTCTTTTGTGGGAAATGATCCGTGTCTAATTATATAGTCATTTAGTTTTTGAAGAAGTGCAGTATCGCCGTAGTTTAGTAATAAAATTCCGTAGGAAACAATAAGTAAAAGAACTAAGTACAAAATAGAAAATATGCCCAATATCAATCTTTGGTCTTTTTTCACTTCCTTACCCATTAATGTTGATAATCCGAATGCGGAAAGTACGGAAATCGAAAAGGCAGTAATTACAAGTATCCGGCTTGGTAAAAATGTTGGAAGGAGGGGAAGAGGAAGCTGAAAGAACCATCTTGTAATGGGGGAATCAACAGTAAAGAAAAAAGAGATGAGTGTACCTAGAATAAAAAAAATAATAAGAGGATTTTTTTTAGCTTTAAAACCTACATAAATTGCAAAGAAAAACGGAATTAATCCTACATAAAGAACAGTTTCCCTATAGAAACCGCGGCCAAAAAAATTATATGCTCCCGGATTACCAAAAATATCAGGTACCAAAGCATTTAGCACATGAGTAATGGGCAGAAGATATCCTTCAAATAAGTACCAAGCAGACGATGTACTTCTTGGGGATTCTAAAAAAGCTTCTATTGATGGAAGTAATTGTGTTGCTGAGAGACATAAAGAAAAAAGATAAATACCAATTATTTTAAGTACATATTGGAAAAAGGGAAGCTGTAAGGTTTTGATGCGAAATAAGCCATACAGGAAAGAAAATGCGAATATATAAAAAGTTATTTGAATAAATCCCCCAAGTATTGAGCACGCAAGAGCGATAGTGGTTACTAAATAATACCAAAGTTTTTTATTTGTAAGATATCTTTCTATTCCAAATAGAACAAGAGGAAGCCATAAAGCCGCCTGACCGGCAGCTACATGTTCTTGGCTCCACACAATCATAAACCCAGAAAACCCGAAAGCTAGCGCCCCAAGCCAAATAGCTAATTTTTTGAGACGAAAAAGACTTAAAAAAAGATACATAAAAACTGTTGCCATAATTGGCTGAATAAATAGAAGAATTTGCCATGCATAAATTTGAGGCAATAAAAAATAAATAATATTTAGCGGATAAAATACTGCAGACTGAAGATCAGCGAGAAAAGGAGTTCCTGAAAAAATGTAAGGATTCCAAAGCGGAATCGTATTTTTTTCCAACATCTGGTTGGTGAATGTTCTTTCAGGATAGAATAACCTGGTTTGATCGTCTCCAATTGGTTTATGAGGGATACCTGCTTCCCAGCCTGGAAATTTCTCTGTTCTCCATGGAGAATAAAATTGAGCAAGGAAATTTGAAGGAAAAATAATTTTTCCATCAAAAAGGACTTGTCTATAAATAAAAAGGAGACCAGCAATAATAGACAATGCCACAAAAAAGCTTGGAGATTTCCAAAGGCGTTTCATCTTTCAAAATTGTTCTACGTTAAGCTTGAAATATGTTATCATAATAAAGGATATATTTCCAAGCTATGGCTAAAAAATATATTTACTTAGGTTTAATTATTTTATTAGCGGTTTTATTAAGATTTTGGCAGTTGGGAGATAATCCGCCGAGTCTTGCATGGGATGAAGCCTCTTGGGGTTACAATGCTTATTCTTTAGGAATTGATGGAAGAGATGAATTTGGAAGGTTTTTACCCCTAGACTATTTAGAATCCTTTGGTGATTTCAAGCCCCCGGTCTATGCATATCTTGATGTAATTCCTGTTAAGCTGTTTGGCTTAACAGAATTTGCCGTGAGAATTCCTTCTGCCTTATTTGGGACATTAACTGTTTTGGTTACATATTTTTTGACCAAAAGAATTTTTTGGAATTCAAAATCAAAAGAGCTGTATGCTTTGCTTTCTGCATTATTTTTGACTATTTCCCCTTGGCACATCATGTTATCCCGTGCAGCGTTTGAAGCTAACATAGCCACATTTTTTATAGTTGGGGGTATTTGGTTATTTTTGAAAGGAATACAGGAAGAAAAGTGGTATATCACTATTGCTATCATTTTTTTCGTACTCTCAATATACACTTTTAATACAGCCAGAATTGTTGCTCCTATTTTAGTATTGTTTTTGGGGCTTATTTTTAGAAAGAGCCTTATTGAAAATAAAAAGCAAACATTTATATCAGTTTTAATAGGAATTTTGTTAATACTGCCTACCCTTGGATTTTTATTTACACCTGCGGCAAGTCTTCGTTTTAAGGAAGTAAATATTTTTTCAGATATCGACGTAATCAAAACTACCAACCAAGAAATGGCTAATGATAAAGAAACTTTATTGTCTAAAATATTACACAATAGGAGGGTTGCATACTCTCTTTCTTATATAAAACATTATTTTGATAATTTTAACCCAAACTTTCTTTTTATAAAAGGAGATGGAAATCCAAAGTTTTCAACTCAGGATGTTGGTCAAATGTATCTATGGGATTTGCCATTTTTTGTAGTAGGTATATTAATACTTTTTAGAAAAAAAACAGGATTTTGGTGGATAATTCCCGCTTGGATGTTGATAGGAGTTTTGCCTGCCGCCACTGCTAGGGAAACTCCTCATGCTTTAAGAATTGAAACTACTCTTCCTACATTTCAGATTCTTTCTGCTTACGGATTTGCTCAATTTCTATTTTACGTCAGAAACTATAAGAAATTATTTAAGCCAGCGGTTGTTGTTTTGGGTTTATTGTTGCTTGCTAATTTCTTTTATTTTTTCCGTAATTACAATGTCCATTATCCATACATATTTTCCGGTGAGTGGCAGTACGGATATAAAGAATCTATAGAATATGTGAAATCTGTTCAGGATAATTATGGGAAAATATACATAACAAACGATTTGGGAAGACCTTATATTTATTATTTATTTTATACAAAGACTGATCCTCGTATTTTTAGAAAAGATAGTATTGTACAAAGAGATGCTTTTGGGTTCGTAACTGTAGATAGATTCGGGAAATACCACTTTTTAAATGATGCAACTCAAATTGATAAGAAAGATAGCAAAAATCTTTTTATACAAACATCTCAAAATGTACAATCTGGAGCTAATATTTTGAAAAAATTTTACTTATTAAATGGCAATACTGCGCTGGTTGCTTATGAATAAAAAAATACTTATATTTTTAACTTTAATTGTAATATTAGCTTCTTTTTTTAGATTATGGCAATTGGGAAAAGTTCCCATATCTGCGGATTGGGATGAAGTAGCATTAGGTTACAATGCGTATTCAATTATGCAGACAGGAAGAGATGAATACGGAGAACTTTTGCCTATTGTGCTTAGATCGTTTGATGATTATAAGCCTGCTTTGTATGCGTATCTGACTATGCCTTCGATAGGCCTTCTTGGATTAAATGTAGAAGCAGTCAGATTGCCTTCTGCAGTTTTCGGCATATTAACTGTTTTGGCTGTGTTTTTTCTCGTAAAGGAATTATTTAAAAAAGATAATATTGCCCTTTTATCCTCATTGCTCTTGGCAATTTCCCCTTGGCATATTCAATTCTCTCGAGTTGCATTTGAAGCAAATGTCGGAGTAGCTCTAAATATTTTTGGAATATTATTTTTCCTAAAAGCCTTTAAAAAACCATGGTTCTTGTTTTTGAGTGCTGTGATGTGGGGAATGAGCATTCATATATATCAGAGTGAAAAAGTTTTTGTTCCGCTTCTGATTCTTCTTTTGGTACTTGTTTTTAGAAAGCAATTTTTATCAATTAAAAAGAAGTATATATTGATATCTTTTTTAGTTTTTATATTTATTTCTTTGCCATTAGTTTATTTTATTTTAACGAACAAAGATATACTTACCAGAGCTAGGGGAGTTAGTATCTTTTCTAACACTTCTCTTATTGAAGCGAATACGGCTAAAATTAAACGCGATAAAGACAATAATGATATTTTGGGATTAGTTTTGGATAATCGCAGGGTAGAATTTGCAAAATACATAGCTAACGGATATCTATCCCATCTAGATTTAAATTGGCTTTTTATAAAAGGCGACATCGCCCGACATCATGCGCCGGGAATGGGACTTATGTATCTTGTTGAGTTGCCATTTTTATTAATAGGTATCTACATCTTAATATTTAGTAACTTTAGCAAAGCAATAAAAACATTTATGATATTGTGGTTTTTGATTGTACCCATTCCCGCTTCAATTACCAACGATATTCCTCATGCCGTAAGAACCATTAATTTTTTACCAATACTTCAGATATTAACAGCAATAGGAATAATTTCAGTATTACAGAAAATTTTCCCGCCTCAGCGGGATCCCGCAAGCGGCGGGACAAATTTAAGGTTAAGATATTTAATATCTTCTTTGTTTTTTTTATTTTTTATCTTTAATTTTTTATATTACCTTAACCAATATTTTGTTCAGCAAAATTATTTTCATGCAAGATACTGGCAATATGGATATAAAGATATAGTTGATTACGTCGCCAATGTTCAGAAAGATTACAAGAAAATAATTGTTTCCAATGCAGCGACAATGGATCAGTCATATATGTTTTTTCTCTTTTATTTAAAATATGATCCTCACAAATATTTGTCAGAAGGCGGAACATTGACTGGGGAAATTGAGGGCAAGAATAGATTTGACAATTTCGAGTTTAAAAAATTCAATTACTACGAGGAAAATGAAAGTAATATCTTATTGATTGGATCTCCATTTGATTTTCCGCAAGTATTTAAAACAATACATGAAGTTAACTTCCCCGATAAAAGTCTGGCGATAAAAATAGTTGAAAAAAATAAATGAAAAAAACCTCGCAGAATAAATCAGTCTTTAGCTGGTTTTATAAGTACAGAAATCTCCTTCTAGTGTTTGTGATATTCATTCTATCTTTTTCTCTAAGGGCTTATGGAATGGACGATAAATATCCTTTTGGATGGGATCAGGTGGATACTGCGTGGACCTCTAAAAACATGATTATTAATCACGAATATCCGCTGGTTGGAATGGTTGCAAAGCAAAATACGGGATTTTATATCGGACCTCTTTATTATTACCTTGTTACCTTTTTTTATTGGGTTACGAATCTTAATCCGGTTGCTTCTCATTATGTCGCATTACTTTCAAATATCTCTACCTTCTTTGTTATTTTTCTTATAGCTAAAAAATTATTTTCCTTTCGAGTTGCTTTGATGGCGTGTTTTATAAACTCAATAGCTTTTTCTGGGTTTTATTTTGATGCAGTGCAGTGGCCGGTAAGTTTCCTTCCCGGTATATCTCTTCTCATCTTTTATTTTTTATACAGAATACTTAAGGGGGAAGAGAAATATATCATACTCTTGGCGATTGTGACGGGATTATCCTTTCATATCCACTTCACAGCAGTATTTTTTCCAATAATTATATTATTGTGTCTTCCGTTTTTCCCTCGTACAAAAAAGATGATTATTTACTTCTTGCTGTCAATTCCCGTAGGGTTGCTATGGTTTATTCCTAATATAGCCTCTCAACTGCAGCAAGGTTCTCAGCTAGGCAGTATATCTAAATATCTAGATGATTATTATCATGGGTTTCATTTAAGAAGATTTATTCAATTAATGGGAGACGGACTTATACAATTCGACCCCTTTTTATCTTTGGAGAGAATAAAACCATTTAAGATATTAATAATTCCTATTTTCTTATTAGTTTTTTTACGAGAAAAAATTTCAAAAGACAAATTAGTCTTTTCTTATCTAGTTATTATTTTCTTCTTAGTTCCTTGGATTGTTTTTTCAACGTACAAAGGGGAAATAAGTGATTATTATTTTTCCGCAAATAGATTTATTGCTCTTTTGGTTATTTCTTATTTATCATCAATGCTATTATTTAGTAAAAAATTATTGGTTAAAGTTATTTTTATAATCTTTCTTGTTTACTACTCGTATCTAAATTTAAACTCCATATTAAAATATAAGGATGAAGGAGGACTTAGAAAAAGATTTCAAAATGTTAAACCATATGTCGATTCAGGGCGAAAGGTTGAATTTCAGCAAGGGGTTCCGGAGTCTTATATATATTATTATTTGATGAGAGAGAAGGGAGTTTCTGTATATTAAAAATGAAAATTAATAAAATACTTGAAGTTATCTTACTGCTTTTTATTTTAGGTATAGCTTTCCTGCCGCGCTCTATAGAAGTTTTGAATAAAAACTATGTATTTGGTTTTGATCAGGGAAGAGATTATCTGGCGGTAAAAAACATAGTGGTTGATCACAAGCTTACTCTTATTGGTTCCGAGGTGGGAGCTGGAGCAGCCGGATTAAGCGGTATTTTTCAGGGGCCTTTTCATTATTATTTCCTCTCTGTTCCCTTTTTGCTGACAAAAGGAGACCCATATGGAGGACTAGTTTTAATGTTTTTGTTTAGTATGCTTAGCGTAGTCTTTTCTTATTTCCTGGGAAAAAAGATATTTGGCGCAATTGGGGGTTTAACAATGGTGCTTCTTATGACTTTGTCGCCAATGTTTATTGCGCAAGCCCGCTTTGTATGGAATTCCAATCCCTCAACGTTCTTTATTTTATTATCCTATCTTTTTACATATCAAGGCGCAAGAAAGGAAAGTAAATATATATTTTTATCTGCATTTTTTGCAGCTTTTGTTTACAATTTTCAATTTGCAGTCTCAATTCCATTATCAATCTCTGTAATATTGTTTTATATTTTTATAGTAAAGCTAAGGGAGATAAAAAAATATCTAGTTTTATCCTCAGGTTTTATTATCGCTTTTTTGCCCCTGTTTCTTTTTGAGCAAAGACATGGTTTTATGGGGATAAAGGGTTTTATAGCATATCTTTTTGGTCCTAAAGAAGCAGGGGCAAGCTTCTTGCCGTCGCAAAGAATTATTACGGATCACCTAAATTCATTTTTTAATGCTTTTATAGATGTTTTTCCAAAAAATATAATTTCTCCATATATACTTTTACTCATAGTTTTGGTTCCAGCAATATACTATTTTTATAAAGAAAAAGATCAAAATCTTAGAAAATTTATCAGCTTCTTATTTTTACTTTTTCCAATACATTTTTTAGTATTTGTGTTTTTCAGAAATGCTGTATGGGTATATTATCTAATAGCTTTAAATATTACATACATATTGCTCTTTTCTTATTCCGTAGCATCATCTTTTAG
>Ga0213870_1000158_pt1 | contig 35877 bp, 30 predicted proteins | sample WICALVC2017_Meta_FD_160119 | JGI IMG/M metagenome (GOLD analysis project Ga0213870, IMG submission 160119) | Freshwater microbial communities from subterranean cave lake in Wind Cave National Park, South Dakota, United States - WICALVC2017 | ecosystem: Environmental > Aquatic > Deep subsurface >...
CTGTTCCCAGAGAGATTTTAGAGGATTCTGTTTTAGTTCTGAAGGAGTGGGGGTATGATAAGTTAAAATACGTGCCATAGTTAATAACCATGAACAGTATAGGCATAGGGAAAAGGGGATGTCAAGGGGGAAAATTAGTTTACTATTAGCCAATTAAATAGGGTATCTTGTTGGTTTGGTCTTTGGACACCAACTGTAAATGATTCCCCCAAAGTTTGTCGCATTAGAAATGGAGATTGTGCGCTTGGACTGCCAACTGGGGTTATGTAAATAAGGGAGCTGTCGGTTATTAATTTGTTTATAATTGTAACTTCTATTTGATGAGCTTTAATTGTTGCGACTCCAGCCGCGCCAGTTGCGATTATTTCGGTTTGAGATAGGGCTTGGGCAGGCTGAACAAGACTTAAATTAATTTTACTAAATGTTCCGCTACCCGAAGCAACAAGATCGCCTTTTATTGCAACATCTTTTGCAAATTCTGCGTTTCCTTGGACTTTAAGATTACCGTTCTGATCTACTTTAACTAAACCCGCTAGAAAAGAAATTCCCCCTTGTCTTAATGGCTGAAGCTGAAGATCATTTCCTAATACATTAATAGAGTTATAAGCCAATATTAGACTTCCTTGAATAGATAGCCAACCAGCGATTGAAGTTTCTGCAAGGCTTGTTGGCCCAAAGGACATTAGACCCTGGGTAAAGGTGGCAGTGAATGCACTTAGGTTGTTAAAAGATGCCAGATACGAAGACGAGGAAGCTATATTTGTAAAAGCATCGTTGGGAAGAGGGGGAGAAACTTTTGCTGCTGCGGGGCTTTTAACGTATTGTGCTGCTAGCGTTGATACTTTTGCGTCCAGCCCTTCTATTGATTCCGCAAGAATTCTTTTTGCTTTAAGAGTTCCTTCAATAGTTGCATCTTGGCTAACTAGCAATTGCTTACTATTAAGAGTTCCAGAAAAACTTGCGTGGCCAAACGTGTCGATTGTGGCAACCGCAGAGCCACTGGAATTTTTAATTATTAATGAGGGATTGCTAAGTAAAGAAGAAGGAGCTGCAAGTTTTATGACAATTGATTCTGATGCTAGGGGAGAAATAATATTTGTATGAATCTCGTTTATTTCAGCAATTGGGGAAATAATTTTATTGGTATTAAAATTAGAGAATTTGTTAAATAGCGCTTGTTCAACGATTTGAGATACATAATCTTTTATATTTATTCCAGTTATAGTTACAGACTCAGTTGCTATAGAGATCGAGTTTGTTGTTATTTCTTCTGCTTTTACAAACCCAACTTGTAGGTTGGCAACTATTGCATTTGTAAAAACTCCTATTTTTTCAATTGTTTCACCAAAAGGGTTTTTAAGTGTAAACGGGCCAAGACTCTTGCTTTTTATAATAGTATTCTGTGGTCTTATGATTTCAAGGACTCCAGTTGTAGATAGGTAAACATTTGGATCGTACCAAGATATATTGACAAGAGTAAGAATTTTTCCGCATAATATAGATGGTGTGGGCTCGCTAGGTTTAGGAGCCGACCTCAAGAACGTTGGTCTCGAGGGTTCAATTCCCTCCGAGTCCACGCCCTTTTGGTACTTGACAAGCACCTTGTCATCTGTTACAGTATTACCTGTTCTTGGGGTCGCTTCATTACTAAACTTAGTCAGACCGCATGACTCTGATGCCTTTCCAATAATTTGTCCCGCAGATGTTGCTTTAACAGCAACACCAGGAATATTAGATGATGTTAGAGGGTCGCCGGGATTTACCGGTCCATTTAATGCAGATACCTTTACAGGCAGTTGCCCAACAAGGCCAACCGCAATGGATCTATTGCCAAGATTTTCTCCGCCCAAAAAAGTTGGGTGTTCGGATGCCACGCCAACTAGGCGTGTATTATTTTTATCGCATGCCACTACTAAGCCTTTATTATCAATGCAAACCACGTCGCCATACTCAATATTTGTTTTTTCGTCTTTTTTAAGATATTCTGCCAAATCAGCAATGCCATTAGTAACGTATGCTATGTTTTTCTCACCGGTTCCTTGAATCGAACCTACGATACCAATACCACTTGTCTCAAAGTTTATGAAATGGTTTGATTTAGCAACTGTAGTTGTGTTTGTATTACCAAGTTTTACTATTAATCCATCTGCATCAGTACTATTATTTGTGTTAAAAATTTGTGCGGCGGCACTGCCAGACTTACTGTCCTGTATATCAAGTTTAAATAAGGGTACTGTTGTACCAATGCCAATGCTTCCGCCAGTTGACGCAAACAGAGATGGGGAGGTGGAGCCGGGGGATAACGCAATTCCTCCAGTAGTTAGCCCTCCAATTGTTAAGGTTTGAAGTTTGGTGGTTTGAATGTTTCCGGCTGCGTCAAGCACTATATTGCCAGAGATTGAGGCTGTTGGTGTGCCGGAGTTAACATTAATAAAGGCAAATTTAGCAGATGATGTTGATTGACCGCCAACTAGAAGATCTAAAGTAGCGCTATACGGGAAGATAGCTCCATTACCTTCGCTTACAAAGTTTTCATTTTTTGCTGAAGGGGGACAAGTTCCAAATTTTGGAATCGTTCCGCCTAAAAGACACTGTGTTGATGTTCCAGAGGTAATTTGCGCAAGCACTCCTGATGCATTAGTATATAGAATACCGCCATCTGCTACAAATTTAGATAGTGTGATATCGCCAGAAGCTCTAAAAGTTCCAATTACATCAAGTGAAGTTTGTGGAATAACAGTTCCTATTCCAACGCTTGCGTGGAGAGTATCAAACGTTACAAAGGGAATACCAGAAGAACTTGCAATATTTAGTCCATTGGCAGAGTCAATATATGGTTGCCAATTTGCGCCTTTTGCAGAAATTATATTGCCGCTGTTTTCGACTGTAAATTTAGCAGTTCCACTACTCGATGCGCTAATAATTGGACCTGTTGAATCCTGATTTATAGTAAGAGCTGACTGAGCGCTACTTGTTGCCAAAACTGCAAGCAAATCATCAACTTCTACTGCGCCTATGGCAGTGGGTATGTTATTATTGTTTGATGTATTTTGTAATGGTTTGTTTAAATCTATTTTCCCGAAACCATCAGGGCTAATTATTACGTCACTGTTAGACCCAAAGGCTGTAGTTAAAAGCAAAACTTTTCCCGATAATGTAAATTGTCCCCCACTTGCTTGGAACACTGGAGTTGCAGATCCTCCTATATTTAAATTTCCAGATGAGTCAAGTGCAAGTATTACGTTTCGTGATCCTGCATCCGCGTTGCTTATAGGAAGCAAGCCTTGTAAAGTTTGTGCATTAGCTGCGAAAGACACTGTGGCAAGTTGTTGGCGGGGAGTAAGTTCTGCTTCCTCTCCAATGCTAATCCCAAGCCATAAAGAAGCATTTTGAAAAAATAGGCTTTGTGGGATTGGGATATTTCTACCAAGCTCTGTTTTAAATACACCATCCTTATTGGGATTTACAGATACTACTTCTTGCCAAAGTAATGCAGGGCCATTAGCTGTTTGATCATTATATAAGCTTATACGAAGGACAGTGTTTGCGCTTATAATTGGATTATCCAGCGAATCAGTCAGGCGGCCCTTGAATGTAAAAATACGAGGCTGAGAATCTTGGAAAGCATTGGCTTCTCTTTTGTCTTGCGTTGAAGTTATAAACTCATTATATAGAGCAAATCCAATTGCCGACATTAATATAACAAGAATTGCAAAATGAAAGTAATGAACGACTGCATATGAGTGATATCTTTTATACCATTTTGGTCTAGTATGGCGAACATGATGCCAGACTTTTTTATGCAAAGGAAAATGGAGAGTAGATATAGAGAGAGGATCGTACATAGCTTTGCTATAGTTTCGAATCAGATGCTTTGCTCTTTGCATCTTCAAAGAGGCGTTACTTGATATTTGTTTAAAGACCTGTTTGCCTTTTATCTTCCAGAAAAGGTACTTAGCCTGTTCAATTGCTTTTGCAAGGGGAAGTATGAATAGACTATCCAAGATAAAAATGAGACCATTTGTAGTTTTTTGTAATAGTCTTAGTGGTGGAAGACGCGAATATTTTCTGTGGTTTTCTTGAGAAGGTACTGAAGGTTGCGGTGTCGAAGTTAAAGGTAGAGGCGCTCTAGTTTCTAGCCTCTGGTTTTTAATTTGTAGGTCTTGCCACTCAGGTTTTATTAATTTTTCTTCTTGTGCCCAGGCTAAGTATTTTCTAAGAGACGATAATTTTCGGTTAATAGTTTTTGGAGAGAGCCCTACTCCGCCAAGGGTTCGTGTGGCTAATAACCTTTCTTTATATTCGTTAATCAACATTGGGTTGACTTTTTCGAAAACATTTCTTTTCCTAACATCCCATGCATTATTTATTCCAGTTACTTGTTCTAACCAAGAAAAGAACTGTTTGATATCAATGATATAGTTTTTTATAGTAAGATACGCTGAATTATACACATACAGGTAATTCTTGAATTGATTTAAATGCCATTTATCTTTGTTTAAGGATGCATTTTTCAAAGAATTGCTTATTGTTTCGAACGGATTTTTAGAAATTATTCCTTCTATTTTTAAGAAACGGAAAAACTTTCTAAGGCTTGATAAGTGTCTTTCGAAAGAGCGTGGGGAAAGTTTTTTGTCTTTAAAATTCGATGTTTTCGATTGAGAAGAATAAACTTCTATTAGTTGAGGCGTTATATCTTTTGGATTTAATGGTTTGTGAAATTGGGTTTCAAACCATCTTATAAATTTCCTTACATCGGCACGGTAATTTTTAATCGTTGCCTTTGAGGCGTTGTTCTTTTGCGAAGATAAATGCTCAACAAACAGTTTTAATAAATCCATTTTTTAGTTTACCGAAATGTGTGTTGTGAAAAATCTTTGCTAGCCTCGAAATTATACAGATTATACGGCTTACTTATTGTTTTCATGAGATATTGTTGTACGACTAGATATAATATAGAGTATGTGATTTTAGATATAAATGTCAATACCCTAGAGTAAGTTGAATGATATATTATGATATCTATTTGATTATTAATTTTATACTTTTAGCTATCGTGAAAATATGTGAAAAATACAAAAAAAATGTGAAAATATAAAAGACTTTAAAATTCGTTTAATATTCGTATTTTAAAATAATGGAAATATACATCTAAGTACATCACGTTTTAAATAACCCTATTTGTCAATTAGAATAGGTAAGTGATAAGAAAATTATAACCAGTGTTTAGCTTGATAAGTCAATTAAAATATTTTTATTTTTATAACTTATTTTAAAAGCTCCTCGCTCTAAATTTTGCATAGTCGCTTTTTGTATTAGAAGATTCTTGATGTGTCCGTTAGGACGAGGAGACTATCCCGTAATCTCTAGACAAGAATGACATTTTTTGCGTAAGTGCTTATAGAGTTTGGTCTACAATTACAATCTTTATACCAATTATTATACCTCTAATCTTTTTTTGATTCGATTGTAAATTAATAAGACAATAATTAGAGAAGTTAAGACCGCTATTATGGCTTGGGTGGGTATTGCAAAAAAAGATATAGATTTTGTAAAAATTGGGCCTTGTGGAGATAAAGAGATATTTAAATTGGCGCTGTATGCTCCCAATAAGAAAGATTCATTCCAGAAAGGCTTTATAGATCGGGTTGAATCTTTTAAAATATTTACAGGTAAGAGCTCTATTTTGCCAACTATCTGCCCAAACATATTCTTTATAACGATTACTCCTTGGGGAGTTATAAAGTGACTGCCAATATTTTTGATTTTAAGAGTAAATGTAATCGGACCTTTTTCTAAAAATAAAGGCGCCGAAAACTCTTGCAAAACTGCCTTTGTATTTTGTTTTCCTATTGACAGAAGAACATTCGTGCCAACTCCACCCAAAATCTGTGAATAGTTTAAATTGCTGTTTAGAATACTAGGCTTTGATATAAATTGAATCGAAAAGTAATATTCTGAATCTGTTTCATTTTTTGGAATATCAATTTTAAGCAAAAGCTTTTTTTCCTGCTTGGGGGATAAAGTGAGAGATTGTATGGGGTTGTTTTGATCAAGAATTTGAACTTTGTCAAATATTGGTGGTTTAAATACGATATCTAATTCAATCGATTCATCTCCTAGGTTTTGTATTATTATTGGAGCTTTAATATTTGCCCCAGGCTCCGCTGTTATCTGAAGAATAGGCGGTGAAATTCCCAAAGACAGACCAGACGCATGCGCCTTTCGGCTTTGCTCAGAGCTCAGGGTAAATATGCAAATAGTAAATAGAAGGAGGAAAAATTTAATTTTCATTGTAATCTGTCATTCTTACGAGTAAAGCGAATCGATCCCGACTTGTCGGCATACCCTTGAATCAAAAGTTTGGTGTTGCAATGAAAGTAATTGCATTGGCGTAAAAGCCTATTGGTTGAGTGCCAGAAATATTGATTTTATAGGTAATTCTAGCTTTATTGTCGCCAATATTAGCGCCCTCCATTAATACCTGCGGGCTTTGCGAATTTGATATATTTGGAAATTGTTTGTAATACTTTGAATCATAAAAATCATTCGAGCATGCGGTTATATCAAACATATTATCGCATCTATAGCCAAAACCATAAGTAAGGATGTTGTTCCATGGGGCAGGGTTTAGCTCGGAGCAGGTTCCAGTATCGCAGGTTGTGTTGGGGATTGTTGATCCAGAGGTTGGACTATAGATCTCATGATTTTCAGATGCAGAAACACTGTAACCATTAATAAAGTTATTGTAAACATTGAGTATGCTCGTTCGGCTAACTGGGTTTGTTGGAGATAAAATGCCATAATCAATAAGGGTTTGGGAGATAGAAAAAATAAATTGTTTTGTAGATGAGGAAGGGTCATGTTGGAAGCCGGATACAACTTTGTAATTTGGCCCAACAAAGATGTTGGATTTAGTATTATTTGAGTTTGCTTTATTGTTGCTTGAGTCTTTGTCTGGGCTTAAGATAATATTAGTTTTTAGTTTATAGTTAGAGTTTGACATAGTTTGAGCGCGCGCTGCTGGGACAGTAAACCCCCAACCATCGCGGTGCGGGGTAAATATATAAATAGTAAATAGAAGAAGGAAGATTTTAATTTTCATTTATCAAGTTCAATCTAATCGTTCAAGATTTGTCAAATCCTGAGGATCTACTATTCAATATCCTCGCGAAGCATTTCTGCTTCTTTGAGAACATCACCTAGCTTCTTTACTGACTCTTTTTTGAGCGTTTGCTTTTCAGAGTTAAGCACTGTTTGTACATCGCTTTCGATTGTGTTTGCAACATTTGTTGCATTCTCTTCCATTTGTTGTATTTGGTTTTTTTGATCGTTGCGCTTTGCGTATTCTTTTCCAAAGAAAAAAGCAATGGGAGAAATTATAAAAATCGATGCGAGCTTAATAAAATTTCCCACTACATCATCTTTTAATGCTTGTTGCAAAAAAATAAGTACAATTCCAATTGCAAAAAGAAAAACAATTGCTGGTTCAAAAATAAACGAGATACCAAAAACTAAAAAATATAAAAGGAAGAAAAGAGTTGAGTGAATTCCACCGGTTGAAAAGATAAGTATAAGAATAAGAGTATTTAGAATAAAAACTCCACCTATTTCGCTCCATGTCCCCTCTGGTTTTTTCTTCTTTCGAGAAAGCATGAAGTAAAAGAATACTAAGAGTCCAAGAGATGTTGCTATATAGTTTGATTCTGAAAAAGGACTTTGTTGCCAAAGAAAAATTAACAAAAACGATAAAATTAAAACAAAAGCCTGTTTAAAAAGCAGCATAGAATAATAGTATACCATCTATCCTGATTTTGCAAAAATTTGCTATATAGCTTGGTCCGTCGCTCAAAGCTATGGCCGCCGTGCGACCGCGTAGACCAGATGGAATGCGAAGGGGTATTGATTGAAAGCAACAGTATGCTATACTTAAGCCATAATTTTAATGAAAATTAAAAAACCAGAATTAAAAAATCCTCGGTATCAGCCTAACAAAATAGAAGAAAAATGGCAACAGATTTGGAATCAGAGTGGGATTTATAGTCCTAATTTGGATACCGCAAAAAAGCCCTTCGGCAAAGCTTGGGGTAAACCTTTTTACAACCTCATGATGTTTCCTTATCCATCGGCAGAAGGCATGCATGTTGGGAATATGTATGCTTTTACTGGTGCAGATGTTTATGGCAGATTTATGCGGATGAAGGGATTTGATGTATTTGAGCCAATTGGCTTAGATGGTTTTGGAATTCACTCAGAAAATTATGCAATCAAAGTTGGCCGTCATCCAAAAGAGCAAGCTAAAATCTCAGAAAAAAACTTTTATCGCCAGCTTCGAGCAACTGGAAATGGATTTGATTGGTCAAGAAGACTTGAAACTTATGACCCAAAATACTACAAATGGACTCAATGGTTGTTTATTCAACTTTTTAAGGCAGGGCTGGCATATCGAGCCAAAGCAAAAGTAAATTGGTGCCCAAGCTGTAAAACTGTTTTGGCTGATGAACAGGTGATTGACGGGAAGTGCGAACGTTGCGGATCGATGGTTGAAAAAAGAGAGCTGGAACAATGGTTTTTCAAAATAACAGACTACGCAAAACGCCTCTTGAACAATATTCCAAAGCTTGACTGGTCAGAGAAAGTAAAGATCGCTCAAGGAGAATGGATTGGAAAGAGTGAAGGACTTATATTTACTGCTTCTGTCAAAGGCTCAAAATTAAAAATCCAGACTTTTTCCGCTCACTTTGAGGCATTCAGAGCGGATACATTTGTTGTTATTGCCCCAGACCATTCATTACTAGAGGAGCTGATTCATGATGTTCCAAATAAAAAAGAAATATTAGACTTTTGCCGCAAAATAGTTCAAAAGCGCCAGAACGAGCCTCATGTAGAGGAAAAAAATCTTGAAGGTATTTTTACCGGTAAATATATTGTGGATCCTGTCGGTAATGGTGATCTTCCAATTTGGGTTGCAAACTATGCAATTAAAGAATATGGAACAGGAATTGTGAAGTGTTCTGTTCATGATCAAAGAGACTTTGCATTTGCCAAAAAATACGGTATTCGTTTAAAACCTGTATTGTTTCCAAAGGATCCAGAGCAGAGAAGAAGAGTAGAGAAGCTTGAAGAATGTTATACAGATATGACCAATGGTTACTTAACAGAGCCAAGTGAGTTTGCAGGAAAACCAGCTTACGATGTGAGAAAAGAGATAGTAAAGTACGTACTTAAGCACGGGCTTGCAGAGCCAAAAACTCAGTATCACCTGCGCGACTGGTTGATTTCTCGCCAACGTTATTGGGGACCGCCGATACCGATGGTGTACTGTGAGAAATGTGGATGGCAGCCAGTTCCAGAAAAAGATTTGCCGGTATTGCTTCCAGATGTTAAAGACTGGAAACCAACTGGCACTGGAAAGTCTCCGCTTGCTAATGTTGAAAGTTTTGTAAACACTAATTGTCCAAACTGTAAGAGTCTTGCCAAAAGGGAAACAGATGTGTCAGATACTTTCCTCGACAGCTCTTGGTACTTCTTCCGCTATACATCAACTGATATAGATAGTAGTGCTTTTGATATAAAACGGGTAAAAAAATGGTTGCCGGTAAAAATGTACATTGGCGGAGCAGAGCATTCAGTGCTACACCTTTTGTACTCACGTTTTATAGCGATGGCGCTATATGACTTAGGACTTATATCTTTTGAAGAACCATTTAGCCGTTTTTATGCACATGGGCTTTTAATTAAAGAAGGCGCAAAGATGAGCAAAAGCAAAGGTAACGTTGTGACACCAGACGAATATATAAAAAAATATGGAGCAGATACATTGCGTTGTTACTTAATGTTTTTGGGGCCATTTGATGAGGGCGGAGATTTTTATGATACTGCCCTAGAAGGGATGTATAGATTCTTGAAGCGGGTGTGGAATCTTGTATTAAGTATTAAGTATCATGTATCAAGTATAAATAGTCAAAGCACAAGACTGGATCGAGTTATGAATAAAACAATAAAGCTTGTTACAGATGATTTAGAAAGGCTTCATTACAATACGGCTATTGCCCGCATCATGGAGTATTATAATACTCTTCATCGTTTTTATACTAAATACAAAATACTAAATACAAAATACTGCAAAACTTTAGTTTTGCTCCTTGCGCCTTTTGCGCCACATGTTACCGAAGAACTTTATCAGAGATTTAAGATTTACGACTTAAGATTTAAGAATAAGAAAGAAAAAAATCATAAATCATATTTCATAAATCATAAATCTTTTCAATCTATTCACCTCCAGCCTTGGCCGACTTACGATCCTAAGTTTTTGGAAGAAGATGAAGTTACAATTGTTGTGCAGGTAAGTGGAAAATTGAGAGACGCTCTTAAAGTTCAAAGTTCAAAGTTCAAAGTTCAAAGTTACGTTGAGGGTTTGGCGCGTGAGAGTGAAAAAGTTAAAAGGCATCTCGAGGGAAAGTTAATAAAGAGGGTTGTGTATGTTGAGGGGAAGATCATTAATTTTGTGACAAACCAATAGATTATGGACTTCGAGCAACTTCTCAAAAACTATTCTCCTTTTATAAAACGCAATCTACTTTCCCTAGGCTTGGGTTTAGTTGGATTGATATTCTTAGGTTATGGTTTGATAGTATTAATTGGTATGGGAAAACCTTCTTCGGATGGAATTGTTTTTGAAGCGGGAGAGGAGCAGGGTTTGGAAAATCCTGGGGAAATAACAATTGACATAGAGGGCCAAGTATTGATGCCCGGAGCCTATAAGCTTTCTTCTGACTCAAGACTTCAAGATGCTTTTGTTGTAGCGGGAGGATTATCAGATTCTGCAGATAGAGAATGGGTTTCTAAAAATCTTAACTTGTCGCAAAAGCTAACTGATGCAGCAAAAATTTATGTGCCAAAAAAAGGGGAAAATGTGGAAGCATCAAAAAGAATTGGGCTAGAAAACCAGTCAAAAAGCCAAATAAGTATTAATACTGCCAGCATTAATGAATTAGATGGATTGCCTGGAGTAGGTTTTGTTACAGCGCAAAAAATAATTGACAATAGACCTTACGCAACAATTAATGATCTTGCTTCTAAGAAGGTAGTGAACAGCAGAGTCTTTGAGCAGATAAAAGAGAAGATAACAGTATATTAAATTTGGGATTTTTATGGTCGGCTTTAAATATTTTGCATTATTGGCCTTACTTTTAATCTTTCTTGCTCTACGTTTTTTCTTCTTCTATAAAAACCAGCCTCATTACAATGATGGTCAATATATTAACTTCCAAGCTACTCTTTTTTCAGAACCAAAGATTTTTGGCAATTATCAAATATTGTCTGCTAATTTAGGCACAACTGATAAAATTTTAATAATAACTACTCTGTACCCAAAATTTCACTACCAGGACACTCTCGGTATTTCTGGCACCATACGGTACAAGGCAAGCAATAAGGAAAAGGAAGCGCTAGATAGAAGAAATGCTTTTAGGATAATATATTTTCCAAAAATTGAAGCTGTTGGGAGAGACAAAAATATAATACTGTCGTTTATAACCTCTATCCGCCAAAATATAATTTTGTTGTTTTCCAAAACCCTTCCGCAGCCTTCTTCTAGTCTTTTGCTGGGGATTGTATTTGGAATAAAAGAGTCCATGCCAAAGGATTTTGCTGATAATCTTAGAGCTTCGGGGGTTTTGCACGTTGTTGCTGCATCTGGAATGAATGTGTCAATGATCGGGGCTTTTTCTAGCTCTATCTTTGCATTTTTCTTAAGGCGTCAAATTGCTATTTTAGCAAGTATTTTAGTAATTATTTTTTACGCTATTTTGTCTGGACTTGAACCATCAATTATACGTGCCTCTATAATGGGAATATTGGTTTATACTTCACAAATTTTAGGAAGGCAAAGTTTTGGTGCTTACGCATTATTTTTAGCTGGATTTATAATGCTATATCTTAACCCGTTACTTATTTTTGATGTTGGCTTTCAATTATCGTTTTTTGCAACTTTTGGACTTTTGTACTTACGCCCAATTTTTGAGAGTGCTAAAATAGCACAAAAGTTTATAAAAAGATCCATAATTGGAGAGGAAATATCAACCACGATTGTTGCGCAATTAGCAACTTTTCCTATAATTCTTTCCAATTTTGGCATATATTCAATTTGGTCGATAGCTGCAAACGCTTTAGTTTTATGGACTATCCTCCCGCTTATGATACTTGGTGGATTTGCAGCAATAGTTGGGATAATTGTCGAGCCTATTGGCAAAGCAATTTTATATCTATCAATTCCTCTTTTATTTTATTTCCAAAAAATGGTTGAGACATTTGGAGGATTTAGAGAAACTATTAAGTTTAATCAATTTCCATGGCAATTTGCTCTTGGGTATTACATTTTGCTTATATCAGTGATAGTCAGTTTTAAGAGAAAACAGGATACAAAGTAAACCCCGTACCCACAATCTTACGGTGCGGGGTAAACTGTCATTCTTGTATGAAAAAGATTATTATTGTGTTTGCATCATTTATTTTATTGGTTGGAATTTTTTTGTACCAAAGTGCCAGTTTAAATGATGGAAGGCTCCATATTGTATTTTGCGATGTTGGCCAAGGAGATGCTATTTTTATTCGAACTCCAAGTAGAAAGGACATATTGATAGATTCTGGACCCAACAGTTTGGTTCTTGATTGCTTGTCATCCCATATGCCTTTTTGGAATAAAACAATAGAGCTTGCTATTCTTACTCATCCACATGCAGATCATTTGAATGGATTCTTAAGTGTTTTGAAAAATTATAAAATTGTGTCTTTTGCAACTTTGGATTTAAAAAATAATACATCTGGATTTAGGGCACTTTTAGAAAGTTTAAAAGAGCAGCATATTGATATACGTTATGTATACTTAGGAGATAGATTTATATTTAAAGATGGAGTAACGATTGATATAGTTGGTCCAAGTAAAGAATTTCTTGCGAAAACAAGCCCTCAAGGTTTAATTGGAGAAAAAGATGAATTTGCTAATGTAGAAAGCCTTGTTAAATTTAAAAGTTTTTCGGCTTTGTTAACAGGGGATAGTCAGAAAGAAGAATTGAAAGAGGCCCTTCGACTCGTTTCGCGCACTCAGGGTAAAATTTCGATTTTACAAGTGCCTCATCATGGATCAAGAACCGGTCTTGATGAGGGGTTTATAGAGAGAACATCTCCAAAGTTGGCGGTTATATCAGTTGGGAAGCATAATAGATATGCTCATCCGCAACCAGAAACAATCGAGATACTAAGACGCAAAAATATTAAGATATTAAGAACAAACGAGCACGGCGAAATCGAAATTGCCACCGATGGTTTCAGTTGGGTTGTAAAGTAACAGGTAAAGTAAAAGATATGGTTGTTCCTTTTCCAGGAGTTGATTCTAAAGATACAGTTCCACCGTGCGCCTCAATTATGCCCTTAATCACATATAGTCCAAGCCCTGTGCCTTGTAGTGCCAGTTTTTGAGGTGTGCCATTTGCTTGGACAAATTTAGAAAATAAGTCTTTTTGAAATTCTTTGGGAATGCCAATACCAGTATCAGCTACGGAAACAGTTATAAATTTGTTTTTGTTAGGATTATAGTATGTAACAACTTGGATGGTGCCACCTTCTTGAGTAAATTTAATACTATTAGAAATAAGATTGTTTATTACCTGACGTATACGTATTGCATCAATTAATATCTTTGGTAGAGAAGAAGGAATGCTTGAGGTTAAAGAAATGTGTTTTTTTGTAGCTTGGGGTAGAAATATTTTTATTTGCTCCTTGATAGTTTTGCCAAGATCATCTTGAATTTTTGTAAGGGTGAATTTTCCAGATTCTAACTTTGCCGAATCTAATATAGAACCAACCTGATCAAGCAGTAATTTAGACTGTTGGTTAATAATTTCTAAGAACTGTTTCTTTTCTTTTTCATCCAGATTGTATTTATGCGAGATTATAAGTTCGGATGAATCTTTGATAGAAATAAGAGGAGCCCTCAATTCATGGACAATCATATTTGTGAAATCTTCTTTTAAATCGGCAAGATTTTTCTTAGCAGTTAACTTGTGCTTTTCTCTTTTGCGACTCTCTATTAGAATTATAATTATTGCTAAAAATCCGAAAAAAAATGCTGTTGCCAAAAGAAGTAATGATTGTGAGTCCATTTGATCAATTTAGGCTATCTTTAAAGTACTTTTTATTTTGTTTACTAAGTCAATGGGTTCTACTTGATACTTAAAAACGTAATCTTTTGCACCGTTATTTATTGCTTCTTTAACCAGTTCTTCCTGGCTAAAATTGGAAAGAATTATGATTGGAATATTTTGAGTTGAGGTGTCTAATTTAAGAATTTTTAATATTTCGTTGCCAGAGATATCTGGGAGAATTTGGTCAAGAAGAATGAGGTCTATTTTTTCGGTTTTTGCCTTATCAATACCAGTTTTTCCGTTTGCTGCTAAAACAGTATCCAACCCATTTTCTTTAAATGTAATGCTAAGAACTTGACTTAATGCTTCGTCGTCATCGACGATAAGAATTTTCATAAACTTAAAGTTATCAGGAATTTATATAAAATGCAATACCCTAAATTGCAATATAGCTGTAGTAGCCTCGGCGGTTGGGAGGAAGGTGTTGGGCAATTGTTTCCATGGCAGAATCAACAATTTTTTGTCCGACCTCATTTCTTTTATCCCTAGTTTCTTTTTTTAATTGTAATATAGAATTATTGTCAAGAATAGAGGAATGTGCATAGAGAGAATCCCCTACAACTTGTGTTGCAACGCAGACGATAGGAATATCCTGTTTACAAGCAAAAAGTATTATTTTCCCCACGATTGGATGTGCTTTAGAGAGATTTTGGCTAGCATGGCTAATCCCGCCTTCAGGATATATTCCTACAGTTTCCTCTTCTTTTAGTCTTTTTAGAATTTCGCGAACTCCATTATCCGTATAATCAAGAGAGATAGGTTTTAACGCGAAGTCTATTAGTTGACTTATAAACTTTTTTACAGGAAAAATTTTTTCTTTAGAGTCTTTTCTTACAGGATTAACTGGTATGGTATTTAAACAATAATCCATCGATTGTCGAGCGAGTTCATGTACAGGGGATTTTCTACGTTCACGAACCCAATTTATCTCCTTGCCAGTAGTTTCCTTAATATAACAACTTGTTAAAATTGTTTCTCCGTATCCTTCTAGGGGATTAAGATGAGAATGATTAGCTATTACAAGAGAATTCCTGCCATTTAGTTCTTTCAGTTTTTTCCACTCTTCAATGCTAAACTGGCAATCGTATCCGGAGAGAATACCGATATGCTCGGACAGAAGAACTTTTTTTCCTTCTATGATTTTGCGAATTACATTCCAGTAAGGCTCTTTGCCTTCTGGTTTAAGACCTTGCCTTGCTTGAAGCCACCAAGCTCCAAATCTAATGCTCCCATTTTCCACATATCCTTTTATCAACTCTTTAGACATAAAGGGAATTATTACAGACTACGTAATTTTTCTCTTAATCTGTTTAGTTTTTGTTCCAATTCGTTGAATAGGCTATCGTCATGGAAGTCTCCACGTCTGAGCATTGTTTCAAGATCTGTAGCAAATACATTTATTTGAGACGCTGTATTTTTAGTTGTAATTTGCATTGCTAATATGTAATCTACAAATTGAGTTATGACTTGAGCCGGGTAATTTTCAAGATTTTTAAATTCCGGAGGTAAATTCTCATACCTTCTTTTGTTTGTATCTTGCGCTGCTATACCTTGATCTTCATAAAAAAGTTTTAGACCTAACCTTGCAACTTCGCGATCCCATTCGAAGTCATTGTTTACATCTAAGTTATTCGCCCTAACCCATTGTCCAAAAGCGCTTTTTTTTATTATAAGCTTATTCATGACATGATAGCGAAAAGTTTTTGCTTTATAAGGTTCAGATACTTTTGAGTTATTGTAAGTTTCTGTTATTAGATTAATTGCATCTTCTTTATTTTTAAGGCCTAATCCTAAGAGAATAAGAGATCCGTTTTCAATCGTTATTAAGGTTTCTGTATCTTGCCTCACTTGTTGAGATCTTGTCTTTTCCCATAATTGAGTTTCCTGATTTACTTCTTTTATTATTCCCCCTTTTCTGTATTGCCAAGGGGATTCCATAAATGATGCAAAGCCTAATTCAAATATTCTTTGCTTTTGTTCTTCGGTGTATTTACTACGACCTTCTAAAGAAATAAGTCTAAATATCAGATTTGGGAAGAGTTCTGTAAAGTTGGGATTCTTCCAATATGTTTTCCAATCATCTTTTGTTATATTTGGATCAAGAAGTTTTGTAAGTTTGAGATCAATATTTTGTAGAGATGGAGACGGGTTTTCTTGTCTAGGTTTTATTATTTCCACAATAGCAATTATATCAAACTATACATTTTCCAGCAACATCAGCCTCAAAAGTAAATTTTAAAAATGAGTAAATATTGCAATCAATATTGTGTCTTACAATATGGTAAAATAAAAGAAATTATGGAGAACGCAAAGCAACAAATTATTTATAATCTTAAGAAGGCTATAAAAGATTTGACAGGCTTGGAAATTGCTTCCAAGCTTTCGCATCCTTCGGACGAGAGACATGGGGATTATTCAACGAATGTGGCAATGATCTTATTCTCGAATCAAGAATTAAGAAGTAAGAATCAAGAATGGAAGAGTCCCTTGGATCTAGGACAAAAAATAGTAGAGCAGTTCATGGTTCATAATTCCCGCTTCGCCGCGAGGCGAGCTAAATTCATAATTCTTTCTAGCGTCGAGGCTAAGCCGCCTGGATTCATAAACTTCTGGCTATCAAAGGAGTATTTATCCACTCTAATGATACGTATCATTAGAGTGAAAGAAGAATATGGAAGATGCAAGAAATACCAGAATAAGAAGGTAATGATTGAGTTTACTGATCCTAATCCTTTTAAGGAATTTCATATTGGACACTTGTATAGCAATATTGTTGGGGAGTCCATTTGTAGGCTCCAAGAAGCAAATGGAGCAATAGTCAAAAGAGCTAATTATCAGGGAGACGTGGGGATGCACGTGGCAAAAGCGCTTTATGCGCTTTTGCGAAACTCGAAACTCAATCGGTTAGCTGAAGGACAAAATTCTAAATTCGCAAAAACATCATTAGTAGATAAAGTTAAACTTTTAGGCACGGCCTATGCTTTTGGGGCAAGGGCGTATGAAGAAGACGAAAGTGCAAAAAAAGAAATAATAAAAATAAACAAGCAAGTTTACGAAAAAGACCCAACAATTATGTCCCTTTACAAAAAAGGGAAAAGTTGGAGCTTGGAATATTTTGAGACTATCTACAAGCGATTGGGAACACATTTTGATTATTACTACTTTGAAAGCGAGGTGGGGAAGGCTGGATTAGATTTGGTTCGGAAGTACAAAGAGAAAGGAGTCTTTAAAGAAAGCCAAGGAGCTGTTATGTTTCAGGGCGAAAGACATGGTCTTCACAATAGAGTTTTTATAAACTCTCAGGGATTTCCAACTTATGAGGCAAAAGAGTTGGGACTTGCGCCAACCAAATATAAAGACTTTAAATATGACGAGTCTATTATTGTTACTGGCAATGAGATTATTGAGTACTTTAAAGTCTTACTTATTGCCTTAAAACAGATATATCCTAATTTAGCAGCAAAAACAAAACATGTAAGCCATGGCATAGTAAGGCTGCCTAAGGGTAAAATGTCGAGTCGCACAGGCAACGTTGTTACAGGCGAATGGTTGCTTGATGAGGCAAAATCTAGAATAAAAAGTACTTACCACATGGACGAGGAAACAGCAGAAAAAGTCGCAGTAGGAGGAGTTAAGTATGCTCTTCTTAAGAATGGCATTGGTCGAGATATTGCATTTGATTTTGAAGAATCAATTAGTCTTGAGGGGAATTCTGGACCATACTTGCAGTACACATTCGCACGAACACAAAGTGTGCTTTCGAAAGTAAAAAGCGATATTAGCTTCGCAAGGTCTCACCTTGCTAAGCTAATTGGAAATTTGAAATTGGAAATTGAAGAAATCTCGCTTTTGAGAACCATTTATCGTTTCCCAGAAGTAGTAGGGGAGGCGGCAGAAAACTTTGCGCCTAACCTTTTGTGTAACTATCTTTTCGACCTTAGCCAAAAATTTAATCTTTTCTATCAGAAGGTACCAATTATAAAGCAAAAACACCCCCCAGCAAGTGGATTATCCTTGGGTGTCAACGTAACCCACCCTCGGGGTGTAATCGAGAGTAGTCAGTTTCGGCTTGCTTTAACCATGGCGGTTGGACAGATTATAAAAAACGGACTCTGTCTTTTGGGAATTGCGACACCTAAACGCATGTAGGATAGCTGCGGTTTATTAGGCAACCATAGCTTCAGGATTATCTGGGATATTATAATCAAAATGTTTGCCTGCAATCTCGTATATTCTCTCTTTACCTATTCCATTTTGTTTTAATTTTGCACATACTTCTAAGAATTTTCCTTTCTTCAGGTGTTGTGACTTTATTTGGTTGTTGTTCTTTCATTTTATAATACAAAACTTAGTTTCTAGAGATTATACACAAAACCCCAACTATTGGCAAAATGTACAAAACATGATAAAATGAGTCACTTTTATGCATTTTAAGCGGACTGTTTTACCCAATGGGATTCGCGTTCTTAGCATCTCCATGCCTTCATTTGAGAGCGCAACAGTTTTAGTAATGGTTAAAGCAGGAAGCCGGTACGAAACTAGGCAGAACAACGGTATTTCTCACTTCTTAGAACACATGGCATTTAAGGGCACAACAAAGCGACCATCTGCTATCCAAATCTCAACTCTTATAGATGGAGTTGGAGCAGAGTTTAATGCATTTACCGGGAAGGAAACAACAGGCTACTATATCAAATCATCATCGAACCATATCGATTTATCTTTGGATGTGTTGTCTGACATGCTTCAAAATTCATTATTGAATAGAGCAGAGATAGATAAAGAGCGGGGAGTAATTTTGGAGGAAATAAATCTATATGAGGATACACCTGCTAGAAAAATTGGCGATATATACGAAGGGCTTTTGTATGGCGATACTCCAATGGGTTGGGACATAGCAGGAGAAAAGGATGTAATTAGAAAAATCCAAAGAGAAGACTTTTTATCTTACATGTCCAGTCTTTACAGTGCAGATAATATTACAGTTGTTCTTGCCGGCGGAATAGATTCTGTAAAAGCCGTGTCTGACCCGGTAAAAACACAAACATTAGTTAATAAATATTTTGGGAAAATGTTGCGCTTTAAGTCATTAAGATATAGTAAAGTAGTAGAAAATCAAACAAAACCAAAAGTCTTAATAAAAGAGAAAAAAACCGAACAAGCACATATTGCAGTGGGCGTAAGAACAGTTCCTCTTGAGCACAAAGATCAATACGCATTATCTATACTTGCTGCAGTTTTGGGCGGAGGAATGAGCAGCAGGCTTTTTCATGAAGTTCGCGAAAAACGAGGGCTTGCATATTATGTAAGAAGCAGCTCAGATCACTATTCAGATTGCGGAACTCTGGTTTCTATGGCCGGAGTTGACCCGAAAAGAGCAGAGGAGGCAGTAAAGGTTATGATTGAAGAGTATGATAAGGTTAAAAGTTCAAAGTTCAAAGTTCAAAATGACGAGCTAAAGAAGGCTAAGGAGATTCTTAAGGGACATTTGGTTTTAGAGCTTGAAGATAGTCGTGCAGTTGCTGGATTTTTTGGAGCTCAAGAATTATTAGAACAGAAGATAGACACACCAGACGAAATGATTGCAAAAGTAAACAAAGTAAACTTAGAGCAAGTAGAAGAAGTAGCTAAGAAGTATTTTGTAAAGAGTAGATTAAACTTGGCAGCCATTGGTAATTTTCCAACGACCGCCTCAGGACAAGTTCCCAATGGACAAAAGTTTGAAAAGCTGTTAGAGTTGTAAATATGGAGCATTCAGTAGTACTGGTTAAGCCAGATGGGCTTCAAAGAGGCCTAATAGGTGAGATTATTCATCGTTTTGAGCGTAAAGGACTTAAACTTGTTGGGATTAAAATGATTAGCTTAGATGATGCGATTTTGGATGAGTGGTATGTGCACCATAAAGACAAACCTTTCTTTGGGGGGCTTAAATCCTATATGAAATCTTATCCAGTTGTTGCAATGCTTTGGGAAGGAAAAGATGTAGTTGTAACGGTTAGGAAAATGGCTGGAATTACCAAAGCACGCGACGCAGAACCTGGAACAATTCGCGGTGACTTTGCCATGAGCCAGCAATACAATCTAATCCATGCTTCAGAAAGTGCTGAGATAGCCAAAAAAGAAGAAAAGCTCATCTTTAGCCCATCTGAGATATTTGGTTGGCAAAAACTCGACCACGCTCATGTGTATACGAAGGAAGAGATGGGGTAAAATTCTTTTATTGAATAAAAATTATTCGGCAGGGGAAAGAAGGTTAAAATATGGATCAATGTAGATGTTGCAAGCACAGTATAATCATAGATTGGAAGAGTAATTTTATAGGCAAGTAAGCATTCGCATCCTGCTCGTTTTTTATTTGAGTAAGTCATAATAACTTGGTCGGAGTGGAGGGAGTTGAACCCTCTATCTCTGCGTCCCGAACGCAACGTGATACCGATTCACTACACTCCGCAATATTTTCCAATTCTACTTCTTTTTATGATAAAATACAATTAAGTCCCTATAGCTCAATTGGATAGAGCAGTCCCGTCCTAAGGGAAAGACTCCCAGTTCGACTCTGGGTAGGGACGCCTTATTTTAGTCCTATCGTATACAAGTTAGGGGTAATGTTAGTGTTGCCAAGGTTTGTAACAATAACTATCTTTGATCCATCTGGCCAGGGAAAAGTATAATTATCTATAAAAGGACCAGCGAAAATTACAGTATTGTTTGTCCCGTCATATTCCATAATGCTTATTTTTCTATTATTCACAAACAATAGATGTTTTGAGTCCGGGAACCAGCTTAGGGGAAGTTGAGAGTTGAAAAGCCTGTCCTGAGGTGGCCGTTGGGTTGAAAGTTGAAAGCTTGGCATGGAGTCAAATATGTTGAAGTTTTTGTCTTCTTTTATGTCGTACACATAAAAAGAATCTTTTTGTATAGACCTTTCTTGGGGGGTCGAATCTGTGCCTATTAAAGCAGGATTAATCATTAAAGGCAATTTAGCAGAATTAGATGCTGTATAAAGGATTTTTGTTTCGTCTAAAGACCAAGATACTATTTTAAAGTTTTCGTTAATAAGTTTCTTAACTTTTGTATTTAAGCCATCGATGCGGGATTTTTCTTTATTCTCTATTTCTTTTTCCCACACAAGAAGTATGCTTTCTATTGTTTCTGTAACATCTTGAGGATTTTGATTAAATCCATTAGACCTTAAAAGATAAACGGTTGGTGATTCTGGTTTTTTTTGGGTCGGTAGACTAGCAAATAATTCTTGTCCATCCGGTGACCATGTAAGTTTTGCTTGAGAAAAGCTGTTTTCCGTATCATCTGCAATTTGCGAAGATGCACTTTGAAGAGTAAGAATTGGCATTGAGGTCATGTCTAATATATAAACACCATTTTTCCTTGCAGATTGGGATGCTACAGTATAGGCAAGCTTTGTGCCGGATGGATCAATGATTGGATCAGATACTCCAATTTCGGTTATGCTCTCAAGTTTTGGTGCTGTTGCAAAAAGTAAGGCTCCAGTTACGCTTACAATCTCCTTCTGAACTTTAATTGTTTTTTCCCAAGGAAAATAGCCAACTTTAACAATTTTAATATTGTAAGTGTCAGGGGGGAGGTTAATAGTGTTATTTGTAGCTGTGGTTAGATGACCGTTAATAAATACCTGCGCTCCGTCCGGCTGGCTGGTTGCTACCAACAAACCAGTTCCTTGGAGTTTTGGTTTGCTAAGAATAGATTCAAGCCTGTATCCCTTACCATACATAACTAGTAAAACCGTTCCAATTGTTAAAAATAGCAAGATTAAAAATGGCAAAATTAACTGTTTTCTCATTCAGGCTATTATATACCTCTTAGCTTTCAAAATGCAAAGGTATATGCCAGATTTTTGTCGTACCCTTACAAAGCCGATGAGCGAAGTAGGGCAGAATCAAAGTGGAGTAGCATACAAGCTCAGAATGGCTCTTGCAAGAAAAAAAAAGAGGGTCTATAATCGAATTTGTCAAGGCAAAAATCTATTTTTGATAAGGTTTGTATATGTTCTGATATATTCAAATAAGTTCAAAGTTCAAAATATGCTATGTTTTCAAACAAACGCATCGGTATAGATTTAGGAACCGCTAACACGCTTGTTTACCTTGCGGGCGCGGGAATAGTCTTGAATGAACCAACTGTTGTTGCCGTTACGGCAGAAGACAATAGAGTGGTTGCTGTTGGCCGCGAGGCAAAAGAAATGTTGGGTAGGACTCCAGGAAATATTGTTGCAATGCGTCCCCTTAGAGATGGAGTGATTGCAGATTACACTATAACGGAGGCAATGCTTTCTTATTTTATAGATAAAGCTTGCGGTAAATCTCGGTTTTTTAAGCCAGAAGTAATGGTGTGTATTCCATCAGGAGTTACTCAGGTTGAGAGGAGGGCGGTTTTAGACGCCACTATGTCTGCTGGTGCAAAAGTTGCATATCTTATTGAAGAATCGTTAGCAGCAGCAATTGGGGCAAAAATTCCAATCGCTCAACCTGCAGGGCATATGATAGTAGACATTGGCGGAGGATCAACTGAGTGCGCTGTTATTTCTTTGGGAGGCGTTGTTGTTCATAGCTCAGTTAGAGCAGGAGGCAACAAAATTGATGAAGCGATTGCAAATTATATAAAGAAAAGATTTAATCTTTTTATTGGAGAAAGAACATCGGAGGAAATAAAAATTGCAATAGGAAACGCATTGTTGGATGAGAAAAAAACAGGGCAAATAAGAAAAACAGAGATTAAAGGACGCGACAGCGTAAGTGGCTTGCCAAGAACAATCGAACTTACAGAGGTTCAGGTTAATGAAGCTATATATCCAGTTTTACTAAATATTGTATCTGCTGTTAAAGGTGTATTAGAACAGACTCCCCCCGAGCTTGCAAGCGATATTGTTGATAAAGGTGTAGTAATGAGTGGGGGAACTTCCTTGATTCGAAATTTTGATAAGTTAATGACAAAATTGACTGGAGTTCCATGTCATGTTGCCGAAGACGCACTTTTATGCGTAGTTAGAGGAACAGGAGTAGCTTTAGAGAACATCGAGCTTTATAAAAGAAGCATATCGAAAAAATGAATACTTACCAATACTACCAATAACCCAATATTGAAATACTTGTAGTATTTAAAATTGGTAGTATTGGATTATTACCGCGTCGAACGCGGTTTGTCCTATATTATTTTGAAGTTAAGCATTTAGCTTCATAGAAATGTATAGTTTTGTAAAAATTTTCACAGATAAATAGAGTTATAGTATAATAATACCCCTAATAAATATTCAAAGTTTTATTAGCTTTGGAGAAAAATATTTAAGACTAATTTATGATCACATTAAATACTCAAAATGGGAGAATTTCAGTTATCTTGCGTCTATAGAAAATAACCTATAATAATAATTGTATGCTTGAGAAAAAATTTATTCTAGGAGTAGGAATAACAAGCGCTACAATGGGTGAAGTCCTAGAGTATATTATTAAAGGTCTAGAAAAAAATAAGAAAAAGTACTTTATCGTTACTCCTAACCCCGAAATTTTGACGCTTGCCAATAATGATTTTAGCTACAGAAACATCTTAAATAGGGCAAAAATAGCCTTGAGCGATGGAGTTGGGGTTATAATGGCTGGAAAGATACTGGGTAGATCTTTTAAAGCGAGGGTTACGGGCGTTGACTTGCTGGAAAAGTTGTGTCAGAGAGCTGCAGAAAAGCCTATAACGGTGGGCTTTTTGGGAGCGAAAGATAAAATAGCAGAAAAAGCTGCCGAGTGCTTACAGAAAAAGTACCCGGGGCTGAAGAGTGTTTTTGCCGGTGAACGGTGGCCCGGAGATGAAATTCAACTTAACAAGAGATTTAAGATTTATGATTTAAGATTTAAGAAAAAAAGAGAAAAATTCATAAATCATAAATCGTATATCATAAATCATCCTGCGATTGATATTCTCTTCGTCGCCTTTGGTGCGCCCAAGCAAGAGATATGGATTAGCGAGAATTTGGATAAACTTCCAGTGAGAGTTGCTATAGGGGTAGGGGGGGCTTTTGATTATATAAGCGGCAAAGTTGTTCGAGCTCCGTTAATTATTAGAAGACTTGGTTTTGAATGGTTGTTTCGTTTAATTATTGAGCCATGGCGAATAAAAAGACAACTTGAGCTTTTGGAATTTATGTGGTTGGTTTTAAAAGAAAAGCTAGCTTCAAAAAGTATAATTTAGCTATATCACAAACTCCCGCTCGAGAGGAAATTTGTGATAATTGATATCTTAATTACCTTTTTAATATATTGCGATATATATTGTTTATTTATTAAATCTAAATATTACGAGCTTGAGAAAATGGTAAAGAAATATTTGAAAGTTTGTAGTAAGATATTAGAAGAAGTTATTTATGAAAATCTTGTTTGCTGTTTGGGAACTCGATCCGTTTATAAAAGTCGGCGGCTTGGGAGATGTAGCTGCATCGCTCCCCAGAGCGCTCAGCAATTTAGGAGCAGATATCCGTATTGTAATTCCATTCTATAAAGCCTTGAGGTTTCGTCGAAGCAGGAAAAAACTTATTAAACATTTCAAGCTAAAATATGCCCAAAGACTTGAAAAAGTGGAAGTGTATGAGGTAGCGCATCCTGTAAGTAAGGCGCCGGTATATCTTTTAAAAAATAGCAAATACCTTGATATCCCAGTATTTCCAGACACCTACGGTTTCTTTGATAAAGCGATTGTAGACTTGGTTGCAGAAAATCATCTATCCTTTATACCGGAAATAATTCATTGCAATGATCTGCATACAGCTTTGATCCCGCTTTTACTCAAGCAAAGCAAAATGCCGATTAAGACTATGCTGACAATTCACAATCTAACTTATCAAGGTAGAACGTCATTGGATATTTTGGATAAAATAGGCATTGATAAAAACAAATGCAATATAACTGAATGGGAAATCGACTCTCGGAAAGTTAATTTCCTGCTTGAAGGAATCACCCATGCAGATATTATCACGACTGTTTCCCCTAGTTATGCGAAGGAAATAATGACTGAGGAATACGGCGAGGGTTTGGAGGAGGTTTTGCGGGGCAAAGAAGGCTTGATTTTTGGAATACTTAATGGCATTGATGATTACAGAAGAGAAGCAATCCGTTTACCGCAACACTCTTGGGAAAAGGAGAAAAAAATAAGCAAAAGATATTTGCAGAAGAAACTTGGCTTGAGGGTTGATGAATCTATCCCGCTTTTGTCTTTTATTGGCAGATTTAGTCCCAAACAGAAAGGTATAGATATTCTGCACAAAATGCTAAGGACGATTGATCTTGCCGGTTATGAATTTGTTATATTGGGAAAAGGCGATTCGGAATGGGAAGAACGGTTTTTGTGGTTCGATACATTTTATCCTAAAAATGTTTCTTGCACATTTGAATTTAATGATAGATTAGCAAATGAAATATATAAAGCATCTGATTTTATTCTCATTCCTTCAAGATTTGAGCCTTGCGGATTGATACAGATGATTGCTATGTCTTATGGAGTTCTTCCGATTGCCCACAGGACTGGGGGCTTGATTGATTCTATAAACAACGAGCATAACGGTTTCCTTTTTAAAAATTATACACAAGAAGCATTACGGGAAACGGTTGAAAAAGCAGTGAATATCTGGCGGCATGAGAAAAAGAAGTATAAAGAAATGGTGGCAAATGCTCTTGCTCAAGATTTCTCTTGGGACAAAAGCGCGAAAGAGTATTTAAGATTATACGAAAAATTGATAAGTGGAAGTTAAAGGATTTTTTCGTAGACTTTCTCGTATTCATCAACCATTTTTTCAACAGTAAAATTTTTCTCAACATGGGCTCGGCAATTCCTTCGCAATTGTTTATAATCATTTTCCGACATAGCATATACTCGCATGACAGCCTCACTTAGACCCTCAATGCCAGTTTTTTTAACAATCCAATTGCCTCTTATATCTTCATCCGATGGATTTACCAAAAACCCAGTTTCCCCATCTTTGATAACTTCAGGCACAGAACCTCTTGTATATGCAACAACCGGTGTGCCGCAAGCCATCGCCTCGATCATCACCAACCCAAACGGCTCTTCCCATTGGATTGGAAAGAGAAGCATCTTAGCATGAGAATAGAATTTAGTAAGCTCTTTCCTGTTTTGTAGTTGTTGCATCTGAATTTGGTCTTTATCAATAAAGGGTTTGATCTTTTCTTGATAGTAATCAAGACTAGAATAACTCTGCTGTCCGGTAAACAAGAGTTGCTTATTAAGTTTTTTTGCAATCAGAATTGCAATATCGAGCCCTTTTACTGGATGAAATCTTCCGCTAAAAAATAAATATTTTTCCTGAGGGTCTTCTTGGAATGGAAATTCTTTAAGGTTTAGTCCATGATAGATGTTGCTTATGTATCCATCATAGTTTAGTAATTTTCTTTGGGCATAGCTAATTGAGACATAGTAATTGTTTGTAACACTTGAATACATATCAAAGATCCTATCATAAGGTTGCGAAAATTGATCGTGAAGCGTAAAGACCTTTGGAATAGAAATTCTTCTTGTAAGGGGAAGAGAAAATATCATTGGGGAGGTATGGAAATGGATAAGGTCAAACTCATTTTTTTTAACATGATCTTCAAGGAGAAAATGGAGTTCTCCATTGAAAGGCTGGAGCAATTCAGCTCGAGCAACAGGGGTGAGCGATTTGTAGTGTGTTTTTCTATAGAAATCTGATATAGCAGGAAGTCTGCTTTCAACGCGGGGGATAGGAATTGTTGAGCCTTTGGGACAAAAAAAGCTAACATCATGGCCTTTTTTAGAAAGTTCAATCGCAAGGGTAGAGCTGATGCTTGCGATTCCGTCAATTGTGTTTAGCTTGGGAGGAATAGAGTTTCTTGCTACTGATATAAAGGCAATCTTAAGTTTATTCATATCTTCTTATAATCATACGGTTAATCTTTTCTTCATCAATGCCGTTTTTGATATCAACGACTCTTCTTGTGTCTTTATGGCTTCGATAGTAATACAAAGTTTGGGGTATATAGGAAAAATTTCCTATTTTTATTGCTCGTATAAGCCAATCGATATCGCCAGCATAAGGAAGAGAGCAGTCCAATGGGCCGGCTTTATAAAAAAAATTCCATTTCATCATTATTGTTGTGTGGTGAATTAAATATTTTTTCTCTCTTTCTCTTGGCAGCAGGAGATATTGGGATATGATTTTTGCTTTTGGCCAGGAGATTGATTCAACCTTTTGTATAATCTTTCCTTTCTCGTCAATTTTTATTATATCTCCGTGAACAAAATCTAATCTTGGATCATTTTCCAATTCTTTTGTTCGTAATCTGAGGGAGTCTTTTGCTAATAAGTCGTCGCTATGGACCCAAGTTAGATATTTTGCTCTGGCTATATTAACTCCATAATTTGTAGACCAATATTCACCGTGATTTTGAGTTGTCTTTACATACACGATTCTTTTATCATTGAAGGATTGAACAAGACTTTCTGTGTTATCGGTTGAAGCATCGTCAATGATAATAAGTTCAAAATCCGAGAATCCTTGTGATAAAACAGATGAGATTGCATCTTTTAAGAAACTTATTGCCCTATTATATGTTGGCATTACTATAGAAACCTTAGGATTCATAATACATAAGTTAAGGCTGAAAACTTATTTTATAATCATCATAGACTTCTTTGTATATCTCAAGCACTCTTTTTGCTATTCTTATTCTATCAAAAAAACTTGCTCTTATCTGTCCTTTATCGATTAAGTCTTGTCTTGTTTTTTTGTCTGTTAATAGAGTATTTAAGGCTGCTGCAACTCTATGAGGCCCGTATGGATAAACAAATAAAGAAGCTGCATCTGCTATTTCTGGATACGCGCCTAAATTGGACAAAACAGATGGTATGCCAGAAGTCATTGCCTCAAGAGCTGGAAGACCAAAGCCTTCGTACAGAGAAAGCGAAACAAAACATTTTGCCAAATGCATAAACATTGACATGTCTTCCCTTGAGATAAATCCAACAAGCTTTACTCTATTCCCAATTTTCTTAAGACGGGCATAAGTCTCCAAATCTGAAATTTTATAATAAATAAAAGGAGAGATTGCCATTGTATTTCTTACAGCGCCTAAGATATAAAGATTTCCATCAAAATCATAATCTTGAATTAGGATTGCAAATGACTTAATTAGCATTCTTAAATTCTTGTGTCTTTTGAGTCCTCCAGTATAAAGAATAAATTTTTTCTCGATTTTGTATTTTTTATTAAAATTGTCTATTTCGTTTTTCGAGGGTTGTTTTGAAAAAATTGGATCAACGCTTTCGTATGTAACTTCTATATCTTCTGGCTTAATGCCATATACCGGAGCAAAGTCCAATTTGGTAGTTTCAGAAACAGTTATTATTTTTTTTGCCCTTTTTCTGACAAGATTTTTTCTGAGATCAGAATACCAGCGATAAGTCAATTGTTTTCTTTCAAAAGGGAAGCGCCAAGGGATTGCATCGTGGATGGTAACGACATTTCCAATCTTCTGAGAACCTAAGGGCAAAGATTGATATAATCCATGGAAAACATCTATTTTATATTTTTTAATCGCATTACCAAGCTGAAATTCCTCCCATAGAAAACGGCTTAAGAAGGTTTTAGGAAATATTGGGAGTTCTTCTATAATCTTGAGTCGAAAGTTTGGCGGAAAATTCCATTCTACTTCTTGAGGGGAGAATATGTAGTATTTATTTTTACTGTCTATCTCGCTTAGCGCCCTAAGCAAATTAATTGTATATTGACCAATACCAGAATGCTGGGTTGCTAAATAATATCCATTGACGCCAATTCTCATATGATGTATGTTAACATTATATTCTTTTACACGCAAGAACAATTATTGTGTAAATATAATTATGGGAGAAGGGACAGAGACTCCCAAAGAAGAATTGTAAATTAATTACTGTCTTGACAAACCAGTTTATTTCGAATAATATAGAAATGAACGATCATTTTTATGAAAAAAATCGAAATCATTTGGCGAGAGCTGCTTTTTCAGGCAATAGAAAAGAAAACTAGGCGATTTACTCAAAAAGAATTAGCCTCTAATTTTAACTTTTCCACAAGTACAATATTCCAAGCGCTTAAAATTCCTCGCAACATGGGAGCTGTTCGAGTAACAGGCAGATTTTTTGTACTGGAAGACCCAGAAAAACTTTTATACCATTGGGCAAGTGTGCGAAGTATTCAAAAAGATGTTATTTTTACTGGTTATGTAAACTTGCCCATTTTTGAGATTGAGGGGAATATGCCTCCAGATGTTATCTTTGCGGGCTTTAGCGCAGCAAGAAAGATACTTGGTGTATCTCCCGCAGATTATGATAAGGTTTTTGTCTATACAAAAAATATAGATCTTATAAAAAGACGCTTCGATTTCAAGAAGGGAAGAGGAAACCTAATAGTTTTAAGACAAGATCCTTTTTTGCCAAAATATGGTTCTTTAACAACAATTCCTCAAACATTTGTTGATCTTTGGAATGTTTCTGATTGGCAGGCGAAAGAGTATACATCGGCTTTAAAGGAGAAGATTGATGGACTTTTATCATAATTTTATTACAGAAAAAAGCTGGAGCGTACTTCTGCAGTTGAGGAAAGAATACGATTTTATCTTAATAGGAGGATGGGCAGTGTTTCTATATAGTCAAACTCTAAAGTCAAAAGATATAGACTTGGTAGTTGAATATGAAGCCCTTGAGAAATTAAGAAACAAGCTGGTTGTTTATAAGAATGACCGTTGCTGAAACAAGCAGTATTGAAGAATTGGATTTAAATGTGCATAAGTTTACAAGATTTAAAAGAAGAATTTTGCCATTGCTAAGGCTATGATTCATTGTTAAATCTTTAAGGATTATGTCAAATTCCAATATAAATATTCACCTTATTTTTATACACCCTTAAGATTCCATTCTCGATCTTCATTTCTTGATTTTCGTTTATCTTTTTATGAATTACGATGCTTTCTTTGATAATAGAAATAAAATTTTCGTGCTCAGGCAGAATATCAAATACTCCTTTATCATTCTTTGAGGAAACAGCAGCAACCTTATCGTTGTAGAGTGTTCCTTGTTTAGTCCGAATAACAAGATTAAGTAGGGAAGGCATAGTACAAATATAAAATATAAAATAGTAAATAGCAAACATACATATGTAGCTATTCACAGTTCCGACACAAAATTTATTGTTCGAGGCCGCAAGCCGAGAACTACAAGCATTGAAAACTTCTCGCTGGAGTTTATCTCGAGTTTACCGAGAGACTCGAAGAATAAATTCCTTTGACAACTCCTGAACGCTTACTTATAAAGTTTAGCTCTGGAGCGTCGGCGACAAGGCTTCGATTGGCAAGGCAAGTCCGGGATGACTAGGAAGTCCCTTGTTTAATATCCGCCAAACTTGCTATGAACATAAACTTATCATCAGAAACATTATCATATTGTCCCTCAAGTATAGCATTTACGTCTCTAACTGTTGTTTCACGAGAAGCATATACTCCTTTTCTTCCAGTCTGTTTTTCTGCCACAAAAAAACTTTGTGTCATGTAATTTCTAATTTTTTTTGCCCTCTGGTATATAATCCTGTCTTGATTAGAAAGCTCTGATTCACCAACCAGAGATACTATACGATCCAGTGCAACATACCGCTTTAAGAGACTTTGTGTCGCAAGTACAACACGGCTATGTTGTTCGCCAACTATTTCTGGGTTTAGAATAGAGGACGTAGACAAGAAGAGATCAACTGCCGGAAGAAACCCTTCTTGATATATGCTTCTTGATAAAATGATTATTGAATCCAAATAGGGAAAAATCGCTTGCACTCCTTGATCCAAAATATCATCGTTTGGCAAATAAATAGCCTCGATTGCACTAATAGAATTTTGTTTATTAGAAATTAGTCTTTCATGAAATGTTGCCATTTCTGATGCAAGAGTTGCTTGGTATCCATCTTCCGAGGGAAGAGTATTTATTAGCACTGAAAGCTCATTTCCAGCCTGAGCAAAACGAAAAACATTATCTATAAAAAACAATACGTCTTGCTTGAGATTATCGCGAAAATATTCAGCTAAAGCTACACCAGTAAAGCCAGTTAAAAAACGAGTGGCTGGGTTTTCTCCCATGGTTCCAAGAATTAAAGCAACAGAATTAAGCACCTCTTTTTCTTTAAGTGTTTGATATAGTTCTTGTCCTTCACGAACCCTTTCTCCAACGCCTGCAAAAACAGAGACATTTTTTTCTTTCTTAAGGGTAACGACATTATGAATTATTTCTGTAAGAAGAAGTGTTTTTCCAACTCCAGCGCCTCCAAAGATGCCAATTTTTCCACCGCGAACTATGGGGGAGAAGATATCGATTACCTTAATTCCAGTTTCTAGGATTTCCTTGTGTTGTAAAACTTCGCCAAAACTTAAGGATTTTCCATAAAGAGCTATTTGAGCTTGTGCTTTAATTGCACCTTGCCCATCTAAAGGATTACCAAAAATATCTATAACTCTTCCTAGGACTTCAGCCCCAACTGGGACAAGAATCGGTTCTTCTGTATTAGTAACCTTCATGCCTCTAAATAGCTTTTCGGTAGTCCCCAAGCTTAAGCAGTAAAAGGAAGAATGAGCTGAGGATATAGATACTTCTAGTTTTATTAAAGGGTCATCTTCCAATATTAAAATATCGTGGATATTAGGTTGCTCATGGCTAAATTCCACTTCTACTACTTGTCCTTGAATGCTGACAATTTTGCCAAAGGAGTTAGGCATAGATGTTTATCTTTTCAACAAAAACAGCCCTGTCAAACTCTCAGCCTGTTTTTTATCCATTGTTCTATGTTTTGTTTTACTTAATTGAAAGATCATTTGTTTAAGTTTTGTTCTGGTGTTCTCTGCGGCGGAATCCAAAGATACCATTCGGGATGCAAACTTGGCAAGCTCAGATTCGTAGAGTGTTTGCTCAAAAATAGAGGCAAGAATTTCCTTTTCAAAAAATCCTAATACTTTTTCAAGATTTGGTTCAAAGAAATATTTGATCTCAATACCTGTTTGTTCCCAAGCCATTTGATCTCCAGAGATATTTGTTGCGATTGGTTCTTGCATAAGAACATTTACGAACTGTTCGTAGAAAACAGTTATTTCTTGATACTCGATAAGAAAAGTTATAGTTTTTTTTAAATTTTCCTGATCTATTTTAGTATCTAGAAAATCAAAATAGTAGTAATGATCTTTTGGAAAATCTTGCTTAAAGCTCTGCAACCCAAGTTTGCCTATAATTGCAATATCTACTTTTTGTTTTCTGTAGCGTTCTACAAATGCATCATAAGTTTTTCTTATTACCTCTCCGTATAAACCAGTGTTTGCAGAGATTAGAACATAGAGTTTTTTCCCGTTACGCTTAATAAAGCTAAGCTTTGATGAGTCTTTGATTTTTTTTGATTTCATTAATTTTTCGACCTGTTTTTTATACGAGTATTTGACATGTTGGAAAATACTATTGATCTCAAGAACAAAATCACGGCTTTTGAGAACTGATCCTCGTATCTTTTGCATTCTTGAGGCTGCGATTTCCTCGTATGTTTCCATAATGTTTCTAAATGTGTTTAAATATTGAATTTCTGTTTCTAGTTCTTTTTTACTTGCCATATTTATTTATATCTGCCAAGATTTTGTCTCCTTTTTGCTTTAGAATGCCCAACAGTCCGTTGAAAGATGTAGCTTTTTCTACTAGCATATCAATCTCTTCTCTAACCTCTTTGTTTTCCTGATATGCCTTAATTGCTCTTTCTATATTATGCCGGGCATCTTGAGAGTTTGGGTCTTGTGTAATTCTATTCCAAAGCAGACAAAAAAGAATTATTTGTATTTTTAAAGGTATAATGGTTGAGGTATTTTGGCTAAAAAATTTTACAATCTCATCCCCAACGCTAAGTGTAATTTTGGTTCCTTCGGTTAGCTCTGCGCCAAAATGAGTAAAGTTTTGCATTTTTTCAAAAAGGGTTAAGAAGCTTAAGATTTCTCGGTTGATCTGTCTTTGAGCATTGGTTTGAGTTTGTCTCCCAACCCTAGTGACTGATAAAAAGGGGTTAATTGCTGGTCTTCTGCCTTTGGCAAAAAGATCTGCGTCAAAATATAGATGCCCATCTGTCATAGACATGACGTTAGTTTGTATATACCCAGATAAATCTCCCTGGATTGTCTCAACAACTGGAAAACAAGTTATTGCTTTTTCCCCTTTTTGGGTAATAAAGTTTCCGGCTCTCTCAAGAAGGCTAGCGTGGGCATAGAATATATCCCCAGGATAAGAACTTCTACCAGGGAACCTTTTTCCTAAAAGCGCTATTTCTCTGTAAAATTTTGCGTGTGTTGATAAATCGTCTAGGATTAGAAAAACATCATAACCTTCGTCTCTAAAGAATTCGGCAACAGTCATAGCAGAGTAGGGAGTAAGGTAAATTATACCTGTAGGATCTTCGGAGCTTGCGGCTATAATCACAACTTTTTCCATTATTCCACTATTAGTAAAAAAATCTTTAAGCTCTTTTATGTCAAGCTTCTTTCTTCCTATGGCAGCATAAATGCAAATATTATTTTTCTTTGCCTGTGTTAATACAGATTGCAGCAAAAAGCTAGTTTTACCAGTTTTTCTATCGCCAATAATAAGTTCGCGCTGGCCGTGTCCCAGTGGAATTACCAAATCTACCAGACAGACTCCAGTCTCAAACTGTCTGTTTATTACAATTCTGTTGATAATTCCAGAGGGTTTAGCATTGATTGGTAAAACTTTCAGAGGTTTTTTTATTGGTTTGGTAATTTCCATGTGATTGCCCAATGGATCAAAAATATTTCCAAGAAGCTCAAAACCTACTGGAAAGTGGAGTAGTTCGTTGGTTCTAACCACTCTTGTTCCGGGCTTTGGGGGTGGTGCAAAGAATGCGAGTATTTCTACCAAATTTTTGCTTGTAGACATAACTTGCCCAAGTTTGCCTGATTCAAAAATCACTATTTCTCCAGGTTTTACAAGGGGTAATCCAGACGCAAAAAGAGTGCTGGTTGTTGTTTGCTCAATATAGCCAACTTCTCCGATAGAGTTAAGATAGTAATCAAAGCCTTTCATCTTTAAAAATTACGTATTATTTCTTGTCTCTTATTTTTAAATACTTCGTCTAGGGTTTTTTTTAAGCTTAAATCTATATATTTACCCTCAAGCGATATCGTTAACCCCGCAAGAATTGATTTATCTACTTGTATGTCTAAAATATATTCATCTCCAACGTTTTTGGCAATCCAATCGTAAATTCTATCTATAGAATGATTAGAAGGCGAGAAAGCAATAGATAGCTTAATTACGCGAAGGTTTTGTAGTCTTTTTTTAAGCTCTGTTAAGAAATATTTAACCATTTCTTTATTGACGCCCTTTGGCTCTTCATTTAAAAACTCATCTATTATAATTTGCGATATTTCCAGCCTAATTGATTTTAGAGCATTATCGAAGGCATTTGTTTCTTGGCGGAATAAACTTGCTGTTAATTGATCTACCTCTTGAGCTAGTTGTTCTTTTTGAGCAACAGTTTTGGTAGATTTTAGGATGTTGGAGCATGCGTAAGTAATATTATTCATAGCACTTTTTCTTCCTTTATCTTATTTAATGCATCAATAACAAGCTGTTCGTGATCTTGTAGCGAGATTGCTTTTCCTAAAACAAGCTTAGATACATTTTGGAGAATATTATAAATCTCATCCTCTACTTTTTTAATTCTATCTTCTTTGTAGGCTTCTATTTCTTTCTCTGTTTCGGCGTATTGTTGTTCGATTTTTTGTTCAACTATTTTTTGGGAGGCATATGTTTCTTTTTTAAGAATTTCTTTAAAATCTTTTAACTCTTTTATAGTATCGTTTTCTATATCTTTTGTTATATTATTAACTATTTTGAGGGTATTTAATTTTAGGTCTTCCAGTTCTTGTTTATAAACCCTAAAAAGATCGGTAGATGTTTTTTCAAAATCTTTTATCTTATTTAGAGATAGAGTTTTAAGCTGCTCTTGGACTTCATTTTGTGCATTATCGTCAACCAAATGTGCGTCGGCAATTATTTTTGCTGCTTTTTGCCTTGCTTCTTCTAAGATTTCTGCCTCTTTTTTATGTTGATGTAGTTTTAATCGTCCCTCTTCTTTAAGAAGAAGATTATGCTTTTTAAGCATTTTAAGGTAGGAAACAGCAAGCATTAGCAATGCCGTCGATGTAGTTATAAGGCTTATAATCAAAGGAAAAAATACGGTTTTCTCAAATATCATATTAGCAATCTAAATAATCTTCTCTTTTAGAGTATCAGAACTTGCTATAAAATTTCAAGAGCAAGAAATGCAAGTATTCAGTTGTTACCAGTAACTTGTCATCGCGAGGGGACGCCGTAGCCGTGGCGATCCCCGACTAGATCGGGGATTGCTTCGCCAAGCACCGTCTGGTGCTTGGCTTCGCTACGCTCGCAATGACAAATCTGTTGGGAAGAACTGAATACTTACGTTGAAGTTACTGTCTAGGTTGCGATACATAAAGAACGGTTGAGAATAATTGAAAGGTAGATATAATGGCTCGTACATGCGAGCATATAAAATTCTTCCCGTTCCTGTTATTAACGCGGCATCATTAAGTAAAAACAC
>Ga0213870_1000159_pt1 | contig 35793 bp, 38 predicted proteins | sample WICALVC2017_Meta_FD_160119 | JGI IMG/M metagenome (GOLD analysis project Ga0213870, IMG submission 160119) | Freshwater microbial communities from subterranean cave lake in Wind Cave National Park, South Dakota, United States - WICALVC2017 | ecosystem: Environmental > Aquatic > Deep subsurface >...
ATTCGATTTATGTGCTAGAATTCCCATATCATCAGCGAAAAGAATTTTCTGTTTGATCTACTGTTCCCAGACCCGAACTTGTGAGGGCGCGAGCTGAAACACAAAGTTTCCTCGTGAGTTAAAAATTCTCTTTAAGGCAGGCAATTAAAATTTGAGAAATTGTTCTTCTATTTTTTTGTCTTGTGAGTCGCCGATTTTTTGCTTCTTTTTCCTAAAAAGAAGAGTTTTTATCTAGTAAAAATCTCGCAAAGTTTTTTCTCTACTTCCTTTATTTTTTCTTGCTTGATTTTTCCAGCCACATAATTGATTTTTGATTTGTGAATCGTAAATAAAAAAGAAGGCATTATAAAACTCTCTCTATGCAAACTACCAGTTTGGAAGTCTTCTTTTTTCAGATTAATCAAATCTGGGTCCGGTCTTGGTTGTCCAGTAATTTGGCAAAGAATAATATTATCTCCTTTCAAATTAGCAACAATAAGACTTGGTCTCTTTTTAGTTTTTGATAAATCTGTGTATGGAAAATCTAAAACAACAACGTCTCCCTTCACAAGTCTTTCCATGCTTCATCCTCTTCTGGAGTATCCCAATTTTTTGCCAAAGCTTCTTCAGACATTATGGCGCATAATATTGCATCACTTATCTTATCTTTTTTCATTGGTCTTAATTCAACTCTGTCTTCGTAAGCAATAATATTAATCTTTGCTCCTTCTTCAAATCCCTTTCTCGCTCTGACTGCTGAAGGAATACTTATTTGTCCTTTTCTTGTTATCTTTACGGTCCTAATATCTTTTATTTCTTCTTGCATTTTATTTTCTCCTTATTAGTAAGATAAGTAAGAAGCAGTATATAAATGCTTCGCTGTATATTATATAATTATTTAGTAGTGACTAAATCGGAAGATTTATATACATAGAAGTATACGTCGAAAGGAAAAAATGAAACAAATTTTAAGCATTGGTAGTGAAATTCCTATTCAGGCGCGGAAAACATATGCCTTGAAAGTAGTTGAAGATATAGAATTTCATCGGAGAAATATGCATATTCCATTAGGGTTAACTTCAACTGAAGATTATAAGAAAAAGACATATTATTCTGTTGATTGGAGAGATTTTGCTTTGGAAGAAGGTAATGCCTATTCTGATATTGATTTAGATAGTTCTCAAAGGCTCTTTGCAGATCTATTTTTTGGTGATTGGGGGGGTCGAGAAGATACTGGCAGAAGCCTAGATTTTAGTCGGCCTTTTAGAAATAGAGAACACGGACATTATCATGATATATATAAGCCAGGAGAATATTTCCGTGTACAATGTGTCTGTCAATTTGATCCACTTCCTTCTTGGTATGAAACGGTAAAAAAGAAGTTCTATGAAAAAGCAGAATATTACCTGCGTCAAAGGTGGTTAGATATGTCTAATTACAAACTTCATGTGATTGGAGCAGAAAAAAGAAAAAAAACTCTTGAAGAATTAGGTATGGAATTTTTCAATGAAGAAGCAGTTTACGAATTTCCACCAGAATCATTTGATCAAATTCAACACAGCTCTTATTTTAGTGGTTTTTATCATGCATTATATCATCCGAAAGAACATTTTACAGAGTTTCATGGCGGAAAAGATGGAGTAAAATTGTGCATAAAAAATCTTATTGAATCCCCTCTTTATAAACTTTTAAAGCAGGGAGGTATTTTTGGAATCTTTAAGGCAGACTTGTGTAGTTTTCTTAGTACTTTTGTGGATAATACAAAACCGTATTTCGAGAAATTAAAAAAATATCCAGATCTAGCATATAGAACTATACTTGATGAAAGGGGTTGTGGACCAACACTAGAATGGGCATGTATTTTAAGAAAGAAATAACTAACACTTAAAAAAGAAATAAGTTAGTAGACATTTTCTTGCTCTGGTCTTTCTTCAGCACCTTCTCAATTATAAAAAACAAGAAAAATATTTGGGTGTAACAAAGTGAAACCTTTTATCGAATGTTAGTCAAAATTTGTTAAAATTTTGGAGTCAGTTATTCGGTCTGATAAAAGAAGTATTTTTCTGTTTTTACTATCTGCGAAGCAGACTAATTGTCGCGAAGCGACCAAGGTGACTCACATTTGACAACAATTTCTACTATTGGGTGGGAGAGAATTTTTAATTTGGACGCAGTCTGGGAACGTATGACATTATGAGAAGTTTCCCGAAGGGAAATTTGGGTGAGGTTCTGCAAGAACCGAACCGTAAAATACCTCAGCCTGTCCCATAATTACCAACATTTATATACTTCCTCCACGTCGTTAAACTAACTAAATACCGTCGGTAAAATACTGACAAGAAGAGGTAAAAATGGCTTACGAAGATTCTTTCAAAAACCAAAACTGGCTTCTGCCACCATCAATTAAACAAATGATTCCTGAGAATCACATCTGTTTTTTCGTGAACTACACTCGGGCTAAAGCCCAAGGCGTCTGAACGCCTTGTTCAACAAACTTGGCCTTTCAATGAAACTCTTCCAATTGCTTCTGTCCATCGTATTTGTAAAATTAGTAATCAACAACTTCCCAATGTTTTGCCTAGCTATGGTTTATGTAAAATTTTACAGATTCAGAAGTTGTTACACCAATGCTTCTGTAAAAGTAACCTCGTGTCCAGAATCTTTCCTCCCACAAAAAATGCTGAAACAATTTCTTATGGTTTTTTCTCATCTGCCCTGAGATGAATCCTTTTATCCTCTGCGCTAATTCTGGGATAGAGTAGTTCTTGCAGTTAGACAAAAACACGTGCCAATGGTCTGGTCCAAATTCTTCTGCTGAAATAACAATCTTTAACTCTTCAGCAACCACATTCAGATACGCTTCAACAAGTTTCCTAACTTTCTCGTTACTAAAAATCGGTTTCCTGTATGCAGGTGTGAACAGATAATGAAAGTTACTCTCTCCAACAGTGTGTTTATGTTTTATCAATTCATTTCCCATTTTTTTACCTCCCGAATAAATTATCTTAAGAGAGCTGAAACCCGTCACTTAATATATCTTTTAGAGAATCGAAAACTTTATAAACTACTGTAATTCAGGAGTTACAACATGAAAGCAAAATCAACAATCTTAACGCTTACATTAACGATAGTATTTAGCATTTTACTTCTAACTAGCGCAAGTGCAATATTAAACCTAAAAGTAGTTTCAGTACCTTCCAGCATTTCTCATGATCAAGCTACGATTCCCATTATATTTAGTCTATCTAATACAGAGACTACTGCGCAAACAGATCTAAAATGGCTTGGAGCATCAAACATTGGGGAATGGAAAAACCTTGATTCACTCCCAAATACAATAAATGCTGGCTCGCAAATTCAGTTCACAGCAGTCTTATCAATACCTAAGCATAAAAGCAGCCCTATCAGTTCAAATATAAATGTTGTTAGCAAAGAAGGCCAAGCTGACTCATTAAACCTGCCTTCTATACAAATAACTAGATCCCCCTCATTTTCCATAACAAAGACCCAAGACCTAACAGAAGCAAAAAATGGTATAATCGATCTAACAAATACTGGAAATATAGATCTAACACAAATACAATTATCTTCCTCAGGCAGTCTTGAGGTAATTCTTTCATCTACGACTTTAAGCATACCAGCTGGAAATTCAGCAACAATAAACATTACTGGAAAAGATTTCTCTAATCTAAAATTTGGAAAGAACAGCGCGACCATAACAGCAAAGGACTCTATTGAAACATCGGCTTCAGCAACTGTCACATTATCAATTGATAAAGGATTCTGCAAGTTTGGAGAGGCTGGAGGAAACCTTACAATAAACGATGTAAGCATTGAGAGCGATGGCGAGGATGAAGATGAATGGAAGCCTCTAGATGTAATAACAATAGAAGTAGAAGTTGAGAACGAAGGTGATGAAGAAATAGAAGATGTTTTCGTAGAGCTAGGACTATTCGATTCAAATGGCAAGAATTTTGCAGATGACCTAGATTTTATGAATGAGGATGAAGAAAGGATAGAAGTCGGTGATCTTGGAGATGGAGACGAGGAAACACTAACCTTCAAATTCAAAGTCCCGGCAGATTTTGATGAGAAAGGAACATTCAAACTTGCAATAAAAGCCCATAGCAAGCAGAAGGGAGAGAAAAACGAGTGCACCCACACCTCATCAGATTTAGATAATACAATATTCCAGGAAATAAAGATAGAGAGAGAAGATGAAGAAGGCAAATTTATCGCTATTGACGAAGTTAAACTAGAGCCAACAGAAGCTGTTTGTGGAGATACTGTTAAATTAACTACTGTTATCTTTAACTTAGGTAGCAAAGAGCAGGATCAAGTCAAAATAAAACTTGTTAATAGCAAGCTCAATCTAGATTTGTCGCGAGAAATTAGAGAAGATCTTGATGAGGGAGATAAAAAAACAGTTGAATTCCAGTTTATAGTACCTGCTACAGCTACCGACGGCACATATCTATTGGAATTAAATGCTGAATACGATTATCGTCGCGGAACATATAGAGAAAGCTCTGATGAATCTACAACCACAAGTTTTAAAGTATTCGGCTGTAAGGCTGAAGGAAAGAAAGAGGATAAGATAGCAACAATTTCTGCCTCGCTAGAATCAGACGCAAAAGCAGGCCAAGAAATATTAGTAAAAACAGTCGTAACAAACCTAGGATCTCAACAAAAAGACTTCGTTGTTACAGCAAGTGGTTACGAAAATTGGGCAACTCTCAGCTCCATCTCAGAAAGATTAATTAATTTAAAAGCCGGCGAAGCTAAAGATGTAATGGTTAAACTCAACGCCAGCCCTGACGCTTCAGGAGAAAAATCATTTCTCTTAGAAGTCAGATCTGGAGATAAATTAGAAACAAGAGAAATTGCAGTAAATGTCGAAGGAAAACAGCAAGGCCCGTCCTTTAATCTCGGAGGAAACAATCTGATATGGATTATTGGAATAATCAACATAATCCTGATAATCCTGATAATAGTTGTAGCTATAAGAGTCTCTAGAAGGTAAACGCTAATTTCTTAAACTCTTTATTCTATTAATCTCAATGAAAACTAATGAGTCAAATAATTTAATTATTAGATACGGAATATTAATTTTACTCTCTTTAGCTAATTTAGCAATCTTCTATGCAATATTCACACCTCTAACAATCTATCCAGTACTAGGAATTCTAAAATTATTTGGCGAAGCATCACTTATACCTACTACACCAACCATCTTATTTAACACACTAAGAATAGAAATTATAGAGGCTTGTATAGGCGGAGCTGCCTATTATCTTTTATTGATTCTAAATCTCACAACACCTATGAATATAAAGAAACGTATGAATAGCATTTTATTTTTATTTCTAAGTTTCTTAATACTCAACATATTAAGAATAACTTTCTTTTCACTCATTTTTTATAATGGCTATTCATATTTTGATCTCGCGCATAAAATGATTTGGTATTTCGGTAGCACAATTATGGTCATCATTATCTGGTTCGTGAATATTATCGCTTTTAGAATAAAAGAAGTTCCAATTTATACCGATGTTAAAAACATATTATCTAATATTACACCTAACTGATAACTATTTTTTTGTTTTTCTTACACTGAGCATAAAACCACATTCTTTATAGCGAGAGACCAAAATATTTCCTCATTGTTTTTTGGTTTCTCGCTATAAGTTTTCTCTGCGAATAATTTATAAAGCGGCCAATTTAATAATCTCAGATGACAATTATACAAATCTTTTTTGACTTTATTTTACATATTGATAAATATATAACTATCATAATCCAGAATTATGGAGCAGCAGCTTATATAATATTATTCTTCATTATATTCTGCGAAACAGGATTAGTGATTACTCCCTTCCTTCCAGGAGACTCTCTGCTTTTTATAGCAGGAGCATTTGCCGCGCGTGGCGCTATAAATGCATTTTTACTTTTCCTAACCCTTTCGTTAGCTGCAATTATAGGTGATAGCTTTAACTATATGGTTGGAAATTATGCAGGGGAAAAGCTAATATCAAATAATAGACTGATAAAAAAAAGATACATAGATAAAACAAAAGCTTTCTACGAAAAATACGGCGGTAAAACAATTATTCTAGCGAGATTTATCCCTATAATTAGAACATTCGCGCCTTTTGTCGCAGGAATCGGAGCAATGAAATATAAAAGATTCTTGTTTTATAATGTTATAGGAGGGATAGCATGGGTTGCAATATTCATCTTCAGCGGATATTATTTCGGCAGAATACCTCTCGTGCAAGAAAATCTTACGTATCTAATTCTTCTAATAATTCTCATTTCAATTCTTCCACTAATAATAGAGTTTATAAAAAATAAAATCAAGAATAAAAGAGTGAAAAATTCTCTATAATTTTACTTATTCGCAAGTCGTCTCGCCCTTGCATCTAGAACTGCCTGAACTTGGAATTTCTCAACGGCGGGCAATATCTCGCAATTTGCAACTTCTATAACATAACACCTATCTTTATCATGAACAATTCTTGTCTGATCTCCTTCCTTTAAAATAATTACAATATCATCAGGACGGAATTCACATGTAGCGTACTTAACATTAGCCTCTTTTGCAAGAGCTTCATCAGGTGCAGCTCCCTTAACATTTAACTGATTATCTGCTAAAAAAGAAGCCAGACTGCCTATGCCAACTCGTCCATATTCACATTCAGTTAAACCTTTAGGATCAACACTTAAATATACTCCCTCATCCTGAGAAAACTCTATTCCTTTATCAACAATTCTTCCTGTAACAGGAACATTATTTTCTCTAGGATCATTTCTTAGATATAAATTATATTTTAATTCAGGCGTAATATAGTAATAATAATGAAATACAGGAATATCTCCGAATTTTTCTCTAGTAAAGCTAAGACCTTCATATTCAAGGTTCCTATAAATACTGAATATATAATATGAAATAAAAAAGGTCACTATTAAAAATAAAATCATACCCATAATCCAAAATATTTGATTATTTTTCCTTTCCACTTTAGCACTGCTCGGTATTTCTTTATTTTCCTCCTCTTTTTTCTCTAAACCTTTTTTATTTTCAGCCATGTTTAGTTTAGTTGAAACCTTCCTTAATAAATATTTCGCTATTTCCTAAATTTATTCACTAAATAATTTATAAATAAATGCGTCAGCCGCCCTCATATCACCTTCTATAAAGATACATTTATCTTTTTGATAAACTTTACTCTCACTAGACTCTCTCCATATAAGAAGGTTTGTTGTACAATTTTTTTCAGGCAGGTCATCATCACATTTCCCGTAGCAAGCCCTTTGTACTCTTGAGGCAAATTTCCCTATATTAGCTCCTAATTCTTGCGTAATTCCATCATTATCAGAGGCAATATATAATACTCCTCCAAAATAATCATTAGGTTTAGCAGTTATCTCTACAGGTATTTCCTCAATATCATCATAAGAACTTAGAAGACTAAATATACTGCCCTCATACTTCAAACTAATTCTATCTGTACTTACTCTATCTTGATTTTCTTCCACCCCAATATTTTCTTTACTCTCTGAAAAAGGATTAGAAATAAACGCAAAACCTAATGTACTAATAACTAATATGCCTAATAAAACAATACTCCCTATCCTCTTTTTTATTTTTGTTTTTCTTTCTGTCTCTTCCAGAGTCTGTATCTTTCTCATTATCTTTACAATATAATTGTCTTTTAAAAGCTTATGTTTAAATTTCATCCAACGATTGAAATCGTTGGTTTTCTCGCTCGTAGATTCATAAAAAATAAAAATAGAAAGAAAAAGAAAAAATAACTTTTTTTTGTTTACGCGGCAGGAGTACCACCAGTTCCTGTTGCTACAGTGACTAGTTCTGCGCTTGTTGCAGAAGTACCTTTATACTTCTTACCAACGCTAGTATCTACCATCTTTTGTGTTGTTAGATACTTAGCCGCATTTGTTGTGTCCGGTGCATTGTAACCTGCTACAAGTGTAGCAACCTTTCCTCCTGTTCGAGAGAATGTCTCAATTAGGAATTGGTTTGCGTCAACACCAGTTTTAGCACTAAAGTCAGGTCCACATGTCTTTGCAGAAACGCTCAAAAGTTGCGCAGCAACTGTATTTACACAGCTTCCTCCAACAACAATTAAGTTCTTGTCAGCAACAGAGCTCACCTCAGCATCTGTAACTGAAACAGATCCTAGTTCTATAACTCCACCAGCTCCTCCGCCTCCACCACTAGATGTGATTTCAGCACTATTAGCTGCAACATATACATTCGCATATACCTGTTCATCAGGATAACTGATACTGGCTGTCTTTTGATCACTGTCAGAAGAATCTACCAATATAATACTACCCCATCTGTCTGCTTCCTTGGTTTTCTTACTGTCGCTTGCAAGAGCTATTTCCTCCCACTTTGCGTCAGAATTCCAAGTTCTAACAGCATCATTAACACCAATACCATCATCTCCTGTATTTCCAGGCTCAAGCACTATGATCGTTGCCTCATAGTTTGTTCTATCATCTTTTTCTTCAAAGATAATAAGTGCTGGATCTAAAATGTTGGTATTTCTAGATGGATCTACAAGGTATAAGACTGTTCTGTTTTGCGCAGTTTCTGGGTTAGAAGCAAGTCCTTCAGAAGTAAAGTTATAGGTCAATCTTCCAATTGCTCCTGAAGCAGACTGGCTCAAGCCAGTAGTGTTCAATGCTGTGGTAGTACTTCCAAAGGTGAAGTTCCATGCCCCCGCGTATGCCGCGGTATTATCCGTGATAGTAACGTCAGTATAGCCATCTCCATCAGGGAATCTAATTCTCGCAAGTTCTCCAAAGGTAATAGGAGCTTCCGTAAGATTAGCAGCCCATCGATGTAATGTTATGTTTATTGGTGTATAAAACGCTATCTTAGCACCCATTTTTGTCTGGATTGTCGGAAATGCTATAGCATCTGTCGCTAATGCTGAGCTATCTGGATAGTTAATTGCCACGGAATTAGCATCGCTAGAAGATGTACCGTTGTAATAGACTGTGTAAGACTTTCCTCCTACAACTATCGTAGCCTGTCCATCAGTTGAAATTCCTGCAGATTTGTAGGTCTCTCCACTAAATACATCTGTGAGTTCTACTTTATCATCACTCGTTCCAGATTGATTAGTGATAGTCGTTACTTTTACAAGATATCCTTCTGCCTCATTTCCAAGAACAACATACCCATTTCTAAATACTCTTTGCATTTCAAAAACAGTGATATTTCTTCCGTCATCATCGTAGTTCATATCCATCTTTGCAGTATTGTTCTTAGCAAACTGGATGGTCTTAGAATTACCACGATGTTCCATGAAATTAACCACCATTTTATCATCTGAGCTATCAGTAATAGCTATATTTTCTCTTGCAGTAGTACTATCTGCTGGGATGCTTATGCTAGAAAAGTCCACTTTAAATGTTCCAAATACAGGATCTATATATGCTGCTCCTGGAATAATAGCATCCGTATCAGAGTTAGGAGCAAAGATTCCTACAATAATATCTGTCGCTGCAGTAGTTCCTCCAGTAATAGTTGTAGAAGTTCCCTCAACTATCTTTTCCTCCTCTCCTGTCTTTACATTGCTTCCAGCAGTTGTAGAGATTGTTATCTTTTCTGCGCCTGCAATTACAGAGGCAGAAAGCTTAAGATTTGTTTCGTCAGCATTTGTCACAGCAACAGTAATTCCGTTTATCTTCTTAGAGGCATTTTCACTTACCTCCTTAGTCTCTGATTTACCTTCGCTATTTGTTACTTTAACTGTCGCAGCAGTATCAGATGCAGAAACTAATTCAACAGTATAAACTTTTTCTTTTATGGTTATTTCAGCAGCAGGGTCATCACTTGTCAAGCTTACTCTCTCAGCAGTCTTCAACATTACCAAACTGCTATCTGTAGTTGCAGCAGCAATAGTAAATTTCTGTCCGAATAAGCTTATGTCTTGTCCTTCTGATTCCACATGAGTAAAGTTAACTGCCTTGCTGAAGGTAACAGTTGCATTGTATAATCTTATAGCTGAAGTAGTACTCATACCTATTCCAAATTGAGGATCGTCTGAACTGGTTGGCTGTTTAGCAAAAGTAATGTTTACAGTGGGCCATGAACCTACATCAATCTTTTGAGTATAGGTTGCCTCTACATTACCTGAAAAAGTTCCATCTGCTAACACAGTCGGAAGTTCAGTTTCAGTTAAAACATTCTTAACTCTATTAATTACATCATCAACATAAAGTTTACTACCTCCTGTAAACAATGGAGCAGCTTCTCCTGTAATAGCAGTGGTTACACCACCAACTCCACCTTTAGCAGTCTGCCTCGCTAGTTCACTTGATAAGTAACTAGATATGTCAGTCACCGCAACAAGGTCAGTATAAGCCGCATTCACTCCACCATGAACAATCGCAACACTCGCAGCACTATTTTGTACGAATGGTGCTGGGAAGTTCGCTGCAGCAGCCAATGCTACTGTCGAAGTTAACATTGCTGTACTAGCAAGAACCGAACCTATTTTTTTGAATGAAAATCTCATTTTTTTTAACCTCCTTTCATTTTATAACTCTTGGCAGCTTGTTAAGCGCCTCTTCGAGGAGATTGTCCTTAATAGACAATCCGCCAATGGCATTAAGACCTAACTTAACACCATGCTTTGACTAATATCACTAAATTTTACTTGATTTAAAAAGCTTTCTATTATTTTCATCAACCCTATCAGAAATCTTAACCAAACCATAAATTCATTTATAAATATTACGCTGTCACTGAGATTGACAACACGCCGCATAGAGGGCATGCAAAATAAGGTATTAATCAACTTCTATCATATAGGATATTTTTATACCCATATCTACCCTAATGAGGAAGAGTGGAAAGATATATAAACCAGCGTCATATCTATATATAGGATATTTTTATACCCATATCAAAATGGCGTCGAAAACAAAGACAAGAGAAATAACAATATATGAAACTGGAGGTGCATTTAGCGCTTTCTTTAGAAAATTTTCAGGAGAAAAGAAAGATTACGATTTTAATAGTATATCTACATTAAGAAAACTCCTTTCCAATGAAAGAGCAAGATTATTACATGTAATTAAAAATAAAAAACCAGATTCTATTTATAAATTAGCTAAGCTTTTAAAGAGAGATATCAGAGCAGTTAACAGAGATATTAAACTATTAGAAAAGTTCGGTTTTATTGACTTAATTTCAGAGCAAACTGGAGAGCGAGAAAGGCTCAAACCTACAATAGTTGTAGATTCAGTTTATATTAATTTGAAAATATAGTAGCTTATACCTCTAGTTACACCTCATCAATAACAAATTTCTAACGAATTAGCCAGTGTTCCAGGAAATGCAGGCGTCAATATTTCAGACCCTCTTAGACCATTTAAGCAAGTACCATTCTTCATTACTAATACATCTTCTGTCACGTTATCTTTAGAATAAATAATCTTAAATTCATAGCCCTTAACGTTCCCTTCCTTATTTGGTTTAAAGCTTGCTTCTATGATTCTTCCCAAACTTTTATTAACAACCTCACAGGGCGATTCTCCAGATAAACATTTTCCAGCCCCAATACGGCATTCTTGTATAAGTTCGCTTAATCTCAAATAGTTTGGCTCGTAGCTTATCGCGCAATCACTAGTATATTGCATCATACTATCTAAGAATTGATATACATCTTTACTTTCCTGTGCTCTGCCCGATCCTTCCTGCCGCAAACCTATTCCTAAAAATATGACTCCCACTATACTAACTAATATCACAATAGCAACAAATCCAACGATCTCCTCTTGTGCTTTTTTATTTTTTATCATTTTTTCTTATTAAGTAAATTCCAAATATGACCATACCAAAATTTAATATACTTCCCATTATATGGATTTTTCCTAATTGGTCAGCTATAAGTTGTGTTATTAAATGATTAGCTCCCAAGACAAAAGAGAATAAACTCAATACTTTTACCATATTTAGTAAATCGTATCTATTATAAATTAATACAAAGACAATAACAAGGACTGTACTAAGATTCCAAAAAGCGATCTCTCTTTGCCAACCTATAGAAACATTCCATAAAGAGAATTCAGAGACAATATTATAAAAGAATAAATGTAATATGAAAGAGGTCATAGCTCCCATTACCCATAAAAATAAAAATATTTTAATTAAATAACTTTTCATTTTATTCCTTTCCCGGAAGCGTAAATCCTCCCCAATTCACACTTCACATAACCTCCTTTTTCTCTCTCCCATATACACAAAGACACAAATGCGCTGGCAGGCGAACCAAATTCTTCAGCTGGAATAATTGTTATACTACCACAATTAGGATAATTAGCCTTATCGCACTCACCATTTTCAGAAGGATAAACTTTTTCTATCTGTAAAAAATCTAGGCCCCAGAATTCCTTATAAGACTTTCTCTCTCTTAATAATAAAACCTTATCTAAATCAATGCAATTTGAGCACTCATTTAAATTCCAAACAAATTCAGGGCTAGAAGACAATTTTCTTACGAGCTCCTTTGCTTTATCATCCTCTAAATTCTGAGCCCCTTGCCTTAATCCTTTTAAACTAATGGAAAAATAAATCAAAGAAACAATAGCAAAAAATATTATCAAAACCACTAAAACAAAAGCCATCTGCTGAATTTTAAGTTGTCCCCTAGAATAACTTACATAATAAATCTTCATTTTTCCTCCTTATCTCTTCTGAATTAGCATAAACGTCTCTCAGTTCTAAAGAACTCTTCAAATTTAATGTTTTGTTTGCATAAACAACTAAATCAGCATCTAAATTAGAACTACATCCTTTTGGTGATAAAAACCTGCTTTTACTATAATAAAGCCCGCTTAATTCAGAAGCCCTATTCATTAATCTTTTTATTTGGCACTCATAAATATCTGGATCACTAAAAATAGCAGAATATAATAAAGAGCTCGTCTCAAAATAAACCCTGGCTTCAGATCTTTTCTTTAGAGTTCCTTTTATTTTTCCGCTAGCATCTAAAGAAACATCAATGTCACATCCAGAGCTTGTAAAACAAACTATTCTAGCCCCCTTCCGGCAACCAGTTATAGAAGAACTTATGTTAACACTTTCAATATCTAGCTCACTAATCTCATCCTCTATCACGCTAGGAGGATTAATAAAACAGTATTCATCCTTCTCAGCCCAGATATAAACTAAATCAGCTATCTTAAACGGCATTTCCAAAGGCTTTGAAAAAACAAAATAATGCTCTCCTTCAACTACATCGCTGGAAAAAATATATTTATTCCTAAATGACGATGCCTCTCCTGGCTTACCCCACTCATCACCAATTCCTGATTTAGTTATAGTACTTATCTTCTGGACCCCAAATGTTCCAGAAATTTTACACTCATTAAGCAGTCTCGTTTCATAAGGCAATGAAATCTTAGATATTTTTCCTGTTTCTAAATTTGTCTCTATAGGGCTTAAAATTATTCCCAATTGCTTTCCAATTTCTGTTTGCTGAGCATATTTCGCTGTTTTTACAAATTGACTAGCTGCATAAATTGCTAGAAATATCATCACCGCCCCTACGATAATCGCGAACATCCATCCAAAGCTAAATTCAAAACCTCTTTTGTTTTTCATATTATCTTTCAAATTTTTTTATAACTGATTTAATTTTCTTCTTATAGCAACAGACTTTGGTAATTCCTCAATATCGTCTGTTGCTATATTCGAGAGAACAAAATAGAATGGGGAATTATTTTGGTCTCTCGCTATAATTAGTATAATTATTTTCTCGATTTCTTTTTCATCATCACTCTTACTATCTGGGATTTTCCAGACCATCAGTTTTTTTCCATATTTTCTACTTCCTTTAAATAAAGAAAGAGGCACATCATCAGCCACTATAATTATAATATTGCTCAATCTTAGTAGTTTTGTGCTTATTCCATGAGGATTGCCCTTTATTCTTACACCTAATCTTTTTCCAACTTTCCTTTGGACCTCATCTATTAAGCTACCTTTAATTACACCAGCGCTTTTTGTTTTGAAGTTATTATTTTTATTCAGCTTATTAAACAAAGCCTCTGCTATTTTGCTTCTAAACCTATTATATTTACAGATAAATAATATGCGTCTTTTCATTTTTTTATACTGACGAGCGAGTCAAAAACGTTCTTTTCCATTTTAATTGATAATTTCTTATCATTAACATTAACACAGAAAAATTGATCAGTTTTAGCATGCTCTAGTTTTATTGACGCAAGTGAAACATCACACGCCTCTTTTTTAGGAGAAATAAATACATTATGCCCTCTTCCACCCCCTCTTACTAATTCATCAAATTCTTTTTTATATTCTCCGGGAGTTTGACTACTATCGCCAAAACAAACCATTTCTACTCCAGAAGATAATGTTCCTGTAAAACTATCTCTATATTTCGTTGCCTCCCAGGCCTTATCAATATCTTTTCTTAAATCATCATAAAATAATCCTATTTCTGCACATTTGCTAGTTTGAAGAAAGTTTGTTATAACATAAAATGCAACGCCTATAATCGCAATTATAATGATTATTGAGAAAATCATTCCAAACGATATATCAAATTGTCCTCTTTTTCGCATTTTTAAAATAATGAATGAGAATAGTTAAAGGTTTCGTATCCTAAGGATGTATAAATTTTGTAAATAAACCAAAGAAATTATTGATTCGTCAAATAATTAAGAATCTTTTCTAGGCACCTAACTCTATTTCTCCAAACCCTTCAATGTCCCAGAAACCCTGATTATCTTTATTTTAGAATTAGAAATCTCAAAAGCAGCCCTTACATTGTCAACTTCTTTTCTATCTATGGCAAAAATTATCCCTCCATCCCTATTTTTCAAGAATATCGGGGAGGCCTTTGCCCATCCTAATATTCCCAAGTAATCCAAAATTATCTTTTCAATTTCCTCTTTATCTCTACTATCAGATAAAATATATCTTCTTTTTATTCTCGCAGAAGATTTAAGTTTCAATTTCATTTTATTATTTCCTGCTCTAATATAAGATTAACTGAGTTTCTAATAGAATCGCTTTCTAATGCAAATCCAAGACTTTCGGCTCCTCCTATCTTGAAATTATTTATCCCCACAACTTCTCCCTTGGTGTTAATTAAAGGCCCTCCTGAATTCCCAGGATTCAAAGAAACATCTGTCTGTACATATTCTTCTAATCCATTAGGCCCCTTCCTATCTAATCCTGAAATAATCCCTTCAGTGACTGTAAACGACAATCCAAGAGGATTACCGATAGCAATAACTTTTTTTCCGACTTGTAATTCATCAGAATCAGCCACTTTCAAATAATCATACTCTCCTTCAATTTTCAAAAGCGCAAGATCTCTTAGCCTATCAACACCAACAACACCTGCAGTAAGGGGCTTTTTATCATATGTTAAAATCCGTATATTACTGCTTCTTTGAATAACATGATAGTTAGTAACAACATATCCATCACGAGTTACTATAAAGCCGGAGCCCATAGAATTATCTGTCAATACAGCAACAACTCCTTTAATAGAGAGCTCTATTACTTCAGAAAAATCATCTTTGGTTTGTTTCAACGAAGTAATTTCGCTTTCAAAACTTTTCTGTTGTGCCGCTTGATGAGCCATGGCTAATGACAAATCATTGAAAAGCCTCTGATTCTCCTCATCATATTTATTCAATAACTCTGTAAATTTCTCTGTTAAATTCTTTTTAGCACCACTAATCTCAGAATTTATTTTAGAATCCAATTTAGAGAATTGGACGCTAATAAATACGAATGATATTATTTGAAATATTAATAAAAATACCACTAAAATATATAATATACTTGCGTGTCGTTCCATCTCTCTTTATCGAAAAGAAGATATATATAGTTTTTGACTTTTGTAAAACTTGCGGTATAAGATAATTATTTCCTCTCGATAAGTTATTTGATATCATAATTATTTATTCTTGCCTCCTTTCTCCTTTTCTTTAAATGCCTGCTCAAGCTTCCTCTCTTTTCTGCTTAACATGCGAAGGAAGGCTAAAGCATCCTTCATATCATAGTTCTTTGCTTTAATTTCAGAGAAATAACGTTCTATATAGTGGGAAGTAATTTCGGGATAAAACACATAGTCCAAATACCAAAAACCTATTTAAAGACCATGAACTTAACTAAAACATGAAAATTCACGCAATTGGCGGCTACAGCGAAGTTGGAAAAAATATGACTGCTCTTGAAATTGACGACGATGTTATTCTCTTTGATTCGGGTTTATTCTTGCCAGCAATCGTCGGTGTTGCGGAAAGAGAGCGAATTCCAACTGAAAAAGGCATGCGAAATCTTGGTGCTCTGCCAGACGATATTTACTTAGAGAGAAAGAACCTTAGATATAAAGTAAGAGCATTGCTAATCTCGCATGCTCATCTAGATCATGTGGGTGCTCTACAATATAATGCCTACAGATACAAAGCAGATATCGTAGGAACCCCTTTCACAATAGAAGTATTAAGAATATTAGCAGAAGATGCCCAAGCCCAGCTTAGAAACAAACTAGTCCGCGTCAATCCAAATTCTTCTTACACAATCAAAGGAAAGAAAAGAAGTTACAAGGTAGAATTCATTAATATGACGCATTCGACAATTCAAAGTACAATAATAGCAGTACATACGCCTGAGGGAATCGTTTTATATGCCAATGACTACAAACTAGATAATTCTCCAGTTGTTGGCGATAAACCAAATTATAAGCGCTTAAAAGAGTTGTCAAAGATAGGCATTAAGGCCCTTATCGTGGATTGTCTATATGCCCAAGATGACAGAAAAACTCCCTCAGAGAAAATAGCTCGCGGCCTGTTAGAAGATGTCTTTTTTACAACAGATAATAGAAATTCAGGAATGATTGTAACAACATTCTCTTCTCACATTGCTAGACTAAAATCAATCACAGAATTTGGCAAGCGCCTCAACCGAGAGGTTATCTTCCTAGGAAGAAGCCTCAATAAATATGTAACAGCGGCCAATAATATAAGAAAATGCCCATTTAGAAATCAAATTAGACTATTCACTTACAAAAAACAATTAGAAAAAATCCTCAGAAAAGTAAACAAAAACAAAAAAAAATATCTTGTTGTATGCACAGGCCATCAAGGCGAGCCAGGTTCTATCCTAGACAGAATATCAAGAAACCAGCTCCCATTAAAACTCTCAGAAGAAGATCACATTATATTCTCGTCAAAAACAATTCCAACTCCAATAAATGAACTAAACAAAGAGCAATTAGAAAAACGACTTAGAAAACATAGAGTTAGAATTTTTGATAACGTCCATATTTCAGGCCATGGAGGAAAAGAAGATCTCAGGGACTTGATCAAACTCACAAATCCAGAGCACGTCATCCCATCTCATGGCGATCTTAAAAAAACCACAGCAGGAGCAAAATTAGCAGAAGAATTAGGTTATAAAATGAACAAGACAGTTCATTTAGTCCAAAACAGCCAATGTATAAATTTATAAAACTAAAACACTTTAATTTATAATAAAAAGAGTAAAAATGAGAGAAGATATCATTACAGGATTAAGAAACGGATTAGAAAGAGGAGAATCATTAGAAAGTTCAATGAGAAGTTTTATCAATGCAGGATATAATTCTATAGACGTTAAACAGGCTGCGCAGGCACTTACTGATAAGCAATCTACAACACCTAAGATAGCAAACCCATCTTTCCCATCAATAGTCCCCAAATTACCTCCTCTACCTAAATTTCCTGCCCCCCTATCTAAAAAATTACCAGATGCCCAATCCCCGCAATATCAGCAAACAAATTCAATGCCAGAATCATCACAACTAAAAGAAAAATCAACAAAAGGACCTAGCTTTAAATTAATATCTATTCTTATCGTTGTTTTATTGCTTCTTATTAGTATCCTCGTCGTGGCAATAATTTACGGCCAGGAAATAGTTGATGCTATTTTCGGCAGTTGATAAGATGAAATCTAATTTTCTTAATATGTTTAAGAGCTCCCTGCTTGACTTATCTAAAAATCCAATTATAATAATACCCTCTATTTTCCTATTAATTTTTTCAATCGCCTTCTCAGAATTATCAGTTATAGTTAATTATTCTCTTCAGACAACAGCAGCGCTTACTACATGGCTTGTATTTTTCAGTTTTACTTATCTTGTTGTACTAGCATTTTCCCTCTCAGCTCTCATTGGAGCATCTTATAAGGCAGTAATAAAAAAGGCAAGATTGAAAGACATTTTTTATTACTCAAGAAAGTTCTGGTTTAGAAATCTCATAATAATAATGACAATAATCATTCTCTATAATATTGTTAGATATGTTGCACATAATGCGGCGCTATTAATTGGAACATCATTAAACTTAGAATTAAATTTAGCAAAAGGCCTATTCTTCCTCTTATATTTTACAGGTTTAGCAGGTTTAATCGTTTTTCTCACTTTCTCAAATTTTTTTCTAGTAATTTACAATCTAAATATTTTTCATAGTATTAAAAGATCAATATCCTTGGTAAAAAAAGAATATATCTATACACTTTCTATTGTTCTTATCTTCTTTATAATTAACGAGTTTCTAAAATATATTGATAGAAAACTAATAGAATTAATAACTAATTTATTTATACTACCTTGCCTCTCACTCATATTAACAAGATTTGTTTTAATGCATAGTAAAAATGATTTATCCGCCAAGTGAAGATTCACATTTAATAGAACAAGAAGTAAAGAAATATGCTCTAAATAAAAGAGTCTTAGATATTGGCTCAGGTTCAGGAATTCTAGCCCGAGCAGCAATAAATGCAGGAGCTAAATCAGCACTGGCATCTGACATAAACCAAGAATCAATAAAGCTATTAAAAAAGAAAAAAATACCTTCAATACAATCAGATCTTTTCTCAAAAATCAAAGGAAAATTCGATCTAATAATCTTCAATCCACCCTATCTTCCGCAAGAGAAAAGAGAAGACAGAGAATCTCAACTGATAACAACAGGAGGGAAAAAAGGAGATGAGATAATAATAAAATTCTTACATCAAGCACCAAGCTATCTAAATAAAAATGGCATAATTCTTATTCTTTTATCCTCACTAACTCAAAGAAAAAGAATCCTTGTCCTAATAAAAAAACAAAATCTGAAAAAAAGAAAAATAGCAGAAAAGAATCTCTTTATGGAAAAACTTGAAGTATGGAGGATTAAAAAATCAAAACATTTAAAACCATGGTCTGCAAAAGAATAAAATGGATCAAGATATGATACTACAGGCCGCAATGGCAGAACAGCAAGCGCACCAATTAGAAGAAAATCTTCAGTTAGTTGATGCCCAAATTACAGAATTAGAAGAGTTCAATAGAAATCTTAAAACCCTAAGAGACTCAAAAGAAAAGGAGATGCTTTCTCAATTAGGAAAAAGAGTTTATATAAAAACAAAAATAGAAGACAGAGAAAAATTATTTGTTGAAGTTGGGGCAGGAGTAGTAGTGAAAAAAACGCCTGAAGAAACCATCAAAATAGTGTCAAATCAAATCTCAAGGTTGCAAGAGGCGAAAGTGCAGATTTTATCGCAATTAAATGTCCATCATACGCAATTACAAGAATTTCTAGAGATGGTTAGATGAAACTACAAAAACTATTTAAGCATGACCAAACCTATAACAATTGAGGTGTAAAAAATGTTGGAAATGCTTATCAATCCCAGGAAAGCCGAAAGAAAACCATGGGAGCTATTTTTCGTCGGAGCTTTTTACGCAAGTCTGTCAATTTTATTAGTTAATTGGATTTTCTCTCAAGATGCCGTCCTATCTCAATATTCAGGAATATTGGTTGTAACATTTACAGTAATGCTCTCAATTCCTTTCGTTTATTACACTTTAAAACTAGAAGAGAAAAAGATAGGAGAGTCATCAGGAACTTTGGCTCTTTTTAAAGAACACAGAAAAGCAATCTATGCCTTTATCTGGCTTTTCTTAGGATTTGTAATCGCCCTCTCATTTTGGTATATCATGTTATCCTCAAACCAAAGCTTTAGGGCGCAGATTGAGACTTATTGTCTTATCAATCGCCCATCCAATTTCGAAGCATGCGTAAATCAATATGAAATAAAAGATGTTTCAACAACTATTGGCTTCTTGTCAAATACAGAGCGCCTTTTCCTGATATTTACCAATAATATTTATGTCTTAATATTTACTCTAGTATTTTCATTAATTTTCGGAGCAGGAGCTATATTTATTCTTGCTTGGAATGCGAGCGTTATTGCAGCCGCCATTGGAATATTTACTAAATCTGAATTAAGTTCTCTTCCCTTGGGTTTATTAAGATATCTGATTCACGGAATTCCTGAAATCGTTTCCTATTTTATAGTAGCGCTAGCAGGAGGAATGGTATCTATTGCAGTGATAAGGCACGAAACAGGCACTAGCAAATTCTGGGATGTATTGCAAGATTCACTTAATCTTATAATTCTAGCAATTATAGTATTATTTCTAGCAGCTCTTATCGAGGTTTTCGTCACACCTTATTTATTCTAAAAACGAATTTTGTCATTTTATCGAGTAGTAATTACTAAAAATTAATTTCTAAACCTCAAACTCAAATCATTTAACAAACTCAACATCTTCCAAATACCCAAATTGATTATCTCCGGTAAGAAATTTAAGATTATATTCTGTAGCAGTTACATAACCAATACAATCTGCATAAGATAGTTTTTTCTTTTTATTCTCAAATTTAAATGAGCTGCCTTTTATAGCGATATCTGTTGTAATATTTATTAGCTCAAAATTAAGCTGTCGAATCCAAAAATCAGCGGTTTGTTTATTGTGTTCCTTAAGAAAATGACAGTGCACTTCTGCCAAGTGAAGAGCATTAGTTATTACCAGTTCACCGGAAAATCTGACATAGTTCTCATTCTGATTAATTAGCTCAATAATTGTATAGCTATCAAAAAATATCCAATTTAATTCTCCTCTGGCCAAAATTCATCATCAATTTCTCTCATAATTTCATCTGTGGTTTTTTAGGTTTAGGTAATGGATGTTTTTTTACAAATTCCATTAAGTCCTCTGCTGTCATCTTTCTTGCCGTCTCAATAGTAATTGTAACCTCTGTTCTCTCCTCAATATTTTGAGTATCCACTGCCTTTTTTTGGCAGGATAACTGCAAACGAATTTCCCCATTTCTTTGTTATTGTTTTTATCCTTTCCATAATTTAGTCAGACATGTCTCACTTATAAGCTTATGTTTTTTTAGTTATAAAAGTAGCAACCCGCATCCTTAACCCTAACGCCATATTTAAATAAACTTGCTCTACATTCTACATTTAAAAATCTTCAAAAGAATTGAAACATTTATAAAAGCCACTTATCATGCTTGTAATAGAAGTCATATAAAAATGGAAGAAACTAATGAAAAAAGAGAGTCTTTAGAAGATAAAACTGTCAAAGCCAACCTCAGTCAAGACGAAATCATAAAACAGAGAAAAGAGAGAGTTATAAAATTCTTTAAAACAAGATATAGTTGGATAGTCTATCTATTCTTAGCATTTATAGTTTTTCTAGCAGTCAAAATAAGAACCATGCCCATGGGAATTAATCCTGCTACAGGTAAGCCAAAATTATGGGATATAACGACTGATTATTGGACTCTAGGTCCGGACCTGGACCCTTTCCTTTTCCTTAGATGGGCTGAATATATTGTAGAACATGGAAAACTATTTGCAATAGATACAATGAGATCCCTTCCTCTAGGATTCGACACTCGCGGCGAGTTATTGCTCCATCCATATATGATAGCATGGTTCCATAAAATAGCTATTTTTTTCGGTAGCGATTCAGTAACATATTCCGCAATTATCTATCCAGTATTCATGTTTGCGCTTACTGTAATCGCATTTTTCCTCTTTACAAGAAAAATATTTATAGATTCAACTGGAGAAATAAGAGCAAATATTATTGCCTTAATAGCTTCTTTCTTCTTATCGGTTATTCCAATCTTCTTACCTAGAACAATAGCAGGGATTCCAGAGAAAGAATCAGGAGCTTTTTTCTTCATGTTTCTTGCCTTTTATTTCTTTCTCTCAGCTTGGAGGTCTAAGAATCTAAAGGCACAACTTATCTTGTCAGCATTAGCAGGCTTGTCTACAGGGGCAATGGCTCTGATATGGGGAGGATACAATTATGTATTGCTCGCTTTATCTAGTGCAGTTTTTGTTGTCTTTTTATTAGGAAATATCGATAAAAAAAAGTTCTATGCCTATATAACGTGGATTATTTTTACATCTCTATTAATGTGGCCTTTCTCTACAAGATATCCTTTAATAAGCACAATATCAAGAGGAACAGTCATAGTTGCTTTCATAATCCTTGTGCATTTCATAATCTTCAATACAAAATTAAAGAAATATATTGAAGGAAATAAGCTCTCTAGACTCCCACAACAGCTTACTAGTTTAATCGTGGCTCTAATTATTCTATCAGTGTTAGCCTCACTTATTTTTGGTTTTAATTATATTCCTAATAGAATTAGCGGCACACTACAGAACATCATCAGCCCAATCAGCTCACGGCTAATATTCACAGTTGCAGAAAATAGACAACCGTTCTTTACAGAATGGGTCGGTAGTTTCGGCCCATTTATAAAAAATATACCTATCTTCTTCTGGCTCTTCTTACTAGGTTCAGTTTATTTATTCTATAAACTGACTAATCCATTCCAACTAAAAGAAAGATTCTATCTAACGCTTTCATATATGTTCCTTATTATAGCTATTCCTTATAGTAGATATTCTTCAAATAGTAGGTTCAATGGCGAAACAACAGCCAGCTTATTCTTATACGGAGCAGGTTTCTTAGTTTTTATTTTAGTGGCAGGATTCTATTATTACACATACAATAAAAAAAATGAGCAGGAAAAATTTAAACATCTAGATTTTAATTTAATCCTCTTACTAGTGATCTCCCTATTAGGTCTTGTTTCTGCGAGAGGGCTTATTAGATTAGTTATGGTGTTGGCTCCTTCAGCCTCTATTTTAGTAGCATATTTTGTTGTAACTATTTCTTCTGACTTTTTTAAACAAAAAGGAGAAATTACAAAAATACTTGCTTTGATTCTAGCCTTGGTTATAATTATCGCAGCAATATTCACTGGCACACAATTCCATAATGAGATAAAAGGACAGGCAGAGATTTACGCGCCATCAATCTATACAAATCAATGGCAAAAGGCAATGGCATGGGTTAGAGGTAACACCCAAGAAAATGCCGTCTTTAGCCATTGGTGGGACTATGGATATTGGATTCAATCTATTGGAAAAAGAGCAACAGTTCTTGATGGCGGGAATGTTATATCTTATTGGAATCATTTAATGGGAAGATATGCTCTAACTGGATCAGATAAAAAAGCAGCTCTAGAATTCCTATATGCCCATAATACAACGCACTTTCTTATAGACTCAACCGATATAGGAAAATATGGAGCATTCTCAAGTATAGGATCTGATACTGGCTATGATAGGCAAAGTTGGATGAGTGTATTTGTAAAAGATAATAATCAAATTAAAGAAACTAAAAACGGGACTATTTATGCCTACGGAGGAGGCACTTCTCTAGATGATGATATTACCTATGACAATAATGGAACTAAGATATTTCTACCGGGCAGGAAAGCCGGACTAGGCGTGGTATTAATTGAACAAAATACAGCAGGAGAGCTGTCATCTCAACCAATAGGCATTTACGTTTATCAAAATCAGCAGTATAGGCTTCCATTAAGATACATCCACATTAATGGTAAATTCCATGATTTTGGATCAGGTATAGAAGCAGGAGTATTCTTAATGTCCAGGGTAAATCAAAATGGAAATCAAATCAGTATTGAAAAAAACGGCGCTCTGCTTTATTTATCAGACAGAACAGTCAAATCTCAATTAGCCAGATTATATTTATACAAAGAAGATGATCCAAATTTCAAATTAGTACATAGCGAAGATGATTTTCTAGTTGGCCAGCTCAAATCCCAAGATCCTAATATCCAAGATATAGTATTCATTAACGGAGTAAGAGGCCCAATTAGAATATGGGAAGTCCATTATCCTAAAGATATAGAATTAAAGAAAGACTATCTAAGTACGATTTATCCTGAAGAGTTAGAAGTCCTAAGATGAGCACAACTATTTTACTCATCCCAATTTTAGCAAGTTTTTTAGTAACTCTCTTCCTAATTCCATTTTGGATTAGAAAAGCAAAGCAAATAGGTCTTGTATGGGAAGACATGAATAAATTAAATTCAGAAAAAATTTCTGGCTCAGGAGGAATAATTGCCATGTCATCATTTATCATAGGAGTATTGCTATATATTGCTTACAATGTTTTTATATTAAAGAGTTATAACTCACGTTTAATCGAGACACTAGCTATCTTAAATGTCATTCTCATTTTAACAGGAGTAGGTTTAATTGACGATTTATTAGGATGGCGCCACGGCGGATTATCTAGAAGATCAAGAATGATTCTTGTATTTTTTGCAGCTATTCCATTAATGGCGATTAATGCAGGAAGGAGTATTATATCTCTTCCTTTCATAGGCGTAGTTGATTTAGGTCTACTTTACCCTCTTTTCATAATCCCTATTGGCATAGTTGGTGCAACAACAACATTTAATTTTCTTGCTGGATTCAATGGATTAGAGGCGGGCCAGGGAATTATAATTCTAACATCAATGGCTATTGTAGTTTTTATCATGGGGAATTCCTGGCTCAGCATTATAGCTCTATGTATGATTGCTTCTCTTTTAGCTTTCCTTTTCTATAATTATTATCCAGCATCAGTCTTTCCAGGGGATTCTTTGACTTATGCTGTCGGAGGACTAATAGCAACCATCTCTATTCTAGGTAATTTTGAGAAGGTTGCGGTATTTTTCTTTATCCCATATATCATTGAAACTTTACTTAAAATTAGAGGAAAATTGGCCAGGCAAAGTTTTGGTAAGCCAAATAAAGACGGTTCTCTAGATTTAAGATACGATAAAATTTATGGTATCGAGCATTTAGCTATCGTCTTTTTGAAAAAACTAGGTGTGAAACCAACAGAGAGAAAAGTAGTATTATCAATCTGGATATTTCAGATAATTATCATTATCATAGGTTTTATAATATTCAAGGAGGGAATATTTAGGTATGCAGATCAATAAAAATCTCGTCAAGGGAAGCATCGTTCTTTTAATAGCTTTCAATATTTACAATGCACTAAACTTCTTCTTTCATTTTGCAATGGTAAGAATGATGACAGTAGTAGAATACGGAGTTTTAGCCTCTTTGTTCTCGATAATTTACATTCTGGCGGTTTTTACAGAATCAATTCAAACAGTAATAACAAAATATACTACAGAAGAAAATAATAAAGGAAAATTAAAGAATATATTAAAAAAGTCTTTAAAAAGATCACTTTTTATCTCACTAGGCCTTTTTTTGATATATCTAGTAATAGCTATTCCTTTTTCTTCTTTATTAAAAATAGATTACAAACTAATGGCCCTGAACGGCACGATTATAATTCTAGCTTTTCTCAGCCCAATCTCTAGGGGAATTCTGCAGGGAAAAAAGAAATTTACAGCACTAGGATTTAATATGATAATAGAATCTCTAGTAAAATTTTTCTTAGCTATATTCTTAGTTTACATCGGCTGGGCAGTTTACGGAGCTATTATTGGAACAATAATAGGAGTTATAACAGCCTTAGTACTATCATTTATTAACATTAACGATATTATAAAAGTGAAGGAAGAAAATGCTTCTACAGAAGGAATATACAGCTACACAAAACCTACATTCATTATAATCCTCATAATATTAATGTTTTATAGTATAGATATAATAATTGCCAAGATATTCTTTTCCGAGGAGATTGCAGGAGTTTATGCTATCGCCTCAATTTTAGCAAAAACAATTTTCTTCGGAACGCAGCCGATAAGCAGAGCAATGTTTCCATTATCAGCTGAAAATCATAATGATAAGAAAAAATCAGAAAATGTATTTATGAACGCATTTGCTCTTTTTACAATAGGAATTGCAGTAGCATTATTAGCATTTTATTTTTTCCCTAATCTTATATTAAAAATATTCTCTGGAAAAGACCTTCCGGCTTCAGCATCAATTCTCTTTTATCTAGGAATAGCAATCAGTTTTATCTCACTCGCCAATCTAATTCTGTTATACAAACTCTCTCTAGGAAAAATAAAAGGACATCTTTATCTCTTTATATTTATTATAGCAGAAGTATTATTATTAAGTTGGTTCTCAGACAATATATTTCAGTTTTCAATAGCTTTCATAACAGCTTCCGCAGCCTTCCTCTGGGGAAGCATATTTTTAATGAATGAGTAGTTTTTCTTTATATTGTTTCTTATAAGTAAAATGTTATTTAATAGATCATTTTAATACCACTCATTCAGAGGATTATATAAGGAAAGAATTTACTTCTTGGTCTCTCTTCACCCTCCAATAAATCAAAGTCCAAATCGCTTGTAAGCCATCTTTCCAATTTATTTTCTTCCCCTCCTCAATTGATCTCGGATTGTAAGAAATTGGAATTTCCCTAATCTTTATTCCCCTTTTTAAAATCCTAGCAGTTATCTCAGGCTCAATATCAAAATGATTTGCCTGAATCTCAATGTTTTTAATAACATCAGCTCTAAATACTTTATAACAGGTTTCCATATCAGTTATTTCAGCATTATACAAAATCTTTGTTAACAAGGTTAAGAATTTATTACCAAAAAAATAAATTCTATATCTTGGCTTATGCTTCTTCAAAAACCTGGATCCATATACAACTTTCTCCTTACCTTCAATAATAGGTTGAATCAATTTTCTATAATCTTCAGGATTATATTCTAAATCAGCATCCTGAATACTGATGATATCCCCAGTGCAAAATTTAATTCCTTTCTTAATAGCAGAGCCTTTTCCTCCGTTTTCCTTATTTATTAATTTGAATTTTTCTTTTCTAGGCCAGCTCTTAATATAATCCTCAACCACCTCTTTAGAATTATCTGTACTTCCATCATTTACTATTATTATCTCTCTCTTTAATTTTAAATTTACTTTTAAAAGTTTATCTAATATAACAGATATAGTTTTTTCTTCATTGTAAACAGGAACAATTATTGAAAATTTCATTTTCTAAATAAAGGATAAATAACATAAAGAGGACTTAAGAATGCAAATATTAAGGAAAGAAAAACCACAAAATGAGCAGTCTTATCAATCAGTACGTCAATACCAGTAGTATTATAATAATCAAATTGTTTTTCCTTTGGCTCATATCCTATATCATATAAAAACCAATTTTTAGGCTGTTTAGTTATTAACAAAATAGAATCCTTTAAAGGTATCTTTGCTTTATATACATTAATAATATCTTCTCTTTCTCCATAAAAGAAAGGATAATAAGGTTTCTCTTCATATGGTTCAGAAATTTTCTTTACCAAAGACCCACCATTTTTGAAAAAAGAAACTATAGATTCCATAGATTGATTAAATTCTGGTTGATCTTTTACAGTTCCCCATCCACAATCATCTTTCACGCATTCAAAGAAATAAATATCCAATCCAATATCTTTTCCAGGAAGTTTATCCTTTTCCTGTAAAAGCTTTACAAAATCACTGGCCTCTAAATAAGACTTGCCTTGAAACGGCCAGTTTATTCTTCCCCTATAAATTCTACTGTCCACAACAATAAGAGCATTGTCAGGAATTTCTTTTTTAAGATCCATTATTTGCGCAATATGACCCTTCCCATAAAAATGATGAGCACCCAAACTAAGTTGAGGAGTGGTACCAAGATAGATCAACGAAAATAAAAATAAAATAATTATAATAATTTTTAAGCTGCTTCTTTTCATAAACCTTGTCACTCTATCATTAAATCCATTCAGAGCAAAAGCGGCGCAAGGTAATAATAACAATTCAAGAAAAATATAATGTTTGGGCAATAACATTATAGAGGCCAGAAAGGGTAAGACAAAAATAATACTCGCTAAAAAGAAAACAAAATAATCTTTTTTATCTTTTTTATAAATAAAAATAAATAAAAGTCCAGCTAATCCAAAAAAGAAGGCTAAAGGGTCTCCTCTCATAATAAATTCAAAAGCAGAAATTATACTGGGTTTTTCAGAGGCAGAATGCTCAGGATTACCAAATATCAAACCCAACCAATCATTCTTTGCATTAAATTGATGGTCCCATGAATAATACTGTGCAGATTTATCTTTTCCAATCCCAAATGTTCTGCTAAACTGTAAATCTAAGAACCCCTTGTCTTTATACAATAAATAATTATGCGTTAATGCAGGAATTGTAAAAATAAATATCGTGAAAAGGAATATTATAATTCTCTTAACATTCTTCTTAGAAAAGATTATCTTATTCTCTTTCTTATTCCAGTAAACAAAAAATATCAGAAGAGAAGGTATAAACAAAAGAGGATATACCTTAGTATAAACAGCAAGTCCTAAAAATATCCCACTCATAATAAAATACCCTAACTTATCTGCCTTTAAAGCCCTAACAAACAAAAACATCGCTATTAACACAAAAAACATAGTCATCACATCCATTTCTGCAACAGTATTCTTAATATGAAAAGGAGCAATTGCCAAAAGAAAAGCAGCGATTAATCCAACTTTCTCATCGAAAAATTCTCTACTTAAGAGATAAATAACAATTATACTAAAAGATCCAAATATAAGAGCAGCCAATCTAGAAGCTAATTGCGTTATCCCAAATATTTCGTATATAATACTAGTAAAAGCAAACCACAATCCAGCTGATTGATCATAGGTTATCAATCTCCCAGAAGAATAGAAATTGATTGCATGGGTTACAAAATGAGCATCATCTCCACCAACAGCCAGATTAATTGCAGATATCACTCTTAAAATAAAACCCAGAATAACTATTAATATCAGATAAAAACTAATTCTATCCATTTCAAATATTTTGTCTATAATTTCCTCAATAAACTGCTTTTTCGGTTCTTCATTCATAGCTCATGCTATGAATAATAAATATATAAATATATTACCTCCTTTCAAATAATCTAAAAGAAACTATAAAAATCTACTAATAGCGAATGTTAAGTCACTAATATATCACACTATATATATCTTTAAAAAAACGCCGCCTCATAGATTTTAATGAAGAGGGCATCTATAACTATTCCTGCCTACAACGAGGAGAAAAGAATAGGCAGAACGCTAGAGGAATATTCTAAATATTTTGAGATTCTTAGAAAAGAAAAAAAGCTCGATTATGAACTAATTATCGTTATTAATAATACAATAGACAAAACAGAAGAGATAGTGAAATATTATGCAAAAAAGAATAAAAGGATAAACTATCTGAATTTTAAAAGGAGTGGAAAGGGATTCGCAGTAATAGAGGGCTTTAAAGACGCATTAAAAAGAAATAATGATTTAATATGCTTTGTTGATGCAGATATGTCCACTTCTCCAGAAGAATATTGGAGATTAATCTCTTCAATTGAAAATCATGATGGCATTATAGCAAGCAGATATGTGAAAGGAGCGCAAGTACATCCTAAACAGACAATACAAAGGATTATAGTATCTAGAATTTTTAATATGCTTACTAGAACATTATTATCCCTTCCCTTTCGCGATAGTCAATGTGGTGCAAAAATTTTTAAAAGAGAAACAATAGAAAAAACACTGCCTTTTTTGTCAATGTCTAAATGGGCATTTGACATTGATCTTATATACACAATGAGAAAAAAAGGCTTCAGAATAAAAGAATCTCCAACAGTATGGAGTGATAAAAATTATTCAACTATAAATTTTCTCACTGCAGGCCCATGGATGACATTGGGTGTAATAAGATTAAGAATATTAAACTCACCTGTAAAAAAATTTATAAAAATTTATGATAAATTTGTAGGATTTATTCCAAAATGAGGAAAATAAGCGCAATAATCCCATTAGCACCTGATAGAGAATTAGAGATCTTAGAAAATTTCGAAAAATTCAAAGATAAAATAACATTAGTTATAGAAAAAGGAATAAATCCCTCCGCAAATAGAAATAGAGGAATAAAAAAAGCAAAAACAGAGTTAATAGCTTTTCTAAATGCTCACACAATTATAACAGAGAATTGGGTAAAAGAAATAGAAAAATTCTTCAAAAATAATCCAGAGATAGACATAGTTGGAGGACCACAACTTACAAGTAAAGAAGAACCCTTATTTGTCAGAGCAAGCGGGTATGCGTTAAGCTCAATTTTCGGTGCAGGCGAGGCAAGTACTAGATACAAGCCAAAAAATATTAATCTAAATGCAAATGAAAAACACATCACATCAGCAAATCTCATCTGCAAAAGAAGAGTATTAAAAAAAATAAAATTCGACGAGAATCTCTATCCAGGAGAAGATCCAAAATTTATAGCAGATGCAAAAAAAGAAGGATTCCATGTAGCATATACACCACATATTTACGTTTATCACAAAAGAAGGAGGAATTTTAAGGATCTAATTAAGCAAATCTTTACTTATGGAATAGTCAGGCCCCAAAAGGAAAGCCTTAAAGAAACCTTAAAAAAACCACTTTTTCTAGTTCCGAGTATTTTTATCACCTATCTTGCCTTACTCCCAACTTTAGCATTGATTCACTCGATCCTACTTATTCCAATAATCATATATATCATCTCAACAGCATTCTTCGGCATTTATGAAAGCACAAAAAATAAAGATCTTTTTGCCATAACACTCTTGCCTTTTCTCTTCCTCACAATTCATATAAGTTACGGAATAGGATTTATCTATGGCACAATAAAAAATGGCACTAAAAAAAATAAGCAAAAAACCTAAAATAAGTTTTGTGACGCCTATGAAAGAGCAGGATTTTCGAGTAGTTAAACTTTTAGAATCAATAAGATCACAAAACTATCCACAGAATAAAATAGAAGTTATCATAATCGACGGGGGAAGCAATCAGGAAGTATTAAAAAAATGCGGAGAATATAGATTTGTAAAAATTTACCATAATCCAAAAGGTTTTGCAGAAGGAGCAGGAATGGGAAAAGATCAAGGAATATGGAAATCAACAGGAGAGCTTATTGTTATTGCTGAATCTGATATAGAACTTATAGGAAAAGATTGGATAAATAATATGATTAAGCCTTTTCAAGAAAATCAAGAAATATTCGGAGCAGTTCCAAAACTCTTCATTCATCCCAATGACAATCCTACGAATCGTTATTTAAGTTATGTGGGAGTAGATCCTTTCGCAGTGTATCGTTCAATAGAAGGCCAGTTAGTCTTAAACCCAAAGCTAGAGAAGAACAATGCTAATTATTTCCTCGGGTCTTTAAATAAAAATACGCCATATTGTATGGGAAGCAATGGATTTATGTTTAAAAAATCTCTTACAAAAAAAGTAGGGGATTATGCCCAAGACGTAGAATTTATAGCAAGACTAGCAAAAGCAAATCATACACAATTTGCAGTAGTCAACAATGCCAGAATCTGGCATAAAAATGTAAAAGGTTTTAAAGATTTTATTAAAAAAAGAATAAAATGGACGAGAAATTATACAAAAGTTTATGTTAAAGAAAAAAAAGATTTTAATTGGGTAACAAGCAAGCCAGAATTCATTACTTATGTAGCTAAAAATCTCCTATTCTTCCCACAAATTCCAATAAGCATAAAGAAATCTCTACAATACAAAGATCCATCGTGGTTTCTTCATGCTCCTCTAGTTTTTATGTCTACTCTTCTTAATATTTATTATACTATAAAATCAAAAAAAATGCTTAAACAAATTACAAATTCCCTAAAAAATGTGGATTAATTTTCTTATCAGCATTGGGAAAATCATTTTTTAAATTAACCCAGAAATCAGGTAATTTATGAACAACCTCATAATCCTCCCATATAATAGGAATCATTGGCCCTCTTTTCTTAGCCCATTGAGCCATTTGAGCAAGTCCTTCTTGCAAACCAGTTTTATCTTTAAATCCAAGTATTCTCTCAGATTTTTCTATTGTACAATGCGCATGTTTTACTTCATATCTCGGAGGAACGTAAAGTGGAGTTATATCTACACTCATGGCTCTTATTACTTCATCAACTAATTCATTTAATGTATAGTTCCTCCCTGCTCCAAGATTAATTATCTCGTTTCTTGCTTCTTTAATAAATGGCGCCTCAGCAATACATGGAGCTATATCTGCTATATAAGAAAAAGCTCTTGTTTGTTTACCATCACCAAAAATTAATGGCCTCTTTCCTTGCATAATTCTATTCATAAATATTCCAATAACGTTTCTATAAGGATCTCCTAAAAACTGCTTCTCTCCATAAACATTATGTGGTCTAATAATAATATAATTTAGTCCAAACATCTCGTGAGCCGACTTTAAATCCATTTCAACAGCATATTTTGATATTCCATAAGGATCCTCTGGCCGAGGGATATCCTCTTCCTTAAAAGGAGGCTCACCCTTTCCATATACTGCCATAGAAGAACTAAAAAGAAAACATTCAACTTTATTCTTTATAGCAGCATTAATCAAATTTACAGAACCGATGAGATTATTGGTATAATTAAATTTCCTGACAAAATGAGATAATCCCTCAGCAGCGTAAGCTGCAAGATGATAAACAACCTCTCTTCCATCTATTACAGAATTAACTAATTTTTGATCAGTAATAGAACCCTCAATAAATCTCGCCTTAGGATTAACATTTTCCTTTAATCCTCCTGATAAATCATCCAAAATAGTTACTTCATGCCCTTTTTCAATTAAATAATCCACAACATGACTCCCAATAAACCCTGCTCCTCCTGTAACTAAGACTCTTTTTTTCATATCTTTCTTTAATTAAACTCTCTTATAAATGTTTTTACATTACATTAGCATTATTAATTCCCCTATATATAACAAAAACAGGCTGTTTTCCTTCTTGGTCAGCAAAGAAAACCTGCACAGGCTTCCATTTATCCTGATTATTTTGTAAATAATCATTCAAGTAAGAAGGGTGTGCTTCAGGCTTATACGCATGAATGGCTAAATAATCAACAGTCACCTCATCCATATCAGAAACATTTTGAGGAAAACCAATATTCTCTCTTTCAGCATAGTACATAGCGAGGACTTCTAATCCGCTGCTCATAATAACTGCATCTTTTTCAGTATTCTCTCTCAACCATTCATAGCCCTGTTTTGCCTGCAAAAAGCTATTTCTACTATTACTAATAGTTGTATTTGCAAATTTTATCTGAGAATATGCCCCTAAAGTCAAAAGAGTTATCACTAAAACTACCGCAAAAATTCTCTCATATTTTCTAACAAAAGTATAAAGAGAGCTAATACCTGCGCCTGCAAAGCTCACAAACGCAATGCTCAGAGGAAAGAGCCACCTCCCTTCATCAGACCCTCTAATGACGAATATAAAGAAAGAATAAAATACGACAAAGAAGAGAATCATGAATAGATATCCTTGCAATTTCTTATTCTTAGAGATGATTCCGTACCCAATAACAAGTTCAAAGATAGTAAACCCCAGCCCTATAATAAATAAAAGAAAGAAAGTAGTAGTCAAATAAGTTTGGATATATTTAAGTAAATCAAATGCAAAACTCTTGCTCACTGCCCGTACATAATTACTTCCTAGCAAAGCAGGGAAGATGTTTCCACTTTTAATGTAATTGATCAAAAAGAATATCCACATTGGCACGAGTCCTAGAATGGCAGCGATCCATGCTTTCCTGTCTTTTATTAGTTCAAATCTTCTAACTAATAATAGAAAAATAGCATATACTCCATATACCAAACCATCAGGATAACGTATGAGGGCGACAATGCCTGCTAAAACCATTGCAATACTAAGATGAGTATAATTAAACTTCTCTAATTGATTCGCTTTAATAAAGAAGAAAATGCTCGCAAACAAAAAAGCCAAAGACAGTATGTGAGTCAATAGCCTCGAACTATAAAATAAATGCATCCATAAAACAGAAAAAATAAAGGCAGAAAACAATCCAGTTCTTTTATCATACAGCTCTTTTCCAATTAGATAGACGAAAAATATTGTTAAAACAGAGGGAATGAAGAGCAAAATAAAGCGATTAATAGTTTCGTCAAAACCCGCACGTATTAAAATACTCCACAAAAGCGGGAGAAAAGGAGGTCTTATCAGATTTTCACCTTTAATAACTTCAGTTCCATCCCAAATGTGAGATACATAATTTTTAGCCATCGAGCCATAAGCTGCCTCGTCCCACCATAAAGGCTGATCTTTAGTAAGATCAAAATAATACAGTCTAACAACAAAAGCAAAAATCAAGATAGCCAATAGCCCAAGATTATAAGGATCTTTTAACCATTTCTTTACTTTCTCTTTTCTCTTACCTATCTTATTAAAAGAAGCTCCTATTTTTTCTTGTATTTTTTCCTCTTTCGCCTCTTTATTCTTGCCATTCTCCATTAAAGAAAATAGAATAGATAGTTTTTATTTGTTGTTATTCTCGTACATTGTAAAATAAACAGGTGCTGAAAATGAAATGCTTTTTAATAACAATATTCTTTATAGAGGGTTTTTTCAAAACCCTCTATAATTTACTTAGTGCTCTCAACCCTCTCCCACAATTCTTCCCTCTTCTTTTTCCGCATATTCACATTTCTATAAATAGAGCCCCACAAATAAATTCTCGCAAAAAATAAATTTATCAACCAGAAAAACTCTTTAAAATTTGAAGGATATTCAAACAAATCAAAAATACCCAAAACCTCTTTTCTAAAAGATCTTATTTCAACACCTAAAATTTTCTTCAATTGATTATAGCCTCCAGCACTTCTCCTTTTTTGCTTTATCCAATCAGAAAAATTAGCAGGATATTTAACATACACAAAAGCTCTATCAGCATATCTTATCTTATACCCTTTTTCATACACTGAATGCGAAATGAATCCGTCTTCGGATAACAGTTCTTCAGGCAGAAAAGGAAAAAGTTCCCTACGAATAGCAAAGAAATATCCAGAGCAGAAAAATCTCATTCCTAATTTAAGAGCCTCTTTTCTTCTTTTATGCGCAACCCGAGTTAAAATGTAAGACCAAAATCCATACTTATCCTCTCTTGAATTCAAAGAAACAGGGTTCCCAGAAACAGCCCCTATATCTTTTTCCTTAAAATATTCCAATAAATGCTTTAAAGCATTATCTCCAACATGAACATCTCCATCAGTCAAGATAAAAATTTCTCCTTTTGCCCTAGAAACAGCAAGATTCAGAGCAGCAGACTTTCCAATTCCCAAATCCTTAATGAGTATTATCTTATTATATTTCTTCTGAAGTTCCTTAGCAGCATTTAATGTTTCATCATCAGGAGCACTAACTAGTAATTCAGAGTCTGTAGGCATCTGAGGAATAAGAGATGAAATAGCTTTCTTTATGCTGTTAGACTCTTTAAAAGCAGTTACAATAACACTTATCATTTCCTTCTTAAGGAAAAAGGAGTTTAAAATAATTATGAAAAAGCTTCATGGTCTTTCCAATATATACAAAGAGACTGAATTATTCTACAATTTTGTCTCTCGTTATATAGCAAGAGACTTAAAAAATTGAGCATTTTCGGTATCTACTTAGCTTTGTAAAGTAAATCTGCCATAAAATTAATAGGGTTATTTGATTGCAGTTTTGCTGTTTGCAAAACTGATAATAGATTAGCAGTTGTTTCTGCTCCATCTTTGCTTCTGCTTCC